>Ga0265797_10001136_pt1 | contig 47574 bp, 32 predicted proteins | sample P2T30metagenome_FD_192433 | JGI IMG/M metagenome (GOLD analysis project Ga0265797, IMG submission 192433) | Plant litter microbial communities from East Loma Ridge, Irvine, California - P2 T30 | ecosystem: Environmental > Terrestrial > Plant litter > Unclassified | place: USA: California...
GGACAGGTCCAACGTCCACGTTGCCGCGTTTAACAGCAAGCATGCGCTTGTCTCTTGGGAGGAGATTGAGGCTCCCCAGTGCGAGTTCATTGCGATGGGCTGCGGTGGTAACTTTACTGGTACTTACTACCAACTTGTTGACAATGAAGGCATAACTGTTGGCGATGCAGTCAAGTCGATGGACACTTATGTCGCTGGCGACATGGTGAGCATGAGCGATGGCAGGATCTGCTGGCCGTATGTCGAGATGGAGTGGAGCCTGAACAAGCCTAGTGGATTTGGAAGTGTTGAGGGACAGAAAAATGCTGAGGCTATCAGCTTTGCTTGCATGACTTTGGAGTAGTGGAGCGAGGCAACGAAGGCCCAGTGATCGACGGCTGCGCTATTGACCAGTCCCCTTGCGAGCAAATAGCATACCAGCAAGATGAACTCACCAAGATATCGACGGCGCATTCGAGCCTACCCCAGGTCGATTGTCGAAGTTGTGCATCCACATTACGAAAATCGAGATGCGCGAGCTATGCGATTTGAACAGCTACATTATGTACCCCAAGCCAGCGCCCGGCTTGGACATCGAGATTCGATCAACTGTGATGCTGTCAGTGAACCCTCAACGTGAAGGATGAGAGCACGATCAAATGATTGATTGACAATGTTACTTCATGTGCGGTGATGAGTGTGTCAAAAATGCATATGAGCACTACATCGATAGGTCCCATCTAGCAAGATTTGCGTGATGAGGATGCTCACTGCTGTGCCCCTCCGACTTGTACTGCCCTAATGCAATAAATGCTGCTTGACCAATCATCCAGAACACCGCAAGGAGACTCCTTAAATCCCCGCCATAACGCCGTGAAACGTCGTCCAGGAAGACGGGACCTTTTCGGTATAGTTGTTCGGTATAGTTGTAGAGTTGAATCACAAGTCCGCGAAATGTTCCAGTCATCGCTAGAGCTCTCGTTCGTCACTAGATGGCAGTAACGTTGACTGCCGCAGGACCCTTTTGGCCGTCTTGGATCTCGAATTCGACACTCTGGCCTTCGGCCAAGGTCTTGAAACCGTTGTCCTTGAAGTGCGCTCGTATCAGCTGGTGCTTTTCCAGGTGCCAAGGCATGGTTGTCTTCGAGATTGTGTTGGATTATAGCTTACTTGTATGGCGCTGAAGTGCACAAACACATCTTTGCTGCCGTCTGCGGGCGTTATGAAACCGAAGCCTTTGCTCTCATTGAACCATTTGACCTGGCCTTTGATCTTCGTCATCCTCGGTATGTAGGCTGGTAACGGCTTGAGAGCGGAGGAGCAGCAGGCAGATGACGGTCGTTTTGTTCGGCCTTGGGAGATGGACTTGCAGAGTGCGCTGTTCGAAGCTGAACCAGGAGTTCCGAGGCTCAAGTACCGACTAGAAGATTAAAAGTCCTGTTTGGATGTCGTGTCTGTTGGTTGGATCGATTGCAGTGTGGGGCATTTGTTGATGCTGGCGCATAGGTAGTCCTATAAGACCCTCCTGTATGCTTGATCTAGTTCACACGAAATAGCGGTGAGAATGCAGCTTACCGATTCCTGACGCCACAGTAGCGCTCTGAGGCTACAGTTAGTCTGTATCAGTGGCAACGATTCCAAAAGCCCGTGACACAGCATACTGTGTGTCTAAGCGGCGTTTGGGTTGGGAAAATGGCAACCTCGGTGGACCTTCTTCTTTGCATTGACAGCAGCGCTTGACGTACCTAACGCTACATCCAGGTCTTGCAAGGGCAACGCGAAATTGACGAAACGCTTCAAAGTTTCAAGTTACGATGGAGCTTGCTGTCATGCTCCACCAATTGACCCCATTGCCGCAGCCACTGCTGGATCCACTGCAGAGACACCTCTGGGAGATTCCTCAAAGCTATACTGTTCTCTTGTGCAACATCTGTCGAGAAGATAGGGCGCGTTGTACGTTCGTCGCCGATATGCTGATAGAAGTCGACAAGTTTGAGCGCCGGGATGTCCAAAGCCGAAGGATCTTCGTCCTTTTCGATCAGGGCAGCGAGACAGTCGACCCACTGATCAAACGGAACTATTTCAATGTCACGGTCAATCGAAGCCGCCACAGAGCTGGCGATGTCACTCCAGTGAGGTCTGTTCGGGTTAACGAAGTGGAGATATTTTGCTCCTTGGCTTGATCCTCGCCCACCTCCTCGAGCATCAGGCGAAAGGACCTCCACCAGCATGTCCGCCAAGCGATCCACGGGAATCCAGTCCATGCATTCCATAGCGCCTAGTGTCTGGGGCATCTTGCCGAGCGCTTTGCAGCTGAGCATCAAGCTGGGGAACCATTCATTCTGGTTCCAGCTGCCATACTCGGATTCGACAGGGCCAGCGATCTGTCCCAGACGACAGATGGTGACTGGGACGTCTATTTCTTGCGCACCCTGTTGGAGAAGTAGCTCGGCGAGCAGCTTCGATTGCGCGTAGCCCATTCCTTCCGCGACCGATGTGTTCTCGATCGGCTGTTCTGGGACGTCTTCTTCGAAATGATTGGACCAGTCGTTCGCAACCCCGACACTGGAGAGGAGCATTAATTCCTTCAGATTCTGGGCTGAACGGGCAAAAGCAAGTAACTGGCAACATGCTTCTAGTTGTGGTTCGAATGCCGAGAGGGGTAAGTTGAAGTTCACCGGCCATGCATTGTGCACGATATGCGTTGCGCGAGTCTGCAAAGAGATGTAAATCTCACTCTCAAGCCCGAACCCTTCTTGTGACAGGTCGGCTTCGAGGAACTCGACTTTTGCGAACTCAGTCTGCAGTCCACGAGATGATTGGATCTTAGATTGTCGATTTGCGTCACTCCCGGAACGGTTCAAGCAGATTATCCGGTCTACACTGGGGTTGCGTATCATTTTGTCGAGCAGGTATGATCCTAGAGATCCCGTGGAGCCAGTCAAAAGAACCGTGAAACCTGCGCGAAAGTCTTCGCTTAGCTCACGGATTCGCGAGGAATATTTTGCTTGCAAATGAGCCAGGTCGTCGCTCAAGTCGTCGCTCAATTGAACCGAATCACTAGGCTCGTCCATTGCGGCGTCGAGAAGGCCCAGTAAGCTGCGGCTCAACAATTGTGGAGACGGGTTCTGATAGACGACCTTGGGCGTGAGGTCTGAAGAAAAGTCTCGCTCTTGTCTTTTCAGATTTGCTCTGATATGCCTCAATAATTTCATGACTTTGAGCGAGTCGAAGCCACAATGGAAGATATCTGCGTCTTTCTGCACAGGTCGACCAACGAAGGCTCGGCTGGATAAGATAGTCGTGATGGATTGCGTCAGGGCTGACTCGCTAGAAAAGTCCAGGTCGTGGTCGTCGCACTCGCAACGAGCACTGTTCATGATGTCCTCTATTATGTGATTTAGAGACTTCGTTGTCAGAAGTCGCTGCGGCTCGCCCTTGGAAGATCGCAGAAAAGTATCTGGCGTGTCCAGAAGCTTGGTATGTGACTTGTGTATCTGCGCATGTGCCGGTAAAGTGGAGTTCGCGACTTCCGCCGTCTGCATGATAGAGTCAAGCCATTCCGCTAATGAATCCTCATCTTGCAGCTGCTTGATGGGCTCCAGAAGTAGAGCTGGCTGCGTGTACCCGCTGCCAACGATCATGGCCGCTTTGACGTATGGATTTTGCGACATGACTGACTCTGCTGTATTGGGAGTGAACTTCTCCCCATTAGCAAGAACGATGGTATCGTCTATTCGGCCTTTGTACATCCAGAGGTCAAGCTTGGTGGGGTGTTGCTGATATATGTCCTTCATCGGATACTCTTCTAATTGTGGGAAAGTCCAGAAAGCACCCTGGTGGTTGCGTCTAAGCGGGTCACGAACGAAAGCCAGCTCACATAGTTCGTCGTCCTGTGGGTTGAAACGAATGCCCAGAGCGGGATGGAAGTTGTGGTATGACCACTCATCTTTTGACGTGGGCACCAGTTCCGGGAGATTGAATGTCTCCGTGGAACCTAAGATATGAAGCACCCTGGTCTCATCCCACAGCGCATCGCCAGCATGTTGAGGTAGTGGCCCACCACCGTAGGTTACGCTGTTCCACCTAGATACCTTCTTCAAGACCGCACGATCTTCGGCTACTTCGCTCAAGAGAGAAGGCGCCATCACTGCAGCGGACGCAATGTCGAGGTCCAATACCTGCTCCACCACACTGAGAGAAGGGGGCTGATCTGAAGGTCCAAAAACTAGTCGAGTTCCCTGGAACACGGAATAGCTGAAGAAATTGAAGCCGGCAGAGTGGAATGGTGGAAGTGCAGTGTAAACAAATTGGTCAGCCCACTCAACTGCGCTGACAGATCGTCCATTGACCTCTGGCAGAATTTGCTGAGCGTCAATGGTGGCTATCAATCCGTGAGAGACGTCGACACTTTTCGGCAGTCCTGTCGAGCCGGAAGTGTGAAGCGTAATGAATGGTTTGTCGGCCAGGTCACAGAAATCGCCCTGCCACGGGAATAGGGGCGAATCTTCAAACAGCTCCAGTAAAGGCGGGACCTCGAGGACAGGCATCTCTCGCGTACGCAGGACTTCCTCCATGTTGCTGTCAAAAGCGTAATCCCGAGGGCGTAGCAATGACATGCAACGGTTCTCGTCGATCAGAGACAGATGGGCGTCTAAATTGTTCCTTGGCGAAGAAAAGAGTGCCTGCAATGTGATCAGTTTGATTTACAGTCAGATATCTCAACTGCGAAAGAAATCTTTACCTTCATTGAACACTTGCAGGCTGCGCATGCAATGATATAGTACCGGACATCTGAAGGGCCGCAGTACGAAAAAGTGTCCAATGGTTCCCGTAGAGGAAAGGCCGCATCGAGGAGCCATGCCATGTTGTTGATGGCGTTGGCAAGAGATGAGAACGTTACATCCTGCAAAATCCCTGCCTGAAAATCATCTGGAGTTGCAGGATATCGAGCCCAGATCCTGTCCGGAGTGCTAGATGCAATGGCATCGATGGTTCCAGGGATGGTTCGCTCACCGCAAGCCATGGCGTACTGCGTTGTGTGAGGTAGTCGTTGGATCGAGGTCGGTTCTATCGTGCGGGCTGTTTCATGTTATCAAAAATCTGACGACTGGGCATCTGGGGTGATGAGAGCGCCAGGCACGCTAAAACGACATCCGTGAAGAAGCTGGTCCATCGTATCAGTGCATGCCGACTAAGGAGGGGCAGACACGGGTGTGGCTAAGAACAGACCGCCGAGGCCGTGTCAAATCATGACTTGACGTGTGATGGCACGCGATGGATCGGAGTAAGCGTACTTGTGGAGCACCGCGTGCTGATCGTTGGTGACTTGAAGACGTCACTAATATTAATAAGGAAGAAGGGAGAATGCCTCTGGAATAGCATGTCTCGTTGGCTCGATCGTCGCCGATTGTTGCGTTTGTGGTTCGCAAGCAAGCAGCCATGTCCAGTCATGCTTCAGCGTGAGTGTGACTAAGGTTCACGATCGTGACAGCGAGATCTAAATCAAAATAAGCAGACATGTTGGCATGCAGCATGCCCGTGATCGCTTCGGGACATGGAGATAGATCGTCATTGCTTATAATTATTGAGCGGCACTCGATAATCGCAAGCCGAAGATGGAGTCGCCACCGGGTAGTTTAGTTCCTTGATCGTTCAAAGCTTGGACTGATCAGCATTTAGAAGGTGTCTCTCTGACTAGTACTCTCTCGTCTTGACTAACAGACGCCATCTAGGCGTCCTGCATGAGATGCTGTATGCGGGACCAAACGTACCAGACAGTATCGGGGGGCGTACGGACTCTCGGTTGGCGCTGTTCGCTCTTTTTTCAAGCTGCAAGCAGAATCATGGAATACCAAAGGAGCACGAATGCTGCACTAGGGACTGACGATGTCGATGTCGGTCGTCGGCATGGACGACCCTTGGACCACCCACCACAGACTGCCGTGGCGGCACGGATGATCTTCGCGCGCGGTGCGGTCCGAGGCTGATCAGTCCCAACGCGTTGGGAAAGTGGTATGAAACGAGCTCTGGAGGACGGCAACATGAAGCTCAACACAGAGGACAAGACACGATACTCAACTGCCGTCAAGGCGCAACCGCAGTGTGGGTATGTAGCGATTCTGACAAAAGCTACATGTCGGTGTGGCCAGAACACCGAGGTCCTCACGACGCACGGAATACACCTTTTCATCATGGTTGCGCGCGCCGTTGCACATCACAAGTTCAAAATCCACATACGATACGTCAACCATCCTTTTTAGGACATCACCACGATTAGATCACGTGTCTTAGCTCGGACAATCAGGAGAGTGCTATTGGACAGAAGAACAATTATCAACGTTGGCTGCATCGCAACTAACAAGGTAACCAAACCACCGAGGATGATCAGGCGCCCACCGTAGCCCGGCAACAATGCGCATTGGCTGCATCACGGATCGACGCTGTGATCATGGCGTTCATCGCCGTTGTTTTTTGCCCTCTTGGTTTCCATCTGATGTCAGGCCTCGGCGCAACGGTATACCTATCAATGCATAGTAGGCTGGCAGTACTTTCTCCTCGCATTCCATTATTGATCTCAGTCTATCACAAACTACCATTGCACCATTTCGCCGTGCCACCTTGGGCAACACGCTCGCAGCATCCACTTATGGCTTCCATACCAGACAAGGAATCAGGCTCCCTCGATGCTCCAAGCTTCCAATCCCAAGATACTACTTCGCCCGCTGCAAAGTCTTCGGAGGGCCAGGCACCAGATGCCGCAGCCGATACTCAAGACATCGGCCTGTCGCCTGTTCGAGAAGTGCTATTCATTTTCGTAATATGCATGGCTCAATTCCTCTCCCTGGCCGGGCTGGCTCAGACGATTGCTCCGTTGGGTATCATCGGTCGTAGTTTCGACGTCACCAAAGAAGGTGAATTGAGCTGGTATCCGGCGGCTTTCAGCTTGACTCTTGGAACTTTCATCCTGCCCGCAGGCCGTCTGGGCGATATGTACGGACATCGCAACCTTTACATGACTGGCTTTGCGTGGTACGCCGTGTGGTCTGTCGTTGCTGGTGTAGCGGTATACAGCGGCGACATCCTCTTCAGTGTAGCCCGCGCCTTTCAGGGAATTGGCTGTGCTCTGCTCGTTCCCAACGCTCTGGCCATCGTCGGTCGTCTTTACGGAGCAAGTCCGAAGAAAAACATGGTATTTGCGCTCTTCGGTGCGGCGGCGCCGACAGGTTGGGTTGCCGGAGCGACATTCTCAGCGATATTCGCACAGCTTGCCTGGTGGCCGTGGGCATTCTTCACACTTGCAATCGTTTGCGTTGTGATGATCTTCGCCGCACTGATCGTCATTCCCAAGGACGAGCCACACCCGGTTTCGCTGTCAGAGTTCGACTTCCTCGGTTGTATCACTGGCGTGACTGGTTTGATCCTCTTCAATTTCGCCTGGAACCAGGCCGCGGTCGTCGGATGGGCAACAGTTTACACCTACGTTTTGCTAATCGTCGGCATTCTGTTCCTCGCTGCGTTCGTGGTGGTCGAGATGCGCTACTCCAAGAATCCACTTGTGCCTCTCAGCGGATTCAAAGGCGAAGCGGCCCTTGCCTTGGGTGTGATTGCCGCTGGATGGGGGAGCTTCGGTATCTGGGTCTATTATCTGTGGCGCCTGATCGAAGTTGCACGAGAATATTCTGCCCTTGCCTCCTGCGCGCAGAACTCGCCAGTCGCCATAAGCGGCCTCCTCGCCGCCGTCGCCACCGGTTTCCTTCTATCGCACACAAAAGTCTCCTACGTCTTGCTGCTGGCAACAGTCTTCTTCCTGGTCGGGCAAATCTTGATCGCAACCTCTCCTGTAGGGCAAACATACTGGGCACAGACTTTCGTCTCGATTGTCATCATGCCCTGGGGGATGGACATGAGCTTCCCAAGCGGCACTATCATTTTGAGCAACAACACGCCGAGACATGACCAGGGCATCGCCTCTTCCCTGATCAACACCACTGTCAATTACAGCATCTCACTGTCTCTTGGGATTGCAGGCACGATCGTGAGAAATGTCACTCCTGCTGACGGTAGTGACATAATCTCGGGCTACCGAGGGGCCTGGTATTTTGCCATTGGTCTCGATGTCATTGCGCTGTTGATTGCACTTTATTTTGTCGTTCGGACTAGGAAGTCGTAGCTCGTGGTCGCATTTGATGCGGCTTAGGTGCCAGTGGCTTCCATAATTGAGATGCTCGAGCAACTGGCGTAGACTCGTATTGAGACCGGCAGTGGCTTGCGCGGTTGAGGACGAGGAGCCGATGCGGACGTTGTAACCTAATACTCGAGGACAGCCGTGGGTGTCGTAGCTTAACTGCTTGGAAGTGTTCAATCCGCCACTTTGTTGCTTGTGTCTCTCGTCGATCGAGGATGGCATTGATTGCAAGGCAGGGCTCATCTCGTGTTTCGCGGCTTCCAAGAGGGGAAGACGAGAATTATGTGGATGGATCACTCGAAGTCTCTAGTCCCACGTTCATTTTCTGGCGCTTCTTTTATCATCTGTGAAGTGTTAGTTGGTATGAAGCTCGATTGTCGAGCAGCGGACATTGCACCTACCCTGACCACATCCGGAACATCCTTGCAAATTCCCATGCCCACATACATCTCCTGCTTCCACTCAAGACGGTCGTGCTTGCCTTCGGCTTGCTTGTGATCATTTCTGCTCATTTGTCGCCGACCGGCCGCAATCGACAGTCACGTTTTTCTTTTCTTGTGGTTTTTGATGCTGTCTCCCACTAAACGCAGAAGGTTTGATGTAACACCCACAATAAGGGTTGTTCAAGGTTGACTCCCATAGAGGCCAGTTTTACTTGCTACCTGGAGAATTGTTAGTAAGGATCCCTTTTGTTAGGCGCATAGCTACTTTGGTTGCAGCGGTTGGGCTCGGTTTTGACCTTGAGCTTCTTGGCAAATGTGACGGCTGCGGCGACTGCTTCAGCGGCTGCAATGGCCGATGCCTGAGCAGTGTAGGCTTGACGACCTTCGGTGTGCTTTGGGCATTTCCTGCTACATGGTCAATGTGCAGGGTCAATTTGCGTTATGTCGTCGGCATCGGATTTGACGCCCTTGAGAGAACCCGCTAAGAATAAAATCTCGTCAGAGTCGCGGAAGGCAATAGCCACGTCGGCCCTGTGTGCCGAAACGCCTTCTGGCCCTTTTCCGATCCTCAGCGAAGCAGGTGGAGGGAGCTTGACTTGGCGTACAAGCACTCATCCATGTTGGCGAGCGCTGCAGGCAGGTGATCCTCGATTGTCTCGCCGTCCAGAGGCTAGCGTAGCGCATTTTCCAGAACGGCGCCGTCGGGCTCCTGCATTTCCTCGTCGTCGTCTCCAGCGTTGACGTTGACGCCACCATCGCCCTGCGGCCCATCGTCGCTCTCTTCGCCACTGAAGATGAAGTTTTCGTCGCTGTCAAGCTCTTCGATTGACTCACCGGCTTCAGCGCGCGAGGCGTTGGAGGCGCTTGCCTTTGTCGCCGTCGAGGTAACTGTGGACTCTGAGCTTGCGGCAGCGGCGGCGCTCCGGAGCAAGTACTGCAATTAAGCAGTACAAGACAGTGCTGCAATGAAGCAGGCACTTGGTAAATGAATGGGAGTCGAGAGTTGACTACCCGGAGCAAGTACTGCAATTAGGCAGTACAAGATAGTGCTGCAATGAAGCAGGCACTTGGTAAACAAATGGGACCCGAGAGTTGGGTACCCGAAATGACATGCCTCTGCCGCAAGCGAGAGAGGTATGTCGAGAGAAGGAGTTGTTCGAGCAAGCGGAAATCCAACTTTCGATAACGTGCGACGGCAGTGCCAAGCAAAACAAACGGTCGGATGCTGGGAGGACGGGAGGGAGGGTGCGCAGTGCCTCAGCCGGAAAGCTGCGCGAGGCGATGAGGTCACACCCTTAGGTACAGTGCAAAAGACTTGAACACTTCTCTCAGCGGCGGAGCAGGCGGGACTACATGCGAGGGTCTCAGATAACACCACATGGGAGACTCATTCCCGCTCAGATGCGATCGCAGGAATAGAGAATGTCGTCGCATCTCTGAGCGGTAGAGCAACCGGCACTACTTGCGGCGTCCTCAGATAGCATCACATGAGAGACGCACTCCCACAGAGATGCGACTGTAGAGGCAGAGAATATCAGCACATCTCTCTACGGCAGAGCAGCCCAGAACGTATGCCAGGTCATCAGAGACCACCATGTGAGAGACGCGGCTCCGGGGAGATATGGCCTCACGGCTAGAAGATATGAACGTATTTCTCAGCGGTGGGACGCCCTGATCTGCATGCGAGGGCATCAGATAGCACCATATAAGAACCCCGGTTCCGGATAAATGCGATTGCAGAGCAATAATATCCGAGCGTATCTCTCGGTGGTGCAGCCGTTTGCAACCTATGCGAGCTCATCGGATAGCACTATGTCAGAGAGGAAATCCCGCTGAGACATGGCGCAACCTTGCAGAAGATCCAAGCATGTCTTTCCGCGGTGCGGTAGCCCAAAACCCATGCGAGTCCGTCAGATAGCACCTCATGAGTAACCGGTTCAATTGAGGCGTAAACGCTACACAAAAGACTTGAGCATGTTCTCTCACTAGTGATACAGCATAGGATCACGAGAGCTCAAGTGTCAACACCGTATGAGATCTGGCTCTCCGCAGAAGCATAGCTGCTATAAAGGACACTTGAAGCGTGTGTTTGACAGTGGTGTATGAACTCAGAACCCGTGCGAGCTCATCTGATAGCACTGCATAGGGTGTGAGCCTTCGCGGAAGCATGGTAGCAGTATCCAACATTTCTCAACGGCATGACAACATACTAGTATGCATACTGAGTCTCTCAGAGGTGTCTTGGACGGGTCGGGAGTGAAGTCGCTAGTCGCTAGTCACATAGAGATCGAAATGACTGCATGATAGTACCGTCAACGCTACTACCGTCAGTACAATATCACTTTGCCAATACTCTGATAGTATAGTGCGCCGTATGGGTGGAGAACTTACCTTGACGCGAGGTTGGCCAAGCGCTGACTACCGGTCATTGCAAAATGCTTTCTATCAGCCCCAAAGAGGCCATGTAATCATTAACAAAGAGGCAACACGACTACCCAGATGTCTTCAGCACAGATGAAGACATGATGGGCGTCTATGAAATTTGTAGCATTATTGTGACCAGAGAGCAAGGAATCACGGTCTGACGAGGTGCAAGTGAAGTCAAGCTGGACCCTGGAACACGTGGACCTCACTGCCCGACATTGCACGACACGTGATTGAAGCTTGATGCATCATCTGCAGATTGGGGTTGTGGTAAAGTTACTGCTTCGCTTTTCAAACCCCAATTCATTGATGATTAGGATCCTTGGATGCGAGATACCAGACTTCAGATGGCGTCTGTGGCAGTTACTGCCATTGCAAGAGCATCTTTGGCGATTTCATGTACGATGTCACCAGGAGGGCATTTGGGGTTTGCAAGTCGGAGCGCAAGCTGTTCACTAAGAACGTTAATGATTGCTCAAATGTACCTAAGTCGACGCTCTCGTTCGATCGCAATCGTTTGCCAGGACCTGAAGAGGCGAGATTGATGGTGGGATCAGGATTTTATTTAATTGGAATCCGATTGATCGTATCATAACCCTAACCCTGTACCCCGCCATGACCAGATCGATTGAAAGGAGAGTCCGATTGCGGGGCAACGGCCCTTGAGCGCGCCGGTGAGTCTACAAATTTGACTGGTTTCCGACTTCTTCCTCCTCCTAATACAATGGCCGACTCTATACCACCACGAAGCAGTCTACGACCGCGCAATCGCAACCAGCAGCACAATGTCCGCCGTCATCGTACTCGGCGCCCAATGGGGTGACGAAGGAAAGGGAAAGATCGTCGACGTTCTCTGTGAGGGTATCCAGCTGTGCTGTAGAGCACAAGGAGGGTATGATTTGCAACTCCCTCAATCATACAGACGCATGCTAACAACCTTAACGTCACAACGCTGGGCATACGCAAGTTCCTCCATGCCCCTACATACACCAGCAAGTAGGCTAACGGCTGCTACAGTATCAAGAAGACGGTCAACGGGAAGGAAACCACCTTCGATGTCCATATTCTGCGTGAGTGAACATCTCACAAACGCTATGGGACTCTCACTAACTCAACCATAGCCTCTGGCGTCCTTACTGACGATTGTGTCAATCTCATTGGCTCCGGCTGCGTCGTTCACATTCCGAACTTTTTCCACGAGATTGAGGTTCTGGAGAAGCATGGAATCACGACCAAGGATCGCGTGCTGATCAGCGACCGCTGCCACGTCGACTTGGACCTCCACACCAAGGTGGACGGCCTCGAAGAGGTGGAACTCGGAAACGCAAACATTGGCACAACCGGCAAGGGCATTGGCCCGACGTACTCCACCAAGGCCGCTCGCAGTGGTATCCGTGTCTCAGACGTCTTCGACAAGGCTCGCTTCGATGAGAAGCTCCGTCACATGGCCGACGGCTACAAGAAGCGCTATGGCGACATCCTCAAGTACGATGCTGAGGACGAGATCAAGCGTTTCGACGAGTACCGCGAGCGTCTGCAGGCATACGTTGTTGACCAGGTTCCGCTGATCGAGAGCGCCGTCAAGGGCGACGTTAAGATGCTCGTCGAGGGTGCCAACGCTCTCATGCTCGACATCGACAACGGCACCTACCCATTCGTCACCTCTTCCAACACCGGACTGGGAGGCATTTTCACCGGTCTTCACCTCAACCCGCGCAAGATCAGGGAGACCATTGGTGTCGTCAAGGCCTACACCACTCGCGTTGGCTCCGGTCCTTTCCCGACCGAGCAGCTGAACGAGGTGGGCGAGAAGCTTCAGCAGGTCGGTCGCGAGTTCGGTGTGACCACCGGCCGCAAGCGTCGCTGCGGATGGCTCGACCTGGTGCTCGTCAAGTACTCCAACTCGATTAACTGGTACGACTCGATCAACCTGACCAAGCTGGACATTCTCGACGACTTTGAGGAAATCCAGGTCGCCGTGGCGTACGAGCACAACGGTAAGGAGATTACTAGTTTCCCCGCCGACTTGTCCGTGCTCGACACCATGAACGTCAAATACGTGACTCTTCCGGGATGGAAGGCCAACACGATGGGTCTGAAGAAGTGGGAGGAGCTGCCGGAGAACGCGCGCAAGTACGTCGAGTACATTGAGAAGTTCACTGGTGTGCACATCAAGTACATCGGCACTGGCCCTGGCCAGGAGAACATGATCATTCGGTAGACGATGGGGACGAAAGGACACTCCCACGCCACGGATGATAGAGAATGAAAGAAATGGCACATACAACACCGAACCGATAGACACCCTGGAGGTACTGAGCTCCAGCAGCTATGAGAAAATGGATGATTAAGTTTGCAAAAGTGTGTGGTGCATTTCGTGTTGCGTATACATGTACTTTGCCGTGCAACACGACATGAAGTTCCCTGCTAAGAGTGTGCATGCAATCAAATGACTTTGCGTTTCAGAGCGCTCGTTCGACCTGGCATCTGGCGCCACGAACGCGTACAGTGACTTGAGTACGACTTTCAGAACGAGCGTGAAACCACGGCAGGCAGGCTGGCACAGCAGCGTGTCAGTAACCATGCCATCGAGGGTTCCAGAAGAACCACACGTGCCACTCACGCGCCGTTGCCGTGTTCCGTGTTCGCTCGCTCGGGTGCTACAGAGAAGGAGAACTGCCACTGGGTCCGGGGGCGGTGTCTCTGAAGGGGAGATATCGTAGGGCGGGACACAGCAGCAGCATGTCTCGGTAGCAGTAGTCATAGTGATTCAAGACATTAGTGTCCAATCATCGTTGCAGTTGGAGTTTGCTTGTTGAGCTTGGGGATGCCCGAATGTGGCAGCTCGATAACAGAACCGGGGTCAAATTGGTGCTAAGGTATTACCTGGGTCATGCTTGATTGCGGTGAGCGAAAAGGTGGAAAAGGTCTGGTGCGGAAGAACATTGTTGAGCACGGAAGAGCTGCACAACGAGGTCGTGTGATTCACGATCTGGATAGAACAATCTGCACCGTTGACTCGGGTCGGCAAATAATACATATACATATACTACATACAGTACATATCTTGGTAGGTAGCAACGATAAAACATCCATCACGATCTCCAACTTTCATCGGCCCATATCCGCCCGTTGCCTGCCGCGAGTAGTGTCAAGCATCCGTCATCTCGGATTCAGCAGCTCAATCTCTGGCAGTTTCAGACATTTGTCCCGAGTGCCTCTCTACCTCTGCTCTGTTGTTTGCTTGCCCGGCCTCTCCACACTCGACATCGCGCTCTTGCCGATCAGCTGAGGACATCTAGTTATGCGCCAATAAAGAAAGCAGCCCCGCCAATACAGCCATACCTGATCACCACACCCGCCACCATGGCCTTCGCGCACTGTGACGGTGATCTTTGGCGGTCCGACGACTTTACGCGATGCTTCAAGCAGGAGTATGCCCTCTCGAGTCCACTCGCCGCTCGTGTAGAAATCTCGCTAACAATCTTTCGCCCAGCTACCTGCAAACACTCTTTCCTCTAATCGTATGCGGCGCCTCTCTTTTATACCTCACAATACAGGCCATTGTAGTCGCGAGGCGGTCGCGGCTACAGACTGCATACGACATACTGAAAAATGAACAATCAAATGGACAGGCCGGAGAAGAGGAGGATGTCGAGGATTCGGAAGACGATGAGCTGGATGTAAATGAGGACCTGGCATTGATGGCGACCAAGTCAGTTGCCGACGCTTCTGTTCTGGACTTCGACAGGCCAAGAGGCGAAGTTCTCATACCACTGGTGGAAGAAGTCTGCGTGCTGGCAGTTCTGGGCATACAAGTTGCGCTGCTCGTCGAGCAGTGGGATCGCACAGGCCGTGTCGCTGCCATTGCCCAAGTGGCGGAATGGTCGTACATCGCGGCCTTGACCTCTCTGCGCCTGGTCTTCTCGGCTTCGCACAGATTCTCGTTCTCCCGTCTCTGGTATCACACCGGTCTTCTTTACGCCGCACAATGGGTCCTCACTCTCTTGATCTTCCGCTCCGAGATTATCCACCCGAACTCCAGCTACATCCGTGCACTAGTCAGCAGCTACTTTGCGCTCAACACGGTCCTTGCGCTCATCGCTGGAACATCTCGCAAAGGCAACAAGCCCGTTTACGTGGAGTACGAGGGCGACTTGAAGCCTGCACAGGAACCTCTAGCTAGCGTTCTGTCTTCGCTGACATTCACCTGGGTGGACTCAGTTGTCTGGACTGGTTACAAGAAGGCATACGAGATGAGCGATGTGTGGAACCTGCCCGGTCATGACAAAGCTGCTGCCATCCTGGCGGACTATCGCCAAGTGAAAAAGACCAATATTCTGGCTTTCCATCTCCTCAAATACTTTAGGAAGGGTCTCCTCATTCAAGCGGCTTGGGCCTCCATCTCTGGTCTAATCACCTTCGTGCCTACGCTTCTGCTTAAAGCCATCTTAGAGTACGTGGAGAACCCTGGCAGTGTGCCGAGGAACGCTGCTTGGTTCTACGTTATTCTGCTCTTCGTTTCCGGTGTCGTCAACGCCCTCTCCAGTGGTCAGGCCCTTTGGAAGGGCCGGAAAGTCTGCATCAGGCTGCGAGCTATCATCATTGGTGAAATTTACGGCAAAGCCCTCCGCAGACGGGCTGCTGCAAGCCCGGACAAGGTTCTCGGAGAGGAACAATCCAAGGCCACTGACGGCGAACCGAAACGCAGCTGGATCAAGAAGATTACAACTCTTGGACGCAAGACTAAAGCAGACGACACCAAGGCTGGCGCTCCCAAAAAGACAGAGGATGACTCGCAAGTCTCTTCCGGCGCCATCATCAACCTCATGGCCGTCGATTCTTTCAAGGTGGCCGAGATTAGTGCGTACCTGCATTTCCTCTGGGCTGAAACGCCTGTCCAGTTTGTACTCGCCGTTGTTCTGCTTTATCAAATTCTTGGTTACAGTAGCATTGTCGGAATCGGTATGATGGCCCTGCTGCTCCCTGTCAACATGTGGATTGCAAAGCAATTCGCCTCCTCCCAGAAGAAGATTCTGGCTGCTACCGATGCTAGAATTCACACGACCAACGAGGTTCTCACCAACATTCGCATCATCAAATATTTTGCCTGGGAGCAGCGTTTCCTCGGCAATGTCGAAGAGAAGCGTGTTACTGAACTGCGCCATCTTCGCAATCGATACATCATCTGGTCTGTCGCTGCTACTATCTGGTCTGGAGCCCCGGTTGTCATCACTTTCTTGACCTTCTTGATCTACACCATGGTCGAGAAGAAAGATCTTATCCCCTCCGTTGCGTTCACTGCGCTGTCGCTATTTAGTCTGCTGCGCATCCCGCTGGACCAACTGGCCGATATGGTCGCTCACGTTCAGGAGTCTAAAGTGTCTGTCGACCGTGTTGAAGAATATCTCAATGAGCCCGAAACCGACAAGTACAGGCAGCTGCAAGCTGATGCAGTCAACGAGGAAGGCGAGCCACTCATCGGATTTGACAACGGTACTTTCTCTTGGGGCAACGTCGAGTCCGACGACTTCAAGATGATTGATCTAAATGTGCACTTCAAAGTCGGCCAGGTTAACGTCATCATTGGCCCTACCGGAAGTGGCAAGACTTCTATGCTCATGGCTCTGCTCGGAGAAATGTCGCTAATCAACGGAAGCGTATACTTGCCCGGAGGCAAATGTCGTGAGGATTTGAAGGCCAACCCGGAAACTGGATTGACTGAGAGCGTCGCATACTGCGCACAGCAGGCTTGGCTCGTGAACGGAACCATCAAGGAGAACATCGTTTTCGCAAGCCCATGGGATGCCAAGCGCTACAAGAACGTCATTGTAGCATGTTCCCTCCAACGTGACTTGGAAATCTTGGATTCTGGTGACCAGACGCTTGTTGGAGAAAAGGGTGTTACGCTGTCCGGCGGTCAGAAGCAGCGTATCAGTCTGGCAAGAGCACTGTACTGCAACGCTAGGCATGTACTTCTCGACGATGTGCTTAGCGCTGTTGACTCACACACTGCGAAATGGATCTTTGATAACGCGCTCCTGGGTCCGCTCATGTACAACCGTACCTGCATTTTGGTCACACACAACGCAGTCTTGTGTCTGCCGCAAGCCGCGTACGCCGTAGTTTTGGACAACGGTCGCATCTGTGCCCAAGGTACCGCACAAGAGGTCATCGCGTCCGGTACGCTACACGAGGATCTTTCCAAACTCGAGTCGAAACCCGCTTCACGTGGTCCGTCCCGCACTCCGTCGGATGTTGGCGGAGAAGGCGTGGAGGCGGCTGTCGAGACAGAGTTCCACATCCACGAACCCAACGGTATCCCCAACGGCGATCCTCTGATGAAGGTGCCTACCAAAGATATCCCGGGCATGAACTCTACTGCTGAGAGTGCCCAGCCGGACGAGAAGAAGAGCACTGGTGCTATCAAGTTCAGCATCATCTTCATGTACTTGCGTTCCATGGGTGGCTGGTTCTACTGGACGGTTGCTGGAATCTCTTTCGCTCTACAGCAACTCTCGCAGGTTTCGACAAACGTTTGGATTCGACAATGGGCAAACGCGTACGCCAAAAAGGAGGCGATCTCGACTATGAGCGTTCCACACAATCAGACCGATCTCACGTATGTCCGTGGCGGTGTTAGCAGTTCCTTCAGCTGCCTCCGCAGTGGATCATGCGTCTGGAACATCCCTGGCTTGACCACTCAAAGTCCGAGCGATATGAATGTGGCCACTACCACCAACTCTGAAGTTGATGCCGGGTACTATCTCGGGGTCTACGCTGTACTTGGTGTGGCGTACATGTTCATCACATTGTTCCGCGAGGGTGTGCTCTTCAGTGGTTCCATCGGTGCTTCTAAGCGCATTCATCGCCAGCTGATGGAGAGTATCACGCGCGCAAAGTTCCGCTTCTTCGACTCCACTCCTCTCGGTCAAATCATGAACCGCTTCTCCAAGGATATCGAAGCCATTGACCAGGAGGTCGCACCGGTCGCCGTCGGCTTTGTTCACTGCCTCTTCTCCATCATAACGATCATCATTCTGATCTCGGCGATTACACCTGGTTTCCTGATTGCTGGTTTCTTTATCACAATCTTGTACTTCCTCATCGGTCGCTTCTACATATCCTCTTCAAGAGACTTGAAGCGTCTCGAGTCAATCCAGCGTAGCCCGCTTTACCAACAATTCGGTGAGACCATGTCTGGTACGACCACCATTCGTGCCTATGGTGACGAGCGCCGCTTCATCCGTGACAATCTTAACAAGATCAACACTCACAGCCGCCCATTCATCTACCTCTGGGCTGCTAACAGATGGTTGGCCTTCCGGGTTGATGTCGTTGGCGCTCTAGTGTCTTTCTTTGCCGGCGCCTTCGTCGTGACCAGTGTTGGCAAGATCGACGCAGGTGCGGCAGGTCTGGCTATGACATATGCCGTGACTTTCACCGAGAACGTCCTCTGGTTTGTGCGTCTTTACTCCAGCAACGAGCAAAACATGAACTCCGTCGAACGTATCAAGGAGTACCTGGATGTGGACCAGGAAGCGGCTCTCATTGTTGAGGACAACCGACCCGCGGCCAACTGGCCTAGCAAAGGCTCGGTTGAATTCATCGGATACAGCACCAGATACCGCAGCGACTTCGACCCTGTACTCAAGGATATCACCTTCAAGATCTTGCCCGGCGAGAAGGTTGGTGTTGTCGGCAGGACTGGTGCTGGCAAGAGTTCCCTCGCGTTGGCGCTGTTCCGTGCACTCGAAGCGGAGCAGGGCAAGATTCTCATTGACGATGTCGACATTGGTCTCATCGGCCTGCAAGATCTCCGAGAGAACATCGTGATGGTGCCACAAGACCCGACTCTGTTCACGGGCACCCTCAGGACTAATTTGGATCCATTCGGTCTGTTCACCGACGAGGAGATCTTCACTGCACTGCGCGGAGTTCAACTTATCAGCGGACCTTCGGCAGCTAATTCGCGACCGGAAACACCTGTACAGACGATTCGTAAAAACGACAAGCGCTCACCCGCCTCGTCAACCACCGCCGCTGGATCAATTACCGACACCTCGGCTATGGAGAACAAGAATATCTTCCGCAACCTCTCATCCACCGTCGCCGAGTCCGGCTCAAACCTTTCCCAAGGCCAACGTCAACTCCTCTGCCTTGCCCGCGCCCTCCTCAAAGCCCCCAAGGTTCTTCTCATGGACGAAGCAACCGCCTCCATTGACTACGCCACCGACGCAAGGATTCAAGAAACCATTCGCGAGATCAAGAACACAACCCTTACCATCGCACATCGCTTGCAAACCATCATCGACTACGACAAGGTTCTCGTTCTCGATAAGGGCGAGATCGTTGAATTTGGCGATCCTTTCGATCTCATCAGCAAGGCTGACGGCGTCTTCCACAGCATGTGCGAGATGAGCGGCGACCTCGAAGTTCTCGAGCGCGAGGCCAAGAAGGCTCATGTCGCGAGGAAGTTGGTCGACGACTCGTGATGATCTCACTGTCTTTTCTCTATGTCATCGCGCGTTGCTTTTCTTCTTCTTTTCTTGTGTAAGCCAGCATTTTGCTTTTTCTTGCCTTTAATGCATTGCGGGTTTGCACCAAAGTGTACAGCACTCATCACTGTGCCTCTTTTTCTTCCCTTTTTCTCCTTTCGGGCTTCTGCCTCCCCCGCTATGTAATCATATTCTCCCGACACAAGGCGCCGTATTGGACGAAGAGTGAGAAAGCGAGGACGTGGCTATCACTGTACTGTACATACCAAAAACTTACACGCTCCAAATTGAAACCCTCATAACATGAAAATAAATTCATTTTCCAACTCCAGGATTACAACGAGCCATCCAAGCCATGGATGCAGAGACCCCCCTGAACTCCTCCTTTTGTCCTTTTTGTCTTTAGAAACCTCCCATATTAATACATTGACATTGCCTGAATCAAGACCAGGACTACGATGCAAACCAACTCAATCAATCAATCAATCCCTCTTCCCACTTGCAGCATCACCACCGCCACTTTGAGTTTGCTGGTTAGCCTGCTGACTGGCAGCCTGCTTACTACTAACCAACTCGTATTCCTCCTCATACCGCTTCCACACTTCGGCGTCTCGCAGGTTCTTCTTGTGCTGCCTCTGCCAGGCGCCGTGTAAGCGCAGGCGTCGATCGGCTTCGACGATGCTGCCGAAGGTCATGCCAGACATTTGCAGGAAGCTGGGTTTGGTAGGATTAGTTTTAGGGTGCAATCGTTTGGTTGGATTCGGAGATTTGGTTGATTGACGTTTTCCAGACGTCCGAAGTTGGGGTGTGAGGGTAGAGTTGAGGGCATTTCGAGTGGTTTCGATTCGTGGTTTCAAGTTCTCAAGGTGACTTACACTTTGAATTGGAAAGTCAGGCCGCGGTACAGAGGGCTGAATTGGAAGGCTGCTAATCCTGCTACGGCGGAGAAAATTCCCCACTGGTTTAGAAATGTGTTAGTTTCGATGTTTTGTCTTTGGTCTTTGGGACTTTCGATTGCCGTTCATCTTATTTGTGAAGGGTCTCGAATGTGATTGAGTTGCACGTACTTTTGCCGCGCCTACGACTGCGCCGCGACCTGCTGCCCAGGCTGCTCCGTTGACTTCTTCGTCGTTGGTGAGACTGCCATGGGTTCTAGCTCCGGACATGGTGAGGTCTTCTTGGTAGTAAGCTCTTTTTCTAATTCAATGATTCTTCCAGTATGCGAGGTTGACACTGGGCATGGCTGGTATACATTGCCAAGAAACGTCTATGAGCTTCAGACGGCGTTATTGCGGAGGGAAAGTGCTGACGTCAAGCTGTGTCTGTGAGGTTTTCCTGGTGAGTCACGTGATCTTTCATTGTCACAGCTGACACTTCATAACACCTACATGGATACGGCGACAGAGGTATCAGAAATCGTCAGCATTCCCAAGTCTTTCTAATACCCATACAGTACCTCCAGCCTCGCTGCCTCGGCCATGACCGAGACTGCACGCATTCACTTCCCGCTGTACCTTCTTGTTTCGGCTAAGCATCACCGAGGCTGGGGTAGGGGCGATGCAAGTTACAGTTACACCTCGGCTTGAGATGTAATCCTGGAGATGGGGGACGTGGAGTCCGCCTATGCCTATATACCCAGAGACGCCGCCTGTCTCTACTATATGATGTTAGTTCACCGTCACACGAGGTCTGATCCCTTTCCTCATTGACAAGCTCTACCACAACACACATACACAGTACTTCAATATGTCTGTGCCTTATAACATCAACTCCCAGAAGGAGCAGGCCTCCGAGGAGCTGCTCGTGGGTTCGAAGGGCCAGCAGAGAGCCAGCGAGAAGATTCCATTGATCGCCCGTGCCCATGTCAGTGACCGGGCTAAGAAGACATTGGACATTGTAAGTGAAGATTCTCAGGCGCGTGCATTCCGATCACCACGCTGATACACTGTCGACCAGGTCGAGAGATTCGTCGAAGAAGAATGTATCCCCGCCGACGCCCTTATTAGCCAGCAGATTGGCGAGGGCGTTGTCAACCGATTCAGCGCCCACCCGCCCATCATGGAGGAGTTGAAGAAGAAGGCGAGAGCACTGGGTCTGTGGAACATGTTTTTGCCCAAGAACCACTTCAAGGAAGGCGCCGGTTTCTCCAACCTTGAATACGGCCTAATGGCCGAATACCTGGGCAAGAGTTTGTCCGCCTCCGAGGCGACCAACTGCGCCGCCCCCGACACAGGCAACATGGAGGTGTTCGCCAAGTACGGCACTCAGGCGCACAAGGACAAGTGGCTCAAGCCATTGCTGGAAGGCGAGATCCGATCTGCTTTCCTCATGACCGAGCCCGACGTCGCCAGCTCAGATGCCACCAACATTGCATTGACCATGCGCAAGGAAGGCAACGACTGGATCCTGAACGGCTCCAAGTGGTGGTCGTCGGGTGCCGGTGACCCTCGCTGCAAGATCTACATCGTCATGGGCAAGAGCGACCCCGAAAACTCCTCTGTTTACAAGCAACAGTCCGTCATCCTCGTCCCAGCTGAGACCCCTGGCATCACCATCCACCGCATGCTGAGCGTTTACGGCTTCGACGACGCTCCGCACGGCCACGGCCACATCACCTTCAACAACGTGCGCGTGCCCGACTCCAACATGGTGCTGGGCGCGGGCCGTGGCTTCGAAGTCATCCAAGGCCGTCTCGGCCCCGGCCGCATCCACCACGCCATGCGTTCCATCGGCGCCGCCGAGAAAGCCCTCGAGTACTTCCTGGCACGCATCAATGACCCGCGCAAGACACCCTTCGGCAAGCAACTGCACGAGCACGGCATCATGTTGGAGCGCGTGGCACGCTCGCGTGTTGAGATTGACACAGCACGCCTGACAGTGCTGAACGCAGCGTTGATGATCGACAGCAAAGACGCCAAGTTCGCTCTGAAAGAAATCGCAGAGGCCAAGGTGCAAGTGCCCACCATGGCGCTGGAGGTGATCGACCGCGCAATCCAGGCGTACGGCGGCGCCGGTGTCAGCCAGGATACGCCGCTGGCGAACATGTGGGCGCACGGCAGGACGATGCGCATCGTCGACGGGCCCGATGAGGTCCATTTGCTGCAGCTCGGCAAGAACGAGAACAAGCGCGGCAAGATGCTGCTCGGCAAGTTGGAGTGGCAGAAGAACAGGACGGATGAGATGGCCAAAGCGTATGGCATCACCAGGAAGGATGTGTTGCAGTTGGATCGCGAGCACTCTAAGTCTAAGCTTTAGATGCTTGAATTGATTGAACGATAGTGTCTTTGGTAGCGCTGAAAATTTTAGTATGTCTCTCTCTCTATAATACTTTGGACGAGGTCTCCAAATTGAAGCACGATCCTTTAGCCGTGGATTGTGTTGGTTGAGAGCTAACATCAGATATCTACTGTAAATGACACATTGCGTACACCAGTTTTGAATCGAATTTCACAGGCATACTCACAAACCACTGCTCTTTCCGGTAGAGCTTACAGTCATCGTAGCTTTACGAAGCAGATCAATTATGGCGTTTACAGGTTTAGAGTAGAATGTTTCAATGACGATTGACAGATGGTTAAAGGATACTAAGTTACCAACACGTGAGAGTATTGAACGCACACCAAAGTGACATATTGAATATGTCTTGGTATCACATACGTACATTTGATGAGTCTACTGTATAACAAAAAAGGGAAAGTGATAGCTATAGCCATTCACTCCAGCCCTTTGTTTCGCATTAGCAATTGAAGCATTGGCGGCAAGTCAGCGTCGAGTCGAGTCACCACGAAGAAACTTAGAATCAAAGAGGTCGGGGTCAATCTCAGCCCATGTGATAAGAAACGATGATTAATACAATCGAGCTAGAATTGAAGAAGAGGAAACCGCAACTGGGAGAGAGGAACAAGAAACGACCACGGAAGGGCGAAGAACAGCCTAACTCCCAAAGACCAGTCCGAGATGAGATCGAGAGGCGGAAGGCGTTGGAAGGAGAATCTGGAACTCAAGAGCTCTTTCACTGCACCCGTTCAAGTCCGCGCCTTCTTCCACTTCCGGACAAGAAGCTGGAGGGAAAAGAAGCTGACAACAGGGAAAACCAATGGCTGTCCCATCCAATCCGATCTAATCTCATCCGATCTTTGCATCCTCGGGATGTTCGCCCTTGCATGCGCATCCAAAGATCAAATCCAATAGGAAAGAACAGCAGACTGGAAGACTTTCTAATCCAAGGAGAAACCAGAGAGACAGATCAAGAGGGTGATGAATTCTTCTTCAAGAAAAACGCCTTCACGGATTATTACTCTTTTCTTTCTCCCTCTCTTACCATCCTCCACTCCTGACTCCAAGCAAATCTTGGCCCCCTGAAAGAGGCAAGTTGACTTTCCTGGCTTCCAAGACGATTCGGTGCGACGGAAACGCAGACACACGGTATATGCAAAAAAAAAAAAAGTTAAACCGGCCGTTGTTGCTGCCGGACACAAGGAAAAGAACAATCTCGAGAAAAAACAAAATGCCAGACGCGATGGGTTTAAAACAGTTAAGACTTTCTTGTCCTCCATATGCAGTCCGACCAGGGTTAGACAATTGGTGGGTAGCACGCCGTCCAGTCGGGAGGAATGGCAGGCAGGTGATTGAGCAGTGGGCTCCAAGATGGTGCGATCTTCTTCTACTAAGTTGCAGGTGTTGTCATTCTCGTTTCGTCGTTCGGTCGAGTTATCGTTTGACGTTTGCTCATGTTGGCGAATGCTAGTCATTTCGTGATGGTTCGGTTCGTAATCATGCTTTATAGGGATTGGAGGTGAATCGTGCGAAGCGTTACGGGGGGGTTATGCAAAGGTCGGTCTTCGTCATCATGAGCATGTTGTATTTTTGTACGGGAGCAATTAGTGCTCAACCGTGATTTCGGGAGCGCTGCTCTGCTGGGAGAGCTCGTCGCTGTTGCGGGCCATGTGGCCGTTCTGTCTGCGAGGGAAGCCTGCGCCGCGCTCGGGGAGAGGACCGCGAGGCTGACGTTCAGGACCGGAGTGTTGAGCATTGCGGCTGAGACTGCGCTCCTCATAGTTGGTGCTGAAGGAGCGGTTGCTGCCAATAGGAGCGGGTGTGTCACGGTCCCAGGACGGGAGACCACGAAGGCGGCTGGGGCTACCGCCGAAGCCTGATCCACCGAGGTTCATGCTGCCAAGACCATTAATGAGGGAAGCATCACCACGGTCGCCAAGGCCGGGCGTGGGAGTCATGAGAGAGGGTGTGCTCGACTGGTTGTCCCGTCCGTACTCCTGGAGACGGCTGGGGTTGTTACCCAGAGTGGCAGGGAAGCTAGCCGTGGAAGGCACAGGAGATGGGGTGTAGGAGCGGAGATCAGCAAAGGACTTGGCAGCGCGGAGGTTGTTGCTGCCAGGGCCAAGCTGGTTCGCGGAATCTTGGTATCCTCCGAGGTAGCCAGAACCCTGGTGGCGAAGACTGCCACCGTTGTAGAAGTTGTCCCCTCCAGCACGGACATCGCTGAAGTCGGTGGTGGCAGCGCGGTTGAGTCCGCGCCTCTGCTCGTTTTGCAGAGCAGCAATTTGAGGCATGGGGGGGCTGACGCGGCGCGTGGTCTCCTTGAAGACGTGGACGGCACGCTGGTCGGCCTGACCCTTGGAAGAGTGACCCAGACCCATGTGGTGTGCGAGAGTGTGGACGATGCGACGCTCAGGTGGCGACAAAGTGGACGGGAAGACAATCAAATCGCGGCCAGTGTCCTCCTTGAACAATAAAAGTCGGGAGTAGTGCTGGAGAGCTTGAGGGTCATTGAGGTCGACGTCCGGCTCCGTCTGCGGCGCAACCTGCGCCTGCTCGTTACCGTAGGGGTTGAAGAAAGGAGGCGCGGCAGCCTTCATGCCACGAGCCGAGACTGGAGAAGGCGAGTTGCCAGGGATGCGCGAGTTGAGCGAGGACATGGAAGCTTGCGTGTGAAGCTGAGAAGGAGGCATCGGGCGGTGCTGTTCCTCAAGTTGGCCTCTGCGTTCACGCTTCTCACGTTCGATGCGCTCTCTTTCCGCAGCTGGCAGCATCTTCTTGTATTCGACCCTAAGCTTCCTGCCGTTGAGTTCGAAGTGGTTCATGTTGTCAATGACAGTCGCCGTCTCGTCTGCGTTGGTGAAATTAGCGAAAGCCAGGCCACGGAAGACGCCGTTGTCGAAATGGTAGTTGAAAGCATATGGAAGTGGCAGTCCCATGTCAGTCATGATCGCGACAAGCTGTTCCTTCTTGACGGCAAAAGGAATGTTCTTGATGACGATAGCGGTAGGAATGAGTTCCTCGTCAACCTCAGAGTGGTGAGGATCTTGGCGCATTTGCGGTCCACCAAGACCACCGAGACCCATGAAGTGGTTGCCGGGCATGGGAGGTTGCTGCTGGTCAAGCCAAGCCTGGAAATTAGTCAGTAGTGAACTTATGAAATCATTCTCTGTTTGTATCGACGTACTGAAGGCAGGCCAGCGCGGCCCTTAGACTGCGGCCGTCTTGAGCCGGTGCCTCCGAGTCCGTTCAGAGTGTTGTTCTGACCGAACGCGCCGTTGTTCCAGTTGTTGCCTCCCATATCATAGCCAGTGTTGCCATAGCCGCCGATGGTGGCATTTCTCATCTGATAACCGTTCGGGTCGAAGCGCGAGTGGTCGTCGGGTGCGTAAAGACCAGACGGAAGGTGGCCACCACCGTATGCAGCCTCAAAGGGCCTGGATGGCTGGCGGTGGAGCGACCCATTTCGCTGCGCCTGGGGAGAGCGGCTCGGCAGGGAGTCGTATGGCATATCCGAAAATTGATAATTCGGGTTCATGGTTATTTAAGGTGCGGAATTTGCAGACAGAAGTTGCGAGGTTGCGCGAGTAGTGAAAGTTTCAGCGCGAGTTGTTGAAGTGGATGTAGGACAGGACAGCGCGCAGCACCGTAACCAAGCGTTTGCTAGATGCAGCGGTTCATGTAAAGGTACAGATGTAGCGGGGCGCGTCGTGACTCCGTGGACTCGTTACGCAGAAGCAGAACAAAGAAGGTCCAGACGGGGTGGGCGTCGCACAAAGGAGGGCGGGCGAGTCGGAGGATGAGGATGAGATGGGACGAGACCTAGTGATGGTCGCGGGCGACAGCACCGTTGGCGGTGAAGGTCACAAAAAGTCCGGCGGATGGCACGGCGGATGGAGGCGCTCGTGTGGGCGGGCGACTAGAGCGAGAACATCCACGCGGTAGTGAGGATCGGATGATGGACACGGGGGGGAGATAGAGGAGAGGGAGAGGGAGAGAGGTTGATAGATGCTGCACGAAGTTGGCTTTGGGGCTTGAGCGAAAAGGCAGAAGAGGCCTGTGCGGCTCCCCTTAACAGAGCCAGAGACTACTCGTACCCACTACCAGTACTGTAGGTCATGACGCCGCCCTGCAGTATGCATCACTCTTGTCCAGTGGGAGTGGCAGTTGCTTATGTGGGCAATATTCATAAATCATCCAACACGGCCGGGCGCATGTCTTGTGGTCTTTTCCTGCTGTGGTGGTGGTGGGCGTGGTACGCGATATACACCTACCGACCACCACTACAAGGGTCAAAGTCCTCCAAGGCTCTCTGTAGAAGAATCCGCACGTCCCGGTTTGACTACAAGGTACTGCGTCACTGCCACTTCACAGGCCACCTCCAGGAGACCCTTTCTCTTCCTCTTCTATTCGCCCTTCTCGTCTGCCTCCTTTTGCTGAGCCGCCAGGAGGCGGACCTTCGAGTCGATGCATCGCCAAAGGAAAGGATACATGTAGCACATCACCGCCCGGGGTGTCAACTTAGCATCAGCAAGCAACCCACCCGAGTGGTGAAGTCTCTGTTGCTGCAGCAGCTAGACGGAGCGATGCGGGCTTTCCTCCTGCACGCATGCACGTCGACAGCCGGCCAGCCAGAAGACACCGCGAATGCGCCCAAGTATTGGACACGCTGATGCAGCATGCAGCGCGCCGCCGGTGGAGGTGCATTAGCTCCCTTCGGTCGGCAGGTAGATTTCTGCCTCGCTCGCGCGCTTTTTGACTTGGACTTGTATCGTTCCATGTCTCAAATCGATTGGCGAGCCGGGACCCAATTGGATCGTTGCCGACACCTCCGTTCAGATCACTATATTATTCTTGTCTCCATGAGCCAGACAATCGGGATGACGCTGGTTTCGCCGACTGCTAACCTCACAACGCCTGTCGACCAAAAGGTAATTCCAATGACTTGGGTTTCGCGGCATCCTCCCCGCTGCCTAGGCAACCGTTTCGGCCCGTGAAGTTGAAGTTGATTTGGACGTACGACTATTGCGTGAGCCCGTCGCGAATGTGATGCATGAGAAACCGTGGGAAAACACGCAATCTCAAGTCTCAAGGTTCGGAGGTTACAGAGCTTGCTTGCTGTGTCTGCTTGCCTGTCGGATTGTGAACAGGTGAGGAGCACCCGAGGCTGTGCTGAAACTCACTCTCCTCTTCCGTGCAGCTCATATGCAGGCGTACATGCAAGTATGCGAGAGCAAAGGAAACGAGGCGTCCACGGCGTCTTGCGGCAAATCTGCGCGAAAGCTATCCCGGCATACGAAAAAATCATCATATGCGCGTGTTCACTAGCAGGGTTGATGGATTTCCTCGCAGAAAGATATCATTGATCGAAGTCGCATATAAACTCGTATGAGCCCAACGTGGCACTCACGGCAGCAGCCTTATTAGCTGCACCGGCGAAAGCATGTTTAGGTAGGCATTGTTGTCTCGCGGGGTCTCGCGTGGAGATTTGTAAGAGCAGTTGTATGTATAGGTAGTTGCTGTTGTCGCACACTTGCGCAGGACGCATCTCGTATGTCGCATCTATCCTTGGCGGCGCCAGAGGTTTTGTTGATGTTTCGCCGTTGTATGTAAATTATTGCAATAGTCGGCTGCTGTCCTGAGTTCGGAGGTGCAGGAGCGTTGCTGGCAGCTGCGTCCCACAATGCGATGCGGCCAACTTTTCCTTCGCCGCCAACACCACTCACGTACATACAGTACCACTCACCTCCATAGTACCGAGCATGATTAGGTCAGATTTCGCCAAGTAGGCGATAGAGGCTTCACGGAGGGTATGGTACCCGCTGCGGGAGTGACCCGTCACACATGTAAAGACGGTCATGTGACGGGGTAATGAATGAGGTGGTGTACGGGCGAGGGTTGTCAGTCGAGTTACAGAGTTACACAGCTGTGTTGGCAACGCGGATTTATGATTCATGTGCGTGCAATTTATCTGCTGGCAGGCCTCACTACATATCACTGAGCCGAGCTTCTCCATATCTAGCCGCGCGCCTCTTCGCCTACAGCATCTAGCTCACGACCACACTGAAGTTGTTGCGGCCTGCGCCTGGGTTGACCTCTTTCTTCGGGAACTTCCTCGTTTTTGTCTTCCCCCTAGCCTCGGCTGGCAAAGACTTCAATTGCCACAAGTAGTACACTAACTTTGCTGTTTGCTTGCGTTGGAGTAGCACGTATCCCAGGCTGTTCATGATCTCCCCAATACGGCTCTCGTCCATGTATCTGGAATTCGTGATACAGGGCGCAGGGAGCACAAGAAACAAGGCTGGAAACACGGCCTGCACTCCTGCGTCTCGGTCAATGCGATGTCTGGTGTCGAGAAATTGACACGTTCGCTTGAGCATCTCTCCTCTTCCAGGTGCGTCGGGCACGTAGTTCAGGACGAGTGACAAGGAGATGATGTTGAATTGCTCTGCGGCACTCTTGGGAAGCGGCCGTTCCATGAAGTCCTGCTGCAAGATTCCATCGCCTTGAGAATTGAGATCGATACGTTGCACATCGAAATAGCCAGACTTCGAGCATGCATTCGATGTTGACAGTGCGCCGACTTCAAGCAATCTGAGTTTGGGTTCGGCTTTCGACAGTGCATCTGAAGTTGGCTCCAACCATTTCATGAGGACGACACTCGAGTCGCCTCCGCGGTCATTCGATTGACCTTGAATGCTGGCTTGCTGGTAACTTTTCAAACCACCTAGTTCCTCGATGCGCTTCTGTAATTCCTCGACTTCGGCATCTTTTCCTTTAGACTTGGCGGTTTCCAACTGCTTGTTCAGCTGGTGATGTGATCGAATGAGTTTTCGAGTCGCTTGTGAAGATAGCGAGGCTTGTGGCTTGGTAACATTAGGTGGTCGACCACTTGACAACGATTTGCCATTGCGTTTGCCCGCCATGGGATTTGCCCAGAAATTTGAGTCGTATGAGCGTTCGAAACTATCTGCAGACCAGTGTTTAGGGTGGCGGAAATCGGGTGATGTTGGCAATATTGACTTGCCAGTACATCATGAGCTGGCGCGAGTCGAGTCCAATAGCGCGTACATGTTCCCTCCAGAAACTTCCACACTAGGTAATTGAAGTGAAGTGGAGTGAAGCATATCAAATACAAATACCAGAGTAAAGAAGTTTGAGGTTTTAGGGTTAGGGTATGATTCGTTATCGATAAGTCGGTGCGCGAATGATGACATGAGATCGACTGCCGCAGATGAGCTAGGTAGGTACATCTTCTTTTGACCACCCTACCTACATAGGATACAATCGCGATCACCTCACTCACACATGCAACTGCAGTCTTGACCTGGAAGCAGCGACCATAGAATACTCCCCCGCATTCCCACGGTCACAGTCACACAACATGGTATGTACATAGCATCCGCTGTCTTTCGGTCACTCACCACTAACACACAACACAGTCCTATTACTTCTCACAAAACGACGCCGACATGTACCAACGCGCGATGCAGCAGCGCCCTGGTGCTAGGCCGCGCAGCTTCGATGAGTACTACCGATGCTATCCTATCGCCATGATGCCTGGACCCGAGCGCGAACAGGCAAACCACGGCGGTAAACTCTTCCTACCCGCCTCGGCGCTCGACAAACTCACACAGCTACACATCACCTACCCTATGCTGTTTGAGGTCATCAACGGAGCCAAGAGCAAGAGCACACATGCGGGTGTACTGGAGTTCACAGCGGAAGAGGGAAGATGTTATCTGCCTTTCTGGGTAAGTCGATGGATATCTTGAGTACTGCTACAGCATGGCTACGTACTAATCATGCGCGTACAGATGATGCAAACACTTCTTCTCGAGCCCGGCGACCTCCTCCAGACTAAGTCCACCGACCTCCCACCCGGACAGTTTATCAAGCTTCAGCCACAAGACACAAACTTCCTCGACATCTCAGATCCCAAAGCTGTCCTCGAAACCGCCTTCCGCAACTTCTCCTGCTTGTCAGAGGGCGACATCTTCACTTTCCTTTACAACGAAACAACATACGAGATTGCCGTGCTGGAGGTGAAACCCAAAGGCGACAAGAAATCTGTTAGTGTACAAGAGACGGACATTGAAGTCGACTTCGCGCCACCGGTCGGCTACGTGGAGCCTTCTCGGACGGCCGCAAGCGGTACAAGCACACCTCGTAGCATCGGCTCGACTATGGCAGGCAAGGGTGGCACCATGCATACAGAGGGTTCCATGGCACAAGCAATCAACTATGCCGCGATCGCACCATCTGCAAATACCGCAGCAGTCGGCCATGCAAAGGCCTCCTCCAACTTTGCTGGTGGCGGGCAGCGCCTCGTAGCGAAGAAAGGCAGCAAGGGCACTGCAACACCGACATCAACCCCGGGCTCGTCAACGCCTGTGCAGCAGGGTAGCACTACTGTCCCCATGGGGGCGTTACCGAAGACGGTCAAGAACCGCAACGGCCCTCAGCCGCTCCGTCTGCCACCTGGCAAGCTGTTCTTCGGCTACGAGTACAAGCCGCTGAAGAGCAAGGACGCGCAGGCCGATGCCGACGCTGAGCAAAAACAACACTTCCACGGAGAAGGCCAAAGCTTGAGGAAGAAAAAATGATGTGTTCAGGGAGTATCTGAGCTGTTGCATTCCATGGCATGGAGTTTTGGGGTTCACCTCACGGCGTGCCAGCTGCAGCCCGTGCCGAAAGCATGAGGTAAGGTAGAGGTAACATCATGTGATAGATCATCTGAGCGGCTTCGAATCTCAAAACTGCAACTGAACCTGTCAGATCAACCATGCCAGTAGTACAGCAAAGTAAGCGCCGGGCTGACATGCAAAGGTGCGTCTCATCGATCTCTTGCAAGGCATTTCGATTAGGGTTGGGGTTGGGGTTGAGACTGATCCGTTCTCGTTCTCGACACGAGTAATACATCACGTCAAGTCTTGGTCTACTCCTATGGACGACCAGTATGTCTAAATATGCGAATCCTACCATCTTTCCGTGTCTACGTTGTCAAGCCGACACCGCTGACACGTGGCATAACGAGTTGTCGCCCTCTCAACACAAACCGATGGACGTACGTGCAAGAAAGATTAAAAAAGTAATGAAGATATTGAAGCGCGAAACAAGCCAACCCACTCATGTAATCCGATATAAATTGTTGCTGTCAAAGTTATGTAAGGTACACCTACAGTATCCTTGGGTATCTCTCGAAAATCCGTAAGGAAAAACAGAATGGAGTTCTTGAAAACCACTACACCCACCGTCCGTGCTATCTACAGCGAGGGACACAGGCTTGCTCCGACTCCCCGAATCTCCTCCCCACCTCTGAAATCTCAGCCTCATGCTCTGGAAGGAACCGTGTCATATCTACCTTGGAAAACTCTTCGCACACTATGTGTGAGCAGTCGACAGCGCGTCCAAAACAAGCACCCGCCTGAAGTCGAAGGAAGAGAGCGAGGTTCTGCCGTCCCAAGTGGACTTGTATTGAAAATGAATGGAGAAAGAGTACGTTTCCCACCAGCAAAGAGAGACAGAAGCTCTCCGTAGCCCCGGGCTATCTGCCATTTCTTGGGTCATGGAGCTCGTTTGTATGCATAGACAAGTCTTGCTCGTGTTTCTTTTTTGTTTGGAGGTCTGGCTGGCCGTTGCTCTTTCCCGCCCGCGTAATTCTCATCCTTTTCTCTTTTATCTTCACATTCAGTTCAAAGATTTTCGAGATCGTTTGTTCGACTCGCCGTACTCGTCGACAGCGGGAGATGTCGCGGCGCTGCTGACGCTCTCAACTCTGCCGCCGCCGTCCATGGGCTGCTCGGGTTGGAGCATGCTGCTACTATCTCCTTGATCGATCGCCGTGCTTTGGTAAGGGTTGCTGGGGATTGTAGGGTTGTTGGTGGTGTCGCCGAAGTCCCAGTCGACTTGGCCGTCGTTGTCGTCGAAATTGAAGTTGAGGCCGTCTTCATTGTCGAAGTTGATGAAGCTGTTGGGATCAAAATCGCCGGGTGCGCCGGTGGCATCGAAGAAGCCTCCGCCTTCACTAGCATCTGCCACGCCGGGGATGGCACCCGTGGGACTCAGAGGTTGAAGTCTGCGGCTTAGTTCGTGGACTTTGCTGTCTTGACTTTTTTGCAAGTTGGTCAAGATTTCGAGCTGTTTCTGAGTCTCCCTAAACTGATTCATGTCTGGCATGGCAGGCGGAGTTGGCGAGGTGAGTGCGTTGTTGTTTTGTGCACCTTGAGAATTGGATATCATGGCGAGCATGTCATCACGCTGTTGAGGTGTGAGTGGTGAATTCCCGTTGGCGTTTTGATAGTGGTCGAGCGCAGAGTTGAAGTCGAAAGATGGAGCTGCCGTATTGGGCGCGGTGGCATTGGTAGCGTTGACACCCTCAATGACACTCATCATCTGGTCGGAATCAGGCACAGACTGTAGCATATCCGGTGTAGGTGCATCGTTCTTGACCTGAGGACTGGCCGAGGATGCATACGGCGCTTGAGAGCTTGCTGGTCGTTCACTCGCCGGTCTCGCATATGAGTGTGCGTTGACTGGAGTTGCGGTTGTTCTTGCGGAATTGGGTGCTGTTTGAGTCATTCCTTGGATTCCCTGTTGCTGCGGAGGCGATGTTGTTAGGGGAGCGGGTAACAGCAGCTGTGGTCTCTTAAACCTCTGCACAGTGTTTCCGTTCTCTGGTACAGCCTCACTGAAGTCCTCGACCACGCTACCTGTTTGTTGTTGACCGGACTGTTGCGCCATGTTGCTGAACATGTTAACAAGATTTTGACCAGCCTGGCCTTCCATTGAGCGGTTGTAGAAAGTCGCCAAAAATGTCAATATCGCATTGATGGAATTCTCGTGCCTATCGTGGAGGGCCTGGAAAGCTGTGGCTTGCCGGTAGAATGTGTCGTTCTGCTGCTTGAGCTGGGTGATCATGTCGGAGATGTACTTTTGCTGATGCTGTAGTTTCTGCAGCTCACGGCGCACTGCTGACATCTCATTCCGAGGCAAAGGTGCAAGATCTGAACCGGCACCTGCAATGCCGAGCTCGCCTGGCGGTCGAGTCTCAGGCACGGGAGAGAAATGTCGCTCGTCGTCGCTGTCATCGGCTTTGATCGTTCCATCGCGTTTCCTCTTTGCGCCGGTTTTACTTGCCGGCTTCTGAATAAGCCACAAAAGATCCGGCCGATTGCGCCGGAAATAAGGGTGTGAGTACATGCTTGGAGGCTTGACGCCTTTCCGCGCCTTCTCAGACTGCCTCAACGACCCATCTGTTATGTTGACAGTCTTGTGGAAGCCGTACATGTTGAGCTGGCGGACAAAAGAGGCGTAATTGTTGTGTTTGAAGAGCTCGGGAATCAAGGTGCGAGCGAACTCATCTTCGTCAAGCACGATGAACGACCGACCGTCATCTGACCAGCGAATCAGGCTGGTATTTCCACTGTCGAGGAAGCTATTATTGAAGTCAGCGTCTGTCTCACTTATGCTGCAATTCATTCGCCCAACTCACCTGCTCAGCTTTTGTACAAACGGTGGAATCTGTTTTCGCTTTCCCTGTGCGTCTCTCTTTGCCAATGCCACCCTCTTCTCCAGCTCCTGCTCATTCTCGTCATCATTTTGCCCGCTCATGTTGGAGTTGGTATTGCTGTTGTTGTTTGTGTTGTATGATCCGTTCCACTGCTCTTGCTGCTGGGGGACTTGAGGTGCCAGCTGGTGATTCCGAGCTCGTCGGACCAGGTCCGTGGACGGTGCGACCGGCGCAAGATTACTACCGTAGCTGGGTGCCTGCGAGGCATTCAAGCCTACAGCGAAAGCGTTCGGGTCGTTCAGAGAGGGATCCTGGAAAGACTGGTCGATTGGATATTGAGGAAAGTCGAAGCTACCGAAGTCGGTAGTCGGTGGGAGTTGTGAGTAGTCGAATGTGTTCTGCGCGGTGGGCTGTTGCATCATAGGCGACGCACCAGGCGCAGCTCGTTTTCTGTTAGAGGGATTGCGCTGCATTTTTCGGTCGTCGGTAGTTGGAGGTCAGGATAGATTTGGAGTGCGCGGACGCTGAGTTTTGTGTGTGGATTTGGTGAGATAGAGAATGCTGGCAGGCCTGGGCGAGGCTTTGCGAACGAGGACGTATCAGATGAATTCGAGCACGCTGGCCATGCGCTGGCGGTGTAGAGGCCTTTAAGCACGTGTTCAGAGCGCCATTCGCGGAATTGATATGTTGACAAAAATTTCCTGCGGTGTTAAATGCGAGTGTTGGTGACAAGACGGTCTCGACGGTGGGTGCCGGTATGCGACGGGATGGACGGGCGAGACGGCGATGGGAACGAATGCGCGTGCGCACGTGGGAGTCAGATCAGAAGGAAGCTTTTTCCAAAGGCGGCGATTGGGTATGTATGCAGTCGAGGGGTGGTGATTGGAGGGGATGTGGTAGACACGTCTTCGTTCTCTTCTTCACACAGACACACGCGGCGGCCTGGTGCTCATGTCTCGTTCTGATCTTTGTCGCTCCGCCAAGGCTGGGGTTGCGCCTGCTCAATCGAGTCAATTTGCTGTGAAACGAAGCTGCTATTCCTATTACAAGAACCTGATGTCATCCTCGCCGCCCTAACGGTTCGGCTTCGGCTTGCCAACCGATCAACCTTATCCCGACAGACCTCACTTCACTTCTCTCGCGTGCCAGACACAACAACGTACACTACAACATTCTCGAACCGATACGGAGTAAGCGAATGTACTGAGATCTGCCATGATAGCGAAATGTATCGTTAGTCACGTTGGAAGCGGCAGGTTGGGTAACAATGTCATTATAGTATTCGTTAACTTTCGCAGCACTCGAGCGTTGGGTATCAAGGGTTATTACGCTGGAGTGACGCACAAGTAGAAGCGCTCATGGTGGTAGAAATAGACAAAGAAAACCAAACCCGCTCACGTCTATCCCAGATGCTTCCTCGCCTCCCACCGAGCATTCATCGCCTCGAGCTCCATCTCCGAGCGCCTAAGCTCATCGACGATCTGGCCATCGCTCGTGATCTCCCCGGTCGTTCCACTCATGCTGGCTTCAACAATGCCAATAGCGTTACGTGACAGGCCCGTCATGGCAGGTGTTGAATGCTGCTGGCCGTAGACGTGCAACAGCTGCTGCTCCTCCTCCTGCTGGTGCGCTGATGTGATGGGCGGGAACGACATGTAGGACCCGTAGCTGCCACCAAGGGCTCGAACAGCACTCGAGTATCTGGCTGGTGGCATGCTAGAGCCCGCCGACATTTGTCCGCGCATGTCCGGGAAGATGTCCTCATCCACACCTGGAAAGTGAGCGGGAAGAGAAGGCGAATCTCTCGCGTGAGGTGACTCCTGGTGTGGCTGGTAGCTCTCCTGGTGGTGGTGCAGTCCAGTGCTCAACCTGGGAACGACGAACTCAGCGGGCACGGGCTCCCAACATCCAAAGGGCCCTGGTGGTGGCTGCTGGAAGCTTGTGCCGCCGACAAGGCTGAGGCGTGGGGCAACATTATTGGTGCCAGAGGCAGGCGTCTTTGGCCGCTGAGTAGAAGTCGCCGCCTGGACGACAGAAGGAGCGCGTGAGATGGTTGGCGTGTCCCTCAGAGCGTCCGCGTCAAAGATTCCGGACTCCTTGAGGACCTTGCGGCCTGCCGCGCGGAGCTTCGTCAACCTCTCCTGGATGGCCTTCGGGGTCGGCTTCTCTGTAAACCAGTCGGCGATGGCCTGGTACTCGGCACCGGAGACGTCGCGACCGAGACCAAACAGGAGTAGTCCGCGGTCGTTCTCGGCAGTCCACTTCATCTTCCTGGACTTGGGGCGAGCGGCGTCCGCATTGTGGAAACCACCGCCTGGACGCTGATCGATCATCGAAGTCTCTTCCTGAGACACTTCCTCGGGCTCTGCGACCTCGTCTTAATATGTGTTAGTTCAATCTCGTACTGATGCGCCATACTGAAGATGCACATACCCTCTGGCTCTCCGGTAAACACGGCCCGAATGGCTGCTGGAAGCCTCCTGTGAGCGGTGCTGCCTCTCTCCCTGGCTGAGGATGTGTCGCCCCGAGGCTGTGGCCAGGAGTACGATGAGAGTGGTACCATGCCGATCGGAGTTGCGCTTTGCAACAAGTCGGAGGCTTCTGTGGAAGTGTGTGTTGCGCTGGGAAGGTTGGCGCGGGTGGTGCTGTTGGCAATGGGGTGTGCGCCATCTTGGGCGTTCTCGCTGTCGCTGGCAAAGTTCATCTCGTGATCCGACATTGTGGGCTTGTCCGATTGAGGATGTGAGGGAAGGAAAGAGAGAAGAAAGAGAGGATGTCGTGGTGGTCGTGGTGGTGTCAGAGTGGGAAGGAAAGTGAAGGAAGTCGAGTGTGTTGCTCGGTGTGTGTGTTTTGCTCTATAGAAAAGGAGAAGGAAGGAAAGAGGCAAGGAGACAGAGAAGGAGGAGGGAGGAAGTTGATAAGGCGGCGCAGGTGGTCCGTGCTGATTTCTCGCAGTGCAGTCACTTGATCGTGACGAGGAAACTCTGCCTCTTCATGCGGTCTCAGACGTCAGCTTTGGGGTCAGTGAAAGCAAACGGCCGCCCGCACGTTGAGGCGCAGTGCGTCGGCCTGAGTCTCAAAGAGCAGATTGCGGAGTGGCGGTGAAGAAGTTGCAAACGCTGGTAAGTGAGGTCAAAGAGGTTTGGAGTTTAGAGGCCTGGAAGAGTGAGACTTCGCAAGCGAAGAGTGGGTGTGTTGACAGGCATGAACCTTCGCCGATCATGGATAGGGATGAAAGAATGGATGAAAGGATCGGTCGATGCTAGATGCTAAGGATTGCATGACGGCTCCTATATATACCAATGTAACCACTGACAAGCGTCGCGGCACGTCAACTTTTACTTCACTTAAATTTCTCTGACCCACAAAAGGGTGCCCATTGCTTTGTTTGCGTTTGCTGCTTTTGATCGCTCATCGTCGCCACGGGAATGGTAATCAGCTGCGTTGCTGGGATAGCCGGACTCGACGATGCTAAATCAAAGAGTATGAACAACACATCCCAGGAAGAGCAGACAAGAAGCTATCAAACATCATGCTGAGGTTCCTACAAAGCGAAGGCAACCTCACTTCTCGAACCCACGACACGCCATACTTGCCTATCATCTCGCTCAGCTTCTACCTCTCATGTATGTACAATCACTTGCACAGCTCACTAAAAGACATAGAGGTCGGCGAAGTACAAGCAGACAACAAATACGTCACCGGGTATCGAATAGAAGCACTACATCTCCTCTTCACTATCTCATCATACTCCACGTCTCAAACACCACGGTCCTTCTCGTTCCCCCTCTCCGCGCCAAACGGAAACCCGAATAGTTCATCGACGACCGCAAATAGCTCTCACCTCACGCGAAAACCATCACCACGACTTCTTCAAAGCGTGGAACCCCCAACAGCAACCTCCGCCCAGCTCCTCACCATCCTCGACTCCTCCAACTCAACAACCCACCAAAGCGCCTCCTTCGCCTTCCCAACCTGACCGCCAAGTTCATGCGCTCTTGCCAAAGCCAACCAAGCCTCAGAGTCATCCCAGCCGACTCCCAAGCGCGTGAGACCGGACAGAAGCATGTAAGCGCGCTCGCGAGCGGCGAGGCGGTTGAGCTCTGCGGGCGAGGGAGATTTGCGGGTGGTAGTGGAGACCCCAGGGGAGAGTTTGGATGCTGGGGTCGTTGTTGATGTTGAGGGTGGAGGGATTGGTGTGGATTTGAATGTGGTTCCCGCTGAGTGTTGGGTGGGCAGCAGAGGTTGGGGAGGTTCGGCTGGCATTTCTTCGGTGTAGATGTCGAGGAGTAGGGAAGACAGCGCGATGATGGAGGCTGGGTGGTCGGGGAAGTAGGACAGGGAGTCTTCGTAGTGTGCCGATGCATCGAAGGGATGGTCGCGGGCTGATGCTAGGTCGCCTCGCTGGGAAAAAGTTAGCAGATATTTGTAAACATTGAAACATTTTCAACTTACACTCGACAGGACATCCGCCCACATTTCGTCTACGCTCTTTCCGCCACCCCATCCTTTGAAGTAGAATGCCCTTGCACTTGAGTCTGAAGCAGCCACTTGGAGCTCGAAAGACTCAACAAGCTTGTGTGCCTCTTGGATGGCACCTGAAGCGTCGTCCAGAGACTCTGCTCTGATGTAAAGCTCGGCGATGAATAGCCACACTTTGACGAGCAGACCAACCTTGTGTCTCTGCTGCTGAATCCCAGAGAAACTGGTCGCCGGCGCAGCTGTGGATGAAGGATGGGGTGTAGGCAGACGGATATCTTGCTGAGGAGGCTGGCTGTCATGCCCTGCTGGAGGCGGCCAGTCAGTATGAGCATTACTGTGGGCGATCGAGTTGAGCGGCTGTTCTGGATGTTTCTGATCACTGTTGCTGACTGCGGGAGCCACAGGAGGCTGTGTGGCAGAATTGTTAGGCGTTGGCACATCCTTAGGCGGTGGGAGCGGAGGCTGATCGTTCTCGTTGGGTATCGGCCTGTTCTTTCCTCCAAGGCTGCGCGAGCGCGATCTATTATCAGATATGCTAGATCGAAGCTTGAATGGATGATGTCTCTGTTCCTGGCGACCTCGTCCGCGGTCTGTTGAAACGCCATCTTCGTTGGTCACAGTTATTGCCACAGGAGGACCGAGATCGGATCCACCCGCTGCGCTGGGCTGTCCATTCGTGGCCGGAGGTTCCAGTCTCGAACCATGAGAGACAACACGTGGGCTAGATTGTTCTATACTAGGCCTGTGTCTTGGCCTGATGCTCCCCGCTATGCTTCGTAATGCTCCTCCTGCCCTTGAAGGAGTTACTGATGCTGCTGTTGGTGGCGGTTTCGAAACTTTGGCTTGTTCGACTTTTCCAAACAATCGTGCGTACAGGCCGAGGAGCTCGTCTGTCATGTCGACAGCTGCACTTGGACCCTCCATGAGTTCTGTGAAAGTGAGCTGGGTCATCTTGATCTGTATGATGGCCTCCTTTTCGAAGCCATCCATTTGGTCGACCAGTCCTCGTGACAGACTCGTCGCAGATAACTGCTTCTCGGAGTCTGCATTGTTAGGCATTGATTCGCCAAAAAGTACTGTGCTGTCTCCAAATTGCCCAAGCGCAGCCTCGCACATCTTATAAGCAGCCTCATGTTGATCTTTGGCGCTGAGACACAGTGCAAGAAGGTGCCACATCGGAACAAGCTGCCGTTGCCTTGTATAGTCTGTGCCATGAACGCCATGCTCTGCATTCTGTTTGACCGAGAGAATTCGTCTTATAGTGACGATCGCGGAAGCTACGTCTCGAGTCTCGGCGAGGAGTGACGCCAGCGCGTAACAGGTCTCGATACTCTCCGGATCCATAGCTTCTGCTCGCTTCAGATGGTTGAGCGCTTCAGCTTGTAGGACCGGACGTGCGTCGGTGTCGTAAGTCAGTCGCGCCCAGTTGGCTTGGCTGATTCCGATAGCTCTGAACGCAGCAGCAAGGGTGGAGGACTTGAGCTGACCACTTGACTGCTGAACGGCAACATCCTTCTCGCTTGCCGATGCATTGGCTCCGCCAGATGAAAGTGGTCTGCCTTCTCCAATCCACTTTTGCAAATGTTTGCCAAGCGTGATGGCCTTTTCAGCGTGTGCCCGGTCGCCATACCGACACAATACACGTACGGCTTCCACGCCAGCAAGCACAGCTGTGTCGTCATCATCAATACCAACTTCATGCTCGCCAGTCTTTTCAGCACGAGCCTTGCCCTTTCCAATAATCTCAATATAGCTGTCGAAAGCGTGCATAGCAAGATCGAATTCTCCAAGAGAAGCGTGTACGCTGAAGAGCTCTCGAAGGATAGGCGTGGAATGGAATGTTTTGGTCGCTGCCCGGTACAGAATCTCCAACATCGTACGGCTGACGCTTTCTTTGCCGCCCTGGCCTAATTCAGCATCCGTCCAGCCAAAACCACAGATGATTCTCCAGTTTCTCATCGCTTGTTCTATCCACTGCTCGACTTCCAGGTTGGTCTGACTGGCTTTCGGAAATTGTGTTTCTTGAATGAGCAGAGACTCGTAAGTGCTCTCTACACGCTTCAGATCGGTCCGTTGTCTCTGCTTTGAAGGCGTTTGATGTTCTTCCGGAATGGTATCCTTGGTTCCCACATGGATGCGATCGCTGGAGACTATACTGTACATGAGCCCACTCTGCAAAACTGTCGACAATAGATCGTAGTATGCTCGCCAGACTTGTCGTCTTGGGACATCGATTCGAGACGGACTGTCGCCATGGCCAGCTGTGGTGGGCGGAGATCGCTGCCAAAAGTCGTTCCACGAGTTGAAGGCACGTAGAGCGTCAGTCAAAGACTCGATTGACTGTGAGGGCGTTCGTGCGTTGAAGTGCAGACATGCTCTGGCAAGTAATCTTTCGTTCCATTTCCTCAACTCGGGTGATCTTGCTCCTGGCGTCTTTCCGATAGCTTCCTGATACAGCTTCCTGGCCTCCTCTTTTTTGCCCTGGCCTTCTAGTGAGGCCGCCCTGATGTACGTAGTCTTGATGGCGCATACTTCCATCCAGCCCAACGCAGAAGGCAGACTGCTGTGGTTGTTTGATTCGGGAATGTATTCAGGCAACAGCTTCAATGCAGTCTCTTGATCTTCCCGGAGCCAGTGGATTTCGGCTAAGCCAACACTTGCAATGAATGCATCCTCTTCAATGCTGTTGCCCACGACAATCGCTTCTTCCAGGCGTGGGACCAGCTCACTCAATCCGTGGAGGCTGCTGGTGGGGTTCGAAGAGGCAGAAGTTGGGCGGTGAGAGGCGGAAGCTATCTGAGCCTCTGACCTGGCAGCCAATGTGAGACATCTTCTAGTGGGTGCATGTTTCTCGACTTTGCGTGCAAGCTCGGGAATCTCAGACCAAGAAGCGTTGCATAGAGCCTGGTCAAGATCTTTCAAGTAGCGAGCGCCTTTCTCAGGGTTCGCGTTCGCGGTGCCGAGGCTCATTGCGCGAGAGTAGCAGGGAGTGTGAGAGACGACAATTTCGTAGAGTTCCTAACCCGGCCTCATAGTTCCAGGTATCCAGGCTGCAGAGTGGGCAAGTAATTAATCAAGAGTGAAGTGAGGCAGGAGAGCGAATGCGAATGGATGTTTGATTGCGGTGCACGAGTTGGCTGGCCCTTTGGAGCTGGGGGGCAGACGTCACTAGGGTTAGGGTCAGTACTGATGAACCCAAATCAAAAAAGTTCGAGGCCAACGATGGCAGATGGAAAGAAGAGGAGACTGCCTCACTAACAATCGTGTATCAATCCAACACGTGATCAGATCGCTATGGCTCCCCCAGCCAATACAAACGCCCAAGGGGCTGCCATTCTCAAGCAGTTGACCTTCCGCATCTCGTCGACACCAGTGGCCCAGCTGCCTCGTGTGGCCGCCCAAGTATCGGCCTCGCTCTGGGCATGCCGAGAGCTGCTCTCCTCCACCGCACCCTCGACTAAGCAGAACTCGGACGAGGGTGTGACGGTGCATCGCTTCAAGACGCAGCTGAACACCCTCCTGCAAGACCGTACCGTCGAGGGCCGATGGTCTGCCGTTGTTCTGGTCAAGGCCACTGTCGAGGCTGGCGGTCTTGAAGTCCTCGGCAAGACTAGCAGCTGGGTCAAGACGCTGTTGACCTTCCTCAAGAAGCCCGATCCTTCCACCACTCGCTCTCTGGCTGTCATCACCCTGGTCCGCATCTTCATGCTCACCTGGGACCACGCCAACCTCGTCAGGGAGATCACTACCCCTGCTCTGCCAACATTCATTGCCACCTGTCTGAGCAACATCGACAACAAGCGATGCTCTGCCAGCGAGCTACAGACTGTCCTAGAGGCCTTGATCACACTCCTGCCCAGACACCCTACTACCTTCAGGTCCGTCGAGAAGAACATTCGTGACGCTCTTAACCGCATCATCTCTTCCACCGCCAGATCTTCTCCGTCGCACCACTACCTTGAATCTCACGTGCAGACCGCTCAGAGGCTCTTGGTATTGCTGCACAACTGTGCCCCGAAGCAGGGAGCGGCCACTAAGTGGGACGATACGCTCAAGTCTACTGTCAACGCGACGCACGCCACTTGCGATCGTGTTTTCAGGTCGGTTGTCGAAGACTGGCGATCTGTTGCTGGAATCCAGCCTTCTGCACCAGCTCAGCAGCTTATTGCTGGAGAGGTTGAGGCCGAAAGCCTTGACGCCGTGGGCTTGAGTGGCTGGAAGGGAATCTACGAAGGTGGGGAGAGACTGATCGCACTCCTGGGTCTGTTGCAGGCTCACATAAACAATGCGACTGCCCTCTCGGCAACCGTCCGAATCGGTTTAATCACTGATCTGACCACACGTCTGCTTAGCGTGACTGTTCCAGCCGCAGGAAGGCAAGAGTTTGTCAAGCCCAATCACCAAGTCTCGCGCGACGAGAGGGAATCGTTGTACAGCGTTCTCCCGCGCATCCACGCCGCAACTCTCCAACTCATTGTTTCAATCTTGAACCGATTTGGCACTGCTTTGTTGTCCGTCTTGCCGAGTCTGACTGAGCAGTTGACTTGGGTGTTCAAAGCGGAGCAAGCAGACGAGCATTTCAGAATGGTGGCATACGACACACTTCGACATATCCTGGAGTTCGCTGGCCACACCTTTGGCAAAGACGAGATTGCAGACATCACGCCCTTCATTTCGGCCTGCTGTTTCGACATGCTTCCTGAAGATGACCGCGCCCGCCTGCCGACCACTCAGAATGGCGTTCAGCAATCCGGCAGCCAGGCCGCTTCTCAGAACTCCAAACCCGCCACTATTGCAGCCACACAACTCACAGCCCTGCAAGTTGCTGCATCCGCATTATTGCCAGTCTTCTTGTCGAGCCTCGACGCAAAATCTGTCCCTCGCAAGCTCCGCGCTTCGGTCGACCGCACCGCCATCCTGACCAAACACAAGCAGGCCCTGGTCGCTAGCGTCATGAACCCGCCCATCAATCCTTCAGGCACAGGCGCACAAACCAGTCTTCTACCTTTCCTCGCCAAGTTGTTCCCCGGCGACGCCGAAGTAGAAGCCATCATCCGCCCAAGAATGCCCATCCTCTGGACCGGCAGACGTAAGGGTGTTGAAGAAGAAGAGGAAGAGGAGGAAGATGAAGACGAAGACGTCGAGATGAACGGCATGGATGCCGAGACCGCAATTCCCCAAACCGACCTCCTCAGCGCCCTCGACGAGCAACTCGGCAACAAAGCGACAAGCGAAGAGGAAGAAGAAGCTCCCATCGCCGATGAACCCACCGAAACCACCACGGCCTCCACCTCCAAACGCGCCGCCCTTTCAGCGCCCGAGCCCACCACCCCAGCAAAACGCCTTCGCGCCTCTCCAGTCGCCGAGTCACTCGCGCAAACTCCCGCGCCCCAGAACCTCCCAGGCCCAGACCCGGTCACAGCAAAAGCGCCTGTCCCCACGACTGTTGTGACGCGCTCGGCTCGCAAAGCTCAACAACAGGCTGTGACTCTGCCTGCTCAGCAGGCGGCTTCTCCGAGTGCTGCTACTACTGCTGTTGCTGCCGCCCCTGCTGTTGCTGAGGACGATGATGGTAGTGATTTTGAAATGCCGCCTTTGACTATGGAAGGGTCTGATGATGAGGATGAGGGCGAAGAGGACGGGGAGTAAAGATAGACTAGACATGTAAACACTCGTACGTCAAGAAGTTTAACGTGCTTTGAATCGATTCAATCATACAAGTCGATTTAATTGGTCGATCTACATATTGACACGGAAGTTGTCTCGTCTCTTCGAATTATTTGCTTCTCATTTCTAATTTTCGAGGGACTTGACAAGAACTATTTCGAACCTTTGTCCCTTCTGTCCAAGCCCTTCACGAGAAACGTTTTCCGTATGTGCTTTGATGTTTTCATTTTTTGGTGTCTCCGGATAAGGCGACTAACGCTGACCATGCCATGTAACCCACCTCGCGCACTCTACAAGACATGTATGCAGATGTACGAGACTCGAAAAAAAAAACACAACACCCCTTCCAAACTTTTACCCAAATCAATCCTAATTCCACGCCTCGGCGTTCTTGAGCACAACCTCAGCCTCACCCTTGGCAATCAACTTACCAACCGTGTAGACCTTCTCGCCAGCAGCCTCCAGCACCTCAATCGCAGCCTGCGCATTGCTCTCCTCAACAACCATCACCATGCCCAGACCGGTATTCCAGGTCCTGGCGAACTCACGTTCGCTGACGCCTCCGGCTTTCTTCAGCCAGCGCAGGACTTCGGGCACAGGCCAGGCAGAGCAGTCGACTTCGGCGCCCAAGTGCTTGGGCAGCATACGTGGGATGTTGTCTTCAAGACCGCCGCCGGTGATGTGCGACATTCCGAGGAGGAGGTCGCGGTCGACAGCTGCGAGGAGGGGCTTAACGTAGATTTTGGTGGGAGTCAGGAGGGAGGCGCCGACGGTTTGAGTGGGGTCCCAGGGCGCGGTGTCGGTGTAGGAGAGACCGGCGCGCTCGACGACTTTGCGGACGAGCGAGTAGCCGTTGGAGTGGGCGCCGTTGCTGCCCAGGCCGAGCAGCACGTTGCCTTCTTTCATTTCTGACGTGAGCGGGAGGACCTTGCGACCCTTCTTGAGGGCGCCTGTGGCGGCGCCTGCGGCGTCGAATTCTTTACCCTGGTACATGCCGGGCATTTCGGCTGTTTCACCGCCGACCAGCGCGCAGCCGGCGTCGATACAGCCTCGGGCGACACCTTCAACGAATCGCACGGCGTCGGGGACGGAGAGCTGGGAGCATGCGTAGTAGTCCATGAAAGTGAGGGGCTCGGCGCCTTGGACGACGAGGTCGTTGACGTTCATGGCGACGAGGTCGATGCCGACGGTGCTGAAGTCGTCGATGGCGAAGGCGATCTTTAGCTTGGTGCCGACACCGTCGATGGCCTGGATGAGTGTCGGTGCCTCGGTGTAGCCTGCCGCTTCGAAGTCGAAAGCGCCGCCGAAGCCACCGATGTCAGCGTCAGCGCCAGGACGACGAGTCGACTTGACGGCTGCTTTGATGCTCTGGACCAGCTCGTTGCCAGAGTCGATGGACACGCCGGCGTCTGCGTAGGTCATGCCCGCAACGGGCTTGACGTTCGAGTCGTCGGCGATGACGAGCCCGTCGTTGGCGGGCTCGAGGAGCTTCCAGTCGCAGGTGATGTTCTCCTTCTTGAACTGTTCGATGAGGTGGCTGGCAATGCCGTCGAAGTTCTCGGTGGCGAGGGCCAGGATGGTGGGTCCAGCACCAGAGAGGCAGATGCCCAGGAGACCAGGGTGTGACGAAGGAGTGACCGATTGAAGGATCTCGGTGAGACCAGGAATGAGGTTCTTGCGGTAAGGCTGGTGCACTCTGTCTTGCATGCCGTCGTAGATCATGTCTGCTTGAGGAGGCGATTGACCGAGGGCAGTGGTGAGAAGAGCGACACGCTGCAAGTTGAAGATCACGTCGTGCTTCTCGTAGGTGGTGGGAAGGACACCTCGCGCGCTTGCAGTACTGACCTCGAACTGCGGGATGATGGCAATGCACTTGATCTCCTTGGCCCACGGGAAACGAATGTGTCTGCCGATGTTGTGAGGAGGAACAGGCGGCTTCAGACCGGTGTCAACGCCGCCCTGGGGCGCGGGAAGGACCTCGGCCAAGGGAATCTCCTTGCGCTTCATGTCCTCGGGGTCGAGTTCCTTGAGGTAGCTGCCGACAAAGCCACCATATAGAGCAGCGGCAACGTTGTCGGGATGCCTCTCGATCATCAGGCAGAAGTCGAGCATGCGGTCCTTGCTCAAGTCGAGCTTGCCTACGGCGCTACCGAGAGCGACACCAGCCACGACAGCGGCACCGGAAGATCCGAGACCACGACCCAGAGGGATCGGGTTGACGATGTGGACGTGGGTGCCTTGAGGGAAAGCTCTCTGGTCGTGGCAACGAAGCACGTACAGGGCCGTCTGGGTGATCAAGTTCCTCTCAGGTTCGAGGGAGACATCTTCCTTGCCTTGACCCTCGTAGGTGATGCGGCAGTTGTGCGGTGCATCCTTGGACGAGGCGTCGTTCAAGGTGACCTGCAGTTCAAGCCATACCGAGAGTGCCAGTCCAATGCAGTCGAAGCCAGGACCGATGTTGGCCGACGAGCAAGGCACTTTGATAGAGATCATTTCGTGTGATGTTGTGTTGTCGAGCCTTTGAGAGCCAGTGGCCGGGGAAAGGACAGAACAGTCGTCTGCTCCGAGTCCAGTCGCGGGTTTGATCATCAAATAATTTGCTGTAGGACCCCAATGAATCCTCCCCGCCGCCCGCCAGTCATCGTCCCCCACATGGGCCTTCTGATTATTTTCTGCGTGATCGGCGAGGCGCGAATAAGGTTCGGCCCGGGCTGCCGAGAGGCATGTGAAAGTACTTTTTGCAGCTCGCCCTACGCTACCATCGTCGCCTTTGTCGCAAACATAATTCCTCCACCATTAACCACTTTTGGCATCCATCAACGCGATGGTGTCCGGTAATGGCATCCAGCCCAATTCATGGGTCTTCCTGCGCTTGGCCTCCGACCAATTGAAAGCAGTCGAAGTAAAACCAAACACGTAGGTACCGCCACGTCGCATACCATTCATTGCCGGCCTGCAATCCATGACTCCTGCGAAGCCAAGCTGAGAATGGCACAGGATCATTGAAATAAGCAAGTACGGCTCGTTCCCCTCCAACCTCCTCCTTGGCCGTCCCCTCTACTACACCTATGAAGTGCTCGAGAAGCAGCAGGGCGAGTTGTATTC
>Ga0265797_10001137_pt1 | contig 47574 bp, 47 predicted proteins | sample P2T30metagenome_FD_192433 | JGI IMG/M metagenome (GOLD analysis project Ga0265797, IMG submission 192433) | Plant litter microbial communities from East Loma Ridge, Irvine, California - P2 T30 | ecosystem: Environmental > Terrestrial > Plant litter > Unclassified | place: USA: California...
GTCAGGTCCGACATTCAGACACGGGCTGGGCTGTGCCATCGCATCCCTCCGACTTCAGGGCATATGCTCGGCGGTAGTGCTGAGCTGGTGTCCGAATGTCGGACCTGACCCCAACGCACCGCTGACCCCAACGCACCGACCCCAACGCACCAACCCTGCTGCGGATGTGGGCCGACACATATAAAACCGGTGCCAGGCTCCGGTTTTTCACGTGGGGTCAGGTCCGACATTCAGACACGGGCTGTGCTGTACCATCGCGTCCCTCCGACTTCAGGGCATATGCTCGGCGATAGTGCTGAGCTGGTGTCCGAATGTCGGACCTGACCCCGACGGTCGACCGAATGTCGGACCTGACCCCGACGGTCGACCCCGACGGTCAGGGCCGCCTGAATAGCAAAACCCGGGACAGACCCCTGTTTTGAGGAAATTTCCTTAAAACAGGGGTCTGTCCCGGGTTTTTTGTTCTGGGGCTTTTTCAAACCGGTGTCTGGCACCGGTTTTTGGTTGTTCAGTTTGTCAGCGTCTGGCGCTTCAGCACGGTTTCGTTGATTGGCGCATTGGCCTTGGTTGCCAGGTGCTCGTCCAGCACGTCCACTGCGTACGACAGGCAGTTGCCGCAGACCGTGGAGACGCCCAGCGCTTCGCGCAGCTCGTCCATGGAGTTGATGCCCAGGTCGATGGCCTGGCGGATTTCGCGGTCGGAGATGTTGTTGCAGACGCAGACGATCATGGGCTTACCTTCAGAATAGTAGCGATCTCATGCTTGAAAACGAGTCAGCTCGACTGGTAATTCTGGCAAACTTAACGTTTTCTTAATGAGAATCATTATCATTACGTTTCCTATTCTGCCCCAACAAGGCGTACAATGCAAGCGTCTCCTGCAAATACAAACCATTCGCATTTGCCTTTATAATGACCAGATTGATTTTCCTCAGAGAACTGCCATGACCCTCGCCCCATCCCTGATCAATCTCGACGCGCTGGCGGCCGGGAAGAGCGGTACGGTGGTGCACGTTGCGCCGACCAATGGCGACGGTGGCGAAGGCGCGGACCTGGCGCGCCGGCTGATGGAGCTGGGCTTCGTGCCGGGCGAAAAAATCCGCATGCTCAAGCGCGGCATGCCGGGCGGCGAGCCGCTCGCGATCAAGGTCGGCAACGCCACCTTTGCCCTGCGCCGCTATGAAGCGGCCCTCGTGGCGATCCAGCCGGAATAACGGAATTCATACAATGGGTGTAACGGAAAAAGTGGCGCAGGCGATTTCGCATGCGCCGATGATCGCTCTGCTGGGCAATCCCAACTGCGGCAAGACGGCGCTGTTCAACCGGCTCACCGGATCGCGCCAGAAGGTCGCCAACTATGCCGGCGTGACAATCGAGCGCAAGGAAGGCCACTTCATGTCGCCGGCCGGGCATCCGTACCGCGTGCTGGACCTGCCGGGCGCCTACAGCCTGACCGCGCACACGCCGGATGAAGCGATCACGCGCGACGTCGTCGGCGGCCTGCGCGCCAACGACGGCTCGCCCGACGTCGTCGTCTGCGTGGTCGATGCCACCAACCTGCGCCTGAACCTGCGCCTCGTGCTGGAAATCCAGCGCCTCGGCCTGCCGATGATCCTGTGCCTGAACATGGTCGACGTGGCGAAGAAGCGCGGCATCGAAATCGACGCGGACAAGCTGGCGCAGGAACTGCGCATGACGGTCGTCGAAACGGTGGCCGTGCAGTCGGGCGGCGAGAAGGGGCTGCTGCGCGCGCTGGACGAGATGTGGCCCGTGGTGCCCGTCAAGCCGCAACCGCTGGCGGCGATCGACGCCGTCTCGGTCGAGGACACGCAGCGCGAGGTGCGCCGCATCCTGTCGCTCGTGGCGAAGAACGTCCACAACACGGACGACCGCTCGGAAAAGATCGACAACGTCGTGCTGCATCCCGTCGCCGGCCCGGTCATCCTGGCCGTGCTGATGTTCCTGATCTTCCAGGCCGTGTTCACGTGGGCCGCGGTGCCGATGGACATGATCTCCGGCGGCGTCGAACATCTCGGCGCGCTGCTGTCGGAACACATGGCGGACGGCGTGCTGCGCAGCCTCCTGGTGGAAGGCATCATCGGCGGCGTCGGCAGCGTGCTCGTGTTCCTGCCGCAGATCCTGATCCTGTTCTTCTTCATCCTGATCCTCGAGGATTGCGGCTACCTGCCGCGCGCCGCGTTCCTGCTGGACCGGTTGATGGGTGGCGTCGGCCTGTCCGGCCGCGCCTTCATCCCGCTGCTGTCCAGCTTTGCCTGCGCCATCCCAGGCGTGATGGCCGCGCGCACGATCCAGAATCCGCGCGACCGCCTCGTCACCATCATGATCGCGCCGCTGATGACGTGTTCCGCGCGCCTGCCGGTCTACGCACTCGTCATCGCCGCGTTCATTCCCGAACGCGAAGTGTGGGGCGCCGTCAGCCTGCAGGGGCTCATTCTGTTCTGCCTGTACTTCGCCGGCATCATTTCGGCGATGGGCGTGGCGTGGTTCATGAAGCGCAGCGCCGGCTCGAAGGCCAAGCAGGCGCTGATGATGGAACTGCCAAGCTACCACTGGCCGAACCTGCGCAACCTGGCCATCGGCCTGTGGGAGCGCGCCAAGATCTTCCTGATGCGCGTCGGTACCGTCATCCTGACGTTGATGGTGCTGCTGTGGGCGTTGTCCAGCTTCCCCGGCGCGCCGGCCGGCGCCACCCACCCGCCGATCTACTACAGCATCGCCGGCATGCTCGGTCGCGCGCTGGAAGTGATCTTCGCCCCGATCGGCTTCGGCTGGGAGATCTGCATCGCGCTGGTGCCGGGCATGGCCGCGCGCGAAGTCGCCGTCGGTGCCCTTGGTACCGTCTACGCACTGTCGCAGAAGGGCGACGACCTGGCCACCTCGCTGACGCCCGTGCTGGCGTCCTCGTGGTCGCTGGCCACGGCGCTGTCGCTGCTGGCGTGGTACGTGTTCGCGCCGCAGTGCCTGTCCACGCTGTCGGTCGTGCGCCGCGAAACCGGCCATGCGCGTTACGCGTTCTACATGGCCGGCTACATGTTCGCACTGGCCTACAGCGCCTCGTTCATCACGTACCACGTCGCGCGCGCGCTGGGCGCATAAGGAGCCGTCATGTGGCAAGAACTGATCGTCGGACTGATCGTCGCAGCTTGCGCCTTGCACGCCTGCACCAAGTATCTGCCGGCGGCGTGGCGGCGGCAGATCGTCCATACGCTGTCGCAGCGCGGTTTCAATCAGGAAAAGCTGGCGAAGCTGTTCAAGACGCAGGCCAGTTGCGGCGATGGCTGCGGCAGCTGCGGTTCATGCGATACGCCGGCCGCGCCGGATGCGCCGAAGGATACCGGGGTGACGCGGCGGGTGATCCACCTGCACGTGCAGCGCTAGCGGCGCGCTGCTTGGCCCTTTGGCCGGCGCGGGGACAGGTACCTGCCCCCGGCTGGTCCAGCGCCACCGTCCAAGCTCGCCAGGGCTGCTCCAACGCCGGCGCCAGAGCGCGCTGCAGCACCTGTCTTGCCCACATGTGCGATCGCCGCGCGACGGAAAGGATCACTCACGCCGTCCGGTCGCCTGCCTGCAAAACCAGTCCCTCCACCGCCAGCGCTGCCAGCACCAGGCCCGTCACCCACGCCTTCGGCGATGGCACGACGATCCACGACAACATCGCCAGCAATCTCAGCGCGATCAGTGCCGTGAACAGGTGCGTCATGCGTACGCCGAACACCCGGTCCGATGATGGCATGGCCGAGAACCGGAACTCGAATGGCCACATGCCGATGCTGGTCGTCAGGTGCATCAGCAGTGCGCCGATCGACAGTTCCAGCGGTTTCGTACCGGGCCAGGCGGCGAGGGCGCCGGCCAGTACGGCGATGAGCAGCAGCTCTGTTCCATACAACGCCAGGCGATTTCGGGTGCGCGTCTTCATGCTGCGATGATAGCGCTGTGAAGCGCAAAAAAAAACGCCACCGCAAGCGGTGGCGCAAACTGAAGGAGACCTTCGTCTCCGGGGAGGGTTCTTTGACAGTCGATCAGAAGCGGAACGTTGCCGTCACGCTGGCCGAGCGGGGCTGGCCTGGCGTGTAGCGGTAGCCGCTCTTGTTGATCGCCGCGACGTATTCCTTGTCCGTCAGGTTGTAGACGTTCAGGCGCAGGTCGATGTTCTTGTTGATCGCGTATTCGGCCATCGCGTCGGCGACCCAGTAGCTCTCGGCGTAGGCCGGCGTGCCCACGGCGCCGTCGGTGCCGCGCATCAGCTTGCCCTGGTAGCGCGCGCCGCCGCCGATTTTCAGGCCGAACGGCAGCGTGTACGACGTCCAGCTGGTGAACGCGTCCTTCGGCGTGTACGACAGCTGATTGACGCCGGACGCCGTGATGACCTTGCCGCTTTCCACTTCCGTCTTCATGTGGGTGTAGCCTGCGCTGACCAGCCAGTTGCGCGCCAGCTCGCCCGTCACGCTGATCTCGACGCCTTTGACGCTCTTCTTGCCGGTCTGGTAGTAGATGCTCGTGTCGGTGGTGTCCTGCTCGATCTCGTTACGCACGGTGGTGTCGTAGATCGCCGCGTTCAGCGCCAGCTTCTGCTTGAAGAACTCCCACTTCGTGCCGATCTCTTTCGTCGTCGTTTTCTGCGGGTCGTAGTTCGGGTTGGCCGCGCTGTTGGCCGACGCGGACAGGCTGAAGTTGTTGCCGCCCGGTGGCTGTTGCGACGTGGCGACGGTGGCGTAGACGCTGCTGTCCGGCGTCGGCTTGTACAGCACCGACAGCTTGCCGTTGACCAGCGTGTCGTTGGCCTTCAGCGACGTCGGCATCAGCGTGCCGACCGGCAGTTGCGGTTGCGCCGTGGCGGTGGACAGCGTCGTGCCGAAGAAGTCCGTGTTGTAGTGGTCGGCGCGCACGCCGCCATGCACCATCCAGCGTTCGCCGATCTTGACCGTGTCGAACACGTACAGCGCCTGCGTGTCGGTGGTGCCGCGGCTGACCACGCCGCTGCGCACGGGATTCAGTGCCGTCGCGCTGGCGGCCGGGTTCGGGTGGTACAGCAGCGTGTCCGGCAGCGTGCCGAGGCCCAGGTAGCCGACGCTGGTCTGCTTCTCGCTGATGAACTCCAGGCCGGCCACCATCGTGTGACGCAGCTCGCCCGTGGCGAATTCGCTCGTCAGCACCGTCTGGTTCGTCATGACCGTGTTCTCCTGGTCCTTGACGGTGCGGTTGGTGCGCTTCATCAGCCACGTATCCGGATCGGCCGGGTTGGCGACGGGACGCTCGGTGATCAGGTTGGCGGCCGACCCCATGAACGCCGTCAGCAGGTAGTCCTGCTTGGTCTTGCCGTAACGGGCCGTGTTCTGCAGCTTCAGCGTGGGCGAGAAGTCATGTTCGATGCGCACGGTGGCCATGTCCGCCGTGACGTCGTCGTGGTCGGTCAGGACGCCATAAAAGCCTTTCGGATCGACCATCGGCGCGTTGTTCAGGTATTCGCGACGTTTCGTCAGGTCCTTGTTCGCGCTGTCCGGGCTCGTGTAGCCGGGCAGGCCGATCGTCGGCACGCCGCCGTCCGGGATGTTGTTCTGCTTGACGTGCAGGTACGACAGGTGCAGGCGCGTCGGGCCGTTCAGGCCGAAGGCCAGCGTGGGAGCGACGCCCCAGCGCTTGTTTTCGACCACGTCACGCGCCGCGTTGCCGCTGTCCTGCGCCATCACGTTCAGGCGGAACGCCGTGCCGCTGTCCGCGTTCAGCACGCGATTGATGTCGGCGGTGGCGCGTTTCTGCTTGCCGCTGCCGGCCTTGACGCTGGCGGAGTAGCCGTCCTGCATCTGCGCCTGCTTGGAGTTCATGTTGATGGAGCCCGTCGGCGAACCACGGCCGCTGTCGGTGCCGGCCGGGCCTTTCAGCACGTCGATCTGTTCGACGTTGAAGACGTCGCGCGAGATCGAGCCGATGTCGCGCACGCCGTCGACATAGATGCTGCCGGACGAATCGAAGCCGCGCATGAAGATCGCGTCGCCCGTGTTGGTGTTGCCGTTCTCGCCCAGGAAGAATGCGCCGACACCAGGCGTGTTGCGCAGCGCTTCGGTCAGCGTCTGCGCGCCTTGCTGTTCGATCAGTTCGCGCTTGATGACGGTCAGCGTCTGCGGCGTATCGACCAGCTTTTCCGTGTATTTGAGCGACATGGCCCGGTCGGCCTTGAACTCGTTGACCTTGCTGCCGCCGACGACCACTTCGATCGGTCGCGCCGCTGCCGCATCATCGGCCGCCGGGGCGCCGTCGCCCGCCTGCGCCGCCACGGGCAGCATCAGCGTTGCCAGCACGGTACTCATCTGGAGTCGGGTCGGGGCCAGCTTGCGGCTCTTGATATGTGCCATTCTTGCTCTCTTCTAATGTAAGTTCTTGTAAAGATCGCGATCATAGCAACGGCCGCCTGCAAAGTAAATAAGAATTGTTATCATTCGCATTCGTTCGCAAGACGAGTTACCGAACATAGCGGTGGAAATGTTAAGCTTGCATCTCTCTGATACCGCAAGGAACGCGCATGATCGTCGTCCACCACCTGAACAATTCCCGATCGCAGCGCGTGCTGTGGCTGCTGGAGGAGCTGGGCCTGCCTTATGAAGTGGTGCGCTACCAGCGCGATGCGAAGACGATGCTGGCGCCGCCGGAATTGAAGGCGGTGCACCCGCTGGGCAAGTCGCCCGTCATCGTGGACGGCGAATGCAAGGTGGCGGAGTCCGGCGCGATCATCGAGTACCTGCTGGACAAATATGACCAGGGCACGCTGCTGCCGGAACGGGGCACGCCGGAAAAACGGCGCCTGACCTACTTCCTACATTACGCCGAGGGCTCGATGATGGCGCCGCTGCTGATGAAGCTGATCTTCGACCGCGTCGAGAGCAGCCCGGCACCGTTTTTCGTCAAGCCGATCGCCCGCGGCATCGCGCAGAAGGTCAAGGGCAGCTATATCCAGCCGCAGATCGACCAGCACCTGGCCTACCTGGAAGGGGAACTGCGCGAGCGGCCGTGGTTTGCCGGCGACACGTTCACGGCGGCCGACATCCAGATGAGCTTCCCGCTGGAAGCGGCGGCCGCACGCGGCGGACTCGACGAGCGCTATCCGAAACTGAAGTCCTTCCTCGACCGCATCCATGCCCGCCCCGCCTACCAGCGCGCGCTGGCGCAGGGCGGCCCGTATGAACTGCTTCGTTGAAATTGCTCAGATGAAATAAGGAGGCGGGGGCCGCTGCGGTAGAATGGCGGCCACCGAACCACCGCATCATGTTTTTTCATGGGTAGACTGCTTGCCATCGACGGCCTGAACATCGTACGCCGCGTGTACGAGGCCAGCCCGGAACCCGATTCCGACCTGAAGGCGGAGATCGCGCTGCGTCACGCCCTGAACTCGTTCCGCACGCTGATCAACGGCCACGAGCCCACGCACGTTCTGCCCGCGTTCGACTTCGGCGGCAGCACGTGGCGCCATGCGCTGTATGGCGGCTATCGCGAGTCGCGTGCGCCGATGCCGGCACCACTGCGCGCCGCGCTGCCGGGGTTTTACGCGACACTGGAGAAAATTGGCCTGCGACCTGTGTCGCTGCCGGAAGTGGAGGCGGACGATGTGATCGGCACCGTCGTCACGCGCTGGCTGAACGAAAACCGTGGCGAGGCCGTGGTGGCCAGCACGGACAAGGACCTGCACTGCCTGATCGCCGATGGCGCCCGCGTGTGGGACCATTTCCGCAGCGAGTGGCACGATGCGGCATGGGTGGAGAACAAATGGGGCGTGCCGCCGGCGCAGCTGCCGGACCTGCTGGCGCTGATGGGCGACGCGACCGACAGCGTGCCGGGCGTGTCGAAAGTGGGACTGAAGACGGCGGCGCGGCTGCTGCGTACCTACGGCACGCTGGACGGCATCATGGCCGGTGCCGGCATCCTGAAGGACACGGTGGGCGAGGCGCTGCGCAAGGAACGGGATATGCTGTATCTTTCCCGTCAGCTGGTGCAATTGAAAACGGATGTGCGTGTCGGCGTCAGCTGGAATATGCTTGTATGGGACAAGAGCTGAACCCGGAGCTGAACCCGGAGCTGAACCCCGCACACAACAGGAACTGAATAATGCTCAAGGCAGTGATTATCGACAGCAGCGCGGTGGCGCGCGGCCTGCTTCAAACAGTGCTGCAGGATGGCAGCTACGACGTGGTGGGGCAGGCGCATACGTGCGCCACCGGCACGGTCCTGCTGATCAAGCACCATCCGCAGATCATCTGCATCGCCCGCGACGTGCTGGAAGCCGATATCAAGGGTGCGGAGGAAATGCGCCGGAATTATCCGAAGTCGCTGATGTTCATGATTTCCAGTGAATTCGACGCGGACACCGTGCAGCGCGCGCACGCAATGGGCATCAACGGCTTCATCGTCAAGCCGTTCAATGGCGATACGGTGCTGAAAACCATCCGCAACACCGTCATCGCGATGGTCAACCGGCAGCGGAAGGCGCTGGCCGAGGCGCAGGCGGCGCAGCAGCCGCCCGCCGCATCGTCAGCCGGCGACGAAGCCTGAGCTGTCGATAATGCCGCCGCCGAGGCAGACGTCGCCGTCGTACAGCACGGCCGACTGGCCCGGCGTCACGGCCCACTGGGCATCCACGAAACCGAGACTGAAGTTGCCGTCGCCCTGCGGCGTCACGTCGCAGGCCACATCCGCCTGGCGATAGCGCGTCTTGGCCGCGATGCGCGCCGCTTGCGGCGGCACGCCGGCGATCCAGCTGGCCTGGTCGGCCACCAGCGTCGACGACAGCAGCCACGGATGGTCATGGCCCTGCACCACCCATAACGTATTGTTCGCCACGTCCTTGCGCGCCACGTACCACGCGTCGCTGCTGCCGTCGGCGTTCTGGTACGTCTTGACGCCGCCGATGCCGATGCCCTTGCGCTGTCCCAGCGTGTAGAACGACAGGCCCACGTGCTCGCCCACGACTTTGCCGTCCGGCGTCTTCATCGGCCCCGGTTTGTACGACAGGTAGCGGTTTAAAAATTCGCGGAACGGGCGCTCGCCGATAAAGCAGATGCCCGTCGAATCCTTCTTGGCCGCATTCGGCAGTTTCAGCTCTTCGGCAATGCGGCGCACTTCCGTCTTCGGGATCTCGCCCAGCGGGAACAGGGTTTTCGACAACTGCGCCTGGTTCAGGCGGTGCAGGAAGTAGCTCTGGTCCTTCGTATGGTCCAGCGCCTTGAGCAGCTCGAAGCGGCCGTTCGTCTCGTTCTGACGCACGCGCGCGTAGTGTCCGGTGGCGATCAGGTCCGCGCCCAGGTGCATCGCATGGTCAAGAAAGGCCTTGAACTTGATCTCGGCGTTGCACAGCACGTCCGGGTTGGGCGTGCGGCCGGCCTGGTATTCGCGCAGGAATTCCGCGAACACGCGGTCCTTGTATTCGGCCGAGAAGTTGACGGCCTCGATGTCCACGCCGATCACGTCGGCCACGCTGGCCGCGTCGATCCAGTCCTGGCGCGTGGAGCAGTATTCGGAATCGTCGTCGTCTTCCCAGTTCTTCATGAACAGGCCGATGACTTCATAGCCCTGTTCCTTCAGCAGCCATGCCGCGACCGAGGAGTCCACGCCGCCGGACATGCCGATCACGACTTTTTTCTTGCTCATTGATGTTCCAGTCAGTACTTAAAGCTCTTCGTAGACGGAAGAGTGGGTGTGCAGCAGTTCCAGTGGCGCGCGCTTGCCCGCCAGGTATTCGTCCACGCAGGTCAGCAGCAGCGGACTGCGGTGCTGATCGCGGCACGCGGCGATTTCGTCGCGTGTAAGCCACAGTGTGCGCAGGATGCCTTCGTCCAGCGGGCGGTCCAGTTCCTGGCCCACGACGCCGCAAAACGCGAAGCGCAGATACGTCACCAGCTCGCCCGTGCGGGCCGACCGGTAGCGCGACATGTACATGCCCACCAGCGCGGTGGGCGTGAATTCGTGCGCCGTTTCCTCCAGCGTTTCGCGGATCACGGCTTCCTCCAGCGATTCGTGCGGATCCAGATGCCCCGCAGGCTGGTTCAGGCGGATGCCGTCGCTGGTTTCTTCTTCAATCAGCAGAAACTTGCCATCCCGCTCGATCACGGCGGCAACGGTCACATTGGGTTTCCAGGTACGCGGCATGTAGTCATCCTTGAGAGAGCCGGTATTTTAGCCTGTTCCGCGATTCAACATGTGACCGGCAGGTGACAGGTGGGAACGCTAGTGGAAACCTGCTAAAAGTTGCAATACCAAAAACATTAACCACGGATAAATCCGTGTTAGATTTTAGGCAGGGAGCGCCGCACCACCGCAATGAGCGGCAGTACCATGGCGCTGCCATGGGCTTGTGCGTCTGCGGGTTCCACCAGTTTTTTCGCAAATCTGGAGGCACTCATGAGAATAGGGATTCCGGCCGAAACGCGGCCGGGGGAGACCCGGGTGGCGGCAACGCCCGAGACAGTCAGGAAGCTCGCAGCAAAGCATCAGGTAGTCGTACAGGCTGGCGCCGGCGCGCAGGCGTCGATCACGGACGACGCTTTCGTGGCCGCCGGCGCGTCCATCGTCGACGCGGCCGAGGCGCTGGGCGCCGAGATCGTGCTGAAGGTGCGCGCACCGAACGCCGAGGAGCGCACGCAGATGCGCCAGGGCGCCGTCCTGATCGGCATGCTCAATCCGTTCGATGCGGACAATACGGCGCAAATGGCCGCCAGCGGCCTGTCCGCCTTTGCGCTGGAAGCGGTGCCCCGCATCACGCGCGCGCAGTCGATGGACGTGCTGTCGTCGCAGGCCAACATCGCCGGCTACAAGGCTGTCATGGTTGCCGCGAATACCTATCAGCGCTTCATGCCGATGCTGATGACGGCCGCCGGCACCGTCAAGGCCGCGCGCGTGCTGATCATGGGTGTCGGCGTGGCCGGCCTGCAGGCCATTGCGACGGCCAAGCGCCTGGGCGCCGTCATCGAAGCGTCCGACGTGCGCCCACCTGTCAAAGAACAGGTGGAGTCGCTGGGCGCCAAATTCATCGACGTGCCGTTCCTGACCGACGAGGAAAAGGAAATCGCGCAAGGCGTGGGCGGCTATGCCCGGCCGATGCCGGCCGACTGGATGCGCCGCCAGGCGGAACTGGTACACGAACGGGCGAAGCTGGCCGACATCGTCATTACCACCGCGCTGATTCCCGGCCGCCCGGCGCCCGTGCTGATCGGCGAAGAAACGGTGAAAGCGATGAAGCCGGGCTCCGTGATCGTCGACCTGGCCGTCGAACAGGGCGGCAATTGCCCGCTGTCCGAGCTGAATAAAACCGTCGTCAAACATGGCGTGCATATCGTCGGCGAACCGAACCTGGCGTGTTTCGTGGCGGCCGATGCGTCGGCGCTGTACGCCCGCAACGTGCTCGACTTCCTCAAGCTCATTCTCGACAAGGAAGACAGGCTGACCATCGACCGCGAGGACGAAATCATCAAGGCGACCCTCGTCAGCCACGCCGGCGACGTGCTGAGAAAATAAGGAGACCCATAACATGGAAGTCAGCCACACCATCATCAACCTGATCATCTTCGTGCTGGCGATCTACGTCGGCTACCACGTGGTCTGGAACGTCACGCCGGCGCTGCATACGCCGCTGATGGCCGTCACCAACGCCGTTTCCGCCATCATCATCGTCGGTGCCATGCTGGCCGCCGGCCTGACCGAAGGGATTATCGGCCAGGTTGCCGGTACCGTCGCCGTGGCGCTGGCCGCCGTCAACGTGTTCGGCGGGTTCCTCGTCACGCAACGCATGCTGGAGATGTTCCGCAAAAAAGAGAAAAAAGAAGGGGGCAAATGATGGCCTTCATCTCCATGAACCTGGTGACGATGCTATATCTGGTCGCCTCGGTGTGTTTCATCCAGGCGCTGAAGGGGCTGTCGTCGCCGGCCACCGCGCGCAAGGGCAATGCGTTCGGCATGGTGGGGATGGCGATCGCGTTCGTCACCACGCTCGCACTGATCCTGAAGCTCAAGTCCGAAGCGACCGGCATGGGCATTGGCCTGGGACTCGTGGCGCTGGGTGTCGTCATCGGCGGCGCGGTCGGCGCCTATCTCGCCAGGACGGTCGAGATGACGAAGATGCCGGAGCTGGTGGCGGCGATGCATTCGCTGATCGGCCTGGCCGCCGTCTGCATCGCCATTGCCGCCGTCTCGGAGCCGCATGCGTTCAATATCGCCGCCGTCGGCGAAGCGCTGCCGGTGGGGAATCGCATCGAGCTGTTCATCGGCACGTTCGTCGGCGCCATCACGTTCAGCGGTTCCGTGATCGCGTTCGGCAAGCTGGCCGGCAAATACAAGTTCCGCCTGTTCCAGGGCGCGCCGGTCGTCTTCCAGGGCCAGCACATGCTGAACCTCGTGCTGGCCGTGATCATGCTCGCGCTGGGACTGGCGTTCGTGTTTGCCGACGGCGTGGCGCCGGCATGGACGCCGTTCATGCTGATGACGGCCATTGCGTTCGTACTGGGCGTGTTGATCATCATCCCCATTGGCGGCGCGGACATGCCGGTGGTCGTCTCGATGCTGAACAGTTATTCCGGCTGGGCCGCGGCGGGAATCGGCTTCTCATTGAATAACGCGATGCTGATCATCGCCGGCTCGCTGGTGGGATCGTCCGGCGCGATCCTGTCGTACATCATGTGCAAGGCGATGAACCGCTCCTTCTTCAACGTCATCCTGGGCGGCTTTGGCGGCGATGCGGCAGCGGCCAGCACGGGCGGCGCGGCGCCGCAGCGTCCCGTCAAATCCGGCTCGGCCGACGATGCCGCCTTCCTGATGAGCAATGCGGAAACCGTCATCATCGTACCCGGCTACGGCCTGGCGGTCGCCCGTGCCCAGCACGCGCTGAAGGAGCTGGTCGAGAAGCTGACGGAACACGGCGTGACGGTCAAATATGCGATCCACCCGGTGGCCGGGCGCATGCCGGGGCATATGAACGTGCTGCTGGCCGAAGCGGAGGTGCCGTATGACCAGGTGTTCGAGATGGAGGACGTCAACGGCGAGTTCGCCCAGGCGGACGTGGCGCTGATCCTGGGCGCCAACGACGTCGTCAACCCGGCGGCGAAAGACCCGAAATCGCCGATCGCCGGCATGCCGATCCTGGAGGCGTACAAGGCCAAAACGGTGATCGTCAACAAGCGCTCGATGGCGTCCGGCTATGCCGGCCTGGACAACGAGCTGTTCTACATGGACAAGACGATGATGGTGTTTGGCGATGCCAAGAAGATTATCGAGGAGATGGTCAAGGCGACTGGCTGAGGTCTTGGTCGATATGTATGGAAAGCCCGTACCTTGCACGGGTTTTTCTTTATCGTTTGTTGCGAGTTACGTTTATTTCGAATACAGTGATGGTGTCTGCCCAAAGGAGGCTATATGTCCACCACTGTAGATTTCACCCTGGAATTACCCGCCGAGGCGGAGGTCCAGGCCGCCATACAGGGCCAGCGCGTGCTGGCGGCGCACCTGTCGACCGCGCCGGCAACCCAGACGATCCAGATCCTGGACCACGACAGGCAACCGCATCAGGTCGAGCTGCCGACCTCCGCCTTGCGCTTGCTGGTCGACATCCTGGCGGAGCTGGCCGAAGGCAACGCCGTCAAGGTCGTTCCGGTGCAGGCGGAACTGACCACCCAGGATGCGGCCGACCTGCTGAACGTCTCCCGGCCTCATCTGGTCAAACTGCTGGAACAGGGCGCGCTGCCGTTCCACAAGACGGGCAAGCACCGGCGCGTTCGGTTCGTCGATGTGATGCAGTTCAAGGCCACCCGCGACCAGGCCAGCCATGATGCGATGAAGGCGCTTGCGGAGCAGGCGCAGGAATTGAGGCTAGGCTATGAATGAGAATCTCGTCCTTTACCGTCGTCTATGACGCTTGTGTGCTGTATCCGGCGCCGCTGCGTGATTTCCTCATGTGGCTGGCGCTGTCCGGTTGCTTCCGGGCGCGCTGGAGCGAGCAGATCCACGCCGAGTGGAAACGCAATCTGCTGCGTAACCGGCCGGACCTGAGCGCCGCCCAGCTCGATCGCACGTCCACGTTGATGAACGATGCGATACCGGACAGCCTGGTATGCGGTTACGAAAAATTGATACCTGGACTGTTCCTGCCCGACCCGGATGATCGCCACGTCCTTGCCGCGGCGATCCGCTGTGGCGCCAGCGTCATCGTTACGTTCAATCGGAAGGATTTCCGGATGAGGCATTGCAGGAGTTTCATATCGAAGCCCAGCATCCGGACGAGTTCATCGACAATCTGTTCGATCTGGATCCGGCGGCAGTTGTTGACGCGGCCCGGCGCCAGCGTGCGCAGCTCGTCAATCCGAAACTGGAGGTAGATCGCTTTCTCGGCGTGCTGATGAAGCAAGGGCTCGTCCAGACTGTCAAAGGGCTGACCGCTTATCGCGCTGTCCTCTAGCGTAAATGGCCAAGGCACCTTCCCGTGCCACAAAAATCAGTCGTACGCCTGTGCCGATTCCTGTATAGTTCACCAGCAGTGGGAACGTTTCCATAACGAGGTGCCTCGGCACGAAGCGCGACTGCCGCCAGTGGCCGACGGCGGCGTCCTCCGCCCGCGCCCGCATAGGCGAATCGCGAAGCGGACGTAGCATGCAGTATGCTTCCCGCATTCATCACAGACAGGACAACAGGCAGTGGCAACCATCAAAGACGTAGCCCGACTGGCGGGCGTGGGACTGGGCACGGCATCGCGCGTGGTCAGCGGCAAGGGCGCGGTTTCCCCGACCACGCTGGCGAAAGTGCGCAAGGCCATCGAGGAACTGGACTTCCGGCCGTCGCACGCCGCACGCGCGCTGCTGTCCGGCTATTCGAAGATGATCGGCGTCTACATCCCCGTCCTGAAGGGTACGTTCTACACGCCGATCCTGCAGCTGGTCGACACGGAGTTGCGCGCCAACGGCCTGCACATGGTGGTGGCATTCGGCGCGGGGCAGGGCGATGCGCGCCGGCAGGCTGTCGAAGGTATCGAGTTCCTGATGCAGCGCGGCTGCGACGGCATCATCTCGATGAGCAATATGCTGGAGGACAGCGATATCGAAGCCTTCGGCACGCGCGGGTCGAACATCGTTGTCGTCAACCAGGCGTTCGCCGAGGCGGCCGACCAGTGCTTCGTTGTCGACCATCGCCAGGGCGGCATGCTGGCCGCGCAGGCGCTGCTGGCGCAGGGCCACCGCCGGATCGCCGTCATCGCGGGGCCGTCCACGGCCCCCGACAACGTCGAGCGGATCGAAGGCTTCATGACGCAGCTGCAGCGCGAAGGCGTGTCCACGGAAGGCATGTGGATCGCCGAAAGCGACTTCTCGCCCGAAGGCGGCTGGGCGTGCGCACGCGAGCTGCTGGCCGCTGGCTATCCTTTCACCGCGCTGTTCTGCGCCAACGACGAGATGGCGATCGGCGCGCTGTCGCATTTCCAGGAAGCGGGCGTCGCCGTGCCGCGTGATGTTTCCGTGCTGGGCTACGACGACACGCCCAGCGCCGAATTCGCGGCACCGCGCTTGACGTCCGTGCATGTCCCGTGGCGCGACGTGACGCTAGCGGGCCTGAACGCGCTGCTGAACCGATGCTATGGCGGCGAGCGGCCCGTGGCGCGGACTTATCCTGTCAGCGTCACGCAGCGGGCGTCGCTGGGACCGGCACGCGATGCAGCCAGCGGCAAGCCAGCCGCCCGCGCGCGCCGCAGCTGAAGATCGGGCACGCCTGCGGGCGTGTTTTTTTTACCGGGACTGGAAAGCTTTCCATAATCTGACAAAAAAGGAGACGCGATGGTGAAACGACTTCTGGCCACGCTGCTGGTGTCCGGCTGCGCGGCCGTCACGGCCGGTGCCGCAGCGGCGACGCTGCCGATGCTGCATACCGAGGGGACGAGATGGCTCGACCCGGCCGGTCGTCCCGTCGTGCTGCGCGGGGCCAACCTGGGCAACTGGCTGATCAACGAGTTCTGGATGATGGAGCAGGGCGGCGACGAGGACGATCAGTGCACGCTGGAGGCCACGCTGGACAAGCGCTTCGGTCACCCCGAACGGGAAAGGCTGATGCGCCTGTTCCGCGACAACTGGATTACGACGCGCGACTGGGACGGCATGCGCAGGTATGGGCTGAACGTGGTACGGCTGCCCTTCATCTACAGCGTGATCGAAGACGAACACCACCCGCGCCAGCTGCGTGCCGACGCCTGGCGCTACCTGGACGACGCCATTGCGCAGGCCGAAGCACGCGGCATGTACGTGATCCTGGACCTGCATGGCGCCGTCGGCAGCCAGGGCTGGGAGCATCACAGCGGCTGCGCCGGCAGGAATCAGTATTGGAGCACGCCAGAATTCCAGTCGCGCACGGAGTGGCTGTGGCAGCAGATCGCCGCCCGTTACCGGAACAACGGCACCGTGGCCGGCTACAGCGTGCTGAATGAACCGTGGGGCACGACGCCGGAAAACATGGCCGCCGTCGTGGGTCGCCTGTACACGGCCATTCGCGCAGTCGATACCAATCACGTGGTTATCCTGCCCGGCCACAGCAAGGGCATCGATGCCTACGGCAAGCCGGCCGACAAGGGCATGAAAAATGTCGCGTTCGAGATGCACCCGTATCCCGGCCACTTCGGCTGGGGCACGCCCGGCCTGGCCGTGCATCGCGAGTGGCTCACCTGCGGCGCCGACGGCAAGAGCGGTGTCTGCGAGTGGGATGGGCGCCTGCGCCGGCTGGACACGGCGTTCTTCCTCGGCGAGATCCAGCCGTGGGCGCTGATGGGACAGGACCTGGGAGGGCAGGTGGCCAGGGCATCGTTCGATACGTACGCCAGATATGGCTGGGCCGCGACGGCGTGGTCGTGGAAGGTCGTCAGCCGGGAAGGCGGCCATGGCAACGGCAAATGGGGCTTCGTCACCAATGCGCCCGGCGCCAAGGTGCCGAAGCTGGACTTCGCCACCGCGCCGCTGGCCGATATCGAAACGCTGTTCCGCTCCTTCGGCACCCAGCCCTACGAATTCCATCAACCGCTGCTGCACTGGCTGACCACCGACAAGCCGAAAGACATCCATGACATCCGATAACGTCCACCGTTCCGATTTCCCCGCCGACTTCCGCTGGGGAACTTCCACATCGTCCTACCAGATCGAAGGGGCGGTGCGCGCCGGCGGCCGCGTGGAATCCATCTGGGACCGCTTCTGCACGCAACCCGGCGCCATCCGCGACGGCAGCAGCGGCGAGGTCGCGTGCGATCACTACCGCCGCTGGCCCCAAGACCTCGACCTGGCACGCGACCTGGGCACGAATGCCTACCGCTTCTCGATCGCCTGGCCGCGCATCTGGACGGAAGGGGGCGCGCCGAATGCGCAAGGACTGGATTTTTATGACCGCCTGATCGACGGCATGCTGGAACGTGGCCTGCAACCGTGGGCCACGCTGTACCACTGGGACCTGCCGCAGGCATTGCAGGACCGTGGCGGCTGGGCCGCGCGCGATACCGTGCACGCCTACACGGCGTATGTCGATGCCGTGACGCGCCGGCTGGGCGACCGTGTCAAACACTGGATCACGCACAACGAGCCGTGGTGCACGGCCATGCACGGCCACTGGGACGGCATGCACGCGCCGGGCATCCGCGACTTCGGCACCGCGCTGCAGGTGTGCCACCACGTGCTGCTGTCGCATGGGCTGGCCGTGCCGATCGTGCGCGCCAATGCCGCCGACGCGCAGGTGGGCATTGCCCTCAGCCTGCATCCCGTCCGCACGGCCACCGACAGCGAGCAGGATGCCGCCGCTGCGCGGCGCCACGACGGCCTGCGCAACCGCTGGTTCCTCGACCCGCTGACGGGGCGCGGCTATCCGGCCGACGTGCTGGCGCTGCTGGGAGATATGGCGCCGCGCATCGAGGCGGGCGATATGCAAACCATCGCTGTGCCGACGGACTTCATGGGCCTGAACTACTATTTTCCCGAGACGATCGCGCATGCGCCGGAGCGGTCGCGCTTGCAGCTGAAAGTCGTCGCACCGCCGGACGTCGAGCGTACCGCGTTTGGCTGGGAGGTCGCACCGCACGGGCTGACAGCACTGCTGCGCCGCCTGCACGGCGACTACGGCATACCCGCCATCCACATCACGGAAAACGGCTCGTGTTACGACGACGAGGTGACCGACGGCGCGGTGCACGACAGCGCACGCACCGCCTATCTCGTGCGGCATCTGGCGGCGTTGCGCGACGCGTTGGCGGAAGGCGTGCCGGTGCGCGGCTACTTCGCCTGGAGCCTGCTCGACAACTTCGAATGGGCCGAGGGATACACGCGCCGCTTCGGCCTGACGCACGTGGATTTCGCCACGCAGCAAAGGCTCATGAAAGACAGCGGGCACTGGTACCGCGCGTTCCTGCGCGACGGCGCTTGAGCAATTAAAAAACAAGGAGACAGCATGACCCGACGTGCAAACCGATACCTGCTGGCGCTGGCCGCCGCCCCGCTGCTGGCCGCGACCGCGCTCGCCGCGCCCCTGACCGACTGGCCGCAAGTGAAAAGCGCCGTGGCGCCGGACGCGCAGCTGGAAGCGCGCATCCGCGCCATCGTGGCCGGCATGACCCTGGAGCAGAAGGTGGGCCAGATGACGCAGGCGGAGATCAAGCAGGCCACACCGGAGGACGTACGCCGGTACTACCTCGGTTCGGTGCTGAACGGCGGCGGCAGTTGGCCAAAGGGGAACAAGTACGCGACACCAAGCGACTGGCTGGCGCTGGCGGACGCTTATTACGACGCGTCGATGAACACGGACATGAACGTCAAAGTGCCCGTCATCTGGGGCATCGACGCCATGCACGGCAACAGTAACGTGTTCGGCGCCACGCTGTTCCCGCACAATATCGGGCTGGGCGCCGCGCGCGATCCGCAGCGCATCAAGGCGATGGCGCAGGCGGTCGGCCAGGCCGTGCGCGCGACAGGCATCAACTGGGTCTTCGCGCCCACGCTGGCCGTCGTGCGCGACGACCGCTGGGGGCGTACCTACGAAAGCTTCTCGGAAGATCCGCGCATCGTCGCTCAGTATGCGGGCGTCTATGTCGAAGGGCTGCAAGGCGATTTCACGGGCGACGCCAATGTCGTCGCCACCGCCAAGCATTACATCGGCGACGGCGGCACCGACCAGGGAAAGGACCGCGGCGTCAACCGGTCCAGCCGGCAGGAGATGATCAACATCCACGGTGCCGGCTATTACCCGGCATTGCAGGCCGGCGCGCAGACCGTCATGGCCTCGTATAACAGCTGGCGTGACGATGCCAGGGACTACGGCAAAATGCATGGCAACGGCGAGCTGCTGAACGGTGTACTGAAACAGAAGATGGGCTTCGACGGCTTTGTCGTCACCGACTGGAACGGCATCGCCGAGGTGCCGGGGTGCAGCAACGACAGCTGCCCGCAGGCGATCAATGCCGGCATCGACATGGTGATGGTGCCGGACGACTGGAAGCGCTTCATCGCCAACACGGTGGCGCAGGTGAGAGATGGGACTATTCCGCTGGCGCGCATCGACGATGCCGTCACCCGCATCCTGCGCGTCAAGCTGCGGGCGAACCTGCGCAAGCCCTCAAGCTCCGTCCATGCGGGCAAGCCCGAGGCGCTGCAGTCGCGCGAGCTGGCGCGCAAGCTGGTGCAGGAATCGCTGGTGCTGCTGAAGAACGATGGTGGCACCCTGCCGCTGGCGCGGGATAAAAAAATCCTCGTCGTCGGCAAGAGCGCCGACAGCATGGGCAACCAGACCGGCGGCTGGACCCTGACGTGGCAGGGCACCGACAACAAGAACACCGACTTCCCCAACGGCGACACGATCCTGGCCGGCATCCGCGCGGCCGCCGGCGACAAGGTGGTCTACAGCGCCGATGGCCAGGGCGTAAACGTGCGCGACTTCGATGCCGTCATCGCGGTCATCGGCGAGAGCCCGTACGCGGAAGGCGACGGCGATATCGGTCCGGCCGCCAACCTGCGCCACAGCGCGCGGTATCCGGAAGACCTGGCCGTGCTGAAGGCGGTGGCGAATCAGGGCAAACCGGTCGTGACGGTGTTCGTTTCGGGCCGGCCGCTGTATGTCAACGACCTGCTGAACCTCTCAAATAGCTTCGTGGCCGCGTGGCTGCCGGGCTCCGAGGGCAAGGGCGTGGCCGACGTGCTGCTGCGCGGCGCGGACGGCAAGATCAACGCGCCCTTCACCGGCAAGCTGTCGTTCTCATGGCCGAAGGGTGTCTGCCAGACGCCTCTGAACGTGGGCGATAAAGGCTATGCACCGCTGTTCGCCTACGGTTACGGCCTGGCGTACGGCGACAGGCGCAAGGTGGGCCGGCTGGCCGAGGACACCGGCACCGCCGGCTGCGGCAAGACCAATGCCTTCCCCGTCTTCAACCAGTCCGACCGCGCCACGTTCCCGCTGTACGTGCAGAGCGGAGACCAGCGGGTGGCGCTGGGCGCGGACCTGAACGCAACGTATCGCCTGCCAACGCTGGCGGTGGAAACGGCCCAGGTCAACACGCAGCAGGATGCAAAAAAAGTCACGTGGACGGGGCCGGGCTTTATCGAAGCGAAAGCAACCGAGGGTCGGTTACTGCCGCCGTGGGCGACGAAGGAGGGCGCGCTGACGTTCGACACCGTCGTCAGCGCCGCGCCGCAGGGCACTGTGCAGGTCGGGATGGAGGCGGCCAGCGTGGACGTCACCGCGCGTTTCGCGCACCTCGTGGGAAAAGGGCGGCAGACGGTTAAAATACCACTTTCATGTTACAAGGGAGTGGACCTGACGAAGGTCGACACCCCATTCCGCGTGACGGCGCAGGCCGGTCTCGTGGCAGCGTTTGCCAATATCCAGGTGGTGGGCGGCGCCGCGGCCGATCCGGGCGCGCTGGAGTGCGCACACTAAAGAAAGTATGAAGTTATGGAAAACACCTCACGGGCTGCCACCGTGGCGCCCGACACGGCGCACAACGGGCGCGGCAACACGGCGCCGCTGGTTATCGTCACGATCCTGTTCTTCATGTGGGGTCTGCTGACGTCACTGAACGATGTCCTGATCCCTCATTTGAAAGGGATTTATACGCTCAGCTATGTGCAGGCGATGCTGGTGCAGTTCTGCTTCTTCGGCGCCTACCTGATCGTTTCCCTGCCGGCCGGGATGCTGATCCGCCGCATCGGCTACCAGCGCGGCGCGGTCACGGGCCTCGTCGTGGCCGCGGCAGGCTGCGCGCTGTTCTACCCGGCCGCCGTTTCCGGTTACGGCCTGTTCCTGTTCGCGTTCTTCGTCCTGGCCAGCGGCATCACGGTGCTGCAGGTCGCCGCCAATCCCTACGTGACGGTGCTGGGCGATCCCCGCACGGCGTCGAGCCGCCTGACGTTGACGCAGGCGTTCAACTCGCTGGGCACGACGGTGGCGCCGGCACTGGGCGGCATGCTGATCCTGTCGGGCAGCGTGCTGGGTGCCGACCAGCTGGCGAAACTGCCGGTGGCCGAACAGCTGGCCCACCATGCGAAGGAGGCCGCAGCCGTGCAGGGGCCTTACCTCGTGCTCGCCGGCGCGCTGCTGCTGCTGGCCGTGCTGTTCGCGCTGGCGCGGTTGCCGAAACTGGTGGACGCCGAGAGCAGCGAGCCGACCGGCAAGTTCAGCGACCTGTTCGCCCACAAGCACCTCGTGCTGGGCACGATCGGCATCTTCCTGTACGTGGGCGGTGAAGTCAGCATCGGCAGCTTCCTGATCAACTACATGGGCGAGCCGCAGATCGCGGGCCTGGCACCGGCCCAGGCGGCGCATTACGTCAGCCTGTACTGGGGCGGCGCGATGGTTGGCCGCTTCATCGGCTTTGCCGTCATGCGCACCGTCAGCCCGGGCAAGGCGCTGGCGTTCAACGCGACCTGCAGCATCGCGCTGATCATGGTGGCGATCTTCGCGCACGGCCCCGTGGCGATGTGGGCGATCCTGGCCGTCGGCCTGTGCAACTCGATCATGTTCCCGACCATCTTCAGCATGGCACTGCACGGCTTGGGACGCCAGACGGGCCAGGCCTCCGGCCTGCTGTGCATGGCGATCGTCGGCGGCGCGCTGGTGCCGTTCGCCCAGGGTGCGCTGGCCGATGGCAGCGGCGTACAGGTGTCGTTCTTCGTGCCGGCCGTCTGCTATGCGTTCATCCTGTACTTCGGTGTGCGTTACGCTAACCTGCATCGGCAATAAAGTCGGGGGCAGGTGCCTGTCCCGTGTCATAAAAACATGCTAATGTCCTTCCCGTTCAGTTGACGACGGGAGCGGCATCGGTGAGTACGACGGCAGTGATTCCAACGGGCGGGCCTGACACGGCCCGCTTCGACCTGGTGGGCATTGGCGAATGCATGGTCGAATTCCATTCGACCGCGCCGCTGGCCGAAGCGACGCAATTCGGCAAAGGGTACGGCGGCGACGTGTTGAACGCGCTGGTCGCCGCGGCGCGGCAGGGCTGCCGCACGGCGTTCGTCACGCGCGTCGGCGACGATCCGTTCGGCGCCGGCCTGCTGTCCGCCTGGCGCGCCGAAGGTATCGACACCAGCTGTGCGCCCCTCGTCCCAGGCGAAAACGGCGTCTACTTCATCTCCGTCGACGCCCATGGCGAACGCTCCTTCACGTACCGCCGCGCTGGCAGCGCCGCGTCAGGCTTGACGGCCGACGTGGACGCGGACTTCATCGCGTCCAGCCGCTGCCTGCTGCTGTCCGGGATCACGCAGGCCATTTCCCCGGGCGCCCGCGCCGCCACGTTGGCCGCCGCGCGCATCGCACGCGAACGTGGCGTCACGGTTGCCTACGATCCGAACTACCGCCCCAGACTCTGGTCCTCCGTCGACGCTGCGCGTGAAGCGTGCGCCGAGCTGCTGCCGTTCGTCGACATTCTTCTCCCCAGCCTGCCCGCCGATGCCGCGATCTTGCCGGGAGATGCGCACACGCTTGCCGCGCACGTCGTGGTCAAACTGGGCGAAGAAGGCTGCCACGTCTGGCAGGACGGCGAACGCAGCGCCGTGCCGGCGGTATCGGCCACGGTGATCGACACGACCGGCGCCGGCGACTGCTGGAACGGCACCTACCTGGCCGCGCTGCTGCGCGGCGAACCGGCGGTGCAGGCCGCGCAAATCGCCAACGCGGCAGCGGCGGCGAAGCTGGCCCACCGTGGCGCCATTCCACCGAGGAGCGCCGCATGACGCAAGCTTCCCGGCGCCGCTTCCTGGGCGGCACGATGGCCGCGAGTGTGCTGGGCGCGATGCCCCCGCTGTTGCGTGAAGCGCTGGCCGTGCCGGCACGCCGCGGTACCGGCACGATCGCGGACGTACGCCACGTCGTCATCCTGATGCAGGAAAACCGCTCGTTCGACCATTATTACGGCACCTTGGCCGGCGTGCGCGGCTTCGGCGACCGGCTGACGATTCCGCTGGCGAACAACCGCTCGATCTGGGAGCAGCACAACGGCACGCGCATCGTCATGCCTTACCGTCTCGACCAGTCGGTTGGCAACGCGCAGCCGCAAATGAGCCTGCCGCACACGTGGCCGGACGCGCAAGCGGCGTGGGACGAAGGCCGCATGGCGTCGTGGCCGAAGTCGAAGACGGATGCGTCGATGGCGTATTACACGCGCGCCGAGCTGCCCATCCAGTTCGCGCTGGCCGAAGCCTTTACGTTGTGCGACGCCTATCACTGCTCGCTGCAGGGCGGCACGAATCCCAACCGGCTGTTCATGCTGACAGGGACGAACAACCCGTCCGGCCGCGGTGGCGGACCGCTGATCGACAACCGCATGGAAGGCCTCGGGCCGCCGGAGCAGGGCTTCGACTGGGTTACTTATGCCGAGCGGCTGGAGGCGGCGGGTGTCAGCTGGAAGGTCTACCAGGACATGGAGGACAACTTCGGCTGCAACCTGCTGGAAGTCTTCAAGCGCTATCGCGAAGCGTTCGCCACGCGACCGAACCCGCTGGCGGACAAGGCGCTGACGTCCACGCTGTGGAACGCCACGCTGGACGGCCTGCGCAACGATGTCGTGGCGGGCAAGCTGCCGCAGGTCAGCTGGGTGATTCCGCCGCAGCTGTACAGCGAACATCCAGGCCCCTCGACCCCCGTGCAGGGCGGCGCTTATACGCTGCAGGTACTGGAAGCGCTGCTGGCCGATCCGGATGTCTGGGCCGGTACCGTGCTGCTGCAGATGTACGACGAGAACGACGCCTTCTTCGATCATGTGCCGCCGCCGGCAGCGCCGTCGCGGCTACCAGACGGCAGCCGCGCCGGCAGGTCCACGGTTGACTTCACCGCCGAATGTCATACCGATGGGTGCCTGTACGGACTGGGGCCACGCGTGCCGATGACAGTGATGTCCCCGTGGAGCAAGGGCGGCTGGGTCAACTCGCAGGTGTTCGACCATACGTCGATCCTGCGCTTCCTGGAGCGTCGCTTCGGCGTGGCCGAGCCGAATATCTCGCCATGGCGCCGCACCATCTGCGGCGACCTGACGAGCTGCTTCGACTTCGCCACGCCGGACGCACGCAAGCCCGCAGTGCCCGCACACGATATCGCCTGGGCCGACGAAGTGCGCACGCGCCAGCGCGCCACACCGACGATCGAGGTGCCGGCAGAAGGGCGCCAGTCGGTGCCGCGCCAGGAAGCGGGCACCCGGCCGTCACGCGCGCTGCCCTACCGGCTGGAAGTGCTGGCGCAGGTGGACGCGACGGGTGTCGCGCTGACGTTCGTCAACAACGGCGGCGCCGGCGCCGTGTTCCACGTCTACGACCGGCGCCAGATCGACCGGGCGCCGCGCCGCTACACCGTCGAGGCGTCGAAGACAGTGCACGAGCGCTGGACCGTCGCCCCGGCCGACGGCCTGTTCGACCTGTGGGTGCTGGGACCGAACGGTTTTCACCGCCACGTACGCGGCCGCGCGGATGCCGAGTCACTCGGCGTCAGCGCGGCGCAGGACGGCCAGCGGCTGATGCTGACGTTGCACAACCCGTCCACGCAAGCGAAGGAAGTCATCGTGACGGCGCTGGCGTATGCGGACAATCGCCCCGCCACGCACCGGCTCGACCCGGACGCGACGCTGCGCCTGCCCGTCACGGGACCGTGGTACGACGTGGGGATCAAGGAAGGCGAATCGGCATGGCGCTTTGCCGGCCGCATCGAGACGGGCGCGGACAGCGTCAGCGATCCCGCGTTTGGCCAGCCGCCAGCGATTTGGTAACTGCTGGGGACTGGCACCGTTCTTTGGTGCCTGTCCCCGACGTTTTGTCTCCGACGTCTGGGCGCTCAGCCGATCACCGTCACCACCACCGACCGCCGCTGCGCCGCGGTCCGGTGCTCCCAAAGATAAATCCCCTGCCAGGTTCCCAGCAGCAGCCGGCCATCGCCCACCGGCACCGTCAACCCGGTATCGGTCAGCACGGACCGCGCATGCGCGGCCATGTCGTCCGGCCCTTCGGTATCGTGGCGGTAGGCGGGATCGCCATCGGGTGCCAGGCGCGCGGCGATCGTTTCCAGGTCGCGGCGCACGTCCGGGTCGGCATTTTCCGTGATCGTCAGCGAGCAGCTGGTGTGCTGCACGAACACGTGCGCCAGCCCGCATGGTATGCCGGACTGCGCGACGGCTTCGTTGACGGCAGCGGTGATGTTGCGCGTGCCGCGGCCCGAGGTCGGGAACGTGAGAACGGTCTGGTAGGGCATGCCTTATCTGCGCCCGTACATCATCAGTTCCGCCAGCACGCTGCGCGCCGGCGAGAAGACGTCGATGGCGGCCAGCGAGACGCCCAGCAGCGCCTGCACGGGCGAGTCGTTGGCGAAGACACGCGCCATGGTATCCGTCAGGCGTACGGTGAGGTCGCGGTCCTGGCGGCGCTGGTCCGCGTATTGCGACAGCATCTCCGGTGTGGCGCCCTGCGCCAGCAGGCGTGCCAGCACCGTCGCATCGCGCAGGCCCAGGTTCAGGCCTTGGCCCGCGACGGGGTGCAGCGTCTGGGCCGCGTTGCCGATGGCCGCCGCGCGGGCGCTGCCCGCCATGCCCGCGTTCAATCCCAGCGGGAAGGCGAGGCGGCGTGTGGCGCCGGTAAAACGGCCCAGGCGGTCGCCGAAGGTGTCCCCCAGCTTGCGCAGGAAGGCGTCGTCGCCCATTGCCAGCAGCGTTTGCGCCGTGTCCGGGCGCACGCACCAGACCAGAGAATAGCCGTCATCCTGCGGCAGCAGCGCCAGCGGGCCTTCGCCCGTAAAGCGTTCGTAGGCGCGGTGCGCAATCGGCGCGGCCGTCGTGACCTGGGCGATGATCGCCGTCTGGCCATAGTCGCGCTTCGTGCTTTTGTCGGCCTGCTCGCCGAACAGCCCACCCTCGGCCTGCACGACGATGGCGGCGGTGACCTCGCTGCCGTCCGCCAGCGCCAGGCGCACGTCATCCGAAGTCTCTTCAATGCCGGTCACGCGCGCGGGCCGCAACGTCGCGACGCCCAGCCGCGCGCAGACGGCGCCCAGCACCGTGACGATATCGCCGTAGCGCGTCACGTAACCCAGCGCCGGCACGCGGTGCTCGTCGCGCGTGATCATGCTGCGCCCGAACTGGCCTTTGCGGGAGACGTGGATTTCATGGATGTCGGTGGCGGGTACCGGCCAGGCGCCGATGCCTTCCAGGATCTGCCGGCTGCCCCACGACAGCGCCAGCGAGCGCGGATCGGCGCTGGCGGCATCCAGCGATTTCGCGTCGATCAGCACGATGCGTGCCGGCGTCACGCCGCGGCGCACCAGCAGCGCGGCCAGCGCCATGCCGGCCGGGCCGGCGCCGCAGATGGCGATATCGTAATCAGGCATCATGGCCGCTCCGCCATCAGGGTTTCGATGTCGGCCACGGTCTTCGGTGCGGAACCGGTCAGCAGTCCGAAGCCGCCCGCCGCCACCACGACATCGTCCTCGATGCGGATGCCGATGTTCCAGAACTGCTCCGGCACGCCCTCGGCGGGACGCACGTAGATGCCCGGTTCGATCGTCAGCACCATGCCTTCCTGCAGGGGGCGCGACGGTTTTTCCTTGCCCGGCAAGTCGTCCGCGCCGCCCAGGCGATAGGCGCCCACGTCGTGCACGTCCATGCCCAGCCAGTGGCTGGTGCCGTGCATATAGAACGGCATGTAGGCCTTGCTGGCGATGACGTCGTCGAGCGAGCCATGCTTGTCGCGGCTCAGCAGGCCGTGATCGAGCATGCCCTGCGCCAGCACCCGCACCGCGGCGTCGTGCACGGAGTGAAAAGTCTGGCCCGGGCGGACCGCGTCGAGGGCTGCGCCTTGCGCGGCCAGCACCAGTTCATACAGCGTGCGCTGCGGACCGGTGAAGCGGCCGTTGACGGGCCACGTGCGCGTGATGTCGGCGGCATAGCCATCGAGCTCGCAGCCGGCGTCGATCAGAACCAGTTCGCCGTCGCGCACCTGCCGGTCGTTGCTGTTGTAGTGCAGGATGCAGCTGTTGGCACCCGAGGCAACGATCGGCGTGTAGGCGGGAAACTGGGCACCGTTGCGGCGGAATTCGTACAGCAGCTCCGCCTCCAGCGCGTACTCGAACACGTCGGGGTGGGCGGCGCGCATGGCGCGCACGTGGGCTGCGCCGGAGATCTCGCCTGCGCGCAGCATGATCGCCTGCTCCGCCGAGTCTTTCACCACGCGCATTTCGTCCACCAGCGGCGTCACGTCGCGCAGTGCCGGCGGCGGACGGATGCCGCTGCGGCCCTGGCGGCGCACGCTGTCGAGCCAGCGGCGCAGCTGCGCGTCGAGGCGCTCGTCGCGCGCCAGCTTGCAGTACACCGCCGGCACGTCCGCCAACAGTGCCGCCATCTGCTCGTCGAGTGCGTCGACGGGATACGCCGCGTCGAAGCGGAACAGCGTACGCGCCGCTTCCGGGCCGTGGCGCAGGCCGTCCCAGATTTCGCGCTCGGGATTTTTCTCGCGGCAGAACAGGATGGCGCGGGCCGGCAGCGCGTCGCGCGCGGCCACCAGCACCAGCACCGCTTCCGGCTCCGTGAAGCCGGTCAGGTAATAAAAGGTGCTGTCGTGACGGTAGGGGTAATCGCTGTCCGCGTTGCGCGCCACTTCAGGACTGGTGGCCAGCACGGCCACGCTGCCCGGCTCCATCTGCGCCACCAGGTGCGCACGGCGTTGGACGAAGTCGGGCTGGCCGGTCATGGTCGTTTGCCTCCGTTGAGCTGTTCCAGTTGCTGGGGCGTGCCGATATTGTCCCAGTCGCCTTCGTACACTTCGCCGCCGATCAGGCCACGGTCGGCGTACTCGCGCAGCAGCTTGCCGAGGCCCGCGTGCTGGCCCGGCTCGATACCGTCGAACATGGCCATGCGGTAGACGCCCAGGTTGGCGAAGGTCCACGTCGGCGCGCCCGTGTTCGACACCGTGTACAGGTTCAGCGCGAAGTCGCCCTTCGGGTGGAACGACGGGTTCTTCACGAGCCAGATCCAGGCGATGTCGCGCTTGTCGTCAGCGTAGGCATTGCCCCACATGTCCTTGTCGTGCAGGACGTCCTTCGCCTGGGCGAAGTCGAAGTGCGGGCAATAGATGTCGCCGGACACCGCGAAGAACGGCTCCTCGCCCAGCAGGTGGCGCGCGTTGGCGATGCCGCCCGCCGTCTCCAGCGCTTCCTTCTCCGCCGAATAGCGGATGCTGGCGCCAAAGCGGCTGCCGTCGCCCAGGTATTCCTCGATCATGTGACCGAGGTGGGCATGGTTGATGACGATCTCCTTCATCCCGGCCCGAACCAGGTTCAGCACGTGCCATTCGATCAGCGGGCGGCCGCGCACTTTCAGCAGCGGCTTGGGGCAGGTGTCCGTCAGGGGACGCATACGTTCGCCGCGGCCGGCGGCGAAGATCATGGCTTTCATGGCGTCTCTCAGAAGGTGTAGCGGACGTCGGGCTGGCGCTGTTCCAGCACGTCGAGCAGCTTGACGAGCGGCTTCAGGTCGCGGTAACGGTCGGCCGTGCGGCGCACGTATTCCATCACCGTCGGCAGGTCGCCCAGGTACATGGCCTTGCCGTCGCGGTAGTTCAGGCGGCAGAAGATGCCGAGGATCTTCAGGTGGCGCTGCAGCGCCATGTATTCGAAGTCCTTGTAGAACGCATCAAAATCCTTGTTGACGGGCAGGCCGGCGGCGCGGGCGTGCTGCCAGTAGCGGATGACCCAGTCCAGCACCAGCTCTTCGTCCCACGAGACGTAGGCGTCGCGCAGCAGCGAGGCGGCGTCGTACGTGATCGGGCCGTAGACGGCGTCCTGGAAATCGAGGATGCCCGGGTTGTTCTCATCCATCCACATCAGATTGCGTGAATGGAAGTCGCGGTGCATATAGACCTGTGGCTGCGCCAGGCAATTCGCCACGATCGTCTCGAACACCTTGTTCAGATCCGCTTCCTGGGTTGGGGTCAGCGTCGTGTTCAGGTGTTTGCCGACGTACCACTCGGTGAAGATACCCAGTTCGCGCAGCATGAAGGCGCGGTCGAATTCCGGCAGCACGCCGGGCTGGCTGTGCTGCTGGATTTTCACCAGCGCGGACAGCGCTTCGGCATACAGCGTGGCGGCGTTGTCGTGATTTAAAGCCTGCAGATAGGTGGTCGTGCCCAGGTCGGACAGCAGCAGGAAGCCCTGCGCCAGGTCCTGCGCCACGATAACGGGCACGGACACGCCGGCTTCCATCAGCAGCTCGTCCACCTTGACGAAGGCCGCCGTGTTTTCGCGCTCCGGCGGCGCATCCATCACCACCAGCGTGGCGCCATGCGCGCCTTGCGCGGCGGTCAGCACGTCGACGCGGAAATAGCGCCGGAAGCTGGCGTCCACGGACGCCGGGCGGCACGAATCGGGCGCCACGAGGTTCAGGCCCTGCAGCCAGGCTTTCAGTTGAACGAGGCGCACATCGGCCGCGCCGGCAGCCGTCGGTTCGCCGGCGGCGGCGAATTTTGGTGGTACTTTAGACAATAAAGACATGAAAAACAGCCTGACGAATCCGGGCATTGGTGAAGATTCCCATATAATAAGGGATTCAAATCAAAAAATCGCCTGTCATGGTGCATCGCGTAACGTTCCTTTCATGAGCTGGTTTTTGGCCCCCCCATCCAAGCAACGCTGGGCGTTTGCCCTGACTGCACTGGTTGCCGCGTCCGCGGTACCCGCCCATGCCCAGACCGCACCGGCCGGGGGCAAGGGCACGCCACGCGCTGAGGATCCCGATGCGCCCGTCACCATGCGCGCAGAGGAAATCACCGGGCGGCCCGAACGGGAACTGGTGCTCCAGCGCGACGTGGAGATCGTGCGCGACAAGATGCGCGTCACGGCCGATTCGGCCTGCTACCGGCAGGTCGAGTCCGAAATCGAGGCGAAGGACAATATCCGCGTCTGGCGTTTCGGCGACTACTACACGGCCGACGAATTCAGGATCAATACGGAAACGGGCGTCGGCTACATGCTGCACCCGACCTACAAGCTCGAGCTGAACAACGCCCAGGGCACGGCGCAACGCATCGATTTCCTGAACCAGGAAGAGGCGGTCGTGGTCAACGGCACCTACAGCACCTGCGAAGGGCCGAATCCGGACTGGTACCTGAGTTCGAGCACGCTGAACCTGGACATGGGCCGCGAGACGGGCACCGCGCGCGGTACCGTCGTCTACTTCAAGGACGTGCCGCTGATCGGCTCACCGGCGTTGTCGTTCTCGCTGTCCGGCGAGCGGCGCTCCGGCTGGCTGCCCGCCGTGCCGGGTTTCAGCTCGCGCGGCTCGGCCGAGCTGCTGCTGCCGTACTACTTCAATATCGCGCCGAATCGCGACGTGACGCTGTACCCGCGCTACATCTCGCGCCGCGGCCTGCAGCTGGGCGCCGTGGGCCGCTACATGGGCGAAACGGACGCCGGCACGTACGAAGGCCGCACGCTGATCGAGTATCTGCCGCACGACAAGGAAGCGGGCTTCGATCGCTGGCAGGTCAATTCGACGCACAGCCAGGCGCTGACCAAGGACTGGTCGTTCGGCTGGAACGTGCGCGCGGCATCGGACGACAACTACCCGAACGATTTTTCCAAAACGGTCGCGGGCAGTGCGGAACGCCAGCTGCTGCGCGAGCTGCGCACCGATTACACGGGCGAGTACTGGAGCCTGACGGCGCGCGTGCAGAAGTACCAGGTGCTGCAGGACCCGGACACGACCACGCCGACGCCGCATCCGTACAACCGCCTGCCGGCGATTAACTTCCACGCGGCGCGCTACGACATCGCCGGTTTCGACTGGCAGGTGGACGGCGAAGTGACGCGCTTCGATCACCCCACGCTGATCAACGGCAACCGCATGGTGGTCGTGCCGCAGGTGAGCTACCCGATCATCAGCCCGAGCTGGTTCGTCACGCCCAAGCTGATGCTCAATGCCAGCGCCTACCAGCTGGACGACTGGAAGAACACGAGCACGGGCCTGATGGACCAGGGCCGTTCCGAGACGCGCGCGATCCCCACGTTCTCGCTGGACTCGGGCCTGGAATTCGAGCGCTCGACGAAGCTGTTCGGCCGCGCGTTGACGCAGACGCTGGAACCGCGCCTGTTCTACGTCTACACGCCGTACCGCGACCAGACGAACATCCCGAACTTCGACACGGCCGATGCCACGTTCAACTTCTCGCAGATCTTCAGCGAGAACCGCTTTGTTGGCTCCGACCGCATCAGCGACGCCAACCAGGTCACGGCCGCCGTCGTCTCGCGCTTCCTGGAAGAGTCGGGCGCCGAGCGCCTGCGCCTGGCACTGGGCCAGCGCTTCTACTTCCGCGAACCGCGCGTCACGCTTGACGGTTCCACGAGCGCCGCGGGCAGCCGCTCCGACCTGCTGCTGGCCGCGGCCGGTCGCATTTCGGAAACCTGGGGCATCGACAGCGCCGTGCAGTACAACCCGGACGACAAGCGGGTGATCAGCTCGAACCTGAACCTGCAATACCAGCCGGGCCCGAAAAAAGTCGTCAATGCCGGCTACCGCTTCCTGCGCGGTAACTTCAAGAACGTCGATTTCTCGGGCCAGTGGCCGCTGACGCAGAAGTGGTTCGGCGTGGGCCGCCTGAGCTACTCGATGCAGGACCACCGCATCCTGGAAAGCCTGATCGGCGTCGAGTACAACTGCGACTGCTGGGTATTCCGCGCGGGCGCGCAGCGCTTCGTGACGACGGCGAACAAGGCCTCCACGCAGTTCTTCTTCCAGCTCGAGCTGACCGGACTGTCCAAGCTGGGCATCGGCAATCCGCTGGAAGTCATGAAGAACAGCATCCCCGGTTATCAGCGCATCAACGAGGTCCCCCGCCGCTGATTGCGGCAGTCGGCCTCATACCTGTTATTCTTCTCGTTTTCACCGACTCCATGAGCGTTTCCGATATGCGTAAGTCCAGTAAGCACCCGATCACACTCGCGGCACTCCTGCTGTGCGCCATGGCTGCCGGTGGCGTTGCCTCGGCCCAGACCAAGGCGGCCGCTCCTGCCGCCACCAAGCCTGCCGACGCCGCGGCGCCGAAGGGCTTCACGCCGCCGGGGCAGTCGAAGAATACCGAGATCGACTCGATCGCCGTCGTCGTCAACGACGAAGTGATCACCCGGCGCGAGCTGGCGCAGGAAACGAATACGATCATGCAGCGCATGAAGGCGCAGAACGCGCAGATGCCGTCGGCGGCCGACCTGCAGCGCCAGATCGTCGAGCACATGATCGTGCAGCGCGCGCAGTTGCAGATGGCGCGCGAGATGGGCGTGCGCGTGGACGACACGATGCTGGACCGCGCGATGGTGCGCGTGGCCGCGGAGCAGAAAATGACGGTGCAGCAGCTGCGCGACCAGCTGGAGAAGCAGGGCGGCTCGTACGCCGACTTCCGCGAGGACATCCGCAACGAAATCATCATGACGCGCCTGCGCGAGCATGAAGTCGACCAGAAGATCCAGGTCTCCGAAGCGGAAGTGGACAGCTTCCTGGCGGCCCAGGAAGCGGCGGCGGCCGAGCAGTTCGAAGTGAACATCTCGCAGATCCTCGTGCGCATTCCGGAAAATGCCACGCCGGACGTGATCGCCCAGCGCCAGAAGCGCGCCGAGGAAGTGATGCGCCAGCTGCGCACGGGCGCGGACTTCGCCAAGATGGCGGCCACGTACTCCGACGCGTCGGACGCGCTGCAGGGCGGCGTGGTCGGCTGGCGCCAGACCGACCGTATTCCGCCCGTGTTCGCGGAAGCGCTGGTCAAGCTGCAGCCGGGCCAGGTCACGCCGATCATCAAGAGCGTGGGCGGCTTCCACATCCTGAAGCTGGCCGAGAAGCGCAGCGTGGCGCAGGCGCAGGCCGAAGCGGCCGTGCAGCAGACGCACGCCCGCCACATCCTGCTGAAAGTCACGCCGACCCTGAGCGCGGCCGATGCCAAGCGCCGCCTGGCCGAACTGAAGGAACGTCTGGACAACAAGGCTTCCACGTTCGAAGAACTGGCGCGCCTGTACTCGAACGACGAGTCGGCCAAGAAGGGCGGCGACCTGGGCTGGCTGGTGCCGGGCGATGCGCTGCCCGAGTTCGAGCAGGCCATGGCCAACCTGAAGCCGGGCGAGGTCAGCGGCCCCGTCGAGACGAGCTTCGGTTATCACCTGATCCAGGTTGTCGAGCGCAAGTCGGAAGACGAGTCGAAGGACAAGAAGCGCAACGAGGCGCGCATGGCGCTGCGTGAACGCAAGATGGTCGAGGCGGCGGAAGACTTCCAGCGCGAAGTGCGCGACCGCGCCTACGTCGAGTTCCGCGCGGACGACCTGAAGGAAGCGAAGTAATCGGGATGGCAACGGGGCAGGCAAAGGCGCGGCCGACGCTCTGCATCACCACCGGTGAGCCGGCCGGCATCGGGCCGGAGATCTCGATCCGCGCCGCCTGGGCCCTGCGCGAGCAGGTCAACTGCGTGCTGCTGGGCGACGCCGCCTTCCTGGCGATGACGGCGCATGCCATCGATCCGGCAATCCGCATCAGCGCCCTGTCGCTGCAGGCTGTGCGCAACAGCGGCGTACCGCACTTCGGTGCCGACCGCCTGTGCGCCATCGACGTTCCGCTGGCCGCGCACGTGGTGCCCGGCACCCTGGACAAGGAAAACGGCCGCGCCGTGCTGGCCACGCTCGACGCGGCCATCGAAGGCGTCAAGGCCGGCTGGTTTGCGGCCGTCGTCACGGCGCCGCTGCAAAAGAGCACCATCAACGACGCCGGCGTGCCATTCTCCGGCCATACCGAATACTTCGCCGAGCGTACCGGCACACCGCAGGTGGTCATGATGCTGGCCGGCGCGCCTGGCGTGCCGCAGGTGTCTCAGTTACGTGTCGCCCTGGCGACGACGCACCTGCCATTGAAGGACGTGGCGGGCGCGCTGACGGGCGAAAGCCTTGGCCGCACGCTGGACATCATTCACGCCGACCTGCGCAGCAAATTCGGCATCGCCGCGCCGCGCATCCTCGTCACGGGACTGAACCCGCACGCGGGAGAAAACGGTTACCTGGGCCGGGAAGAGATCGACACGATCATCCCCGCGCTGGAGGCGGCGCGGGCGCGCGGCATCGATGCACGCGGGCCGTATCCCGCCGATACGCTGTTCCAGCCGAAGTACCTGCAGGATGCCGACTGCGTGCTGGCGATGTACCACGACCAGGGCCTGCCGGTGCTGAAATTCGCCACGTTCGGTCGCGGCGTCAACATCACCCTGGGCCTGCCGCTGATCCGCACCTCGGTCGATCACGGCACGGCGCTCGATCTCGCGGCGCAGGGCCTCGGCCAGGCCGATTGCGGCAGCATGGAGCAGGCGATCGATAGCGCGCTGTCCATGGTGCGCGCCAGCCGCGGCTGACGCGGGTCCACAACCTACCCCGGGCGCTTCCGCCCACACATTGAAATAGAAGACAGATGAAACACATAGCCCGCAAGCGCTTCGGCCAGAACTTTTTGCAGGACGACCGCGTCCTGAACGACATCATCGAGGCCATCGCACCGGCGCCGGACGACACGATGGTCGAAATCGGCCCAGGCTTGGCGGCGATGACGGAGCTGCTGCTCAAGTCCCTGAACCACATGCACGTGGTGGAACTGGACCGCGACCTGGTGACGCGCCTGGAAAAGCGCTTCCCGCGCGAGAAGCTGACGATCCACTCGGGCGACGCGCTGAAGTTCGACTTCGGCTCGATCCCCGTGCCGGCAGGGCGCAAGCTGCGTATTGTCGGCAACCTGCCGTACAACATCTCCAGCCCACTGCTGTTCCACTTCACGGAATTCACGCACCTCGTCGAAGACCAGCATTTCATGCTGCAGAAGGAGGTGGTGGAGCGCATGGTGGCCGAGCCGGGCACGAAGGCGTACGGCCGCCTGTCCGTGATGCTGCAGTGGCGCTACCGCATGGCCCTGATGTTCATCGTGCCGCCCGAAGCGTTCGACCCGCCGCCGAAAGTCGATTCGGCCATCGTGCGCATGATTCCCATCGAGCAGCCGCTGGCCTGCGATCGGGCGACATTGGAAGCGGTGGTACAGAAGGCGTTCTCGCAGCGCCGCAAGGTGATCCGCAACTGCCTGGCCGGCATGTTCACGGAACAGCAGATCGCCGACGCCGGCATCGATCCGGGCACGCGCCCGGAGACGGTGCCGGTGGAAGCGTATGTGCGGCTGGCGAACAGCCTGACAACCCCCACCGCGGCATGAAGCATCGGGGACTGGCACCGTCGTTTGGTGCCTGTCCCCGACGTTTGTCCGCGGTCGGGCGCAGCCGCCGATACTGGAAGCTCCACGTCGGGGACAGGCACCAGGGAACGGTGCCAGTCCCCGGTACGCCACCGCTACGGGTTCTGAGCAAAAAAAAGCCGGCTCAGAGAGCCGGCTAAATCCAATTCTTAGAAAGAAGTGGAGGAGACGGGATGGATTATGATGCGTCGCCACATATTGATCCACTTTATTTTACGAATGCCCATCATTCCACTTGTGAATATCAGGCCGGGACGCAGGTGATCGCCACGTTCTTCACAGCATCATCCTGCATGACGCCGGTGCCGTTGGCGATCGTGCAGGACTTGCCGGCCGGCTGCTTCAGAACCACCAGGCCATATGACGACTGCGACTGAATCGCGTCAGCGTATTCGAAGTTCGCCGCGTCCTTCGCGATTTCCTGTGCAGTGCCGTTACCGTTGATGATGATCAGACCAGCCACGTTCAGCCCCGTTACCGGGCCGCTGAGCTTGAAGGCATTGACGGCGCAGTTGATCGTCACATCGATCGTCTGCGTGTAGCCGGCCGAGCCTTTCAGTCCGCCCGAGAGGGCAGGACCGCAAGACTGGTGCGCCGGATTCTTGATGACGATCTCGTACTCGTCGCCATAATCGATCGAGTTCGGTAACTGGAATTTGACGGCGCTGCCGTCAGCCGCAGGCTGGACGGCGACCTTGCTCGAACCGTTGGACAGTTCCATGCCACTGAACTTCAGGCCGTTGACGGTGCCGCCGACGGTATACGATTCCTTGCCGCCGCAACCCGCCAGCGCCAGGGCCAGCGCGATCGGCGCCAGATACATTGCTTTCATTGCATTCTCCAAAAAGAAGCGCGCCGCGTGGGCGCGCCGGTAGCGGTGGGGCGCGATCAGGCCTTGGTGCAGGTGACGGCGATATTCGACACGTCGCCGGAAGGCATCGTGCCCACGTTGTTGGCAACGGTGCAGACCTGGCCGGCTGGCTGCTGCAGCACGGTCACGCCATAGTTGGCGCCATCGGCGACCTTGTTCGCGAACGTGAAGCCGGTGGCGCCGGCCGCAGGCTTGACCTGCTGGTCGCCGTTGTTCAGAACCAGGCCATCGCCCGTCAGTCCGGCGATCGTGCCACCCAGGAAGTAGCTGTTCGTGGTGCAGTTGATGACGACCTGGCGCGCCGTGTAGTAGTTGGCTTTCAGACCGACCGTTTTGGGATCGACATCGCACTTTGCCGCCGTCGGCTGTGTCTTGATCTTGACGTCGATCGTGCTGTCTTCCTCGATCAGGTTGGGGAACGTCACGGCGCCGACGCCGGCGGAGGCCGTCACCTCCTGCGACCCGCTGGTCAGCACGAGGCCCGGCTTGGTCAGGCCATAGATCGTGGCCTGCAGCACCAGGCTGCCGTCGTCGCCACCGCCGCAGCCGGCCAGCAATGCGGCGCACAGTGCGCTGACGCTCGCGCGCACATACATACTCTTCATAAAAAATCTCTCCAAAAATCGATTAGCCATAAATGCTGTGCCGCGGCGCGGAGCATGAGTCGGCGCTTATTTTAGTGCATTTAATAACGGCAGGCTCGACAAATCCTTGTAACGGCTTGTGTCTCGACGCGACACCGGCATCAGTCGATCCGAGCCACGTCGCAGATCGACTGACGCTCCGTCAGACGGCAGCGGTTCCTGACGGCGCCGCCGCGGTCGTGCACCTCGATGCGCCACACGCCGCCGCTTTCGCGTTCCATCGTCATGAAGCCGAACCCGCCGACCCAGGAGCTGAAGGCGTTGATGACGGCGCCCGGAGCAGGGTGGACGTCGGACGTGTCGGTGGGCAGCGGCACGGTGTCTTCCGCCGTGCCGGAAAAGCCGGTGACGAACTGGGTCGGATGGGGGCTGGAAAAACTGACCTGCTCCCACAGGTGGGCGTGGCCGGCCAGCAGCGCCTGCACGTTCGGCGGCAGCAGCAAGGCGTTGACGGAGCCGAAGCTGTCCTGCAGGCCCTTGTCGCCCAGCTGCAGATAGCGCTGGCCGTTCTTGTCCAGGTCCGCGCCGAAGCCGAGGATGGGGTGGTGGTTCGCCATCAGGTTGTAGGGCGTGCGGGCCGCCAGCGTGGCGACCTTCGCATACGCGTCGCGGTAGCGGGCGTAACCCAGGTCGGACGGTTTCAGGCCCTTCCATGTCGTCGCCGCGGTGTCGACGACCAGCAACTGGGTGTCCGGCGCCAGCGGTACCGCATATGGATCGCTGTAGTCGCCCACGGCATCGTCGGCGGCGGCATTGCAGTCGCGCCCCGGCAGCAGGAGACGCGGATCGAGGAAGCGCCACCAGCCTTGGCCGCCGCGCACGCACGTTTCATGGTTGCCGCGCACGACGACCCACGGCGCCGCCGCCAGCAGCGGCGCGGCGGGGCGGAAGAAGTCTTCGCGCCAGGCGTCCCAGCCATAGCCCCACGGGCTGCCGGCGCAGCCGGTGTTCCCATCCGGGCAGACATTCTCGCGATAATGGTAATCGCCCACGTGCACGACGAGGTCCGGCCGCCACGCCGCGGCCGATGCGGCGACAGTGCCGAATGGCGCGGCTTGCGGATCGTTGCAGGCCTGGTAAGCGTTGTCGGCCTTCTTCATGCGGCAGCCCGTGTCGCCGATGACGACAATGCGACGCGGCTCGGCCACCGGCAGGGGCAGGGCGCGGCCGGCCACGTGCGCGGTGCGGGCGCTTGCCGCCAGCGGCAGCTCGCACGTCAGCACGGGAAACGCCGACGGCTTCGAGTCCGCCGGGCTGGAAGCGGTCGGTCGCTGCGGGATCGTCGCGGCCGGCGCGCGCACCGTCATCGGCAGCGCGCGCCCGTCCACGTCGAGCGTGGGGCACGCGGCCGCTGTCGTCAGCACCCGCGCTGTCGCATTGCCCCCTTCGCCCAGCACCACATAGCTGGACAGGATGCCGTCGCCCGACGGTGCCGTCGCGCAGCCGGCCAGCAGCGCGGCAGGCAGTACCAGCAGGGTAAAACGTCCGGTGGCGGTCATGACGGCTCCTCGCTATTAAAAGTTGGTAATTTTACCTGTGCATTCGCGCCCGCCGGGCGGTGCGTCGCGCCGTGTTCCAACCATGCGACAATGGCATCATGAACGTCACTGAACGACCCCGCGCCATCCTGTTCGACCTCGACGATACGCTGTGGCCCATCGCCCCCGTGATCGCCGAGGCGGAAACCACGCTGCACGCCTGGCTGGCCACGCACGCACCGAAAGTCGCGCACGCTTTTTCGATCGAGGAACTGCGCGCGCGCCGGATGGCGCTACTGGCCGCCGAACCGCATTACCATCTGGACCTTGGCAAGCTGCGCCGGGCGGCACTGGAAGCGGCGTTCGCGCACGCGGGCGAAGACCTGGCGCATATCGACGGTGCCATGGCGCACTTTTTTGCCGCCCGGAATGCAGTAAAACCGTACGACGACGTGCTGCCAGGCCTGCTGCACCTGGCCGACCGCGTCACCCTGGGTGCCGTCACGAACGGCAACGCGGATCTTGAAGTCATCGGTATCGCCCACCATTTCAAGGTGGCGCTGGCCGCCAGCCATTTCGGCAAGGCCAAGCCGGACCCGGCGATTTTCCTGGCCGCCTGCGATGCGCTGGGTGTCGAGCCGCGCCATGCCGTCTACGTGGGGGACGACCTGCGTCTCGATGTCGAGGGCGCGCAGAAAGCGGGATTGCGCGCCGTGTGGATGAACCGGACGGGCAGCAGCGCCCATGTCGAGCTGGGCATCGTGCCCGATGCGATCTGCACCAGTTTTGAAGAGTTGATTGCGTGGCTGGAACAACAGTTAGCCGATTGAATGCCCTGTGCCGTCGCCAGCCGTGCATAATACCGTGTACGCCTGAAGATTGAATTATGCAACTCGATAACCGTGCCCAAACCCTGCTCAAAGCCCTGGTAGAGCGCTATATCGCGGACGGCCAGCCCGTCGGATCGCGCGCGCTGTCGAAGATTTCCGGCCTTGACCTGTCCCCGGCCACCATCCGCAATATCATGGCTGACCTGGAAGAGCTCGGCTACGTCGCGAGCCCGCACACGTCCGCCGGCCGCGTGCCGACACCGCGCGGGTACCGCATCTTTGTCGACACGTTGCTGACGGTGCAGCCGATCGACGAAAGCGCCGTCGAATCGACATTGCGCCCGCAGGCCCAGCCGCCGCAAAAGCTGATCGCCAATGCGGCGCAGATGCTGTCGTCGCTGTCGCAGTTTGCCGGCGTCGTCCTGAGTCCCCGCCACGAATCCGTGTTCCAGCAGATCGAGTTTTTACGCCTGGGCGAGAAACGCATTTTGCTCGTCATCGTCGCACCCGGTGGCGACGTACAGAACCGCCTGCTGCTGACAGACGTCGATTACACGCCGGCGCAGTTGCAGCAGTCCGCCAATTTCATCAATCAGCACTACGGCGGCCTGGCCTTCGACGAAGTGCGCACGCGCATGCAGGGCGAGCTGCGCCAGCTGCGCGACGATATGGGGCGACTGATGCAGGCCGCCGTGGAGGCGGGCAGCGAAGCTATGGCCGACAGCTCGGACGACATGGTGATCTCCGGCGAGCGTAATTTACTGTCGGTCAGCGACCTGTCGTCGAACATGTCGTCGCTGCGGCAGATGTTCGACATGTTCGAGCAGAAGACGGGCCTGATGCAGCTGCTGGACGTGTCGTCCAAGGCGTCGGGCGTGCAGATCTTCATCGGCGGCGAATCGAGGCTGGTGCCGATGGACGAAATGAGCGTCGTGACGGCGCCGTACACGTCGAACGGCCGCATCGTCGGCACATTGGGCGTCATCGGCCCCACGCGTATGGCCTATGAGCGGGTGATCCCGATTGTCGACATCACGTCGCGCTTGCTGTCGAACGCGCTGAGCCACAACTGAAAAACCGGTGACAGACACCGTTTCAAGGCGGTGCTTGTCCCTGCTGCTCAACCGCCGCCATGTGAGGTCGCTGGGGACTGGCTCGTCTCGGGCCGAACGGCCCGTGAGGAGCCAGTCCCCGACGTTTGATCCCTCCCGGTCGACGGTGGCGCCGATGTCGGGCCGCGGCAGTTCAGGAGCCAGCGCACGTCGATGCAGCACGTCGGGGACAGGCACCTCGTCGGGCGTTCGCCCGAAGAGGAGCCAGTCCCCAGCTCGCGAAATGTAACAATAAAAAACGGCCCGCATGGGGCCGTTTTGTGTTGCTGCCGCCGGCTCAATGCCGGTGCGGGCAATTCGTTTTGGTGCAGGTGCCGTAGATCGCCAGCGCATGCTCGGCGATCTTGAAGCCGCGCTCCTGGGCGATGCGGTGCTGGCGCTGTTCGATTTCCTCGTCAACGAATTCCTCGACGCGGCCGCAGTCCATGCAGACCAGGTGATCGTGGTGCGAACCCTGGTTCAGTTCGAAAATGGCCTTGCCGCTTTCGAAGTGATTGCGGTTCAGCAGGCCGGCCTGCTCGAACTGCGTCAGGACGCGGTAGACGGTGGCCAGGCCGACGTCCATATTGTCGGCCAGCAGAATCTTGTAGACGTCTTCGGCCGTCAGGTGGCGCACTGCGCTGTTCTGGAAAATGTCCAGAATTTTCAGGCGTGGCAGGGTGGCCTTCAGGCCGCTGGCCTTCAGGTCGGTGGGGCTGTTACTCATGTTTGGTAGTCGGTTTTGGCTGGAGTGCTTTATGATATAGCGTTTTGGCACTTCTGCTCAATCTGAATTGAGGTCATCTATGCGCTTCACCCCGGCAGTATCGCGATCCACGTCGCCCTCCATGTTGCACAGTTTGAAACGTCGCGTCCCGTTCATCGTGGCCGCGGCAGGCGTGGCGTTGGCGCTGGGCGGCTGCACCAGCCGCACCGTGCTGGGACCGCTGGAAGGGGGCCGCGCCGCGCGCGAACCCGAAGTGCAGGTCGATGCGAAACAGGGCGCACAGACCGTCCAGGTCACGAAGATGCAGAAGTTCATGTGGTTCTTCTCGCCTTACCGTCCGGATATCCAGCAGGGTAACTTCGTGTCGAAGGAAATGCTGGCCCAGCTCAAGACGGGCATGACGCGCGACCAGGTCCGCTTCGTGCTCGGCACGCCGCTGCTGAACGACATCTTCCATGCCGACCGCTGGGACTACCCGTTCCGCCTGGCCCGCGGTAGCGGCGAGCTGACCACGAGCACCGTCGTTGTGTATTTCGACAAGGAAGGCAAGGTCGAGCGCTTCGAAGGCGGCGACCTGCCGACCGAGCAGGAATACATTGCCCGCATCGCCGGGCCGATCCGCAAGTTCCAGAAAGACCAGAAGCGCGACAGCGAAAACCAGCCGGCGTCCGCGCGCGCGCCGCTGCCGGGCGGCCAGGAGTCGGGCAACCGCAACCCGGTCGAAGTCAACGTCAAGCAGAACTGAGGACAAGCAATGAGCAAGCTCAATATCGCCATTGCCGGCGCCGGCGGCCGCATGGGCCGCATGCTGGTGGAGGCCGTACAGAATACCGACGACCTGCGCCTGTCCGGTGCGTTGGGCATTGCCGGCAGCGATGGCCTGGGCCAGGATGCCGCCGCGTTCCTGGGCAAGCCGGCCGGCGTGATCGTCACGGACGACCTGGCCGAAGGCTTGAACGGTGCCGATGTCCTGATCGATTTCACGCGCCCCGAAGGCACGCTGAAACACCTGGAATACTGCGCGGCCCATGGCGTCAAGCTGGTGATCGGCACGACCGGGTTCGACGAAGCCGGTAAAGCCGCCATCGCCGCCGCGGCCGAAAAGACGGCCATCGTGTTCGCGCCGAACATGAGCGTCGGCGTCAACGTCACGCTGAAACTGCTGGAGCTGGCGGCGAAAAGCCTGTCCACCGGCTACGACATCGAAATCATCGAAGCGCACCACCGCCACAAGGTCGATGCGCCGTCCGGCACCGCCCTGAAGATGGGCGAAGTCATTGCCGACGCGCTGGGCCGCGACCTGAAGGAATGCGCCGTCTACGGCCGCGAAGGCGTGACGGGCGAACGCGATCCGTCGACGATCGGCTTCGCCACCGTGCGCGGCGGCGACATCATCGGCGACCACACCGTGCTGTTTGCCGGCACCGGCGAGCGCATCGAAATCAGCCACAAATCCAGCAGCCGCGCCGGTTACGCGCAGGGTTCGCTGCGCGCCGCGCGCTTCCTGGCCGAGAAACAGACCGGCCTGTTCGACATGTTCGACGTGCTGGCACTGAACGGCTGATGGAGCACTTCAGCTTCGCCACGTACTGGGACCGGGGTGACGCCATCAGTCACGCCGTGGCCTGGCTGCTGCTGGCGATGTCGCTGACAAGCTGGTTCTTCATCCTGTCGAAAGGCTGGATGGCATGGCGCGTGCGGCGCAGCGCGCCTGTCGTGCGCCGCTTCTGGGATGCGCCGACGTTGCAAGATGGCGTCGCCGCTGTCGCCGCCGGCGACCCCGAAGGCATCTATCTCGCGCTGGCCAGCCAGGGCACCGCGCGCGTCGCGCCGGGCCAGGCTTCGCTGGGCAGCGCCGTCGGTCCGTCCGAACAGATGACGCGCCTGCTGCGCGACGCGATCCACCGCTCCACCGTGCGTCTCGAAAGCGGCCTGACCTTGCTGGCATCGATCGCGTCGACGGCGCCGTTCGTCGGCCTGCTCGGCACCGTCTGGGGCATTTATCATGCGCTGGCGGCCGTGTCGTCGTCCGGCCCGGTGCAGATCGACCGCATCGCCGGTCCGGTCGGCGAGGCGCTGATCATGACGGGCGTCGGCCTGACGGTCGCCATTCCCGCCGTGCTGGCCTATAACGGATTCAATCGCGTGAACCGGCTGACGTTGTCCGAGCTCGATGCGTTCGCGCACGACCTGCACGCCTATCTGACGAAAACCTGAGGTTCTCCACCATGGCATTCGGCGCGTTCAATCATCACCGCCAGAAGGAAGCGATGGCCGACATCAACGTCACGCCGATGGTGGACGTGATGCTGGTGCTGCTGGTGGTCTTCATCCTGTCGGCACCGATGTTTACCAATGCCGTCAGCCTGGATCTGCCGAAGGCAAAGGCGGCGGCGACCGCCCAGGGCGCGGCGACAGTCACCGTGTCGATCGACGCCGAAGGTACCGTCTACTGGGACAACGAAGCACTGAAAGCGGACGAACTGGCCGCGCGCCTGGAAGGCGCCGCGCAGCGCTCCCCGCAACCCGAACTGCAACTGCGCGCCGACCGGGCCACCCGCTATGAAGCGGTGGCCCAGTTCATGGCGGCCGCACAGGGGCAGGGCCTGACGAAGCTGGTCTTCGTCACCGACCCGAAGGAACCGAAATAATGGCCAGTGTCACCCTGGACGGCGCGGCGATCCGCGACGAAGCATCCTTCCACGCGGCCAGCCGCGCGGCGTTCGGCCTGCCCGACTACTACGGCGACACGATGGATTCGTGGATCGACGCGCTGTCGTACCTGCGCGATGACGAAGGCATGACGAACATCCGCCTCAAGCCGAACGAGCTGCTGCAGATCGTCATCGACAATGCCCATGCACTGCGCGCCGCGGCGCCGGAGCTGCTGGCGGAGATCGAATACTGCGTCGGCGGCATCAACGAGCGTTACGAAGACTACGGCGAGAAGCCGGCATTGCAACTCGTGCTGCGCTGACGTCCCGCATGGATGCCGACGCCACCTCCACGCCGCTGCCGGCCTGGCTGGAGGCGGGGCTGGCCGGGCATCCGCACTGCATCACCACGGCGCCGCGGCGCTACAGCCTGCGCGCCATCGACATCGATCAGCCCGCGCTGATCGTTCCGCTGCGGGGCCAGAAGACGTTCTCGCAAGGCGAGGCTTCACTGCACATCGGCCCCGGACGCTACCTGATGCTGCACCGGGCCTTGCGCGGGACCGTGCAAAACGTCCCCGAACATGGCGACTACCGTGCGTGGTGCGTGCCGTTTCCGTGGCGCGTCATCGACCTGGCGCGCGATCTGCTGGCCGCCCACGTGTCGCCGCCCGCGCCAGGCGCCGGCTACTCCAGCGGCGCGGTCGACGCGCTGTATTCCGAACTGCGGCAGGTACTGGCAGCGCTGGCGCGGCCGGACGACCCGTGCGCCTGGGACCATGCGCTGCTGGGCGTGCTGCTGGCGCTGCACCGCGCCGGCGACGACCAGTTCCGGCTGGCCCATGATCTGTCCATCGCCGCCCGCATCCGGCTGCTGGTGGCCGGTGCGCCGGGCCGGGCGTGGAGCTCGGCCGACATCGAGGAACACCTGCACATGAGCGGCGCGACGCTGCGCCGGCGCCTGGCGGAAGAGGGCACGTCGCTACGTAACGTCGTGCGCGACGCGCGCCTGCACCATGGCGCGGCGCTGCTGCAGACGACGCGCCGGCCGTTAAAGGCTGTGGCGGCGGCATGCGGCTACCGCTCCGTGCCCAGCTTTTCCCGTCAGTTCTCTGCGCGCTTTGGCGTCGAGCCGCACGTACTCGCGGCCGCGCCGGCCGATTGAGCGTTTCAGCGCACCGATTGAGCGCATCGCGACGCTCGTACGCGGCATGCTGGAGGCCTCATCATCTGGCGGAGGTCATCATGAAATACGCATTCGGAGTGGCGACACTGTGCGCGCTGCTGGCATCGCCCGCGCAGGCGTTCGACGTACGCAGCAAGGATTTTACGGACGGCGGCACGCTGCCGGCGCAGCAGGTCTATCGCGGCTTCGGCTGTGAGGGCGGCAACCGCTCGCCGCAGCTGGCGTGGCGCGATCCGCCGGCGGGCACGAAAAGCTATGTGGTCACGGCGTACGATCCGGATGCGCCCACGGGCAGCGGGTGGTGGCACTGGGTGGTGTACGATCTGCCGGCCGACGTGCATGCGCTGGACGCTGGCGCGGTCGTCCCTGCACCAGCGCGGCAGGGGCGCAACGATTTCGGGACAAGGGAATTCGGCGGCGCGTGCCCGCCGGTGGGCGACAAGCCGCACCGCTACATCTTCACGGTGCACGCGCTGAAGGTGGAGAAGCTGGACGTGCCGGCCGACGCATCGCCCGCGCTGATCGGCTTCATGGTGCACATGAATAAGCTGGGCAGCGCAACGGCGACGGCGCGGTACTGGCGGTAGTTGAAATGCGCGACATGGCGCACGCTCGTTTTATCGGCTCCTGGACTGCTGGGGCCTCATCACCGGTCTTCCCTTGTCGGGCTCTCCCGGCGGGCACATGCCGCCCTGGCACGGCCCGCTGCGGGGCTTGGGCGGTCTGCGGAAGTCGCAATTTTTTTGCTCTGCACAAAGGACCGTCATCTCCTCACCCCTGTACACCTTGTTCGGCAGCCGCTTTTGGTCGGGTTGAACGGTCCCCGAACGTTTGCCGTGCACCTGCTCTGGAGCAGGCGTATTCTGTGCATTGGCTGTCGTCGCCAGCGCAACGGCCACGAGGAATATCGCCACGTATCCCACACTATTGTTCATGATGAGCTCACGTCCTGACACTTGAAAACCATTCTGCCGGGATGCCGGAACTTGCGCAGCGTGGTACCGAGCGCAGTTTGTTCCGGCTTGATCGAAGCGCGGCAAGACTGTTCGATTTCCGCAACGCCAAGTTCCTGCTGGGTTTGCCAACGCACCTTCAATTCCAGCGTGCCGGCCTGCAACAGATGTCGAACCACCTGACCCCAGTTGAGATCGTCGGGATGGCTCGCAAACAGCACTTCCCGGTACTGGTGCGTTCCGGCGTCGATCTCGAAGCTTTGCGCCATTTTCAGCGTATCCGCAGACAGCCACGAGCCCCCTTCATTCGGCGCGTGGCGGACGAAATAGAGCCACGGCAGCGTTACCTTGGTATCGCCGACAGTCAGCTGCAGCACCGCACCGCGCACCGCCGCCGGGTAGGCTTGGTTGAAACGCGAACTGGCGACCGCGTCGATGGGCAGCGTCACGGCCACGCCGGCGGATGCGTGCAACTTGGGGTCGTCCGGTGGTTCGATGCTGCGGATGTCGAATAGTTCAAGCTTGGCCAGACTGATTTCCGCTGCGGCGCGCCGCTCCAGGGAACCCACGATTGCCGGCAGGGTGAACCAGATGATGACGAATATCGCGCAACCACCTGCTGCACGAATGTTCCAGCCGGGCGACCGGCCGTCGATTTCCAGCACGCCCGCCATCGATGCCATCAGCACGGCGAAGGCAAGCGCCATCAGCGCCTTCAGGTAAGTCTGGGAGTTCGCAGACAGGACAGGATCGGTCCAGCACAGCCACAGCAGCACGGCCACGACGACGATGGACAGCACCAGTCGAACGATGCGTTCGGCATGATCGAGGACCTTGCCGAAGTCGCTCGCATGACGATGATGTAGGGGCCTCGGTGCCATGGTTCCTCGCGGCGGAATGAAGCAGGCGGGCACGGCGAGGAGGATCGGGAGACGCTATTCTTCTGCAACCGGCATCACAGGTTAGCATTCCCCAAGGCGAAAGAAAACCTGGACAGTGCCGGGCCGCTGCCGCCCTCCGGCACTGTCCGCCTCAGACTTTTTCGCCAGGCGCCAACGTCAGCACGTCGAACCCCGTCTCGGTCACGGTCACCATATGCTCCCACTGCGCCGACAGTGACCGGTCCGCGGTCACGACGGTCCAGCCATCGGGCAAGGAGCGCGTCTGGTGCTTGCCGGCGTTGATCATCGGCTCGATCGTGAAGATCATCCCGGGCTGCAGCACCATGCCCATGCCGGGACGGCCGTAATGCAGCACCTGCAGGTCCTCGTGGTAGACCATGCCGATGCCGTGGCCGCAGTAATCGCGCACGACGGAGTAGCCGGCGTTCTCCGCCACCGTCTGGATCGCGTGGCCGACGTCGCCCAGGGTGGCGC
>Ga0265797_10001138_pt1 | contig 47509 bp, 47 predicted proteins | sample P2T30metagenome_FD_192433 | JGI IMG/M metagenome (GOLD analysis project Ga0265797, IMG submission 192433) | Plant litter microbial communities from East Loma Ridge, Irvine, California - P2 T30 | ecosystem: Environmental > Terrestrial > Plant litter > Unclassified | place: USA: California...
CCACGAGCGCCAGCAAGAAGCCGAAGGACAACTTCGACTTCTTCCCCCTCACCATCGACGTCGAGGAGCGCTCGTACGCCGCGGGCAAGATCCCCGGCTCGTTCTTCCGTCGCGAGGGCCGCCCCTCGACCGAGGCCATCCTCGTCTGCCGCCTCATCGACCGGCCGCTGCGTCCCTCGTTCGTCGAGGGGCTCCGCAACGAGGTCCAGGTCGTCATCACGGTCCTGAGCATCGCGCCCGACGAGTTCTACGACGCCCTGGCCATCAACGCGGCCAGCGCCTCCACCCAGATCTCGGGCCTGCCCTTCTCCGGCCCGATCGCCGGCGTCCGCCTCGCCCTCATCGGCGACCAGTGGGTCGCCTTCCCGAAGGCCTCGCAGCTCGCCGAGGCCGTCTTCGACCTCACCGTCGCCGGCCGTGTCGTCACCGACGCCGCGGGCAACGAGGACGTCGCCATCATGATGGTCGAGGCGGAGGCCACCGAGCACGCCTGGGGCCTCATCCAGGGCGGCGCCACGAAGCCCGACGAGGCCGTCGTGGCCCAGGGCCTCGAGGCTGCCAAGCCCTTCCTGAAGCAGCTCGTCGACGCCCAGGCGACGATGGCCGCCCAGGCGTTCAAGGAGATCGCCGACTACCCGGTCTTCCTCCCCTACACCGACGAGGTCCTCGCCGCGGTCACCGAGGCGGCCGGCACCGAGCTCGCCGAGGTCTACAAGATCGCCGGCAAGATCGAGCGCCAGGACGCCGACGACGTGCTCAAGGGCAAGGTCAAGGACGCGATCGCGGCCAAGGTCGAGCAGGGCACGCTGCCCGAGTCCGCCCTCGGCCAGGTGTCCGCCGCCTACAAGACGGCCACCAAGAAGGTCGTCCGCGACCGCATCCTGACCGAGCAGATCCGCATGGACGGCCGCGGCCTCGCCGACATCCGTCCGCTCGACGCCGAGGTGCAGGTCATCCCGCGCGTCCACGGCTCCGCCATCTTCCAGCGCGGCGAGACGCAGATCCTCGGCGTCACGACGCTGAACATGCTCAAGATGGAGCAGCAGATCGACTCGCTGAGCCCGGTCACGAAGAAGCGCTACCTGCACCACTACAACTTCCCGCCCTACTCGACCGGCGAGACCGGCCGCGTCGGGTCGCCGAAGCGTCGCGAGATCGGGCACGGCTTCCTCGCCGAGCGCGCCCTCGTGCCGGTGCTGCCCAGCCGTGACGAGTTCCCCTACGCCATCCGTCAGGTGTCCGAGGCCCTCGGCTCCAACGGATCGACGTCGATGGGCTCGGTCTGCGCCTCGACGCTGTCGCTGCTGAACGCCGGCGTGCCCCTGCGCGCCCCGGTCGCCGGCATCGCCATGGGCCTCGTCTCCGACGAGGTCGACGGCCAGACCCGCTACGCCGCCCTCACCGACATCCTCGGTGCCGAGGACGCGCTCGGCGACATGGACTTCAAGGTCGCCGGCACGAGCGAGTTCGTCACCGCCATCCAGCTCGACACCAAGCTCGACGGTCTGCCGACCGCCGTCCTGGACGCCGCGCTGAAGCAGGCCAAGGAGGCGCGCACCGCCATCCTGAACGTGCTCACCTCGGCCATCGACGCCCCCGACGAGATGGCCCCGACCGCGCCCCGCGTGATCTCGGTCCAGATCCCGCAGGACAAGATCGGCGAGCTGATCGGCCCCAAGGGCAAGACGATCAACGCCATCCAGGACGAGACCGGCGCCGACATCTCCATCGAGGAGGACGGCACCGTCTACATCGGCGCCGTCGACGGTCCGTCGGCCGAGGCCGCCCGTGCCCAGGTCAACGCGATCGCCAACCCGACGAACCCCGAGATCGGCGAGCAGTTCCTCGGCACCGTCGTGAAGATCGCCTCCTTCGGCGCCTTCGTGTCGCTGCTCCCCGGCAAGGACGGGCTGCTGCACATCAGCGAGGTCCGCAAGCTGGCCGGCGGCAAGCGCGTCGAGAACGTCGAGGACGTCCTCGGCGTCGGCCAGAAGATCCTCGTCGAGATCACGAAGATCGACGACCGCGGCAAGCTGTCGCTCGCACCGGTGGTGGCCGACGAGGCCGACACCGACTCGAGCGGTGCTGCCGGCGAGAGCGAGGACGCCTCCGTCGAGGCGTAGTCGCACCCGCTGAGAGCCCGTCCCCGACCACGTCGGGGGCGGGCTCTCGCGCGTCCGTGGCCCCGTGCGGCATCTTCTCGTAACGATCAGGTGCGGCGGCGCGCCCCGGGACCTCCGTCGTCGTAGTCTCGACACGAGGGATCATCTCGTCCCGTGTCCCGTGGTCGGCACGACGACGAGCCTCGGCCCGGGCTGACGCCCAGGCCCCTCGACCAGACCTCGGAGAGGTGACGTACGTGGCGGAGACGACGGCTCGCACCTCTGGTGCCGAGCAGCGCCGAGACCCTCGCGACCGCCCGGCCGCCCCCTCCCGTCCGGCTCCGTCGACCGTCGCCGGGGTGACGGACGCCACCGTCCCCGTCGACCTCGGCGTGATCCAGCCGAGGCGCCGGCTCGGCTCCTCCGACCTGAGGGTGTTCCCGATGGCGATCGGCGGCAACGTCTTCGGCTGGACGGCCGACCTGACCGAGACCGAGTCGGTCCTCGACGCGTACTACGACCTCGGCGGCAACTTCGTCGACACCGCCGACTCCTACGCGGGCGGCCGCAGCGAGATCATGATCGGCTCGTGGATGAAGCGACGACGCTCACGCGACGACGTCGTCCTCTCGACGAAGATCGGCAAGAGCGCCGACCACCCGGGCCTCACGCCGCGCGCCGTGGAACGAGCCGTCGAGGCCTCGCTCGAGCGTCTCGGCACCGACCGCATCGACCTGCTGTACCTGCACGTCGACGACACCGAGGTCGCCTTCGAGCGGACGCTCCTCGCGGTCGACCACCTGATCCGGGCCGGCAAGGTCCGCTGGTTCGGCGGTGCGCACCACTCCGGCAACCGCCTGTACGAGGCGCGCATCGCGGCCGGCATGCTCGGCGTCGCGCCGATGGTCGCCCTGCAGAACCAGTACAACCTCATGAACCGCACGGAGTACGAGGGCGGGCTCTCGAAGGTCGCCGCGCAGCTCGGGCTCGGCGTCATGCCCCGGTTCGCCCTCGCCAGCGGGTTCCTCACCGGCAAGTACCGCACGCGGGCCGACTTCTCGCAGACCCGTCGCGGCAAGGACGTCTCGCGGCACCTCACGAAGAAGGGCCTGCGCGTCCTCGCCGAGCTCGACCGCATCGCGTCCGTGCACGAGGTGTCGACGGCGGCCGTGTCGCTGGCGTGGCTGCTCGCGAAGCCCAACGTCGTCGCACCCGTCGCGAGCGCGACGACCGCCGCGCAGGTCGCCGAGCTCGCGCAGGCCGCCCGCGTGCGGCTCACCCGCACGCAGGTGCTCGACCTCGACCGGGTGTCGGCCTAGGCCTCAGGCCAGCCGCACGGCCGGCGGGTCGGCCTTCCGCGTCGAGGGAAGGCCGCGTGCGGGCCCCGGCGAGGCACCGGCCGGCGCGATCGGGTGCGGAGCGTGGGTCAGGCGCCGAGGAGGCGGTCCGCGGCTCGGCGGAGCGAGGCGGCGGCCGCGATGGCGTCGCCGCAGTACGCGCCGACCTGAGCGCCGTCGTAGGCGAGGAGGAAGTCGTCGGCGGCGTCGCCCGGCATCGCGTGCCCGGCGTCCTTGAAGAGGTCGACGAGCGTGTCCGTCAGCCACTCGCGGTGCTCGGCGATGGAGGTCCGCACGGGGTGCGTCGGGTCGCTGAACTCGGCGGCGGCGTTGGTCCACGGGGAGCCGCGGAAGGTGGGGGACTGGAGCTGGGCGACGACGCGGTCGAGCAGGGCGCGGACACGCTCCCGGCCGTCGGGGTGCTCGGCGGTGAGGGCCCGGAGGGTCTCGACGTCGCGGTCGTGGCGAACCGCGAGGTACTCGAGCACCAGGGTGTCCTTGGCGCCGAAGTGCTTGTAGAAGGTGGCCTTCGTCACGCTCGACTCGGCGATGAGGCGGTCGACACCGACCACGCGGATGCCCTCGTCGTAGAAGAGGCGGTCGGCCGTCGTCAGCACGCGGGCGCGGGCGCCGGGCGTGGTCTGGTCGGCGCGGGGACGGCCAGGGAGACGCTGGACGGCCGGTTGGGGGGAATCGACCGTCACAGCGTGGCTCCTTGGGAACTCGTCGGCTTGAAGCCGCGTCGGGGGAACGCGCGCTCCGGACCTCAGAGGCGTCCGTCCAGCCGCCGACGTCGGATCGTCAGGGGGGTGGCCCGACGTCGGTGAACACGACTGTAGCACCGGTGAGGACAGACCGACTCGTCTGTTTGTCCGCCCTGCCGTCCCCCACTTCGGGTGTCGGGCCCGGAGGGCATCCCGTAGGCTCGACGCGATGAACGGCCCTGTCTCCCTCCCCCTCGACACGGTCGAGCTGTCCTTCCTCGCGACGGGCGATGCGCTGGTCCGCCGCAGCGTCCTGCCCACCGGGGTCCGCATCCTCAGCGAGCGCATGCCCGGGGCGCGCAGCGCGACCGTCGGCTTCTGGGTCGCCGTCGGCTCCCGCGACGAGCGGGAGGGCGAGCGCGGCTCCACGCACTTCCTCGAGCACCTCCTCTTCAAGGGCACCGCCACGCGGTCCGCCCTCGACATCGCGGTCTCGTTCGAGTCGGTGGGCGGCGAGCACAACGCCGCGACGGCCAAGGAGTACACCTGCTACTACGCGCGGGTCCGCGACGTCGACCTCGACGACGCCGCCGACGTGCTCGCCGACATGGTCACCTCGGCGACGCTCGACCCTGCCGAGTTCGAGACGGAGCGCGGCGTCATCCTGGAGGAGCTGGCGATGGCCGACGACGACCCGGCCGACGTGGCCGGCGAGCGTCTCTTCGAGTCCGTCTTCGGCGAGCACCCGCTCGGTCGCCCGATCGGCGGGTCGCCCGAGAGCATCCGCGCGGCCGACCGTGACGACGTCCACCGCCACTACCGGGCGAACTACCGTCCCCGCGACCTCGTCGTCACGGTGGCGGGCGCCGTCGACCACGACCGCCTCGTCGAGCGGCTGCAGGCGGCGCTCGAGCGCACCGACTGGCCCACCGAGGCCGCGTCCCCGGTGCCGCGGCGCGCGACCGAGGCCGTCGTCGCGGTCCCTGCCGAGCCCCTCACCGTCGTCCGCCGCCCCCTCGAGCAGGCCACGGTGCTGCTCGGCCTGCCGGGCATCGCCGCCTCCGACGAGCGTCGCTCCTCGCTCGCCGTGCTCAACTCGGTGCTCGGGGGAGGCATGTCGTCGCGCCTCTTCCAGGAGGTGCGCGAGAAGAGGGGCCTCGCCTACTCCGTCTACTCGTTCGCCTCGAGCTACTCCGACGCCGGCCTCTTCGGCCTCTACGCCGGCTGCACTCCCTCGAACGCCGGCGTGGTGTCACGGCTGATGCTCGACGAGCTCGACCGGCTGGCCGACGACGGCATCACCGACGACGAGCACCGGCGAGCCCTGGGCCAGCTGGGCGGCGCGGCCGCCCTCGCCCTGGAGGACAGCGACACGCGCATGAACCGCCTGGGCCGGGCCGAGCTGTCCCTCGGCGAGTTCGTCGACCTCGACACGTCGCTCGAGCGCATCGCCCGGGTCAGCGCCGACGACGTCCGCCAGCTGGCGGGCCTGCTCCGCTCCGGCCCGCTCTCGACCGTCGTGGTCGGCGACGTCGACGCCGACGCGTTCTCCGCCTCCGCCGCCCCGGCGACGGCCCCGGCGGTCACCACCCCATGAACCAGGAGACGACGGTGTCCCACTACCTCTACCTCGTCCGGCACGGCGAACAGCAGGACGCCGAGCACGGGCTGCCCGACGGGCCCCTCTCCGAGCGCGGCAAGCGCCAGGCCCGGCTCATCGCCGAGCGGCTGGGCGGCGTGCCCTTCACCGCAGCGTGGCACTCGCCGCTCGAGCGGGCGGCCGAGACCGCCCGCATCATGACCGAGCGCCTGCCCGCGCTGGAGTCGCAGCCGTCGACGCTGCTCTTCGACTGCGTGCCCTCCGGCCCGACGCCCGACATGCCCCCGGCCTACAAGCCCTTCTTCGGCGGAGTGACCGACGAGGAGATCGAGGCCGGCCAGGCGCAGATGGCCGACGCCGTCTCGGAGTGGCTGACCCCGGCCCGGGAAGACCGTCACGACCTCCTCATCACCCACAACTTCGTCATCGGCTGGTTCGTGCGCGAGGTCTTCGGCGCGCCCGACTGGCGGTGGATGGGCGTCAACCAGGCCAACGCGGGCCTCACCATCATCCGGGTGCGCTCGGCGAAGCCGCCGGAGCTCGTCACCCACAACGACCTCGGCCACCTGCCGGTCGAGCTGCGCACCGGGCTGCCCGTCGAGCAGCCCATCTGAGGAGGCCGTCCGAGCGGCCCGTCACGGCGTCAGCGGACCCGCTTGGCGTACCAGGTCGTCGCGTTGGGGTTGTCGTTGTACGGCTCGATGCTGCCGTACCCGGCCGAGCGGTAGAGGCCCCCGGCGGCCGCCAGGCTGTCGTTGGTGTCGAGCACGACCTCGTCGGCGCCGAGCTCGGCCGCCCGCCGCTCGAGCTCCTCGAGCAGCTGACGGCCGAGTCCGCGGCCCCGACCGCCGGGAGCCACGTAGAGGTGCTTCACCTCGTAGCGCACGGCGCCGTCGGGGCCGGGTGCCACGGCGCGGACCCCGCCGCAGCCGAGGGGCGACGCCTCCTCGGGGCCGGGGGCGACGCCTCCCTCGTCCTCCGCGACGACGAAGACGCCCCGCGGCGGCGTGAACAGCTCGGGGTCGGGACGCGTCGTGACGTAGGCCGCCGGCCCCGCGGGGAAGGTCAGCGCTCGCTCGGCGAAGTAGGCGGCGAGCAGCTCGGCGGCGGAGGGGGCGGTCACGGCGACGGGACGGAACCGGGTCATGGGCCCATGCTACGACCGGTCGCGGGCCGCCCCCGGGTAGGTTGGTCGCCATGACATCCCGCATCGCCGTGGTCGGGGCCACGGGCACGCTCGGCTCGTTCATCGTCGACCTGGTCGGCCGCACCGAGGGCCTCGAGCTCCACGCGGGGCTGTCGTCGCGCGACGACCTCGACGGGGTGCTCGGCGCCGACCTGGTGGTCGACGTGACGCACCCCGCGGTGAGCCCGGGCATCGTCGAGCACGCGGTCCGGGCGGGCCTCCCGGTGCTCGTGGGCACCTCCGGCTGGAACGCCGAGCGCGTCGGCAAGCTCTCGACCGTCGTCGCCGACGTCGGAGGCCCCGGGGTGCTCGTGGTCCCGAACTTCAGCCTCGGCTCGGTGCTGGCCACCCGCTTCGCGACGATGGCTGCGCGCTACTACGAGTCGGTCGAGATCGTGGAGGCGCACCACCAGGGCAAGGTCGACTCGCCGTCCGGCACCGCGGTCCGCACGGCGGAGCTCATCGCCGAGGCCCGCCGCGACCTCGGGCCGGTCGCGGCGCCGTTCTCCGACCAGCGGGCCCGGGGCCAGCAGGTCGCGAGCGTCCCCGTGCACAGCCTGCGCCTCCGGGGTGTCGTCGCCCAGCAGTCCGTGATCTTCGGCGGGGAGGGCGAGACCCTCACCCTGTCCCACGACACCCTCTCGCAGCGTGCCTACGAGAAGGGCCTGCTCGTCGCCCTGGAGGCGGCGCCGACCGTCAGCGGCGTCGTGGTCGGGCTCGACCGCGTGCTGCCCCTCGACTGATGACGGGGCGTGCCGCCGCGCTCGTCATGGCGCTCCTGCTGCTGCTCTACGTCGTCCTCGTGGGCCAGCGGGCCTGGCTCTTCGTCGCGACGGGCGAGCCGGTGGCCGTGGTGCTCGGGGTCGCCCTCGTCGTGCTGCCCGTCCTCGGCGTCTGGGCCCTCGTGGCCGAGCTGCGGTTCGGGCTGCGCACCCAGCAGATCGTCCGCGAGCTCGGCTCCGCGGGCGAGCTCCCGGTCGACGAGGTGCCCCGGCGCGCCTCGGGGCGCTACGACCGCGAGGCGGCCGACGCGGCGTTCCCGCGCTGGGCCGCCGAGGCGGAGGAGGCCCCCGGCGACTGGCGCACCTGGTTCCGCCTCGGGCTGGCCTACGACGCGTGCGGCGACCGTCGACGAGCCCGCCGATCGATCCGTCGCGCGATCGCCCTCCGGTCGGGCAGGGCTCCCTCGAGCTGACCCCCTCAGGAGGCGCGGGCGGGAGGGAGCCTGCAGGTCAGAGCGTCGAGACCAGCGCGTCGACGGCCTCGTCGACCGTGCGGTGCCGGAAGGCGAAGCCGTCGGCGAGGAGCTTCGCGGGGACGACCTGCTGGCTCGGCAGGAGCATCTCGCGGCCGGCCTCCTGCATGGCGCCCGAGATGACGAACTCCGGCACCGTCAGGGCGTAGGGCTTGCCCAGGTCGCCCGCGAGGCGGCGGGTCAGCTCGTCGCTCGTCGCGGGCGTCGGCCCGGCGAGGTTCACGGGCCCCTCGATCGTCGAGGTCAGCAGGTGCACGATGGCCGCGGCCTCGTCGTGCAGGCTGATCCAGGGCCAGAACTGGTCCCCGGTGCCGAGCCTCGAGCCGAGGCCCAGGCGGGTCAGGGGCAGGAGCGGCTTCAGGGCGCCTCCGGGCCCGACCACCACGCCGGTGCGGAGGTGCGCGACCCGGGTGCCCGCGGGGGCCTCGCTCGTCGCGGCCTCCCACTCGGCGACCACGTCGCTGAGGAAGCCGGTGCCGCGGGGGCTGTCGTCCGTGAGCCGCTCGCCCGGCCGGTCGCCGTAGATGCCGACGGCCGAGCCGCTGAGGAACACCGTCGGCGGGGTCTGGGCCCCCGCCATGCCGCGGGCCAGGGTCTGCGTCGCCGACACGCGCGACGCCACGATCTCGCGCTTGTAGCGCGGTGTCCAGGGGAGCCGCCCGAGGTTCGCGCCGCTGAGGTTCACGACGGCGTCGGCGGCGTCGAGCACCGTGCGGTCGACGATGCCGGCGGCGGGCACCCACGTCACCTGGTCGGCGTGGCGGGCCTCGCCGCGCACGAGGGCCACGACGCGGTGGCCCGCCTCGCGGAGCTGCCGGGTGAGCTCGGTTCCGACCAGCCCGGAGGCGCCGGAGACGAGGACGGTGAGGGGGGCGTCGGTCATGGGGGCCTGGCTTCCACGGTGCGGGGGAGAGGGGGACGGGAGTGCTCCTGCCGAGCGTAGGCGTGCCTCCTGGTGGTCGTCCTGAGGCGCACTGCGGAGGCGCGGCGGCGGCGGTAGAGTCGCTGCCGTGTCTGATGCCGCTGCCGTTGACCCCGTGATCCAGTCCGCCGAGGACGAGCCCGCCGTGCACGACGTGGAGTTCCGCTCCGACGTCACCGTCGAGCTCGTCCGCGCCAGCGCCCACGACAGCGACGTGCTGTTCGCGGCTCGCGTCTCGACGATGGGCGAGCTCACCCTCGAGGGCGCCCAGGCCTCCGCCGAGGGCGAGCAGGCCACCCGGGGCGCCGGCCTCATCAACTACCTGATGCGCGACCGCCACGGCTCGCCGTTCGAGCACAACTCGATGACCTTCTACGTGCAGGCGCCGATCTTCGTGTTCCGCGAGTTCATGCGGCACCGCATGGCCAGCTACAACGAGGAGAGCGGGCGCTACCGCGAGCTCAACCCGGTCTTCTACGTGCCCTCCGAGACGCGCAACCTGCAGCAGGTCGGCAAGCCGGGGGCCTACGACTTCCTCCCCGGCACGCCGGAGCAGTCCGCCCTCGTGCGGTCGGAGACCGAGCGCACCTCACGCGAGGCCTACGCGGCGTACAAGCGCATGCTCGACCAGGGCATCGCCCGCGAGGTGGCCCGCATCGTGCTGCCGCTCAACATCTACTCCTCGATGTACGTCACGGTGAACGCCCGCTCGCTGATGAACTTCCTCAGCCTCCGCACCAAGCGCGAGGGCACGCACTTCCCGTCGTTCCCGCAGCGCGAGATCGAGATGTGCGCGGAGAAGATGGAGGACGCCTGGGCCGAGCTCATGCCCCTCACCTACGCGGCGTTCGGCAAGAACGGGCGCGTCGCGCCGTAGGGCCGGCCTGCCCCCGGGAGGCGCGGCGGCGTCGACGACGCAGGTCGCGCCTCCCGGGCTCCCGCCCCGGCGGAGCGAGCCAGTACGCTGGTCGACGTGTCTGACATCAGCAACCCCTTCGGGCAGGTCCTCGTCGCTCTCGTCACCCCCTTCACCGCCGACGGCGAGGTCGACTGGGAGGCGACGGAGAAGCACATCGACGACTGCATCACCGCCGGCGCCGACGGCATCGTCGTCACGGGCACCACGGGCGAGACGAGCACGCTGACCGACCCGGAGAAGCTCCGCCTGGTCGAGGTGGGCAAGTCGGTCTCCGCGGGTCGGGCGAAGATCATCACCGGCGGAGGCTCGAACGAGACCGCGCACGCGATCCAGCTCTACAAGGCGAGCGAGAAGGCCGGCGCCGACGGCGTCATGATCGTCACGCCGTACTACAACAAGCCGACGCAGGCGGGCGTCCTCACGCACTTCCGCATGATCGCCGACGCGACCGACCTGCCGGTCATCCTCTACGACATCCCCGGCCGCACGGGCATCCCCATCAAGTACGAGACGCTGCTCCGGGCCGCGAAGCACCCGAACATCGTCGCCGTGAAGGACGCCAAGGGCGACTTCGCCGAGGTGAGCCGGGTCATCAACCAGACCGACCTCCTCTACTTCTCCGGCGACGACGCGAACGTCCTGCCGCACCTCTCGATCGGCGCCTCCGGCCTCATCGGCGTCACCGCCAACATCGCCGCCGCCCCGTACCGCACGATCGTCGACGCCGTGAACGCGGGCGACCTGCACACCGCCACGGCGGCGCACCAGATGCTCGAGCCGCTCGTGCGCGCCGTCATGACCCACGTGCCCGGCACGGTCGCGGCGAAGTACATCCTGCACGGGCTCGGGCGCATCTCCAGCCCGCGCGTGCGCCTGCCGCTCGTCGGCCCGGAAGACAGCGAGGCCGCCCTCATCGAGGACGAGCTGTCGCACGTCGGGCAGATCCCCGGGCTCGACCTCAGCCGGTTCCGGCCCGACCGCAACGCCGCCGCGGGCGGCGCCCTGCCGAAGGTGCACGGCACCACCCGATGACCACGACGATCCAGGAGCCGCCCGCGCTCGAGCCCGGCACGCTGCGCGTCGTGCCGGTCGGCGGCCTCGGCGAGATCGGTCGCAACATGACGATCTACGAGATCGACGGCAAGCTCCTGGTGGTCGACTGCGGCGTGCTGTTCCCGGAGGAGCACCAGCCCGGGGTCGACCTGATCCTCCCCGACTTCTCGCCCCTCCGTGATCGTCTCGACGACGTCCTCGCCGTGGTCCTGACGCACGGGCACGAGGACCACATCGGTGCGGTGCCCTACCTCCTCCGGCTCCGGGCCGACATCCCGCTCATCGGCTCCCAGCTGACGCTCGCGCTCATCGAGGCGAAGCTCAAGGAGCACCGGATCAAGCCCTACACGCTGACCGTGGCCGAGGGGGGCCGCGAGACGCTCGGGCCGTTCGAGCTCGAGTTCGTCGCGGTCAACCACTCCATCCCCGACGCCCTGGCGGTCGCGATCCGCACGTCGGCCGGCCTCGTCCTCCACACGGGCGACTTCAAGATGGACCAGCTGCCGCTCGACGACCGCATCACCGACCTCCGCGCCTTCGCACGGCTCGGCGAGGAGGGCGTCGACCTCTTCCTCCCCGACTCGACCAACGCCGACGTGCCCGGGTTCACCGCGCTCGAGCGCGACATCGGGCCCGTGCTCGACGACGTCATCCGCCGGGCGCCCCGCCGCGTCGTCGTGGCCAGCTTCTCCAGCCACGTCCACCGCGTGCAGCAGGTGCTCGACGCGGCCCACGCCAACGGGCGCCGCGTCGCCTTCATGGGCCGCTCCATGATCCGCAACATGGGCATCGCGGCCGACCTCGGGTACCTGCGGGTGCCCGACGGCGTCCTGATCGACGCCAAGAAGGCGAAGGACCTCCCCGACGACCGCATCGTCTACATGAGCACGGGGTCCCAGGGCGAGCCGATGGCCGTGCTCGCCCGCATGGCGAACCTCGAGCACCAGATCGAGATCGGCCGCGACGACACGGTCATCCTCGCCTCGAGCCTCATCCCCGGCAACGAGAACGCGGTCTACCGGGTGATCGACGGCCTCACGAAGCTCGGGGCGAAGGTCGTCCACAAGGGCAACGCCAAGGTGCACGTCTCGGGGCACGCCTCCGCCGGCGAGCTGCTCTACTGCTACAACGTCCTGCGTCCCCGCAACGTCATGCCCGTCCACGGCGAGCACCGCCACCTCTACGCCAACGCGGCGCTGGCCGTGCGCACCGGCGTGCGGGAGGAGTCGACGATCCTCGGCGAGGACGGCGTCGTCGTCGACCTCCGCGACGGCGTCGCGACGGTGGTCGGCCAGCTCGACCTCGGCTACGTCTACGTCGACGGGTCGACCGTCGGCGAGATCACCGACGCCGACCTGAAGGACCGTCGCATCCTCAGCGAGGAGGGCTTCATCTCGGTCTTCGTCGCCGTCGACGCCACCACGGGGCGCGTCGTCGTCGGCCCGGAGATCCAGTCGCGCGGCTTCGCGGAGGACGAGCAGGTCTTCGACGCCGTGCTGCCGAAGATCGTCGCGGCCCTCGCCGAGGCCGCCGAGAACGGAACGCGCGACACCCACCAGTTCAGCCAGGTCGTGCGGCGCACCGTCGGCCGATGGGTGAACACGCAGCACCGCCGGCGCCCGATGATCGTGCCGGTCGTCATCAGCGCCTGACGCGCCCTCGACACGAGGCCTCCGCCGCCCGGGAAGTCATCCCGGCGACGGAGGCCTCCGTCGTGCTCCCGCTCCTAGGGTGACGATGTTCCGTCCGTTGCTCCGAAGGGGGAGTCGCCCGTGCGCGTGGCCAAGACCTGGATCTTCCCGATCCTCCGCATCCTGATCTTCACCGCCGTCGCGGTGGCCCTCGTCAAGCTCGCGTTCTTCGCAGCGCCCGAGGCGGCCACCGGCTCCGTCGCGGTCCCCACGGGCGAGGCCGTCGAGCCCCAGGTCGCCGTGGTCGTCGGCACGGTCACGAACGACGTCGTCGTCGACGCGACGGTCGAGGCCGACGCCGTGGCGACGGCCCCCGCGACCCTCGCGGGCTCGGTCGTCTCCGTCGTCGTCGAGAAGGGCCAGGTCGTGGCCGCGGGCGACAAGATCGCGACGCTCCGCTCCGAGACCCCGCGGGAGGCGCTGGTCTCGTCCGACGGCACCGTCACCGAGCGTGCCCCGCTGGTCGAGACGGGCGTCGTGACGGCCCCCGTCGCCGGCACGGTCGCGGAGCTGCCGGTCATCAAGGACCAGGTGGTGGCCGTGGGCGACGCGGTCGCGAAGGTCGCGCCTCCCACGTTCCACGTCTCCGGGTCGCTCGCCGCCGACCAGCTGTACCGCCTCGTGAGCCGGCCGACCGAGGGCACCGCCTCGATCCAGGGCGGGCCCGCCCCGTTCGTCTGCAGCGGCCTCACGGTCGGGGGCGGCACGAGCGCCGGCGCGGCGACGGGCACCGACGGGGGAGGCGCCGCCCCGGCGGGCGCGTCGGGCCAGTCGGTGAGCTGCGCCGTGCCCGCCGACGTGGTCGTCTTCGCGGGGCTCGCGACGAAGCTGACCATCCCGGCGGGCGTCGCCACCGACGTGCTGACGGTGCCGCTGACGGCCGTCGAGGGCGCCGCGGGCAAGGGCATCGTGACCCTCGTGGGCGCCGACGGCACGCAGGAGGAGCGCGAGATCGCCCTCGGCATCAACGACGGCACCACCGTCGAGGTGACCGGGGGGCTGGCGGAGGGCGACACCGTGCTCGAGTTCGTCCCGGGAGCAGCCGCTCCGCAGGAGGGGTGCGTCGACCCGACGACCGGAGAGGTCTTCTGCTGATGCCCCTGATCCGGCTCGAGGCCGTCACGAAGACCGTTCCGCTCGCCGACGACGCGAGGCTCGACATCCTGCGGGGCGTCGACCTGGTGGTCGAGGCCGGCGAGCACGTGAGCGTCGTGGGCCGGTCCGGCTCCGGCAAGTCGACGCTGCTGAACATCCTCGGCCTGATCGACGCCCCGACGACGGGGTCCCACTGGTTCGACGACACCGACGTGAGCCGCCTCCGCTCGGGCGCCCGGGACCGCCTCCGCGGCGAGCAGGTCGGCTTCATCTTCCAGCAGTTCAACCTGCTGCAGGGGCGCTCGGCGCTGGAGAACGTCATGACGCCGCTCCTCTACGCACGGGGACGCCGCTTCTGGCGTCGTCGCTCGATCGCGGCCGAGATGCTCGAGAAGGTCGGGCTGGGCCACCGCGCCGACTCGATGCCGCACCGCCTCTCGGGCGGCGAGCAGCAGCGCGTGGCCATCGCGCGCTCGCTGGTGCGCGACCCTCGCGTCATCCTCGCCGACGAGCCGACCGGGGCGCTCGACGTCGAGACGGGGGCGACGGTCATGCGCCTCCTCGACGACATCTCGTCCGACACCGGTGCGGCCCTCGTCACCATCACGCACGACCTGGCCGTGGCGGGCCTGGCCGCCCGCCACTACGCGCTCGACGCGGGCGTGCTCTCCCCGGCCCGGCTGGGCAGCGGGCTCGCCGGGCCGTCGGCCCTCCTCGCCGCGGAGACCGCGGGGGCCTCGTCGTGACAGGGCTGGCCTCCGGCGTCGTCGGGGCGTTCGTCGAGGCGTGGGCCGAGCTGCGGGTCAACAAGCTGCGCGTGCTGCTCAGCCTGGTCGGCGTGGCCGTCGCCGTGGCCGCGCTCACCGCGGTCGTCGGCCTGGGCAGCCTCGCCGAGCAGGCCAGCCGGGAGTCGTCGGAGAAGTCGGGCGGACGGCCGGCGACCTACACCGTGTCGGCCTACAGCTCGGGGGCGAGCGAGCTCGACCCGGCCCTCCTCGACGAGGAGTTCCGCGCGACCATGACCCGCTACGGCGTCTCCTGGGCGACGGAGAGCGTGTACACGACGCGCTCGGTGCAGCTGCCGGGCGGTCTCACCGACGTGTCGGCGCAGATCGTCGACCCGCAGTACGGAGAGATGCACCGGGTGTCGATCGCCGACGGGTCGTGGTTCGTCGAGGAGGACGCCCGTCGCATGGCCCCGGCCGTCGTCGTCAACGAGGCCCTGTGGGAGCAGCTCGGCCGTCCGGCGGTCTCGTCGCACCCGACGCTGCTGCTCCGCGGGGCGGACTCGGTCACGGGCGTCGTCGTGGGCGTCGCCGCGGCACGGTACCCCGACGAGGCGCCGTCGATGTTCCTGCTGCCCTCGGACGAGCGCGACCTGCGGCCCGCCTCCCAGGGCGGCTACGTCGAGACACCGCAGTACGAGATGTGGCTGCCCCCGGGGTCGGCCGACGAGCTCAGCACGATGGTCCAGGGCAACCTGGCCGCGGCGCTCGGCGACGACGTCCAGGTCGACGTCGGCCGCTCGGACTACGCGGCCGCGGCGGGCGACGCCGACCCGTTCCGCCCCGTCAAGCTCGTCATCACGGGCGTCGGCGTGCTCGTGCTGCTGCTCGGCGGCCTGGGGCTCGTCAACATCGCCCTGGTCACCGTGCGGCAGCGCATCCGCGAGATCGGGGTGCGGCGCTCGTTCGGCGCGACCGCGCCGCGGGTGTTCTTCTCGGTGATGCTGGAGAGCGTGGCCGGGACGGTGGTCGCCGGGGTCGTCGGCGTCATGGTGGCGATCCTCGTCGTCGAGGACCCGAGGGTGCAGGCGTTCGTGGCCCAGGGGACGGTCGACGACCTGCCGCCGTTCCCGGTGGAGGCGGCCCTGATCGGCCTCGGCTCCGCCACCCTCATCGGTGCCGTCGCGGGCCTGCTGCCCGCGCTGGTGGCCGTGCGGGTCAAGGTCATCGACGCCATCCGCTACTGAATCGCCGTCCGCCTCCGGCCGCCGTCGGAGGCGGACGGTACCGTGGAGCCCATGGCCACGCCCACCAAGCAGACCCCGCGATCGCGCTCCGGATCGCGCGCGTCCGGCGCCCGCGGCGCGACGGCTGCGACCAAGAAGCTCCCCGCTGCCGCTCCGGCGGCCGTCGACCCCGGGCCCGGCGTCGTCGCCTCGGCCTGGATGGGCCTGGCGCACGCGACCGGAGGGGCCTTCCGCCTCCTCGGCCGAGAGGCCCTCGACAAGAGCGAGCGTCGCGACGGCGTGCCGTTCCTCCTCGTGCTGCTGGCCGTCGCCGGTGCCGTGGTCGAGTGGCTCAACCCCGCCAGTCCCGTGGCCCAGGCCTTCGACGCCTACACGTTCGGCGGGCTCGTCGGCCGCGTCGCCTACGCCCTGCCGGTCATCATGGTGCTCTTCGCGGGCTGGCTCTTCCGGCACCCGGCCTCCGTCCACGACAACACGCGGATGGGCATCGGCCTGGGCCTGATGATCGTCTCGGTGAGCGCCCTGTGCCACATCTTCGGCGGTCAGCCGCAGGCGTCCGAGGGCCTGCCCGCGCTCGCGACCGGCGGCGGCGTGCTGGGCTGGCTCGTCGCCTCCTGGCTGGTCGCGCTGGCCACCGAGTGGGTCGCCGTGCCGCTCGTGGTCGTGCTGCTGGCCTTCTCCGTGCTCATCACGACCAAGACCCCGCCGAACCACATCGGCCGACGCCTGGGCGAGCTGTACGCCTGGCTCTTCGGCGCCACGACGACCGAGGCGGGCGCCCCGCAGGGGAGCGCGGAGGAGGGCGTCGACGGAGACCCCGAGTCCCTGCCGTGGTGGCGTCGCACCAAGAGCGGCCGCGAGGACGACCCCGCCTACGACACCCCCGTCGTCACCGAGGCCGACTCGGAGGCGCGGTCGGCGCGTGCCGCGAAGCGCGCCCGCCGGGCGGACGCCGCGGCCGGTGCTGCCGCGCCCGCCCCGGCCCCCCGGTTCGTCGACGAGGGCGCCACCGACGTCTTCGACATCAGCCTCCTCGACGAGCTCGACCGTGCCGAGGAGGCCGTCCGGGCCCGGGGCATGGACGTGCCGCCGACGTCGACGCCGACGCCGGCCGACGCCGCGGCCACGACCGTGCTCCCGAGCGTCCCGAGCGTCCCGGCGAGCCTGCCGCCCGCCGACCTCGCCGAGAGCGACGTCGCCGCGGCCGTCCTGGCACCCGACGACGACGAGCTGCCCCCGGCCACGCTCGACGTCGACGACGACTCCCCGCAGGCTCCCTACCGCCTGCCCGCCGCCTCCACCCTGGCGGTCGGGCCGCCGGCCAAGGCGCGCAGCGAGGCGAACGACGAGATCGTGCGCTCGATCACGGAGGTGCTGCGCCAGTTCTCCGTCGACGCGAAGGTCGTCGGCTTCAGCCGCGGCCCCACCGTCACCCGCTACGAGATCGAGCTGGGCCCGGGCGTGAAGGTCGAGAAGGTGACGGCGCTGAGCAAGAACCTCTCGTACGCCGTGGCCTCGAACGAGGTGCGCATCCTGTCGCCGATCCCCGGCAAGAGCGCCATCGGCGTCGAGATCCCCAACACCGACCGCGAGACCGTGTCGCTCGGCGACGTGCTCCGCTCCGGCGCCGCGGCCAAGAGCGTCCACCCGATGACCATCGGGGTCGGCAAGGACGTCGAGGGCGGCTACGTCGTGGCCAACCTCGCGAAGATGCCGCACCTCCTGGTCGCCGGCGCCACCGGCTCCGGCAAGTCCAGCTTCGTCAACTCGATGATCACGTCGCTGCTCATGCGCGCGAAGCCGACCGACGTCCGCATGGTGCTCATCGACCCGAAGCGCGTCGAGCTCTCGATCTACGCCGGTGTCCCGCACCTCATCACGCCCATCATCACGAACCCGAAGAAGGCTGCGGAGGCGCTGCAGTGGGTCGTGAAGGAGATGGACATGAGGTACGACGACCTCGCCAGCTTCGGCTTCCGCCACATCGACGACTTCAACCGCGCGGTCGTCGCCGGCGAGCTGGTGCTGCCCCAGGGCAGCGCGCGCACGCTCAAGCCCTACCCGTACCTGCTCGTCGTCGTCGACGAGCTGGCCGACCTCATGATGGTCGCCCCCCGCGACGTCGAGGACAGCATCGTCCGCATCACGCAGCTCGCCCGGGCCTCGGGCATCCACCTCGTCCTCGCGACGCAGCGGCCCTCGGTCGACGTCGTGACCGGCCTGATCAAGGCCAACGTGCCCTCGCGGTTCGCCTTCGCGGTGTCGAGCGTCACCGACTCCAGGGTCATCCTCGACCAGCCGGGCGCCGACAAGCTCATCGGCCAGGGCGACGGTCTCTTCCTCCCCATGGGCGCCTCCAAGGCCATGCGCGTCCAGGGCGCGTGGGTGCAGGAGGACGAGATCGCACAGGTCGTGGCGCACGTCACCCGCCAGGCACGGCCCGACTACCGGCCCGACGTGGCGGCCGTGGTCGAGAAGAAGGAGATCGACGGCGACATCGGCGACGACCTCGAGCTGCTGCTCGCGGCCGCGGAGCTCGTCGTCAGCACCCAGTTCGGCTCGACCTCGATGCTGCAGCGCAAGCTCCGCGTCGGGTTCGCCAAGGCGGGTCGCCTCATGGACCTCATGGAGTCCCGCGACATCGTCGGGCCGTCGGAGGGATCGAAGGCGCGCGACGTGCTCGTCACCGCCGAGCAGCTGCCCGGCGTGCTGGCCAAGCTGCGGGGCGGCGACGGCGGCGAGGGCGGCGGCTCCTCGTCCTCCGCGGCTCCTGCCGGAGTCGGGCCGGGCTCCTACGGCGACGACCCGGTGGCCGAGATGACGCGGGGCTACGACGAGATCGACGACGACGAGGGGTCGGAAGACGCCTGGGGCCTGACGGGCAGGGACTGACATGAGCGACGACAGCACCGGAGGCGCGTCCTCCCGAGCAGCTGCCTTCCCCTTCCGGGGGCGGCTGGCGCGCAAGGGGCCGGGGCCCGCGAGCACCCTGAACATCGCGAACGTCGTGACGGTCGTGCGCATCCTCATGGCCCCGCTCTTCATCGCGTGGCTGCTGATCGACGCCGGCGCCGACGGAGGCCTGCGCATCGCCGCCGCGGTCCTCTTCGTCGTCGCCATCCTCACCGACAGCCTCGACGGCGCCCTGGCCCGGGGCCTCGACCTCGTCACCGACTTCGGCAAGCTCGTCGACCCGATCGCCGACAAGGTGCTCGTGGGCGGCGCCCTCGTCTCGCTCACGATCCTCGGAGAGCTGCCCTGGTGGGTGACCGCCCTGGTGCTCCTCCGCGAGGTGGGCATCACGGTGTACCGGTTCGCCGTCCTCCGCGACCGCGTGATCCCGGCGTCGCGAGGCGGCAAGCTCAAGACGGTCCTGCAGGCGGTGGCGGTGACCGTGGCCCTCTTCCCGCTCTGGAACGTCGTCGGCGAGGGCATGCACTGGGTGAACGGCGTGCTGATGACCGCCGCCGTGGTCGCGACGCTCGTCTCCGGGGCCGACTACCTGCGGGTGGCCTACAAGCACGGTCGGGGCGCGTGACCACCGCCGTCGACGTCGTCCACGAGCTCGCCCGCCGCGGCCTCACGGTCGCGGTGGCGGAGTCCCTGACGGGCGGCCTGGTCGCGGCCGAGCTCGTCTCGGTGCCGGGCGCCTCAGCCGTGCTGCACGGAGGAGTGGTGGCCTACGCCACGGAGCTCAAGCACACCGTCCTCGGCGTCGACGCGGAGCTCCTGGCGGCGCGGGGCCCCGTCGACCCGGACGTGGCCGTCGCCATGGCTCGCGGAGTCCGCGACCGCCTCGCGGTCGGCGGTCGACCCGCGGCCGTCGGCCTGGCGACCACGGGAGTCGCCGGTCCCGGCCCCCAGGACGGCCACCCCGCCGGCACGGTCTTCATCGCGGTGGCCGCTCTCGGAGCCGACGTCGTGCGCCGCCTCGACCTCGGCGGAGACCGCGGAGCCATCCGCACGGCGGCCGTCTCCGAACTCCTGGTGATGCTGGCGGAGTGGCTGGACGAGACGCGGGAATAGCTCGCGTTTCGGTCTCGTTACATCTGCCGGGTTCACAAGGGTCGTACAGATCACGATGGTTACAGTGACAACCATCGTCGCCTAGTGTTTCCCACCCACCACAGACAATCCCGTCTGGTGGGCTGTTCCCCGGAGGAGGGTCCCATGGTTCTGGTACGTCAAGAAATCGGCGACGTCCTTCGCGACTTCCGCCTGCAGAAGGGCCGGACGCTCCGCCAGGTCGCCAGCAAGGCGAGCGTCGCGCTCGGCTACCTCAGCGAGGTCGAGCGGGGCCAGAAAGAGGCCAGCTCGGAGATCCTCGCGTCGGTGGCCGACGCCCTCGAGACGCCCATCTCGGTGATCATGCGCGAGGTCGGCGACCGCATGGCGGTCATCGAGGGCCTCAACCCGATCCCCGACACCCTGCCCGACGACCTCGTCGCCGAGTTCGACACGGACCTCGCCGTCCGCTGACGTCCCCCGCAGGCGACGTCCCCTCGTCGTCGTCGCAGTCCTCCATCGATGCCCCCGGCCCGTGCCGGGGGCATCGGTGCGTCCGGGCTCGTCCCTGCCCGCTCGCCCCGGGTACCCTCGACGGATGCGCAAGAGCGAGTTCTCCCGAGCCGTCTCCGACGAGTTCGGGGAAGCCTACGGGCGCGTCGTGACCCGTGACCTCGTGATCTCCGCCCTGGGCGACCGGACGGCCGACGAGGCCGTGGCCGGGGGAGTGCCTCCCCGCGACGTCTGGCTGGCCCTGTGCGACGCCGAGGGCGTGCCGGTCGAGCGTCGGCACGGCGTCGGGCTGCCGAAGCCTCGACGGTGAGGGGCGCGGTCCCGCGCTCGCTCCCGGGAGTCGTGCCCGTGTTCGACACGCCGAGCTGCGCGTTCGAACACGCGTTCGGCTGGGTGTAGCGTCCTCCCCAGGGCGTCGAAGCCCCAGGTTCTCCCCGACCGGTGCCGTCGTCGCGATGCGATGTCGGTGGTGGTCCGTAGCGTCCTGGTCATCGACGTCCCACCGGCTCCGACTCCCGTCGGGGCCACCAGCCTTGTCGTCCCGCCGCGGTCCTTGCCCCACCGGTCCGCGCCGACGCGACAGCCTACAGGCGCACGGACAGCACCCCGAAGGAGAACATCATGCCCTCAGCAGCAGACCGCGAGAAGGCCCTCGAGACCGCACTCGCGCAGATCGACCGCCAGTTCGGCAAGGGCGCCGTCATGCGCCTCGGCAGCGACGACCGTGCCCCGGTCGCCGTCATCCCGACCGGCTCCATCGCACTCGACGTCGCGCTCGGCATCGGGGGCATCCCGCGCGGACGCATCGTCGAGATCTACGGCCCCGAGTCGTCGGGAAAGACGACGCTGACGCTCCACGCCATCGCGAACGCCCAGCGCAACGGCGGCATCGCCGCCTTCATCGACGCCGAGCACGCCCTCGACCCCGAGTACGCGAAGAAGCTCGGCGTCGACATCGACGCGCTGCTCGTGTCCCAGCCCGACACCGGCGAGCAGGCGCTCGAGATCGCCGACATGCTCGTCCGGTCGGGCTCCATCGACCTCGTGGTCATCGACTCCGTCGCGGCTCTCGTGCCCCGGGCCGAGATCGAGGGCGAGATGGGCGACTCCCACGTGGGTCTCCAGGCGCGGCTGATGTCGCAGGCCCTCCGCAAGCTCACGGGTGGCCTGAACCAGACCGGCACGACCATGATCTTCATCAACCAGCTCCGCGAGAAGATCGGCGTGTTCTTCGGCAGCCCCGAGACGACGGCCGGCGGCAAGGCGCTGAAGTTCTACGCGTCCGTCCGACTCGACATCCGTCGCATCGAGACCCTCAAGGACGGCACCGACGCAGTCGGGAACCGCACGCGCGTCAAGGTCGTCAAGAACAAGATGGCACCGCCCTTCAAGCAGGCGGAGTTCGACATCCTCTACGGCGTCGGCATCTCGCGAGAGGGCAGCCTGATCGACTTCGGCGTCGAGCACGGCATCGTCCGCAAGTCCGGTGCCTGGTACACCTACGAGGGCGACCAGCTGGGTCAGGGCAAGGAGAACTCGCGCAACTTCCTGATCAAGAACGCGGCGGTCGCCAACGAGATCGAGCAGAAGATCCTCGCCAAGCTCGGCGTGGGCGGTGCTGTCGCTGCAGAGAAGCCCGTCGAGTCGATCGAGGCGAAGATCGCCGCCCGCAAGGGCGCATGACCCGCGACGACGACACGTCCGACCTCGCCCCGGTGACGCCGCTGTTCGGCGCCCGGGGCGGGCCGGTGTCCGTGCCCACGTCCCGGTCCGCTGTCGGCGGTCACACTGACGCCGGATCCGCCGGCGACGAGGCCACGATCGACGGGGCCGCGACCGACGAGGCCACGATCGACGGGGCCGCGACCGACGAGGCCACGACCGACGGGGCCGCGACCGGCGAAGCCGAACAGCGTGACGACCGCGACGCTCCGGCCGCCGACCCGGTGTCGGAGGCAGCAGCAGCCCTGGCCGCCATCTCAGAGCACTGGAGTCGGCCGACGGCAGATCCGGTGTCGGATCCTGCGGCGTCGCCGGCGGCCAAGCGAGCGCGCCTCGCCGCGGTCCCGCCGATCGAGGTGCCCGACTCGGCGTCGATCGACGACGCCGACGAGGAGGTCGAGCCCGAGGGGCTCGACGCCCAGCGTCGCCGTGCGGAGAACATCAGCCTGCATGCCCTGGCTCGGCGAGGCGTCTCCTCGTCCGAGATGACGACCCTGCTCCGGCAGCGCGACCTCGACGAGCAGGTCGTGCACGAGGAGGTCGCCCGTCTCGAGGGCGTGGGCCTGCTCAACGACCGAGAGCTGGCTGAGAACCTCGTCCGGGCCAAGCAAGACCGCAAGGGCCTCGGCAAGGGGGCGGTGACGTCCGAGCTCCGCCAGCGAGGGCTCGACGCCGCCGTCGTCGAGGAGGCGTTGGCCGACATCGACGACGACGACGAGCAGGCCCGAGCCGACGAGTGGGCTCGCAAGCGGGTGGGCTCGCTCCGCGGGCTCGACCGTGACACCGCGGAGCGTCGGCTCAACGGGTACCTGATGCGCCGTGGCTACCGCTCCGACGTGGTCCGCAAGGCCATCGAGAAGGTGCTGCCCCGCGGCGGCAGCTCCCGGGGCGGCGTCCGCTTCGAGTGACCGACGACCGGGGCGGGCCCGACCTAGACTGACTCTCCATGACGACGGTCACCTCCGCCCCGGTCGACGACGTGACCCGCTCCGACGCATCGCACGCCGTCGAGTCTGAGGTCGCGGTCTCCGCTGCCGATGCTTCGCGCTCGATCGGCGATGCCTCGTGATCGCGGTCGTCGGCGCCACCGGCACGGGCAAGTCCGCGTTCTCCCTCGATCTCGCCGAGCGCCTCCGTCGAGGAGGCCGAGCGGCGGAGATCGTCAACGCCGACGCCATGCAGCTGTACCGGGGCATGGACGTCGGCACGGCCAAGCTGCCCTGGGAAGAACGTCGGGGCGTGCCGCACCACCTCCTCGACGTCCTCGACGTCGTCGACGAGGCGAGCGTCGAGTGGTACCAGGCCGAGGCCCGTCGCGTGGTCGACGAGATCGCGGCACGGGGAGCGGTGCCGATCCTCGTCGGCGGGTCGGGGCTCTACGTGTCGGGGGTCCTCTTCGACTTCCGCTTCCCCGGCACCGACCCGGAGGTGCGTGCCGAGTTCGAGGAGCTGGCCGCGCGATCGGGCCCCCGCGCCCTCCACGCTCTCCTCCTGCAGACCGACCCGTCCGCGGCCGAGTCCATCGGTCCCCACAACGCCCGGCGGCTCGTGCGGGCGCTCGAGGTCGGGCGCCTCACGGGGGAGCCGTTCTCGGCGTCCCTGCCCGACGAGGCAGCCCGGTGGCGCGCCTCCTCGATAGTCGGCCTGGCGGAGGAGCGGTCGGCGCTCGTGCGTCGGCTCGACGAGCGTGTGGAGCGGATGTGGGCGGGCGGGATGCTCGACGAGGTCGCCGAGCTGGCCGAGCGGGGCCTCGAGCGTGGCGTGACGGCGAGCCGTGCCATCGGCTACGCCCAGGCCAGCGCGCAGCTCCGCGGGGAGATGAGCGAACGGGAGGCCGTCGAGACGACGCAGGCCCTCACCCGGCGCTACGCGCGTCGGCAGGTCAGCTGGTTCCGGCGCTACGCCGACGTCGACTGGACGACGGCGGGCGACCAGGCAGCCGTCGAGCGGACCGTCGCTAGACTCCTCGCGTGACGACCACCCTGCAGTTCACCAAGGGCCAGGGCACGGGCAACGACTTCGTGCTGTTCACCGACGCCGACGCCGAGGTCGACCTCGACCCCGTGACGATCAGGGCGCTGACCGACCGCCACTTCGGCGTCGGCGGCGACGGGGTCATCCGGGCCGTCAAGACTGCTGCGCTGCCCGGTGCCGCGGCCTTCGTCGACGACGACCGGGCCGAGTGGTTCATGGATTACCACAACGCCGACGGGAGCGTGGCCGAGATGTGCGGCAACGGGGTCCGCGTCTACGTCCGCTACCTGCTCGAGCGCGGCCTCGTCGAGCTCGCCGAGGGAGAGCGGCTGGCGATCGGCACCCGGGCCGGTGTGCGGTGGGTCGAGCGCTCTGCCGACGGGTTCCGGGTCGACCTCGGCACCTGGCAGCTCGACGACGCCGAGCCCACCGTCCGGGCGCGTGAGCTGCACGCGGCGCGGCCGGGGCTGTCGCTCTCGGTCGGCAACCCGCACGTCGTGGTGGCGCTGGCCGGCGACGGGGAGCTCGACGCCGTCGACCTGTCGTACGTCCCGCTGCTCGACCCGCTGCCGGCGGCCGGGGCGAACGTCGAGTTCGTCGTCCCCTCCGACCCGCTGGTGGTCGACGGCGTCGGCCACATCCGCATGAGGGTGCACGAGCGTGGCAGCGGAGAGACGCTGTCGTGCGGCACGGGGGCAGCGGCGGCTGCCCTCGCCATCCGGCACTGGGCCGGAGCCGGGGCGCCGACGTCGTGGCTCGTCCAGGTGCCCGGCGGGGCCGTGGGCGTGCACGTGACCGACGAGGGCGACGGGGAGCACGTGTCGCTCAGCGGGCCGGCCGAGCTCGTCTACAGCGGCGCGCTGACGATCTGACGCTCGCCCCCGACGACGCGTCGGGTCACGACCTGGTGGCCCGCAGCACGCGGTAGCCCTTGCTGGTGGAGTCGCGGGCCACGCTGACCGTGTCGGCCATCGTCTCGCCCATCCAGCGCTGCAGGGAGTCGGCGCCCAGGTTCTTCTGGACCACCAGCCAGGCGTCGGCCCCGGCGTCGAGTCGGGGCAGCCAGCGCCGGAGGATGCCGTGCAGCTCCTCCTTGCCGACCCGGATGGGAGGGTTCGACCAGATGGTGGCGAACCGGAGGTCGTCGGGAACATCGTCGGGCGTGACGGCGTTGACGTTCGTGAGGCCTGCGGCCCGGGCGTTCTCGCGCACGAGCTCCAGGACCCTCTCGTTCACGTCGACGGCCCACACCGTCGCGTCGGGTGACGACAGCGCGAGGCTCAGTGTGATGGGGCCCCAGCCGCACCCGACGTCCAGCAGGTCGCCCGCCGGGGGCGGCGACGGGGTGCCCGCCAGGAGCACCGCCGTGCCGGGGTCGACGCGATCGGGGCTGAACACGCCCGCGGCCGTCGTGATCGACAGCTCCCGCCCCGCGAGGGTCGCGGTGATCGTCCTGCGACGCATCTCGCTCTCCGGGTTCGGGGAGAAGTAGTGCTCGCTGGTCATGGCCACCAACCTACCGAACGAGCGGGGCGCACCCAGCGCCCTGCGATCTGCCTCCAGGAAGGGCTACCATCTCACCGATGACAACTGACACCCCCTCGTCCCCGCTCGACGCCGAGCAGGGCGACCAGGTCGCGGACGACGTCGTCGCCCGCGTGCTGGAGCGCGCGGCGTCCCGGGCGTCCGCCTACACCGTCTTCTCCCCGGCCCAGGCCATCCAGACGCGGTCGCTCGCCGACCTCGGCTCCGACGGCGAGCAGCTCGACCGCGAAGACCGAGCCGCGCTGCGCCGCGTGGCCGGCCTCTCGACCGAGCTCGAGGACGTCACCGAGGTCGAGTACCGGCAGCTGCGCCTCGAGAACGTCGTGCTGATCGGCGTCTACTCGCAGGGTTCGCTCTCCGACGCGGAGAACTCCCTCCGAGAGCTCGCGGCCCTCGCCGAGACCGCGGGAGCCGTCGTGCTCGACGGCCTCCTGCAGCGTCGTCCGAACCCCGACCCCAGCACCTACCTCGGCAAGGGCAAGGCCGAGGAGCTGCGGGCCACCGTGGCCGCCCTCGGCGCCGACACGGTCATCGCCGACACCGAGCTGGCCCCCAGCCAGCGTCGTGCGCTGGAGGACGTCGTGAAGGTCAAGGTGATCGACCGCACGGCGGTCATCCTCGACATCTTCAGCCAGCACGCCAAGAGCCGTGAGGGCAAGGCCCAGGTCGAGCTCGCACAGCTCGAGTACCTGCTGCCGCGGCTCCGCGGCTGGGGCGACTCGATGTCGCGTCAGGCCGGCGGCCAGGTCGGCGGCGCGGGCGCCGGCATGGGCAGCCGTGGTCCCGGCGAGACCAAGATCGAGCTCGACCGTCGGCGCATCCACACGCGCATGGCGCGGCTCCGGCGCCAGATCAAGGAGATGAAGCCGGCGCGCGACGCGAAGCGTGCCAACCGCGACCGCAACGAGGTGCCTTCGGTCGCGATCGCGGGCTACACGAACGCGGGCAAGAGCAGCCTGCTGAACCGCCTGACGAGCGCGGGCGTCCTGGTCGAGAACGCTCTCTTCGCCACCCTCGACGCGACGGTCCGCAAGGGCTCGACGACCGACGGGCGCCCCTTCACCTACGTCGACACGGTCGGGTTCGTCCGCAACCTGCCGCACCAGCTGGTGGAGGCGTTCCGCTCGACCCTCGAGGAGGTCGCGGCCTCCGACGTCATCGTCCACGTCGTCGACGGGTCGCACCCCGACCCTGCGGCCCAGCTGGCGACTGTCCGGGAGGTCATCAGCGAGGTGGACGGCCACGACATCGCCGAGATCGTGGTCTTCAACAAGGCCGACCTCGTCGACGCCGACCAGCGTCTCGTGCTGCAGGGCCTGGAGCCCTCGGCGGTCTTCGTCTCCGCCCGCACGGGCGAGGGGATCGACGAGCTGCTCGCCAGGATCGCCGGGCTGCTGCCCGAGCCGGAGGTCGATCTCGAGCTGCTCGTGCCGTACGACCGCGGCGACGTCGTGGCTCACCTCCACGACTCGGGCCGCGTCGTGACGACGCGGTACGAGGAGGCCGGCACGCGAGTCCACGCCCGGGTCTACCCCAGCGACGTCGCCTCCCTGACGCCGTTCGTGCAGCCCGTGGGCGCCACGAGCTAGCCGCGGCACGCACGGAGGCCCCGTCTCGGGAGAGACGGGGCCTCCGTGCGTCGCGGGCTCCGGGGAGCGCGGTGCCGCCGCCGGCGGCAGGGCGCCCGTCAGACGGAGCGGAGGACCGCGACGACCTTGCCGACGATCTGGGCGTGGTCGCCCAGGATCGGCTCGAACGCGCTGTTGCGGGGCAGCAGCCACGTGTGGCCGTCGCGCTGGCGGAACACCTTCACGGTCGCCTCGTCGTCGAGCATCGCGGCGACGATGTCGCCGTTCTCGGCGCTCTGCTGCTGGCGGACGACGACCCAGTCGCCGTCGCAGATGGCCGCGTCGACCATGGAGTCGCCCACGACGCGGAGCATGAACAGGTCTCCCTTGCCCACGAGCTGCCGGGGGAGCGGCATGACGTCCTCGACCTGCTGCTCCGCCGTGATGGGCACGCCGGCCGCGATGCGACCGACCATGGGCACGTGCGCCGTCTCGCCGTCGTCGCTCGTCGTGAGGATGGTCGTCACGGGGGCGAGGGGGGCCGTCTCGTCGACGAGCACCTCGAGCGCCCGGGGCCGGTTCGGGTCGCGGCGGATGCGGCCGGCGAGCTCCAGCTGGTTGAGCTGGTGGGTGACGCTGGAGAGCGACTTGAGGCCCACGGCGTCGCCGATCTCGCGCATGCTCGGCGGGTAGCCGCTCTGCGCGATGCTCGCCTGGATCGCAGCCAGGATCGATTCCTGCTTCGCGGTCAGGACCTTGCGCGGCGCTGCCGCGTCGGTCGCGGTGGCTCGCTGCGAGTCGCTCATCTGTCTCCTGCCGTCGGATGTCGGTGGTCGCTGATGCACTGGTCCCACCGATCGAAACCGTATCCGATGTCGGCGCCCGATCCACACACCTGTTCGAGTGTGTCGCGGCGACGGCGGGCAGATCCGCCTCCCCGGGGGTTGAATCGGTCGTGGATCGAATGTATGTTCGGAACACGTCTTCGTGTCCGGCACCCCCGGCCGAGTGCCGGACACGGATTCGAACGACTTCTCTCGCGGTGAAAGGAACCACCTCATGAGCGCCATCGTCAGCAGCATCGACACCCGCACCTCCTCCCTTCCCTCCCCGACGGCCGTGCCCGTCCGCACTCGGCTGCGCATCACGCGGCGGGGGCGGCGCGTCCTGGCCAGCGCCGTGACGCTCGGCGTGGCCGGGATCGTCGGCGGCGTCCTGCTCGCCGGCCCGGGTGCCCAGGCGTCCGACTCCAGCGCAGGGGCGACGTTCGAGCACGTCACGGTCCAGGGGGGCGAGACGCTCTGGCAGCTCGCCGAGGAGATCGCTCCCACCAAAGACCCGCGCGACGTCGTCAGCGACATCGTCCGCCTGAACGCCCTGGGCAGCGCCGAGGTCTCGGCCGGTCAGAGCCTCGCCGTCCCGGCGCAGTACGCCGAGTAGCGCTCCCACCCCGCGGGAGGCGCCGGTTCGGTCGCGGGGGGAGGGCGCGCCTACCATGGTTCCGTGTCCTTCAGCCTCGACGACCTGCCCCTCCGTGACGACCTCCGCGGCCTGACCCCCTACGGGGCCCCGCAGAAGAAGGTCGCCGTCGCCCTCAACGTCAACGAGAACACGCATCCCGTTCCTGACGACGTGGCCGACGACATCGTCCGCGCCGTCGCCGAGGCCCTGCGCGAGGTCAACCGGTATCCCGACCGTGAGTTCACGGCTCTCCGGGAGGCCCTGGCGGTGTACCTGGGCCACGACCTCACGGCCGACCACATCTGGGCGGCGAACGGCTCGAACGAGGTCATCCAGCAGCTCCTGCAGGCGTTCGGCGGTCCCGGCCGCTCCGTGCTCGGCTTCCCCCCGACCTACTCGATGCACTCGATCATCGCGTCCGGCACCGGCACGCGGTGGGTGGAGGGGCAGCGTGACGAGGCGTTCGGCATCTCGCCCGAGACGGCCGTCGCCGAGATCCGTCGGACGCAGCCCGACATCGTCTTCTTCTGCGGTCCCAACAACCCGACCGGCACGCCGCTCCCGCTCGAGACGATCGTGGCGGCCTACGACGCGACCGACGGCCTCGTCTTCGTCGACGAGGCGTACGCCGAGTTCATGCCCGTCGGCCAGCCCACGGCCCTCACCCTGCTCGAGGGCCGGCCCCGGCTCGTGGTCTCCCGGACGATGAGCAAGGCCTTCGCCTTCGCGGGAGCGCGCGTCGGGTACCTGGCCGCGCACCCGGCCGTCACCGACGCGCTGCGCCTCGTCCGCCTCCCGTACCACCTGTCGTCGCTGACCCAGGCGGCGGCGGTGGCCGCCCTCGGTCACGCCGACGAGATGCTCGCGATGGTCGACGACATCCGGCAGCAGCGTGACCGGATCGTCCGCGAGCTCACCGGGATGGGCTACGAGCCGTGGCCGACCTGGTCGAACTTCGTCCTGTTCGGCGGGGTGGACGACCCCGCTCGGGTCTTCGAGGCGCTGCTCGCCCGCGGCATCATCGTCCGCGACCTGGGCATCCCGGGCCACCTCCGCGTCAGCGCCGGCACCGAGGCGGAGACGACCGAGTTCCTCGAGGCACTCCGCGAGATTAGGCTCTCCTCGTGACCGACCTGCGCACCCCCCGCACCGCCTCCCTGTCCCGCACGACGAGCGAGTCGAGCATCCAGCTGTCCCTCGACCTCGACGGCACGGGGCGGTCGTCCGTCTCCTCGTCGGTCCCGTTCTTCGACCACATGCTGACCGCGCTGTCGAAGCACTCCCTCATCGACCTCGACGTGGTCGCGACGGGCGACACCCACATCGACGCGCACCACACGGTGGAGGACATCGGCATCGCCTTCGGCACCGCGCTCCGCCAGGCCCTGGGCGACAAGGCGGGCATCTCGCGCTACGGCGACGCCCTCGTGCCCCTCGACGAGGCGCTGGTCCAGGCCGTCGTCGACGTGTCGGGCCGCCCGTACCTCGTCCACTCGGGCGAGCCCGAGGGCTTCGAGCACCACCTCATCGGCGGGCACTTCACGGGGTCGCTCGTCCGCCACGTCTTCGAGGCCATCTCCGTGCACGCGGGCATCACCGTCCACGTCCGCGTCCTGGGCGGTCGCGACCCGCACCACATCGCCGAGGCGGAGTTCAAGGCGTTCGCCCGTGCCCTGCGCCGGGCCGTCGAGCCCGACGCTCGGGTCTCCGGGATCCCCTCGACCAAGGGCACCCTGTGACGGCGCGGCCCACGGTCGCCGTCCTCGACTACGGCAGCGGCAACGTCCACTCGGCCGTCAAGGCGCTCGAGCTGGCGGGCGCCGACGTCGAGCTGACCCGTGATCGGGCTCGGGTCCAGGCCGCCGACGGGCTGTTCGTGCCCGGCGTCGGTGCGTTCGCCGCCGTCATGAGCCAGCTCGAGTCGGTGCGCGGCGGCGAGCTGATCGACCGGCGCCTCGCGGGCGGCCGACCCGTCATGGGCATCTGCGTCGGCATGCAGGTCTTCTTCGAGGGCGGGGTCGAGCGCGGTGCGACGACCGGCGGCCTGGGGGAGTGGCCGGGCGTGGTCGACGAGCTCAAGGCAGACGTGCTCCCGCACATGGGCTGGAACACCGTCGACGCTCCCGAGGGCAGCGTGCTGTTCGAGGGCGTGCGTGACGAGCGGTTCTACTTCGTGCACTCGTTCGCCGCCCAGGAGTGGTCGCTCGACGTCATCCGTCCGTTCCCCGAGCCCCACGTCACGTGGGCGGACCACGGGGGGCGCTTCGTGGCCGCCGTCGAGAACGGGCCCCTCTGGGCGACGCAGTTCCACCCCGAGAAGTCGGGCCAGCCGGGCATCCGGCTCCTGTCGAACTGGCTCGGCACCCTGTGACCCCCGCCGTCGGCCCCGGCCGTCGGCGTCCCTGACCCTCCGACCCGTCCCGGGCGGCCGTGCCGCCACGGTCGTCGGTCCCCGTAGCTGCGGCGCCGCCGCGAGAGAGACACCATGAGCGAGTTCTGCACGACACCCGGCCTCACCCTCTTCCCCGCCGTCGACGTGGCCGGTGGCCAGGCCGTGCGCCTCACCCAGGGAGAGGCCGGCACCGAGACCGGCTACGGCGACCCTGTCGCCGCTGCCGACGACTGGAAGGAGCAGGGCGCCGAGTGGCTGCACCTCGTCGACCTCGACGCCGCGTTCGGACGGGGAGACAACCGGTCGATCATCAAGAAGGTCATCCGCCAGGTGAAGGGCATCGACGTCGAGCTCAGCGGCGGCATCCGTGACGACCGGTCGCTCGACGACGCCCTCAGCACCGGCGTCAAGCGCATCAACCTCGGCACGGCGGCGCTCGAGAACCCCGAGTGGGCGGCCCACGTCATCGCCGAGTACGGCGAGGCGGTCGCCGTGGGGCTCGACGTGCGGGGCACGACGCTCGCGGCCCGCGGCTGGACCCAGGAGGGCGGTGACCTGTGGACCGTCCTCGCCCGCCTCGAGGACGCCGGATGCGCGCGGTACGTCGTGACGGACGTCACGAAGGACGGCACGCTGCAGGGCCCGAACGTCGACCTCCTCCGCCAGGTCATGGAGCGCACCGAGAAGCCGGTCATCGCCAGCGGCGGCATCGCGAGCCTCGACGACATCCAGGCGCTCCGCGAGCTGGTCCCGCAGGGCCTCGAGGGGGCCATCGTCGGGAAGGCCCTGTACTCCGGCGCCTTCACCCTCGCCGCCGCGCTCGACGTCGCGTCGGCGTGACCTCCGGGCACGACGGGCCCGCCGAGCACGGGGGCGACTCGGGCGACGCCGCCGACAGCGCCGGGCGACCGTGGGCCGGACGCACGTTCCAGCACCACGACACGGCGTACGCGGGCGACGACGGCTCGGCCGACCCGCGACTCCTCGAGGCACTGCTCCGCTTCCACGCGGGCGAGGTCGGCGAGGTGGAGGTCGTCGACGCTCTCCGCCCGGCCCGTCTGCTGATCCCGCTCGTCGCCGTCGCCGGCGAGGAGGGCCTGAACGACCACGGCGTCGTCGTCGACAAGACGCAGGAGCTGTCGATCGTCACCGTGGCGGGGCCCGACGGTCGTGACGTCCTCCCCGCCTTCACCTCGGTCGAGACCCTGCGCGCCTGGGACCCGGCGGCGCGGCCCGTCCCCGCCGACGCGCGGCGGATCGCCCTCGCGGCGGCGTCCGAGTCCACCGACCGCCTCGTGCTCGACCCCGGCTCGCAGACCGAGTTCGGGCTGCGCAGGCCGGCTCTCTGGGCCGTGGCCCAGGCGGAGCCGTGGCTGCCGAGCCACGCCGACGAGCACGTGCTCGAGGCGTTCCTCGCCGCGTCGGGAGCCGAGGAGGCGCTGGTCGGCCTGGTCGTCGGGCCCGGCTACCGTGCGGCCCGGCTCGGCCCGCCCGAGATCGTCGTCCAGCTCGGCGTCCGGCCCGGTCTCGACCAGGGTCAGCTGACCGAGATGCTCACGCGACTGCAGGCGGCATGGACGACCGATCCCGTCATCGCCGAGCGTGTCGACAGCATGGCCGTGAAGGTCGTCGCTGTCGAGGGCTGAGCCCGGAGCCGAGCGGCCGGTCGCGGCCGCTCGGCAGGCAGGGCTAGTTGACCGGCCCTGTCCACTTCTCGCCGGGGCCCTTGCCGACGGCGTCGGGGATGGCGCTCGCCTCGCGGAAGGCCAGCTGCAGCGACCGCAGGCCGTCGCGCAGGGCCCGCGCGTGCTGGTCGCCGATCTCGGGTGCGCTCGCCGTGACGAGACCGGCGAGCGAGGTGATCAGCTTGCGCGCCTCGTCGAGGTCGGTCTGCGCCTGCGGGTCGTCGGCGAGGCCGACCTTGACCGCCGCGGCGCTCATCAGGTGGACGGCCACCGTGTTGATCACCTCGACGGCGTTGACCTCGGCGATGTCGCGGAGGGCCTCGTCGGCGAGGTCGGAGGGGCCGGTCGACGGCTCCTCGTAGCGGTGGGTGTGCTCGGCGGCCGCGCCGTCGTGGCGGGCGTCGTCGGGGGAGTGGCTCACGAACTGATCCTCTGCTAGAGTCGTGCAGGCTCGGAGCGTCTGCTCCGTGCGAAAGTGGAGATTCTCCCACCCGCGCTTGACCGTTGAACAAGGTTACCGGGTTGTTGGCACCCCGTCGGTGTCCGTCCCCGTTGCATCTGTCCGCAGATGCCGCGGTGCGGAGGCAGGCAGCCAGGGTGCAGCGACGATGTCGCGCCGTGTGGCGTGCCGTGTCGTGAACCTCCTCTTTCCCCGCCGCACCACCGGTGCGGTGGTGTCGGAAGCATCAACAGAGGAGTTCCGCATCAGCGATCCCCGTACGAACGACCGCATCCGCGTCCCCGAGGTCCGCCTCGTCGGACCTGGCGGAGAGCAGGTCGGTGTCGTCCCCATCGCCATGGCCCTGCGTCTGGCGGCAGAGGCCGAGCTCGACCTGGTCGAGGTGGCCCCCAACTCGAAGCCTCCCGTGGCCAAGATCATGGATCACGGGAAGTTCAAGTACGAGGCTGCGCAGAAGGCGAAGGAGGCTCGTCGCAACCAGGCGAACACCATCCTCAAGGAGGTCCGCTTCCGCCTGAAGATCGACAAGCACGACTACGAGACCAAGCGCAAGCGCGCGGAGGGCTTCCTCCAGGGCGGCGACAAGGTCAAGGCCATGATCCTGTTCCGCGGCCGTGAGCAGTCGCGGCCCGACCAGGGCGTCCGCCTCCTCCAGCGCTTCGCGGAGGACGTCTCGGAGTGGGGCAGCGTCGAGTCGACGCCCACCATCGACGGCCGCAACATGGTCATGGTGATCGGTCCCCACAAGAACAAGTCCGAGGCCAAGGCCGAGGCAGAAGCTCGCAAGGTCGCCGCGAAGGCGCCCAAGCACCCGACGTCCGACGAGGTCCCGGCCGACGCACCGGCCGGACCGACAGAAGAAAGCAAGTAGAGATGCCCAAGCAGAAGACCCACTCCGGCGCCAAGAAGCGCTTCAAGGTCACCGGTTCCGGCAAGATCATGAAGCAGCAGGCCGGCATGCGCCACAACCTCGAGGTGAAGAGCGCCAAGCGCAAGGCTCGCCTGAACCAGGACCAGGTGCTCGCCCCCGCCGACGCCAAGGTCGCCAAGAAGCTTCTCGGTCACTGACCGCTGACACGAACGTAGAGGAACAAGAAAATGGCAAGAGTCAAGAGAGCGGTCAACGCCGCCAAGAAGCGTCGCGTCGTCCTCGAGCGCGCCGAGGGCTACCGCGGTCAGCGTTCGCGCCTGTACCGCAAGGCCAAGGAGCAGGTCACCCACTCGCTCGTCTACTCGTACCGTGACCGCCGTGCGCGCAAGGGCGAGTTCCGCCGCCTGTGGATCCAGCGCATCAACGCGGCCTCGCGTGCGAACGGCCTCACCTACAACCGCCTCATCCAGGGCCTCGCCCTGGCCGGCATCGAGGTCGACCGTCGCATCCTGGCCGAGCTCGCCGTGAACGAGCCCGCCACGTTCGCGTCGATCGTCGCCACGGCCAAGGCCGCGCTGCCCGCCGACACGTCGGCCCCCAAGGCTGCCGCCTGAGCGACCCGCACCACGAGGAGAGGCCCCGACAGCACTGCTGTCGGGGCCTCTCCTGCATCCGGGGCCGACCCGACCGGCGCGCGACCGGCCTCCCGACCGCCGGCGGGCGCTGTGGCACAGTGATGTCGTGCGTACGCCCCTCCTCGACAACCCCCGATCGCCCCGAGTCCGAGCGGTGGCGAAGCTGTCCAAGCGCGACGCTCGGGCCGACACCGGCCTGTTCCTCCTGGAGGGGCCCCAGGCCGTCTCGGAGGCGCTCGCCTTCCGCCCCGAGCTGCTGGTCGAGCTGTTCGTCACGCCGACCGCCCTCGAGCGGCACCCGGGTCTCGCCGAGGCGGCGGAGGCCGCCGGGCTGGAGGCGGAGTTCGTCACCGAGGCCGTGCTCGACGTCATGGCCGACACCGTGACCCCGCAGGGCGTCGTCGCCGTCTGCAAGCAGTTCCCCACGAGCGTCAAGGACGTCTTCGCCCCGGTCGAGGGCGGCGGCCCCCGCCTCATCGCCATCCTCGAGGAGGTGCGCGACCCGGGCAACGCCGGCACCATCATCCGGGCGGCCGACTCCGCGGGCGCGGATGCCGTCGTCATGACGGGTCGCAGCGTCGACCTCTACAACCCCAAGGTCGTCCGGGCGACGACCGGCTCCCTCTTCCACGTGCCGGTCGCCCTGGGCGTCGACCTCGCCTCCGTCGTGGCGCGGTGCGCCGAGGCAGGCCTCCAGGTGCTCGCCGCCGACGTGAAGGGCGACGACCTCCTCGAGGCGCGCCAGGAGGGCGTCCTCGCGCGCCCGACCGCGTGGCTCTTCGGCAACGAGGCTCGGGGCCTCACCGACGCCGACCTCGCCCGCGCCGACCGTGCCGTGGTCGTGCCCATCTACGGGCACGCGGAGTCCATGAACCTCAGCACCGCCGCCTCCGTCTGCCTCTACGAGAGCGCCTTCGCTCAGCGCAGCTGACCCCCCTCGCGACTCGTTTCGGTTCTGTTACGAATCCGCTGTGAATTTGACCCCCTCCAGGTGTTCTGTTTGTGTGAGCACATGGAACCCCTCGTCGTCGTCGACCGTGTCAACAAGCACTTCGGTGAGCTCCACGTCCTGAAGGACGTCACGACGACGGTGGGGCGCGGCGAGGTCGTCGTCGTCATCGGTCCGAGCGGATCCGGCAAGTCCACGCTCTGCCGCGCGATCAACCGGCTCGAGACCATCGACGACGGCGTCATCAGCATCGACGGCACGCGCCTGCCCGAGGAGGGCGCCGCGCTGGCCAAGCTCCGTGCCGACGTCGGCATGGTCTTCCAGAGCTTCAACCTCTTCGCGCACAAGACCGTCGTCGAGAACGTCATGCTGGGCCAGGTCAAGGTGCGTCGCCGGTCGAAGGCGGAGGCCCGTACGCGCGCCCTCGAGCTGCTCGACCGCGTCGGCGTGGCCGACCAGGCCGAGAAGATGCCCTCTCAGCTGTCCGGCGGACAGCAGCAGCGCGTCGCGATCGCCCGGGCCCTGGCGATGGACCCGAAGGTGATGCTCCTCGACGAGCCCACGAGCGCCCTCGACCCCGAGATGATCACCGAGGTCCTCGACGTCATGGTGCAGCTCGCGAAGGACGGCATGACGATGATCGTCGTCACCCACGAGATGGGCTTCGCCCGCAAGGCCGCCGACCGCGTCGTCTTCATGGCCGAGGGCCAGATCGTGGAGGAGGCGACGCCGGAGGAGTTCTTCACGGCGCCGAAGTCCGACCGCGCACGCGACTTCCTGTCGAAGATCCTCACCCACTAGTCCTCCGGTGCCCGCGGGCGCCGCGCCTCCGGGCCCCTCGGCGCACCGTCGGGGAGCCCGGTCCGACACTCCCGAGCGACGACCGTCGACCGGGTCACCCAGCAAGGAGATCAGAATGCGACTCAGCAAGGGAATCGTCACCGCTGCCGCAGCCGCCGCGATGGTGCTCGGCCTGACGGCCTGCACCGACTCGTCGGCCCCGGCCGTCGACGTCGAGACGCCCGCCGACTTCGCCGAGGGCAGCACGATGGCGAAGCTCGCCGACGCCGGCGAGATCACCATCGGCACGAAGTTCGACCAGCCCCTGTTCGGCCTCGCCGACCCCGACGGCACGCCGCAGGGCTTCGACGCCGAGATGGGCAAGCTCATCGCCGCGAAGCTCGGCATCGAGCCCGACAAGATCACCTGGGTCGAGACGGTCTCCGCGAACCGCGAGCCGTTCATCCAGAACGGCCAGGTCGACCTCGTCATCGCCACCTACACGATCAACGACGCTCGCAAGCAGGTCGTGTCGTTCGCCGGGCCCTACTACCAGGCCGGCCAGGACCTCCTCGTCCTCGAGGGCAACCCCGAGGGCATCGAGTCGGTCGACGACCTGTCCGGCAAGAAGGTCTGCACGGTCAGCGGCTCGACGAGCGAGAAGAACATCGCGCCCTACCTCGCCGCGCCGACCGACGTCATCGCCACCGACACGTACTCGAACTGCCTGGAGCCGCTGCGCTCGGGAGCCGTCTCCGCCGTGACGACGGACAACGTCATCCTGGCCGGCCTCGCCGACCAGAACGAGGGCGAGTTCGAGGTCGTCAACGAGCCCTTCACCGAGGAGCCCTACGGCATCGGCCTGGCGCTCGACGACACGGACTTCCGCGAGTTCGTGAACGACACGCTCCAGGAGGCCGAGGACGACGGCACCTGGGACGAGCTGTGGGAGAAGACCGCGGGCACGGTCCTGCCCACGCCGACCCCGCCGACGATCGACCGCTACTGACGCTCCGGCGGGCACCGTGACGCGACCTCGTCGCGGTGCCCGCCCGCGCCTCCCCGGCGCCTCCTCACGGCCGCTCGACCCGCGCGGCCGCCCCTGACCTGGAGACACCCGTGAACCCCTTGGACGTCATCCCCGGCTTCGACGCCGTGACCGACAACTGGCCCCGCTTCTGGAGCGGCTTCGTCACGACGCTGCAGCTGCTCGCCCTCTCGGGGCTCGGTGCGCTCGTGATCGGCTTCGTCGTCGCGGCCATGCGCATCTCGCCCGTCGCGTCGTTCCGGGCCTTCGCGACGGTCTACACGGAGGCTCTCCGCAACACCCCGCTCACCCTGGTCCTCTTCTTCTGCGCCTTCGTGCTGCCGTACCTGGGCGTCGACTTCGGCACGTACTTCCCCCTCGCGGTCATCGGCCTCACGGCCTACACGTCGCCGTTCGTCGCCGAGGCGATCCGCTCGGGCGTCAACGGCGTGCCGGTGGGGCAGGCGGAGGCAGCCCGGAGCATCGGGCTCGGCTTCGGCCAGACGCTCGGCTTCGTGATCCTGCCGCAGGCGGTCCGCATGGTGCTGCCGCCCCTCATCAACGTCTTCATCGCCCTGACGAAGAACACCTCGGTCGCCGGGGCGTTCTTCGTCAGCGAGCTGTTCGGCGCCGGACGCTTCATCGCCAACGACCGGGGCGACGCCGTCGTCACGGTCCTGCTCAGCGTCGCCGTCTTCTACCTCGTCATCACCGTCACGCTCGGCCGCGTCGCCGCCGTCGTCGAGCAGAAGGTCGCAGCCCTCCGATGAGCACCACCGTCCTCTACGACGTCCCCGGCCCGAAGGCCCGCCGCACCTCGCGCATCATCTCCGTCGTGGGCGTCGTGCTCGTGCTGGCCCTCGTCGCCTATCTCGTCTACCTGCTCGGCAGGCCCCGCGTCAGCGCGAACGGGGCGGTCACCCCGGGGGTGCTCGACGGGTCGCGGTGGGACATCCTCTCCGACCTCGCCCTCTGGCGGGCCATCGGGCGGGGCTGGCTCGCGACGATCCAGGCCGCGGCGGTGGCGTCCGTGCTGGCCGTCCTCGTCGGCGTCCTGTTCTCGTTCCTCCGCACGGCGCGCTCCGCCTTCGTGCGCGTCCCCACCACGGTCGTGCTCGAGTTCTTCCGGGGCATGCCCGTGCTGCTGATGATGCTGTTCATCCTGCTGGTCTTCTCGACCGGTGCCTTCTGGGCCGTCGTCGCCGCCCTCGCGATCTACAACGGGGCCCTCATCGGCGAGGCCCTCCGCGCCGGCATCGCGTCGCTGCCGAAGGGCCAGAGGGAGGCGGGGCTCGCGCTGGGCCTGACGCCCACGAGCACGCGCTTCCTGATCGAGTTCCCGCAGGCCTTCCGGCAGATGCTCCCGATCATCCTGGCCCAGCTGGTGGTCCTCCTGAAGGACACGTCCCTCGGGTACATCGTCGGCTACGTCGAGCTGACCCGAGGGGGCCTGACCCGGCTCGGCACCTACTACGGCAGCACCTACACGTTCACGCTCTTCGCGGTGGTGCTGGCGGTGTACCTGGCGACGAACCTCGTGTTCTCGTACGTGGTGCGCGTCGTGGACCGCCGCACCGGGCGCGACGGCGTCCTGCGGCGGTCCGCACGCGGGGGCCGCGGCGGCGGGCTCGGCGGGCCCGGCCTGCTGGCCCGGCCCGGCCGGGTCGAGACGTCGGCCACGACGGGCGAAGCCGTCTGACGCCGGCCTGCCGGTCCCTCCCCAGGTCCTCGACCCGCGCCTCCTCGTCCCTCAGGACGAGGAGGCGCGGCTCACCTCCCCGACGATCGCTAAGCTTGGTTCTCGTGTCAGACACCGTCCCCATCTCCGAAGACGCCGTCGCGTCCGCGGTCGACGCGGCGCTCGCCGCCGTCGCCACCGCCGCGACGGTCGCCGAGCTGAAGACCGCTCGCGCCCAGCACGTCGGCGAGGCCTCCGCGCTGGCGCGCATGAACGCCGGCCTGCGCGACCTGCCGAACGACCAGAAGGCCGCGGCGGGCAAGCTCGTCGGCGGTGCTCGTGGTCGCGTGGCCCAGGCCGTCGCCGCCCGCGAGGCCGGTCTCGCGGAGGAGGAGGAGGCGCGTCGGCTCGACGAGGAGGCCGTCGACGTGACGGCTCTGCCGAGCCGCCGCCGCGTCGGCGCCCGCCACCCGCTCGCCCTCCTGCAGGAGTCGATGGTCGACCTCTTCGTCGGCATGGGCTGGGAGGTCAGCGAGGGCCCCGAGCTCGAGCACGAGTGGTTCAACTTCGACGCCCTGAACTTCGACGCCGACCACCCGGCGCGCGCCATGCAGGACACGTTCTTCGTCGACCCGGTCGACGAGCACCTCGTGCTCCGCACGCACACGTCGCCGGTGCAGATCCGCACCCTGCTCTCGAAGCAGCTGCCCGTCTACAACGTCGCCACCGGCCGGGTCTTCCGCACCGACGAGCTCGACGCGACGCACACTCCCGTCTTCACCCAGATCGAGGGCATCGCCATCGACCGCGGGCTCACCATGGCGCACCTGCGCGGCACCCTCGAGCACCTCGCGCGCTCGATGTTCGGCGCCGACGCTCAGATCCGCCTGCGGCCCAACTACTTCCCCTTCACCGAGCCCAGCGCCGAGATGGACGTCTGGCAGCCCCACGCCAAGGGCGGCGCGCGGTGGGTCGAGTGGGGCGGCTGCGGCATGGTCAACCCGAACGTGCTCCGCGCAGCGGGCATCGATCCCGACGAGTACCAGGGCTTCGCGTTCGGCATGGGCATCGAGCGCACCCTCCAGTTCCGCAACGACCTCGACGACATGCGCGACATGGTCGAGGGCGACGTCAGGTTCAGCGAGCAGTTCGGGATGGTGGTCTGATGCGGGTTCCGCTGAGTTGGCTCGGCGAGCACGTCGACCTCCCCGACGACGTCACGCTCGAGCACGTCCACGCTGCGCTCGTCTCCGTCGGGTTCGAAGAAGAAGACGTGCACGTCGGCGACGTCACGGGTCCGCTGGTGGTGGGCCAGGTCCTCGAGTACACGCCCGAGCCGCAGAAGAACGGCAAGACCGTCAACTGGTGCCGCGTCGCCGTCGGCCCCGACCACGAGACCGACGACGCCGACGTCCGGGGCATCGTCTGCGGGGCGCACAACTTCTCCGTGGGCGACAAGGTCGTCGTGTCGTTGCCCGGCGCGGTCCTCCCCGGGCCCTTCCCGATCGCGGCCCGCAAGACCTACGGCCACGTCTCCGACGGCATGATCGCGTCGAGCCGCGAGCTCGGCCTCGGCGACGAGCACGACGGCATCCTGCTGCTCAGCTCGCTCGGGCTCGACCCCGTGGTGGGCACCGACGCCATCCCGCTCCTCGGCCTCGACGACGCCGCGGTCGAGATCAACGTCACGCCGGACCGGGGCTACGCCTTCAGCATCCGCGGCGTCGCCCGCGAGTACTCGCACGCCACGGGGGCGCGATTCACCGACCCCGCGACGACCGTGTCGCCCGTCGAGGCGAGCGGCTTCCGCGTGTCCGTCGTCGACGAGGCGCCGGTGCGCGACCGCGCGGCGGTCGCCACCTTCGTGACGCGCGTGGTGCGCGGCGTCGACGCCACCCGTCCGACGCCGACCTGGATGTCGTCGCGGCTGCGCCTCGCCGGCGTCCGGTCGATCTCGCTCCTCGTCGACGTCACGAACTACGTGATGCTCGAGCTCGGCCAGCCCATCCACGGCTACGACCTCTCGGCCCTCGACGGCGGACTCACCGTCCGCCGCGCGGCCCCGGGCGAGACGCTCGAGACGCTCGACGGCCAGGTCCGCACCCTGCACCGCGAAGACCTCGTCATCGCCGACGAGACAGGGCCTGTCGGCCTCGCCGGCGTCATGGGCGGGGCCCGCACCGAGATGGGCCCGTCGACCACCGACGTGCTCGTCGAGGCCGCGACCTTCGACCCTGTCTCCGTCGCGCGCACGGCTCGCCGGCACAAGCTGCCCAGCGAGGCCTCCCGGCGCTTCGAGCGCGGGGTCGACCCGTCGGTCTCCGCACCGGCCGCGCAGCGTGTCGTCGACCTGCTCGTCGAACTGGCCGGCGGCACGGCCGACGACCTGGGCTCCGTGCTCGACGAGTCGGTCGCGCCCGCCGCGGTCGAGCTCGCGGTCGACCAGCCCGCCCGTCTGATGGGCGTCGACTACGCCCACGACGAGGTCGTCGGCGCGCTCACCGCCGTGGGCGCCTCCGTGGTGGCCCAGGGCGACCTGCTCCTCGTGACCCCGCCCACGTGGCGTCCCGACCTCGTCGACGCCGCCTCGCTCGTCGAGGAGGTCGCCCGCATCACGGGCTACGACCGCATCCCGTCGGTGCTGCCCGTGGCCCCGCCCGGTCGGGGCCTGACCCGGGAGCAGCGGCTCCGCCGACAGGTCTCGTCGTCGCTCGCGGCGGCCGGGCTGGTCGAGGTCGCTGCCTACCCGTTCGTCAGCCCCGCGCAGAACGCTGCGTTCGGCGCTGCCGGCGGCGAGCCCGCGCCTGTCGTCACCCTCGCGAACCCCCTCGACACGGCGGCCGCGCAGCTGCGTCGCTCGCTGGTGCCGGGCCTCCTCGACATCGCGCGCCGCAACGCGTCCCGCGGGCTGGTCGACCTGGCGCTGTTCGAGACCGGGACGGTCTTCCTGCCCGAGGCCGGGGCGCGCTACGGCACGGGCGACGTCCCCGCCGGCGCCGTCCGTCCCTCCGACGACGTCCTGTCCGAGCTCGAGGCGAGCCTGCCGCCGCAGCCGCGTCACCTCGCGGTGCTCGCTCTCGGCGCGGCCGTCGACCGCCAGCCGGGCCAGCCCGCGGTGGCCGCGTCGCTGGCCGACGTCCTCGACGACCTCCGGGTCGCCGTGCGGGCCGCTGGTGCCGAGCTCGACGTGCGACAGGGCGCCCATGCGTCGCTCCACCCGGGCCGCACCGCCGAGCTCCTGGTGGGCGGCGAGGTCGTGGGCGTGGCCGGCGAGCTGCTCCCGTCCGTCGCGGCCGCCCTCGACCTGCCTCGGGTCGTCGCCGTGGGCGAGCTCGACCTCGACCGTGTGCTGGCCCTGTCCGCCGTGGTGTCGCCCGCCCCGATCTCGGCGTACCCCGCCGCCACCCAAGACCTGTCCCTGGTCGTCAGCGTCGAGGTGCCCGCGGGCGAGCTGCTCGCGACGGTCCGCGAAGGGGCCGGGCCGCTGCTCGAGTCGGCCCGCCTGGTCGACGACTACCGCGGAGCAGGCCTCCCCGAGGGCACCAAGTCCGTCACCTTCGCCCTGCGCTTCCGTGCCGACGACCGGACCCTCACGGCTGCCGAGGCGACGGAGGCCAAGGAGGGCGCCGTCCGGCTCGCGTCCGAGCGATCGGGGGCGGCGCTCCGCGACTGACACTCGCCCGGCGTCGCCGCCCTCGATCCTCGACCGACTCGAACAGTAGGGTTCATCCATGCCACATTCCGTTGCCGTCGCCGGTGCGAGCGGCTACGCCGGGGGCGAGCTGCTGAGGCTCCTCGCCGCCCATCCGGAGTTCGAGGTGCAGACGGTCACGGCGTTCCAGAACGCCGGCCAGCCGCTCATCGCCCTCCAGCCCCAGCTGCGCTCGCTCGCGCACCTCACGCTCGTCGAGACGACGGCCGAGGCCCTCGCCGGGCACGACGTCGTCTTCCTGGCCCTGCCGCACGGCAAGTCCGGCGAGATCACCGCCCAGCTCGCCGACGACGTGCTCGTCGTCGACTGCGGGGCCGACCACCGCCTGACCGACGAAGCCGCCTGGCAGCGCTTCTACGGCACCGATTTCTTCGGCGCGTGGGAGTACGGCCTGCCCGAGCTGCTGCGGGCCGAGACCGGCGGGCGTCAGCGCGACCGCCTCGTCGGCGCACGCCGCATCGCCGCCCCTGGCTGCAACGTCACCGCGGTCACCCTCGCGCTGGCACCGGCTGTCCGTGCCGGCCTCGTCGAGACCACCGACCTCGTCTCCGTCCTCGCCGTCGGGCCCTCGGGGGCGGGCAAGGCCCTGAAGCCCCACCTGCTCGCCAGCGAGCTGATGGGGTCGGCGTCCGCCTACGGCGTCGGCGGCAGCCACCGCCACGTTCCGGAGATCCAGCAGAACCTCCTCGTCGCCGGGGCCGAGCGGGTGAGCATCTCGTTCACCCCGGTCCTCGTGCCCATGTCGCGCGGCATCCTCGCGACCACGACGGCGACCCTGTCGCCGGGCGTCACGGAGCACGACGTGCGGACGGCCTACGAGCAGGCCTACGCCTCCGAGCCCTTCGTGCACGTGCTGCCCGCGGGGGAGTTCCCCCGCACCGCCGACACCGTGGGGGCGAACACCGCGCTGATCGGCCTCGCGGTCGACCACGACGCCGACCGGCTGGTCGTCGTCAGCGCGATCGACAACCTCGCCAAGGGCACCGCCGGCGCTGCCGTCCAGTCCGCCAACATCGCTCTCGGCATCCCCGAGACGACCGGCCTCACCGTGAACGGAGTGGCACCGTGAGCGTCACCGCAGCCCAGGGATTCGAGGCCGCCGGCGTCGTCGCGCACCTCAAGAGCACGGGCGCCCCCGACGTCGCCCTCGTCGTCAACCGCGGCCGTCGCAAGTCGGCTGCGGCCGTCTTCACGAGCAACCGCGCGAAGGCGAACCCCGTGCTGTGGTCGCAGCAGGTGATGGCCGACGGCGTCGCTGAGGCCGTCGTCCTGAACTCGGGAGGCGCGAACTGCTTCACCGGGTCGTTCGGCTTCCAGACGACCCACGCCACCGCGGAGGCCGTGGCCGAGGCGCTCGACGTGTCGGCCACCGACGTCGTCGTCTGCTCCACCGGGCTCATCGGCGTCGGCGACCAGGTCTTCCGCGACAAGGTCCTGTCGGGCTCGAAGGAGGCTGCGGCGTCGCTCCGTGCCGACGGCGGGCTGGACGCTGCCACGGCCATCATGACCACCGACACGACGCCGAAGCAGGCCGTGGTCGAGGGCGACGGCTGGGTCGTGGGCGGCATGGCCAAGGGGGCCGGCATGTTGGCTCCCGGGCTCGCGACGATGCTCGTGGTCCTCACCACCGACGCCGACCTCGAGGCCGAGCGCCTCGACGCGGCGCTGCGTGCCGCGACCCGCGTGACCTTCGACCGGCTCGACTCAGACGGCTGCATGTCGACGAACGACACGGTCGTGCTCCTCGCGAGCGGCGAATCCGGGGCGGTGCCCGACGACGACGAGTTCCGCAGGGCGGTCACCGCCCTGTGCGCCGACCTCGCCGAGCAGCTCCAGGCCGACGCCGAAGGGGCCTCGCACGACATCCGCATCGAGGTCGTCGGGGCTCTCGACGACGACGACGCCGTGGAGGTCGGACGATCGATCGCCCGCAACGCGCTGTTCAAGGCGGCCGTCTTCGGCAACGACCCCAACTGGGGCCGCGTGCTGGCCGCGATCGGCACGACGAGCGCCGAGTTCGATCCCTACGCGGTCGACGTGTCGATCAACGGGGTGCGGGTCTGCCACGCCGGCGCCCCCGACCAGCCGAGCGAGGGCGTCGACCTGACTCCCCGCGCCGTGCACGTGCTCGTCGACCTGCAGGTCGGCGACGCCGAGGCGACGATCCTCACGAACGACCTCACGCACGACTACGTGCACGAGAACAGCGCGTACTCCAGCTGATGGCTCCCGACGCGATCGTCCACAGCGACGAACAAGAGCTCGCCGCCGTCAAGGCGGCCACGCTGATCGAGTCGCTGCCGTGGCTCAAGCGCTTCAGCGGCACCGTCGTCGTCGTCAAGTTCGGCGGGAACGCCATGGTCGACGAGAGCCTCAAGCGGGCCTTCGCCGAGGACATGGTCTACCTCCGCTACGCCGGGCTGCACCCGGTGGTCGTGCACGGCGGAGGGCCCCAGATCTCGGCGGCCCTCGAGGCAGCGGGCATCCCGAGCGACTTCCGCGGGGGCTACCGGTACACGAGCACCGAGGCCATCTCGGTGGTGCGCGACGTCCTCGCAGGCGAGGTCGCCCGTGAGATCGTCGACCTGATCAACGAGCACGGCGACCTGGCTCGAGGCGTGTCCGGCGAGGGCTCCACGCTCTTCGAGGGGCGTCGCCGGGGAGCCGTCGTGGACGGCGAGACGGTCGACCTCGGCCACGTCGGCGACGTCACCGGGGTCGACGCGACGGCGGTCCTCGCCGAGATCGCGGCGGGCCGCATCCCGGTCGTGTCGTCGATCGCGACGAACGAGGCCGACGCCGCCCTCGCGCTCAACGTCAACGCCGACGCGGCCGCGGCGGCGCTGGCGGTGGCCCTGCGGGCCACGAAGCTCGTCGTGCTCACCGACGTGGCGGGGCTGTACTCGGACTGGCCGGACCGCGACTCGCTCGTCGCCGCGATCACCGTGTCGGCTCTCGCCGACATGCTGCCGAGCCTCGAGTCCGGCATGATCCCGAAGATGACCGCGTGCCTCGACGCCGTGGTCGGCGGCGTCGGCGGCGCCACCATCATCGACGGCCGCATCCCGCACTCGATCCTCCTCGAGGTCTTCACCCAGCGCGGGTCGGGCACCGAGGTCGTCCCCGACGACCGGGCCGCCGCCTACGGTGCCCCCGTCGTCACCAGCTACCCCCTCGCCGGAGGCCCCGGCGCCGAGAAGGAAGGACAGTCGTGACCATGATCCAGACCCCAGGCGGTACCTGGCAGCGCCGATTCGGCGACTCGCTCATGGGCTCGCTGTCGACCCCGAAGGTGATGCTCGAGCGGGGGGAGGGCTGCCAGGTGTGGGACGTCGACGGCAAGCGCTACCTCGACTTCCTCGCCGGCATCGCCGTGAACGCCCTCGGGCACGCGCACCCGGCCCTCGTCTCGGCGATCAGCGAGCAGGCGGCCAAGCTCGTCCACGTCTCCAACTACTTCGCGACCGAGCCGCAGCTCGCGCTGGCCGAGCGCCTGAAGCGCATCACGGGCGCCGGCGACCGCGGCCGCGTGTACTTCGGCAACAGCGGCGCCGAGGCAAACGAGGCGGCGTTCAAGCTGGCGCGCCTCAACAGCGACGGCGGCCGCCGCACGCGCATCCTCGCGCTCACGAACTCGTTCCACGGCCGCACGATGGGCGCGCTCGCGCTCACGGGCAAGGCGGCGCTCCGCGAGCCGTTCCTCCCGATGGTCGAGGGGGTCGAGCACATCGACAGCACCATCGACGCCCTGGAGTACGCGATGGGCGACGACGTCGCGGCGCTGATCGTCGAGCCGATCAAGGGCGAGGCCGGCGTGCTCGACCTGCCGCACGGCTACCTCGAGCTCGCTCGCGAGCTCACCGAGGAGCACGGCGCGCTCCTGATCCTCGACGAGATCCAGACCGGGGTCGGCCGGACCGGCTCCTGGTTCACCTTCCAGCAGTTCGACATCGTGCCCGACGCGATCACGGTGGCGAAGGGCATCGCCGGGGGAGTGCCCATCGGCGCCCTCGTCACCTTCGGCGACGCCTCCGACCTGTTCGAGGCCGGTCAGCACGGCAGCACGTTCGGCGGCAACCCCCTCGCGACGGCCGCCGCCGACGCCGTCCTGGCCGAGATCGAGCGGTCGGGGCTGGTGCTGAACGCCCTCGTGCGCGGCGACCAGATCCGGGCTGCCGTCGAGTCGATGGAGTCCCCGCTCGTCGACGAGGTGCGCGGGCGCGGGCTGCTCATCGGCATCGGCCTCACCCAGCCCGTCGCGGCCGAGGTCTCGGCGCGCTGCCTCGAGGCCGGCCTCATCGTGAACGCGCCCAACGACTCCAGCATCCGCATCGCGCCGCCGCTCGTCGTCGGCGACGCCGAGGTCGACGAGTTCACCGCGATCTTCAGCACCGTCCTGAAAGGACTGTCATGACCCGCCACTTCCTCCGCGACGACGACCTCAGCCCCGCCGAGCAGCTCGAGGTGCTCGACCTCGCCGACGCCCTCAAGCGCGACCGCTGGTCGCAGCGTCCGCTCGAGGGGCCGCAGACGGTCGCCGTCATCTTCGACAAGTCGTCCACCCGCACGCGGGTCTCGTTCGCGGTCGGCATCGCCGACCTCGGCGGCAGCCCGCTGATCATCGCGACGGCGAACAGCCAGCTCGGCGGCAAGGAGACCCCCTCCGACACCGCTCGCGTCCTCGAGCGCATGGTGT
>Ga0265797_10001139_pt1 | contig 47491 bp, 55 predicted proteins | sample P2T30metagenome_FD_192433 | JGI IMG/M metagenome (GOLD analysis project Ga0265797, IMG submission 192433) | Plant litter microbial communities from East Loma Ridge, Irvine, California - P2 T30 | ecosystem: Environmental > Terrestrial > Plant litter > Unclassified | place: USA: California...
GCGTCTGGCTCCAACCTGTCGCCTGCTGAATTTCCCTGAGAAGGGTCGAAGAGTCTTTGTCCATGGCTCAAGTCTATACGCGAATGGATAGGAAAGCAATCCACAAATGAATAGCTTGTTGTGTGTGAGCTATACGCGCGCGTATAGTTTCAAGATGACTATCTCAACCAGGCTGGACCAGGCAATGCAAGCGGCAGGTATCGTGTCGCAGAGTGCACTTGCCCGCGCCTCAGGCGTGCCGCAGCCAACTATCAATCGCATCCTGAAGGGGAGCGGCAAAAAAGGGCCGGAAACGAACACGGTCGTCCAGTTGGCGCAGGCCTGCAACGTCACCGCTCAATGGCTGATGGATGGCACCGGGCCGATGAGCCGGGTCGCCGCCGATGACGCGCTAGAGGGTGAGGTCATCAAAGTTTCGGTCGACGACGCCGAAGGCGATTTCATCGGCGTGCGAATGGTCGCGCGTTATATCCATGCTGGCGTGGGTGGCCACGACGGCGACATTGAATTTGAAGACGACACGATGCTGAGCTTGCGGCGCGCCTGGGTGGTGGAAAAGGGTCTGCCGGCGGCCGCGCTTGTGGCAATCCGAGTGATCGGCGACAGCATGTATCCGACCCTGAGGAAGGGCAACGTCGTGATCGTGAACACTGCCGACAACGATGTGCACAAGCTGATCGACGGCGCACTGTACGCGGTGAATCATCGCGGTAAGCCATGCGTGAAGCGCTTGGAGTCGGAGTCGGGGCGCTGGTACCTGGCATCGGACAACAAGCTCCCTGAATACAGGACGCGCCCTGTCGATGAAAGCACGGAGGTGATCGGCCGCGTGGTGCGCATGGAAGCTGACTTCATCTGATGCGCATTCAGGTAGCAGAGGTGACGCCTTACGGGGCACCAACACTGGTCGCGCTCGTGCCTTCTGAGTTCACGCTAGCAGCGGCCGGTGACGGTCTGCTGATCAGGATTCAGCGGCATTATCCTACCCACCCGATCATGTTGGTATCGGTCGAGGCGAATGGCTTTCGGGCCTACGCGAAGTTTCAGACGCACATGCTGCTGGCGCTGATCCAGCTGGAGTATTTGGATTTGGTGAACCTCGACCTGGCCACGGCGCCAGCGGAGAGCAACGAACTCCCCTTCTAAGGCAACTGCAGACTGCTCGCCATATTTACGCGGTGATCAATTGAAAAGGATTTGGCAATGGCGCTCATCTGGATAGGAATGGGACTTCTGTGAAAATACTGAGCCTGCTCACCCTGCTTTTGGCCGGCGGCGCATACGAAGCCTCGGCTAAGCCTATTGATCCAATTACGATTTTTGGCTTGCCGCTGGGCGGCAAGCTGAACCCTTCATTCCGTCAATGCTCGATGAAGGAAATCGGCACGGATGTGCGTTCGCTTTGCTGGACAAGCCCGCCGTCCATGCACAAAGGATGGAGGGATGGCTCGGTTATAGTTCCGGGGGCGGAAACGCGCCCATCATGGGCCGCCAACGGAAGCTTTACGGCGACGGTCGCAAAGGACGGCACTTTGGGAGAGCTACGCGTCAAGACGTATCCGGTCGATAAATTCGAGGAAATTATGCGATCGATCGAATTGCGCTTTGGACGGCCAACTTCGGTGAGCCCATTGCCGAGCCAGAAGGCCATGCTGGCATCGTGGAACCGCACTGAAATCAAGATAGAGCTCATCTGCGCCCCGAAGATTGATTGCTATACCACCTTCACTTCTCCAGGGCGCGCGGCGGTGCTGGGCCATGAGAAGAAGTTGCAAAGCGACAAAGAATCAGCACGCCCACTTTCAATGTGAAGCACGAGCGCCCTGCGGCACAGCGGCTTCGCCTGCCGCCAAGTGGGACTCACGGCGCTACGGCACGCCTGGATGCCCCTCCCCGAGAAGTCCGGCGCCCTTAACCAGGACTACCCCACGCGCGGGCTCCCTGCAAGGCATCTAAGCAGAAGTCCGAGTTGTACCTTTTCCCACATCAACCCACCTCTCCAAACCCGCACGACATGCGCGCAGAATCTCGATCAATTCGTAAATAACTTGACGTCCCTCAGCGCGGTAACTAGAATCCAGTTACAATATAGAGATTCCCAGAGCTTCCCACATGTCTAAACATAGCAAAGCGATAACAAGGATCACGACGAGCCCGCCTCCGTCCAATATCAAGTGGGATGAGCTTAAGGGCGTACTTGAGCATCTCGGCTACAAGATGCTTAACGGCTCCGGGTCACGGCGAAAGTTTTATCACAAAGAAAAAGATCTTCTGATCATCTGCCACCAGCCTCATCCGTCGCCCGACGTTGATAAGGGCTGCATTACTGACGTAGCTGATCACCTGAAGACCAACGGCTTCCTCTAGGAGTTTGACATGGATATTATGAAATACAAAGGTTACGAAGGTACTGCGGATATAGATATGGAGCGGGGTGTTTGTCGAGGAAAGATTTTACTGATCGACGATCTTGTAACATATGAGTCCGAGTCTCCAAAGGACCTTAGAAAGCAATTTGAAGATGCAGTCGAGGACTATCTTCAAACTTGTGCAGAGTTAGGTCGTAAGGCACAATTCCCGCTTAAAGGACAGTTTAATGTACGAGTTACACCAGCTCTACATAAGGAACTCGTTCTTCGCGCTGCAAGCGAAGAAGTTTCCCTAAACGAAATTGTGTCGCGCGCATGTGATGCCTATGTTTGTCACCGCGATGTGAATCATAATCATCATCATAGCCACGACCATAACCACCGAGTTACTGTAGCGATTGAAGAGGGCCAGATTCTTTCGCGCGTTGCCTCTACCGCAACTGGCCTTAATTGGGAATCAGGGGGTATGCAGAATGTCCACTAATCGTAGGAAGACGGATTTCGATTCTATAAATGCTCCGTTATCAATGAAAGAGCTGGTCGAAGTCCTTGTTAAACATTATGGCTTAGCTGATGGTGATTATGATTTAGGGATTGAGTTCCATATTGGGACCGGGCCTGTAGGACCAAACTCTGAAGAATTAGTTCCAGGAGTTGTATTGGGCGTCAAGAGTGTTGGCTTGGCTCATGCAAAACCGAGCGCGAGTGTTGAGCCGACATCAGGACAAAAATCCCCTTCTCCCGCAAAGAAGCCTCGCGCAAAAAAAACCGAGATCGCTTAGACTCAGGTCGGAATCGAAAAGCCCGCTATGTGCGGGCTTTTTCCAGGCCTGTTACTTTCGACGATAACCCTTACCGACCGAACCCCGCACACGCGGGAATCCCCCCGCCTCACCCGCCCAGCGCGGGTATTTTTTCGCCCGAACATTCAGGCGCAACAATTTTCGCGCAATTTATTCATTCGCGTATTGATATGTCTATCCATTCGTGTATAGTCTTACTCATGGATGCATTGCTTGGGTACCAAGGAGCAGTGGCCACACAGCGCGGCTTGTGAAGTGCCCATCAACCGGTGTTTCGAAGGAGCGAGCCGCGCTGTGTGGTAGCCGGCAGGAGTCAAGCGCCTGCATCGCTTCATGAAGTACGAGGCCTGCTGGCCGCCACACCAAAAACGCCGGACGTCGGCACGAACGAAAGGATGCGGGCATGACCCAGCAATACGACACAGAGTACCTGAGCCAGGCGATCGACGAAGAAATCGAGCTGGCCCTGCTCGACAAGAACCTCAAGGGCGCCAAGCCGCGCAGCCTCTACTTCGACATCCCGGTGCACCAGAAGGTAAAGCCGGGCTCGCTGATCGGCATGTACGGCGGCCTGCACTCGGTCGACCTGCCGCGCTACCGCCGCAACCCGCGCGACGCCGGCGACCTGTGCATCCGGCGCGGCTTGAGCGTCAAGCACGACCACGACGACTTCAGCGTGTCGGCGTACGGCGGCAACAGCCGGCGCGCGGTGACCGAGTTCTACGGCGCCCACCCTGATGTAGCGGCAGCCACCATGGCAGCGATCACTCGGGCCGCCATCCAGCTGCTGATCGAGAAGCGCGACGAAGCCGCTGCCCTCAACCCTACCCGCTCGAAGCCGAGCCGCAAGCCCAGCGCCCGGGCGAAATCGAAACCGTGAGGATGACCATGCGTTACCGAGTAACCATCTGCACCGCCGCCGGCGCCGCGCCGATCACGTTCACCGCCATTGGCGATCGCAACGCGCTGCAGGACGCAGCTTACGACGACGGCGCCATGGGCGTGACGGTCATCCTGGAAGGCTGATCAGATCATGGCCCGAAACAAACGCCGCACCTGGCGCGCGCCCAGCGCCGACAGCCAGGGCATGACCCAGGCCGATCTGGACGCCATCAAGAACTACCGCGCGAACCGCGGCTCGCCGCGCTACTTCAGCGACCTGAGAGCGATTGACGATCGCGCCCCAGCCACCCAACCGGACGAATCAAAAAAATGACCTCTACCACCACCACGGAAGCACCGGCGCCGGCCGCGCTGCAGCGGCGCATCGATGACCTGGCCCTGCCCGGCCAGCCGCTCGAATGGGGCGAAGAAGGCACCCCGCTGCCCGGCGCCAGCGTTGTGCACCAGTACCGCCTGCTCAATGACCGCTTCGAGCGCTGGATGGACATTCGGACGCAGGAGCACCTGCTCGAGGTCCAGGCTGCGCCCGACCGCTTCAAAGTGCGGATCATGTTCACGGTGCCTGTCGACGACATATCCCGGGCGCCGGTTTCCTTCGTCGCCGCGGCACAGACCAGGCTCGACATCATCCATGCCGCCACCGGCGCGGCAATCGCCAACCTGCGCGCGGTTGCGCGCGAGATCGCGGAGCTGCCATGAGCGAGCACCGGCTGCGCGCCATCAAGCGCACCACTCTGGCCGTGGTCACCTACGTCGCGACGTGCGTCGTGGTGATCGTCACCGGGCTGCCGCAATGAAGCGCCGTTTCGCACAGGCGTTCGTGCTGGTCATGGCTTTCCTGATCCTGGTGGCCGAGATCCAGCTGCAGGACGACGATGCGGCCGCGCGCGCCGCCGATGCTCTCTACGGAGCGCAGCCGTGACCTTCGAAGAACTGCGCATCACCTACCAATGCCCGGAGCAGATGGCCCGCGACCTGTTCGCGCAGCTAGCCATCGCCCAGGCCCTGCACACGATGGAGCAAGCCCTGCGGGCCAGAGCAGAATCGAAGTTAGGCGCCGGCGTGGCGCCGCGGCGGACATATAGGCAGGAGGAGCAGAAGTGACCGACCACAGGATAAGCCTGGACTCTTACGAGGCGATAGCAAGGTCCGCAATATCAATCAAGTCGGGGAAACAGTCTTCGATGAAGGAATTAGTGAAATCGGAGCCGATCTCAAGTGCAGCCTGAGGGTCATAAACACCGCTGAATGACCGGGCGCTCCTGTGAATGACCTCGTTACACCCCGGGTCCTGCTGAGACAGAGCCAACGAGCAATTCCATTGCCCGCCAACCTGAACGACGGTGGTTACCACCAAGGAACAGTTACTTACTTCGAAAGTTAGGATCTTCATCATTATTCGCCGGGAAACACCTATAACTATACTCGGCGGCAATACAAACCAGTGCTATTTGGTGCTCTGAAAACAACAGGCTAAAAATTAAATTCCGTCTTTTTGTCCCCTCGTCCGACAGCGATGTCAGTGACGAGCCAAGAATCACAACCGTTATCGTGGAGCAAGCATGACCTACACCACCCCATCTGCCAGCGAGAGCGGCGAACTGAATCTCGATCGCCCGGAAGCGCTGGCCCCGTGCCCAATGCCTGACTGCGGTAGCGATCTTGTCGGCACCGGACGCTTGCCATGTGGCGTCGATACGGTGAACTGCGGGCATTGCGGACTCTCCGTCCCATCGACGGATGATGCAACGGCTACCGAGAGGTGGAACCGCCGCGCCACCCAGCCAGTAGCAGCGCCGACAGCCGGGGATTCGATGCCTCCTTTGCCGCTGACAAAAGCGCAGTACGGCCTGAACAGCACGCTGTCGTTTTCCGCGAACGATATGTGTCAGTACGCGCGCGCCGCGCTCGCCAACCGGCCAGCGCCGACAGTGTCGGCAGGGGATGCAATGGTCAATGCCTACCTTGCGGCACAGCGTGCAGAAATTCACCGGCAAGACCATAACCCGATGCAACTGCCTGATGCTCGTGCAGCGTGCCGTGCGGGATTGGTCGCCGCCCTCACGCATCAACCAGCGCAGGAGCAGGCCGAGCCTGAACTGTGGGTGCAGTACATCGACGGCGTGAAGACGCAGAACGTTGCGCGTGACGCCAAGGAAAAGGCCACGGTCGAAAGTATTCATCGCGTCATGGCGCCCGGCACCACGATGACATGGCAAGCGTTTTTTGCCGCCCCGCAGGCACCAGTAGCAGCGGCACCTGATGCGCCGCGCACTGATCTGTCGAAGCGGATCCGCACTGCCGCCACCGCCGATGTCACCTTGGCGCAGGCCAAGCTGCTGATCGGCGCCGCTGAGGAAATCGAGCAGGCGCATGCAGGAGCGAATGAGGCGCTGACGGCCGCGGCGCGCGACGTGCTGGCCGAGCGCCAGCGCCAGGTCGAGGTGGGGGGATGGACGCCAGCGCACGACGATGTGTACGAAGACGCTGAACTGTCCCGCGCGGCCGCCGCTTATGCGCTGCAAGGCGATCACGACTTCGGGCCACCAACTGACTGGCCGTGGCCGAAGGAATGGTGGAAGCCTCGCGACGAGCGCCGCAACCTTATCCGCGCCGGCGCCCTGGTGCTGGCCGAGATCGAGCGCTTGGACCGTGCAGCTATCCAGGCTGCTCAAGGAGAGAAGGCATGAAAGAGCGCCCTATCCTCTTCAGCGGCGCCATGGTGCGCGCGCTGCTCGACGGCAGCAAGACGCAGACGCGTCGCGTGGTGAAGGACCTGCCACCGTGGGAGATCACCGAGATCGTGCCGTCTGCTGGTGGGTGTGGGCGGTGGCTGCCAAATGGGCCAGCGCCGAGCGGGCGCGGCATGGCGTCCGGACATTGGCGGCCATGCCCCTACGGCCAGCCCGGCGACCGCCTGTGGGTGCGCGAGACTTGGGCTCCACACCCCGACTTCCCGGAGACTGTGCGTCGAGGCGTTTATCGAGCTGACCCTGAGTGCGAATACGACGTTCCGCGCTGGTGTCCGAGCATCCACATGCCGCGCTGGGCCAACCGCATCCTGCTGGAGATTGTTTCGGTGCGCGTCGAGCGGTTGAACGACTGCAGCCGCAAGGATGCGATCGCCGAAGGCATCCACCGCTACGAGCATGTTTGGCGCGACAGCGAGTACCCGCTGGACGACGTCGCCTACGAGCCGGTGATGGGTGCGCCAACGCGCTACTCGTGCCCGATCCAGGCGTACCAGGCGCTGTGGGAGAACATCAACGGCGCAGGCAGCTGGGACGTCAACCCTTGGGTGTGGGTGGTCGAGTTCAAGCGGGCGGCGCCGTGACCCTGGATTGGATCACGCACACCGCGCGGCGCCCTCACCTGTGCGCCGGCTGCGGCCGGACCGTGCACGCCGGCGAGCGGTATGTGCGCGCCCAGCACCCGGGCGGTGGGCGCGAAGCAAAGCAAGCGTTTCACAGCACCTGCTACTCAGGCATGGTCGCCGGAATGAGGAAAGGTAAATAAAATGGCAAGTATGGAAGAAAAGCCGATGGGAACCACGGGGTATCTCAGCGCCAGCGAGCTGGCCGAACTGGTCGACTGCAAGCCAAACCAGCGCAGCCGCATGGTGACATGGCTCTCCTCGCACAAATGGCGGTTTGAGATCGGCGCGTCGGGACTGCCGCGCGTGGCCCGGGCCTATCACGATAAGAAAATGGGTATTTCCGAAGAACCGACGCGCTCAAGATATGCCGACACGCCAAACCTCAGCGCCTTCTCGTAAAGAGCGCACCGGGATCGATCGCCTCTACAAGCGCGTAGGGAAGCGGAAGGTCTCGTGGTATTACCAGCACCCAGGCGGCAGCAGCGAAACTCTGGGCACTGCGGCCCTGGGCGACAAGAAAGCGATCCTTGAGGCAGAGCGCAGCGCCAAGCGCAAGGCGCTCGACATTCAACAGGGCGTGGTGGTGGCCGGGTCGGTAACGGAGCTGATCGAGCGCTTTCGCGATGAGGTGGCGCCAACGCACTATCGGGACCAGTCGAAAGATGGCCTGGCGGTGCGCACCGGCACCTATGCGAACCTGATCAAGTTCTTCGGCGCCATGCGGCCGATGGCGCTCAAGACTGTGCACGGTTACCAGTACCTGGACGCTCGCGCGAAGGCTGGCGCGCCGGCAAAGGCCAATAAGGAATTGTCACTAATGTCCACTATTAGCCACTACGCGGTGCGCTGGGGGCTGATGGAGGCGAACCCATTTACGGACATGATGCAGAACAGGACCGAGAAGGACGTTCGGACGATCTCACGCAGCCAGATCGTGCGCTTCTATCTGTGGTCGCTGAAGCAGTCGCCCGGCTACCAGGTGCTGGGGTGCGCCGGCATGTTCACCTACCTGACCGGCTTCCGGGCGGCAGAGGTGCGCCCGTTCCATGTGGCCGGCCTGCAGCGGGACGGCGTGCGCGTGGTCAGCGCGAAGAGAAAGATGGGCGAGGACGAGGTGAGCAAGCTGCGGGAATGGTCGCCGCGGCTGCGCGCGGTGGTGGCGCGGGCGAAAGAGGCGCACTCGGCGAGCCGGCTGTACCTGTTCGCGAATGCGAAGGGCGCGCCCTACTCAAAGAGCGGATGGGGGTCGGTGTGGACGGACGCGATGTTCGACTGGATCGCATCGCTCGATCGAGAGGTCGCCGCCGCGCTGGCAGCGAAGCGGGAATGGGAGGTTCTGTATCGAGCGGCCAGGAAGACCGGCGCCCACATCGCGCCATATGAGGGATACAAGCTGACCGACCACCGGGCGTATTTCGCACTGTCCGACGTGCGCCCCGCCGCGATCACGACCAAGCTGCGGAACCGGACCGATGACGCCTATGACTTCGCCGCGCACGCCAATCCAGCGACCACTCACCGGCACTACGACCGGCGCACAGAGCGGCGCGCCAAGGCCACGGAATGACAGGTGATATACTGTTTTCCGACCTCGAAATTTTCCAACGGGTCTCTTGAAACCCGCATGGATTGGCGTGCTTTTTGAGACGGTCGTTGGAAAGTAAAAAACACAAGTAATTGATTAATATTGGGAAATGGCGGTTTGACGGCTGGATTGTGATTCCTGTTGTCGTGGGTTCGAGCCCCATCAGCCACCCCAAAGAATTCAGCAAACAAGGTCACCTGCTTCGGCACGTGGCCTTTTTTGTTTTCCAAAGGTACTTGCATGCAGATTGTTGGAGAAACCCTCGGCCGGGCCGAGATCGAAATCTTGCTCGCCCAAGGCACGCCGGCATTCCAGGAATGCGATCTCGACGGCGCCGACCTGTCGCGCCTCGATCTGCGCGGCGCCTGTTTCAGCAATTGCTCGATCGCAGAAACGTCGTTCTACGCCGCCAACCTGGCGCAGACCATCTGGCGCCGCTGCCGTGGGCGCCAAGCCGACTTCGAAGCGGCCGACCTCACCGACGCACAATTCCACAGCTGCGACCTGAACAACAGCAGCTGGCGCCGCGCGCGGCTTGCCTCGAGCACCCTCAAGGGCTGCAAGCTCACCGGCGCCAGTTTCGAGGAAGCTGCCCACCTGGGCCTGACGTTCGAGGATTGCCTGCTCAACAGCGCCGATCTGCGCCGCATGGTATTTCGCAAGGCGCAACTGAAGGGGCTCGACCTGGCCGATGCCGACCTGGGCGGCTGCGACTTTCGCGATGCCGTGTTTGAAGGCGGCAGCCTGCGCGGCGCCAATATGAAAGGCGCGCGTTTCGAGAATGCCGACCTGCGCGAGACCGACCTCGGCGGCGTGCGGCTGGCTGACGCCAAACTGTTCCAGGGCGCCTGGATCACGCCGCGCCAGGCGGCCGAACTGGTGGCCGAGCTCGGCCTGCGGGTCGGCTGATCCCGGCGCCATCGCGGTGACTGACATCGGCAACTGCAACACGCCCCGGCGCGCAGGACACGTATGTAATAACGTTCAACGGCATAAACCGACGGCAACTGTTGTGAGACAATTGGCGAGTTTTCTAGAAGAAATAAAGTAAGCTGCTGCAACGCCAAATGGTATGCTTGCGGCGGCTGACTTTCTGTTCAAATCCATGCCAGACAAGAGTACCAATCCGCGCATCACCCGCCTGACTGCCGAAAAGCGTCCCGCCGTCCGCTACGCGATCCTGTTCGTGATCGCGCTGTGCCTGCTGCTATTGGTGGTTCAGGGTTCGGATGCCTGGCGTGCGCGCAATGACCGCCTCAAGCAAGTCGGCATCGCCACCACCAATATGTCGCATGCGCTGGCCGCACAGGGCGAGAGCGCGGTGCGCGTGGTCGACACGGTGCTGGCCGGCCTGGTCGAACGGGTCGAGACCGATGGCGTGCCCACCTCGACCGATCAAGGCAACTCGCGCCTGCACCTGCACCTGAAGAACATGGTGGCGCAAGTCAAAGAGCTGCAGGGTCTGTTCGTGTTCGGCGCCGACGGCAAGTGGCTGATGACTTCGCTTAACCGTACGCCGCTGCACAACAATGTTGATCGCGAGTACTTCCAATACCACCTGAAGCATCCTGACCGTGGCGCTCACATCGGTAAACCAGTGCGCAGCCGCTCGACCGGCATCTGGGTGCTGCCGGTATCGCGCCGCCTGAACAATCCCGACGGCAGCTTTGCCGGCGTCGCGCTGGGCACGATTCGGATCGAATATTTCTCGAAGCTGTACCAGAGCTTTGACGTCGGCCGCGCAGGCGTGATTTTTCTGACACTCGACGATGGCACCCTGGTGTATCGCTACCCGCACAGCGAAAAGCTGATTGGCAAAGACATCAGTAGCGGCCCGGTGTACAGGATGTATCGTCAGGAGGGACCGGCCGGCACCGCGATGCTGCGCTCGGAAATCGACAAGATCGAGCGACTGTACAGTTACCGCCACCTGGAAACCTATCCCTTGATTATCGCAACCGCGCAATCGCGCGACGAGATCCTGCGCGAATGGTGGCATTCGACCCTGACCCAGGCTGCGATCACGGTGGCCGCCGTGGTGCTGCTGCTCGGTTTTGGCGCGCGCCTGGTGCGCCAGATCATGATTCGCGACCATTTGCAGCACGAACTGGTGCTGGCCCGTGAATCGCTTCAGGAGCACAACCGCGAACTGGCGGTGCTGGCCGACCATGACGGCCTGACCGGCATCGCCAACCGGCGCCGTTTCGAAGGCGCACTGCAGCAGGAAAGCGCGCGCGCCAACCGCAACGGCACGCCGCTGTCACTGGTGATGTTCGACGTCGATTATTTCAAGCGCTTCAACGATACCTACGGTCACGTCGAAGGCGACGCCTGCCTGCGCAAGGTCGCAGCCGCATTTGCCGACAGCCTGGTGCGGCCGGCCGACCTGGCGGCGCGCTATGGCGGGGAAGAATTCGTGGCGCTGTTGCCGGATACCGATGCGGCCGGCGCGCGCATGGTGGCCGAGCGCATACGCACTGCCATCATGGCGCTGGGAATACCGCATGCCGGCAATGGGCCCGGCGTGGTCACGATCAGCGCCGGCGTGCATACGCTGGCCAGCGACGGCACTCCCGGTACCGCGGCCACGCTGGTCGAGCGGGCCGATGTGCTGCTGTACCAGGCCAAGCAGTCCGGGCGCAATCAGGTATGCGGCGGCGATTACACCGCCCTCTGAGTTCGCGGCGCGGCTAGCGGGCCCGCCGTTCTGGCGGGCCCGTTTTCCATCTTAGTTACGGTAAGGATTGTTAGGCCGGCTGTCGTGGCGGTTCGGGACACCGTCGCCATCGCGGTCGCGGCGCGTCGCCTGACGATTGTCGCGCCAGCCGCCGCGATCGAGGTGCCATCCGTCACGATCCTGGCGCCATGCTGCGCGTTGGTAGGCATAACCCGGACGCACCTTCTCCCAATGGCCTGCAACCCATTCGTGGCGGCGGCCGTTCCAGTTCCAGTAACCCGGCGCCCAGTCGTAACCGCGACGCGCCCTCGGCACCGATTCATGGCGCAACGCCGGTGGCGCCTGCTTGATGATGATCACGTCGGCGCGCGGGTGATGCGGCTGGGCCTGAGCAGGCGCGAAGCTGGCGGTGGCGATCAGGGCAGCAGCGGTAGCAGTGAGAATGGCTTTCATGGTGCTCTCCTTCGGTTTGTGTGAAACAACTATACCCAGCCGTAACCAGGAACAGGTGATTTGAAGGAAGTCATTACAGTCGATACACAAAGCAACAACTTTGTAACCGCGGATGTGAACAGGCGCAGGTTCGCAGTCTGCAGAAGTTGCAAGCGACTGAAAGAGAAAGCTGCTGGGGCGATGATGTTGCGGAAGGGGTACTTCGGAGGGGTGCTACTTGAAAACACAGCCGGCCGGGAGGCCGGCTGCGCAGGGAAATATCAGTCCAGCTTGAAGGCGTAGTCGACCTTGGTCCAGGTCTGCGCTGGTGCGCCGTCCTTGGTGCCCGGCTTGAACTTGCAGGTGGTCAAGCCCTTGACCAGCGCCTTGTCCAGGTTCTTGAAGCCGCTCGACTTCTCGATCTTCGACTCTGCCACCGAACCGTCCGCGTTGACCAGGAACGACGCCGAGGTCGTGCCCTGCTCTTCGTTCATCAGCGATGCCTTTGGATATTCGATCGAGCACTTCTTCGGATCGAACGAGGCAGGCACTTCAGCGGCGAAGCTGGCGGCGGCGGCGCCGGTCAGGGTCAGTGCAACGAACAGTTTAGCGGACAGGTTTTTCATAATTTCCCCAATCAGGTTTCAGGTTAGTTTTTCGGTCTCTCGACGCGCCAGCTCATGGCCGGCGCGCTACGACATATTGTTTGCTACTTCGGGTACGTCGGATGCTGCTTGAAACTGCGGATTAAAATTCTTCCCATTCGTCGGCGCCGGCAGGAGCCGCGGCCTTCTTCGATTTTGGCTGGGCTGGCGCGTCGTCCTGCTTGGCCGCTGCAACCGGCTTCTTGAGTGCCGGCGGCGCGGTGCGCTTGGCTGGCTGGCGCGGCACCACGGCTACTGCGGTCACCGCGGTCACCGCGGTTGCTGCGACAGGCGCTGGCGCGTCGAACTGGAACTGCTCGTTTTCTTCGAGCTTGAAGATGCTGACCACACGCGCCAGTTCACCGGCCTGATCCTGCAGGCTCTGGGCGGCAGCGGCGGCTTGCTCGACCAGCGCGGCGTTCTGCTGGGTCATGCCGTCCATCTCGATGATCGAGGTATTGACCTGGGCGATGCCGGCGCTCTGCTCGGCGCTGGCGCTGGCGATGTCACTCATGATGTCGGTCACGCGCTTGACGCTCGAGACCACTTCTTCCATCGTCACGCCGGCCTGGCCGACCAGCTTGCTGCCACGCTCGACCTTGTCCAGCGAGTCGCCGATCAGGGTCTTGATTTCTTTTGCTGCGGCAGCCGAACGCTGGGCCAGGTTGCGCACTTCGGAAGCGACGACCGCGAAACCACGGCCCTGCTCACCGGCACGGGCTGCCTCGACGGCGGCATTCAGCGCCAGGATGTTGGTCTGGAAAGCGATGCCATCGATCACGCCGATGATGTCGGCGATCTTGCTGGCCGAGGTATTGATCTCGCCCATCGTGCCGACCACTTGCGCCACCACTTCGCCGCCCTTGAGCGCCACGTTCGAGGCGGTCGCGGCCAGGGTGTTGGCTTCACGGGCATTGTCGGCGTTCTGTTTCACGGTCGAGGTCAGCTGCTCCATCGCCGAGGCGGTCTTTTCCAGCGAGCTCGCTTGCAGTTCGGTACGCGACGACAGGTCGATATTGCCGGCGGCGATTTCACGCGAGGCGGTGCCGATGGTCTCGGTGCCGCGGCGCACTTGCTGGACGATACCGACCAGGCTGTTGCGCATTTCTTTCATCTCCACCAGCAGACTGCCGCGATCCGATTCCTTGGTGTCGATCGCGATCGACAGGTCGCCATTGGCAATACTGCCGGCGATCTTGGCGGTATAGCCAGGCTCGCCGCCGAGCTGCTTGATCAGGCTGCGGGTAATGAACCACGCTGCCGCTGCGCCCAGCACCACGGCGATAACCAACAGTACCAGCATGAAGTTACGGGCATTCGAGAACGCGGCTTCGGCGTCGACCTTGCTCTGGGCATTCTGCTTTTCTTCCTGCGACGCCAGCTGGTTCAGGGCGTCGGTCCACTTCTTCTGCACCGGACGCACTTCGCGGATCATGACGCGGGTAGCGTCCATCGCGTTATTGGCCAGGTACAGCTCGGAAGCGCGGGCGATGGCCGGCATGGCGGTCGCTTCGTGTTCCTTGATCTGCGCCAGCAAGGTCTTTTCCTTGTCGTTGGCATTGGCGGCGAAAATCGTGGTGAGCTTGTTTTGCGCCTCGGTGTACTTGGCAGTCTGATCCTTGAACTTGGCCAGTTCCGGCTCCATGTCGGCCGGGTCGGTCATCAGGGTCAGCACGCGCAATGAAGCAAGGCGGTCGCTGACGTTGTTGCGCATATCAATCACAAGACCGGTCGAGACGTTGCTGACGCTGATAACGTGGTCGAGGCGATCCTGAATCTGCGCCATGCGCAGAATGCCTACCACCGCGACTGCGACGAGCAGGACCAGGACCAGTGCGAAACCGAGGGCCAGGCGGGTGCCGACCTTCATGTTGTTCAAGTTCATTCGTTTTTCCCTGTAACTTTATTGATCGAAACTCGCCCGGAGAGCTGCGCCGTGCGTAGCGCGTGTGAATGTGATGTTGCTCATCCATTTCACTTGTTTCCCACAGGATAAATCAAAACTTGTGGTTTATCGTCGGAAAATCTATTGCCCTGTCGAACTGTTTCAGCACTACAACAACATGACATTGTGTGACTGCTGGGAACTGCACAGAATTATGGTCGCGTCGTTGCCATGCAGCAAGCTTCCTCTTGGCAATAATTATATTTATACAAAGAAACTGTCTCACTTTGCCTACAAGAAATAAAAAAGGCGTGCCGCAGCACGCCTTTTCTTATATCCGCAGCAACGATTCAGGCTGCGACCGGCATCCTTGCCGCCGCTTCCAGCAGCAGGCGCGCGTCGCCTGCCGCCAGCTTTTTCGAATCCGACAGGGTCTGCCTGAAGGCGCGGGCGCCGGGCAAGCCGGTCATCAGGCCGAGCATGTGGCGCGTGATGCTGTTGAGCTTCAGGCCAAGCGGCCCATACCGGCGCAGCTGCTCTTCGATATACGGAATCATCGCCTCGAGCACGTCCACGCGCGAACACGGAGTTGATGGCGCGCCATAGAAGCGTGCGTCCCAGTCGGCCATCAGCCATGGGTTGTGATACGCCTCGCGGCCAAGCATCACGCCGTCGACGTGTTCCAGGTGCTGGGCGATTTCATCATTGGTCTTGATGCCGCCGTTGATGATGATTTCAAGATCGGGGAATTCACGCTTGAGTTCGTAAGCGACCGCATAACGCAGCGGCGGGATCTCGCGGTTTTCCTTGGGCGACAGGCCCTTGAGCACGGCGTTACGCGCGTGCACGATAAACGTGTTGCAGCCGGCGGCGGCGATGGTGCCGACAAAATCGCGCACGTAGCCGTAGTCCTCGTTGTAATCGATGCCGATCCGGTGCTTGACCGTAACGTCGATCGACACCGCGTCGCGCATCGCCTTGACGCAATCGGCCACCAGTTGCGGCTCATTCATCAGGCAGGCGCCGAATGCGCCCTTCTGCACCCGCTCGGACGGGCAACCGCAATTGAGGTTGATCTCTTTATAGCCCCACTGCTCACCCAGTTTTGCGCTGTGCGCCAGATCGCCGGGATCGCTGCCGCCCAGCTGCAAGGCGAGCGGATGCTCGACGCCGTCGTAGCGCAGGTGACGCTCGACATCGCCATGCACAAGGGCGCCGGTGGTGACCATCTCGGTGTAGAGCCAGGTGTGCTGGGTGATGTGGCGGTGGAACACGCGGCAGTGGCGGTCGGTCCAGTCCATCATCGGGGCCACCGACAGGCGGCGTCCGGTGGCGGGCTTCGTGGGAACAGAAGTCATTGATTGCTTGGGGAAAACGCGCCGCGGGGGCGAAGCCGGACATGATAGAGCAAAAAACGAAGGGGGTGTCAGGATCGGGACTGATCAGACGCCATCAATCCCGAAGCAGGAGCATGCGGCGGCGACCGCTACCTTGGCGCTTTGTCTAATTGCGGTAATCAAGCAACACATGAGCGGTCGCTCGAATGATGCGGTGCAGAAAATGTTGCCGGTAGGTAGCATTGACGTTCGACCGCAGGCTACAATTCCAGACACCGTCCGCGCCCGCCGCACTCCGCTCACCCCACCCCAGAGGCAGCATGAACTCTCCCGCCCATATCCCCGACACTCCCGAGATTGCCCAGCACCGACGCGCCATCAAGGCCAAGCCGCGCGATGCGCGCAGCCACGCGATGCTCGGCGTCGAGCTGCTGCGCGCGCGCCGGCTGGACGAAGGTGTGGTTGCCTTGAAAAAAGCGCTGGTGCTGGATGCGTCGCTGGGCGCCCTGCATGGGGTGCTGGCGCCGGCCATGCACGACCTGGGCCAGCGCAAGGAGGCCATCGACAGCTACCGGCGCGCCATCAAGCTACAGGGGAACGATGCCGACCTGCACAAGGGCCTGGCCGATGTGCTGCGCCAGGACGACCAGATTGACGCCGCCATCGCCAGCGCAGCGCGCGCGACGGCGCTGGCGCCGGACAACGCCGCGATCCAGCTCACTGCGGCAGCCGCATTGCATGCCGGCGAGCGCTACCTGGAAGCGGCGGCCGTCTTCCGCCACGTTTTGATGCTGACTCCGGACAACGTGGACGCGCGCATGGACCTTGGCCGCACCCTCGCGCGTCTAGGGAGCAACGAGGACGCCATTACCATTTTCGAGGAAGTACTCGCGAGCCACCCCGGCCAGATCGAGGCGTATCTCGGCATGGGCTTGTGCCTGCGCCAGCTGGAGCGGAAGAACGAAGCAGCCGAGGTTTACCGGCGTGCTCTCGGCCACGAGCCGGACAACGGCAGCGTGCTGGCCGAATTAGGTATTTGCCAGCAAGAGATGGGGCTACTCGACGAAGCGCGCATCACGCTTGAGCGCAGCATCGAACTGGCCGAGCCTGATGCCAACGCCTTGCGAGCGATTGGCTATTGCCAGTTCGAGCTGGGTTATTGGGAGGAGGCGCGCAAGAACTGGGCGCGCGCCATGGAACTGGAGCCGAACCCGGTGACGCATAGCACCCTGCTGTTCTTGCTCAGCCATAGCTTGAGCGATGCCGTGGCCCTTACCGAAGCGCATCGCGAGTTTGGTACGCGCTGGGAAGCCCCGCTGCTGGCCGAACGCAAACCACATCCGAACCCGCGCGATACGGGCCGCCCGATCCGGATCGGTTTCGTCTCGCCCGACCTGTACAGCCATGCCGTTGCCCAGTTCATCTCACCGGTGTTCGGACTGCTGAAAGACAGCAAGGTAGTGACGCTTTATGTGTACTACAACAACGTCAAAGACGACGACACTACCAAGATGCTGCGCGGTTTCGTGCCCAACTGGCGCTCGATCCACGATATCGACGACGAAACGGCTGAAACGCTGATCCGCGCTGACGGCATCGACATCTTGATCGACCTGGCCGGACATTCGGCCATGAATCGCTTGCCCCTCTTCGCGCGCAAGCCTGCGCCGGTCCAGGCGAGCTGGATCGGCTATGCCGGCAGTTCTGGCCTGCAGGCAATGGATTACTATCTGGCGGATCAGTTCTATTTGCCGGAAGGCCGCTACGACGACCAGTTCACCGAAAAGGTCGTGCGCATGCCACTGGTCGCGCCGTTCATGCCGCACGGTACGGCACCGCCGGTCAGTCCCCTGCCAGCGCTCACCAATGGCTACATTACCTTCGGCAGCTTCCATCGCGCCAACAAGATCAGCCGTGAAGTAGTGGCACTGTGGGCACAATTGCTGCGCGCAGTGCCGGATTCGAAGATGCTTCTGGGCGGACTGAACGGCAACGAGGGGTCAATGCTGGGCTGGTTCGAGGAACAGGGGATCGCGCGCGAGCGCCTTATCCTGCGCGAACGCACCTCACTGACCAAATACCTGGCCCAGCATGCGGAAGTCGACGTCTGCTTCAGCCCATTCCCGTATACCGGCGCGACCACTGTCTGCCACGCTTTGTGGATGGGCGTGCCGACCCTGACCACCATCGGACAGACCAATCCAAGCCATGCAGCGCTGGGTTACCTCGCCCATCTGGGCCTGAGTTCGTTCCTGGCCGACGACGATGCGAACTTCGTCACACTGGGCGTGTATCTGTCGCAGAACCTGCAGACGCTGGCGACGCTGCGCGCCGGCATGCGCGAACGCTTTACCTCATCGGTGGTCGGCTATCCGGGCGTGGTAGCGGCTGGATTGGAACTGGCGCTGCGCAAGATGTGGATCCAATGGTGTGAGAACAAGCCCCCAGAAGCGATCCGGGTGCGTCTGGCTGAGCTGGGCGGCGAACAGGCGTCCGCACAGCAAGAGTAACAAACCGGACCGCTGGCACTCGCTGGCGATGGAACATGGAAGCATAAAAATAAAATAATTTCCGTGCGGCACTTAATGGAAGTTCCAAGCTGGTCGCCTTGTACCTGTGAGAGCGAGTGACGCACTCGATTAAAAACTGTTTCTTTTCCCATTTTAGCTAGGAGCTCACCATGCTGAGTCTGCACACCAACAACGCTGGCCTGTCCGCACAAAACGCCATCGGCCGCACCCAGAGCTCGCTGTCGACCTCGATGACCCGCCTGTCGACCGGTTATCGCATCAACTCGGCAATGGACGACGCTGCCGGCCTGCAAATCGCTACCCGCCTGAAAGCCCAGACCTCGGGCATGGCAGTGGCAATGCGCAACACCCAGAATTCGACCTCGATGCTGCAGACCGCCGAAGGCGCGCTGGACGAAGTCAGCAACATGCTGATCCGCATGAAAGACCTGGCAACCCAGGCAGCCGACGCTTCGTCGACGGGCGACGACAAGAAAGCCATGCAGTCGGAATACGACGCACTGGGCAAGGAACTGGGTAATGTACTGAAAAACACGACTTTCGCTGGCGCCAAACTGCTGGCAGAAAGTGGCACGCTGGGCAACGCTGCCATGACCTTCCAGATCGGTGCATCGTCGAGCGAGACCATGTCGGTCGATCTGAGCGGCGCCATGGCTGCGGTGACTGGTGCTATCAACACCGCCAGCGCGCGCTATACGACCCCAGACGTCACTGGTACCGACATCACCAGCAACACCGCAGCCACCACTACCATCGGCAACCTGGCCACCGCGCTGGACAAAGTCGGCACCCTGCGTTCGGACCTGGGTGCTGCTGCAAACCGCCTGGAACACGTCTACAACAACCTGTCGAACATCAGCACCAACAGCAAAGCCGCAATGGGCCGTATCATGGACGTCGACTTCGCCAGTGAGAGCGCGAACATGACCTCCAACCAGATGCTGCTGCAAGCCTCGACCGCCATGCTGAAGCAGTCGAACAGCATGTCGTCGATGGTCATGTCGCTCCTGCAGTAATTTCCAGGTTCCCGGGCTGACCCAGCCCGGCGCCGCGAATGGCCAACCGTAGTCGGGTTGGCCATTATTCGTTTCACGCTGCGAAATCGATCATGATTATCAGCTTCCAGCCGTCCTGCTGCATCCTGCCACAGCGGCCACGGTCGGCGCGACGAACAGTTCGTGGAGAAAATCGTGCGCGCACCAATGATCCCGTCATTTTTACGCATGCAGCTCCACCATCGGTTACATCACGTCTGGCAGCTTGCATCATGCCAACAAGATCAGCTGTGGCCTGTGGTCCTCTGTGGCAACTGCTCCGTACGACGCCCACGATGGTGCGAGAACAAGCCGCCAGAAGCGATCCAAGTGCGCCTGTCTGAACTGGGCGAAGCGCAGGCATTCGGGCAGCAGAGGTGACTACCCAAGCCGGCAGTCGCTGGGCGGCAGGTTGCCACGGGAGCATAAAAAATAAAATAATTTCCGTGTGGCACTTAATGAATAGCTGGAACCGGTCGCCTTGTACTTGTGAGAGCGAGTGACGCACTCGATTAAAAACGGTTTCTTCCCCCCATTTTAGCTAGGAGCTCACCATGCTGAGTCTGCACACCAACAACGCCGGCCTGTCCGCACAAAACGCCATCGGCCGTACCCAGAGCTCGCTGTCGACCTCGATGACCCGCCTCTCGACCGGTTATCGCATCAACTCGGCAATGGACGACGCGGCCGGCCTGCAAATCGCTACGCGCCTGAAAGCCCAGACCTCGGGCATGGCAGTGGCAATGCGCAACACCCAGAATTCGACCTCGATGCTGCAGACCGCCGAAGGCGCGCTGGACGAAGTCAGCAACATGCTGATCCGCATGAAGGATCTGGCGACCCAGGCGGCCGACGCTTCGTCGACCACCGCCGACAAGACCGCCATGCAGTCGGAATACGATGCACTGGGCAAGGAACTGAACAACGTCCTGAAGAACACCACTTTTGCTGGCGCCAACCTGCTGGCCGGCACCGACGGTACGCTGATTACCGGCGCCATGACCTTCCAGATCGGCGCATCGGCGAGCGAGACCATGTCGGTCAACCTGAGCGCCGCGATGTCGGCAGTCGGCACTGCAGTCAGCGCAGCGACGACCAAATACACCACCCCTGCCGGCGCGACCGCCGGTACCGAGATCACCTCCTCGGCCAACGCCACCACCGCGATCACCAACCTGTCGACCGCGCTGGACAAAGTCGGCACCCTGCGTTCGGACCTGGGCGCTGCTGCAAACCGCCTGGAACACGTCTACAACAACCTGTCGAACATCAGCACCAACAGCAAGGCCGCAATGGGCCGCATCATGGACGTCGACTTCGCCAGCGAGAGCGCGAACATGACCTCCAACCAGATGCTGCTGCAAGCTTCGACCGCGATGCTGAAGCAGTCGAACAGCATGTCGTCGATGGTCATGTCGCTCCTGCAGTAATATTCAGGTTCCCGGGCTGACCCAGCCCGGTCCCGCGAATGGCCAACCGCAGTCGGGTTGGCCATTTTTCGTTCCACCCTGCGAGAACCATCATGGCCATCAGCTTCCCCGCCACCCTGCTCCATCCCCTCACCCCGGCCACCGCCGGCGGCCCGGTCGGCGCCATCGCGGCGGCAGCGCCGGCGGCCATGCTGGCGGCGGGCGACAACGCACTCCCGCTGCCGTTTTCACAGCCGCTGGCCAACCAGCCTGGCGCCGCCGCCGCGCCGCAGGCAGCCGCAAACCCGCTGGCGGCGCAGGACGCGGCGGCGATGCGGCCCGACCAGGTGATGCTGGCGCGCCAGATGGCCTACCCGGTGCTGAAGGGCGACGCCCTGGCCGGCAACTGGCAGTCCACGGTGCGCACCTATGGCGCGCAGGCGACGGCGCGCGCAATCCAGGCCAGCACCGGCCACCTCTCGCCGGCCCAGCTGGCGGCCGCGCAGGAAGGCCGCATCCTGCGCCAGGAGCAGCACAACGCACCGCCCGACGCCTGGCGCTTCACGGTGCACACGGGCGACCGCCACGCGCACACGCTGCAGGTGGTCCCCGACGAGCGCACGCCGGGCCACGGCCGGCGCCGGCGCGCAGCGCTGCGGCTGGTGCTGGAACTGGAAGATGGGGTGCACATCGTGGTGCAGGTAAAAGCCTTGCCGGGTGGCGTCGCGATCGACCTGTGCGCGCCGGAGCCGCGCTTCCTTGCGCGCCTGCAGCCGCTGCAACCGGTGCTGGAAGCGGCCATCGCCAAGGCCGGCGTGCGCGTGGTGCGCTGGAACCTGCGCGACACGCTGCCGATCGGCCGGATTCACGCCAGCGGGTCGCTGGCAGAAGCGGCCGATGCGCTCACCGAGCCGGTATTTCGCGCACTGGCCGAGCTGGCGCTGGCGTTGCCGGCGCTGGCGACATTACGGGACAGCGCGGTCGACTGAGGCGATTCAGCCTGCGTGCCAGCCGTCGTGGCGCTCCTTGATGATGCGCGCCGGTGCGCCGACCGCCGTTACGTTCGCCGCGAGCGAGGATGTCACGACGGCGCCGGCGCCGACAATCGCCCATGGCGAGACTGTACAACGCGGAATGACGACGCTGCCGGTGCCGATCTCGCCACCGGACATGATCCGGACATTGCCGGAGATGTTCACGCCCGGATTGAGCGTCGTGAAATCGTCCAGCACCGCATCATGACCGACGGTGCAACCGATGTTCACATGGACGTGCCGGCCAATCACGATGTCGGTGGTCAGTAGTGCTCCGGCGCAGACCACGGAGCCGGCCCCGATCTCGACATGCTCGCCGAGCCAGGCGCGCGGGTGTACCAGAACCGCGAACCGGTTGCTGCAAACGGCAGAGATACGCTGCGCGATTTTCCAGCGCCCGGCAGACGAACCGACCGCGATAACGACTTGCACCTGTGGGTTCGCATGTAACCAATCGATGCCCCCCAATACCGGCAATCCGCCTACGGTCGCAGCATCAGCCGGTATTGCGTCAGCCAGGAAACCGAGGCACTCCCATGTTGGCGTCACTGCATTCAGGTCGCGCACTATCTGCAATACTTCGCGCCCGAAGCCGCCGGCGCCGAAAATAACCAGTTTCTGTCTCATGTCGCTGCTTCCTTCAGCAGATCGGTAATACGCCCAATGTCGTCTTCGCCCAGCGCCGGATAAATCGGCAGGCACAGCACCTCGCGCGCGGCGGCGCAGGCCACCGGCAGGTTGTCGCGGCGCGCCGACGGCAAGCCGCGGTACATCGGGAACTCGGTGATCAAGGGATAAAAGTAGCGGCGCGCGTGAATGCCCTGCTGTTTCAGTTTCTCGTACAGGGCGTCGCGGCCGAGCGGATACTCCGGGCCGATCAGGATCGGGAAATACGAGTGGTTGGCCACCGCTTCGCCGGCGTCGTCCAGGCAGCGGATCCCCGCCACATCGGCCAGCAGCGTGCGATACCGTGCATCGATCTCGCGCCGGCGTGCAATCGCGCCATCGACGTATTTGAGCTGCAGCAGGCCGAAGGCGGCGTTGATCTCGCTCATCTTGCCGTTGATGCCGGCGGCGACGACGGTGACTTCATCGACGAAGCCGAAATTCTTGAGGTGGTCGATGCGCTGCTTGGTGCGCGCATCGGGACAGATGATGGCGCCGCCCTCGAAGGTGTTGAACACCTTGGTGGCGTGAAAGCTCAGCACCGACAGGTCGCCGTGCCGCAGCACGCTGCCGCCGGCGTCGCGCACGCCGAACGCATGCGCCGCATCGTAGATCACTTTCAGGTTGTAGTTGTCGGCGATCTTCTGAATTGCCTCGGTATTGCACGGGTGGCCGTAGCAGTGCACCGGCATGATGGCCGTGGTCTGCGGCGTGATTGCCGCTTCGATCGCGCGCGGATCGAGGTTCAGCGTGTGCGGATCGACGTCGACGAATACCGGCTTGATACCGTTCCACTGCAGCGAGTGGGCGGTGGCGACGAACGAATACGGCGTCGTGATCACCTCGCCCGTGATGCGCAGCGCCTGCAGCGCCGTGACCAGCGCGATGGTGCCGTTCGAGAACAGCGCCAGGTGCTCCACGCCCAGATACTCGCACAGCGCCTGTTCGAGCTGCTGGTGGAACGGGCCGCCGTTGGTCAGGATCTTGTTGTCCCAGATCTGCTCGAGGTAGACCTGGAACTCTTCCAGCGGCGGCAAATACGGCTGGGTAACGTAGATCGGTTTCTGCTGGCTCATGGCGCGCTCGTTTGCAGTTGGTGTCAGCCCACCGTGCCGACAATCGACACGTCGCGGTTCTCGGGAATCTCGTTATACGACAGCACGTGCAGGCCCGGCGCGAACAGGCGCGCATAGCGCGCCAGCAGCGGGCGCACCTGCGGCAGCACCAGCAGCAATGGCGGCGTGTGCTGGCCCTTCATCTGCTCGCGCGCCACAGGCATGTTGATCTGCAGCTGCGACAGCAGTTGCGGGTCGATCGGGTAGTTGTCCAGCGCCACCTTGCCGCCGCCATTCTGGCGCGCCTGGTTCAGGGAACCGAGCAGCATGTTTTCAAGTTCGGCCGACAGGTTAAAGGCCGGCATGTCCTTCTTCTTGCCATACAGGGTCGAGACGATCTGGCGCCGCAGCGCGCAGCGCACTTCGGCCGCCAGCAGGATCGGATCCTTGGTGGTCTCGGAACTGTCGAGCAGCGTGGTGGCGATCACCACGATGTCCTTCAGCGACACGCCTTCGGCCAGCAGCACGCGGAACACGCGCAGCAGCTGCGTATGGGTCAATGCTTTATCCAGCGCCCCGGCCAGCTTGGGCGACAGCGCGGTCAGGCGTTCGAGGATCGCCGGCACGTCTTCGTGGCGGAACAGTTCGTGCAGGTACTCGCGCACCACTTTCGACGTATGGGTGGCGATCGCGCTCGGCGCTTCGATCACCTGGTAGCCCAGGCCCAGCGCGTGCGCCTTCTGCTCGGGTGTGATCCAGGTGATCGCCATGCCGTAGGCCGGTTCGATGCCGGGGACGCCATCGAGTTCGCCGTACACATTCGGCGACGGGATCGCCAGCAGATGGTCGGGCACGATCTCGGCTTCGGCCACCACCACGCCCGACAGGCTGATCGAATACTGGTTGGGACGCAGCGCCAGATCGTCGCGCACCGTGATCGGCGGCAGCAGCATGCCCATCTGCTCGGACAGGCTCTGGCGCACACCCTTGATGCGCTTGGCGAGCGGCTCGCCCTGGGCGCGGTCCAGCATGCCGACCAGCTTGTAGCCCACGGCCACCGTCACCGCCTGCACCACCGGCAGCGCCTGCCAATCGAGTTCCGGCGCGCGTTCGTCGCGCAGCGCGGCTTCGATCTTGGCGACATTCGCGTTATCGGGCGCCTGCACCTTGTTAGACAGCTTCCAGCCGACGTAGATCAGGACCCCGGCCGCAACGCTGAAGAACATCCACGGCATGCCCGGCACGATGGCCAGGATCAGCATCACGCCGGCCGCCGCATACAGCACTGCCGGCTGCGCCAGCAACTGGCCGCCGACCTGCTGTTCGAGTTCGCCCGATTCGCCGATACGGGTCACCAGGATCGCGGCTGCCGCCGACAGCAGCAGCGCCGGGATCTGCCCCACCAGGCCGTCACCGATGGTGAGCAGCGCATACACGCGGAACGCCTCGCCCATCGGCAGGCCGTGCATCAGGGCGCCGATCGCGAGGCCGCCGATCAGGTTGATGATCAGGATCAGGATCGAGGCGATGGCGTCGCCGCGCACGAACTTCGAGGCGCCGTCCATGGCGCCATAGAAATCGGCTTCGGCGGCGACGTCCTTGCGCCGGACGGTGGCTTGTTCCTGATTGATCAGGCCCGCGTTCAGGTCGGCGTCGATCGCCATCTGCTTGCCCGGCAGTGCGTCGAGCGTGAAGCGCGCCGTCACTTCCGAGATCCGCTCGGCGCCCTTGGTCACGACCACGAAGTTGATGATCATGAGGATCACGAACACCACCAGGCCAACCACGAAATTGCCGCCGATGACGACGTTGCCAAACGATTCGATCACCTGGCCGGCCGCATGCGTGCCTTCATGCCCGTGCAGCAGCACCACGCGGGTCGAGGCCACGTTCAGGCCCAGGCGCATCAGGGTCGTGGCCAGGATCACGGTCGGGAACACCGACAGGTCGAGCGGACGCTTGGCGCGCACCGACACCAGGATCACCACCAGCGCCACCACGATATTAAAGGTGAACAGCACGTCGAGCAGGATCGGCGGCAGCGGCAAGATGATCATCGCCAGGATCGCCACCAGGAACACCGGCGCCGCGAATTTCTGGCGTCGCAGTTCGCCGATGAAGGCGTTGAAATTGGTCACGAAATTCATGCTTGGGCCTCACTCAGGTGAGATGGAACGACCACCTCGTTGGGGAACCGCGGCGGCGCCTGGCGCCGTCCCGTGCGGAACGCATTCAGTTGTAAAACATAGTTCAGCACCTGCGACACCGCCGCGTACAGCGCGGCCGGAATCTGCTGCTGCACCTGGCTGGTGTTGTAGATGGCGCGCGCCAGCGGCGGCAGCTCGAGCGTCTCGATCTTGTGCTCGCGCGCCACGCTGCGGATATACAGCGCCATCTCGTCGACGCCCTTGGCCACCACGAACGGTGCTTCGGCGCGATCGAGGTCGTACTTGAGGGCCACCGCGTAGTGCTCGGGATTGACGATCACGACATCGGCGCTCGGCACCGACTTGCGCACGCTGCGCTGGGCCAGTTGCTGCTGCAGCTGGCGAATGCGCTGCTTGACCTCAGGCCGGCCCTCGTTGCTCTTGTGTTCTTCTTTCTGGTCTTGCTTGCTCATGCGCTGGTTGCGCATGAACAGAAAATGCTGCACCGGCACGTCGATCAGCGCGAACACCACGAACACCGACACCATCGCCATCAGGCCGTCGAACATCAGGCCACTGCCGTGCGCCAGCGCGTCGCCCAGGGCCATGCGCTGTAATTCCAGAAAGGCCTTGGTGCCCGAGCTGCACACGAACCACAGCACCATTCCCAGCACGATCGCCTTGGCGGCCGAGGTGGCGAAACCGACCCAGTGCTTTTGCCCGAACAGGTTGCCTAGATTGGTCATCGGACTGAGGCGGCTGAATTTGGGCTGCATGTTCTTGGTCGAGGCGATCCAGCCGCCCGGGATCATCGAGGCGATGACCACCGCGCCCGGCACCGCCAGCAGCGGCAGCACCATTTTTATCAACAGCATCAGGGCGCTTCCAAACACCACCGACATCGCGTTCTCGATCGAGCCGGCTTCGCCCAGCGGCACGAACACCAGCCGGAACAGCGAGCGCAGCTGCTCCAGGTAGTCGGGCAGCAGCGCCGCGAACAGCTTCAGGCTGATCAGGATGCCGATCGCGGTGGCCAGGTCGCGCGAACGCACCACCTGTCCTTCGTCGCGCGCCTTCTTCAGCTTCTGGGCTGAAGCCTTTTCGGTCTTGTCGCCGCTGGTGTTATCCGCCATGGGCCAGCCTCATTTGTTGTTGCAGCATCTCGAGGATCTGGTTGGTCATCGCAATGTAGTGCTCGGGCACGAAGCGCACCAGCTGGATCAGCATCATCAGGCCGAACACCGTCACCAGCGAAAAACCGAGCGAAAACAGGTTCAGGCTGGGCGCGACGCGATTCAGGAAGCCAAAACCGATCTGCACCACCATGGTCGAAAACACGATCGGCAGCGCCAACAGCATCGCGGCCGAGAACACCCACCCCAGGTTCAGGGCCACGGCTTCGAGCAGCATCGGCTGCCAGCCGCCGCCCACCGGCCAGGCATGGAAACTCTGGCCCAGCACCGCCACCAGCACCAGGTGGCCGTCGATGGCGAAGAACACCATCATCGCCACCAGCGACATCAGGACCGAGATCACATCCGAGGCCTGGCCGTTGACCGGGTCATTCATCTGCGCCATCGAAAAGCCAATCTGGCTCGAGGCCAGAAAACCGAGCATGCTGACCACGGCCATCGCGAACTGCAGCGCCAGGCCGATTACGGCCCCGATCACGGCCTGCTCGAACATGACCAGCACGCCGGACAGGGAAAACGGATCGGGCGTGACGCCGCCCCTGGTCAGTGGCAGCATCAGGAACGACAGCACGATCGCCAGCAGCGCGCGCACCGGAATCGGCACCGCGCCGTCACCGAGCACCGGCGCGGTCGAGAGCAGCGCCATGATGCGGCAGAACGGCCACCACAGGGCGCCGATCATGGGCAGCAGGAAGCCGACCAGCTCCATCGGTTCAAGCCACCAGCGTCGCGGCGCGCTGGAATACCGAGACGCAGTAATCCATCAGCGTGGTGGTCATCCAGTGACCGGCCAGGATCACCGCCAGCAGCGTCACCAGAAGGCGCGGCAGGAAGCTCAGGGTCTGCTCGTTGATCTGGGTCGCGGCCTGCACCAGCGCCACCACCAGGCCGGTCAGCAGGCCGGGAATGACCAGCACCATCACCAGCAGCATCACGATCTGCAGGGCTTCGACCACCAGGTCGACGGCGATATCGGGACTCATTGCGCAGGACTCATCATCAATTCGGTTCGATGGCTAGTAGCCGTGGATACTGCCGACCAGCGTGTTGACGGTCAGTGTCCAGCCGTCGACCAGCACGAACAGCAGCAGCTTGAACGGCAGCGAGATCACCAGCGGCGAGAGCATCATCATCCCCATCGCCATCAGCACCGACGAGACCACCAGATCGATGATCAGGAACGGGATGAACAGCATGGCGCCGATCTGGAACGCGGTTTTCAGTTCGGACAGCACAAAGGCCGCCATCTTGACCGGGAAGCTGTGCAGTTCTGGACGGGCCTGCTCGGCTTCGCCGGCCAGGCGCGCGACCTGGGCCAGCGAGGCCTTGCTGGTCTGGGCCAGCATGAAGCGCGACACCGGCACTTCCGCGATCTTGAGCGCCGCCTCGAGGCTGATCTGGTCGCGGTCGTACGGCAGGAAGGCCTTGGTCCAGACTTCCTCGCCGACCGGGCGCATTACCAGCATGGTGAGGATCAGGGCGATGCCGGTGATCACGCGGTTCGGCAGGCCCTGCTGCAGGCCGAGGGCCTGGCGCAGGAGCGAGAGCACGATCACGAAGCGGGTGAAGCTGGTCATCATCATGACCATCACGGGCAGCAGCCCGAGCAGGGTCATCAGGACCAGGATCTGCGACTTGACGCTCATCCCGTCCTTCGACGCGGTGGCGGTGCCAGAGAGCACGTTCGACAGCACGTCCTGCTGCTGCGCCAGGACCGGCATGCTGGCCGCCATCAGCAGCGCAGCGACGATCCATGGCGCGGCGCGGCGCCGGGGCGATGCGTCGCCCCGGGCGCCGCGGTGCAGGCACATCATGGTGCGAGCAGGTCCAGGTTGAGGCCGTCGAGATCGATCACCTTGAGGCCGTACTGCTCACCCGCGACCACGACTTCGGCGCGCCCGATCGGGGTGCCGTTGACCTTGATCACCAGCGGCTCGCCGGCCAGCGAATCGAGCGGCAGCACCGACGATGGCTCGATCGCCATCAATTCTTGCAGCGATATGCGGGTCGAGCCCACTTCGAGGGTCAGGGTAACCGGGATGCGGCGCATCATCTGCGGCAGCGAGCGCCCCGCCTTGCGCGCGCTCGCGGGGGCCGCGCCTTCCAGGCCAAGGGTATCCAGGTCGTCGATGATCACGTCACCACCGGTGAGTTGCTCGTTCAGGTTCATGTCCATTATTCGGCATCTTCAAATGAGGTTAAACACAGCTTGCCCTTGTGCTCGGCCACGGCGGCCGTGAACAGGCGGGCGTCGTCGAGCAGTACGTCGGCGCGGCCGACGGAGACCGGGATCACATCGCCGACCTGCAGGCCAAACAGCGCCGCCAGCGTGACTTCCTTGCTGACCAGGCGGCCTTCGAGTTTGACGTGCAGGTGCGCCGCCAGGGGCTCGCCCGGCACGCGCGGTCCGCGCCCGCCCGGTTTGTCGGCCATCAGCCCCTGCAGCACATGGGCCATCAGGGCGTGGTCGAGGGCGATCCAGATCTGTCCGTCCTCCGGCGCCGGCGCCGCGGCAGGCACGGCAGGGGCAGCGCCGTCGGCCGCCGTCTCGATAACAGCCTCGGCCGCAGCCGGGGCAGCCGGCACGCCGTGACGTGCGCGCAACACGACCCGCAGCACCCACTCGGCCTTGCCCGGCGCGCTGGCCGGACCCACGGCGGCGCGGCCGGTGGCCGGCACCGGCGTCGCTTCGGCGCCGATCGCAGCCAATCCTTCGGCCACGCGCTCGTCGAGCAGCCCGGCCAGTTGCTGGGCCAGGGTAGCGGCCAGCCGCTCTTCGGTCGCAGTGACGCGTTCGGCGTGCGGATCGCGTCCGACGGTCGAGGGTGCGTTGCGGGCATAACGGCCTTCCAGCAGGCCCAGCAGCAGGCCGCGCTCGAAAGCGACCGCGGCCATGCCGAAGGGACCATTCACCCCCAGCCAGCGCAGCGTGCGCTCGTCGGGGGCGCGCTCGAAGGACAAGCCGGCCAGGCGCCAGGCGCCCCAATAACGGCGACCGGCCGGCGACGCGATCGCGGCGCTCAGCGTTTCGGCCAGCCGGTTGGCGAAGACCGGCAACAGGTGCACCGGACGCCCCAACAGGCAAGGGTCCAGGACCTGGAATTCGCGTGCACGCACAGGTGGGTTGATGGGCATTTTATTGACTTGAAATTAACAATGGATGATTTTTTTTCATTCCACAAGGCAACAATTATACAGGGAAGTTGTGAGCCGAAACCTTGACATTGACCTTTGATTTCTCACTTGCCCTACGGTAAGATTGCAGTGTCGCATCGCAGCAAATCGCGAATATTTCTCAGCTTCATAGACACAATGTGGGTGACCCCGCCGCACCGCCCGCGCAATAGAACGACCGTAAGTTGACCAGGAAACAACAATATCCTGCTCAAAACAGATACTTGAACGATAGAAAATCACGATTTCTGTCGCCACGAAACAACAATTCAAAATGGGAACCACGATGGCCACTGAACTTGCCGGTCTGATCCGGGCCGACCTGGCGCAACTGACCAACGACGCCAACCGACTGGCGATCGCTCCCGCCCTTGAGATGCCGACTGCCGGCGCCTCGGCCGATGGCGCCTTCTCGTTCACCCAGACCATGAAGAATGCGATGGCCGGCGTCGACGCCGAAGACCGCGCTGCCGGCGCCCGTGTGGCCGCCGTCGACGCCGGCAAGAGCGACGACCTGGTCGGCGCGATGCTGGCCAGCCAGCAAGCCAGCCTGTCGTTCTCGATGCTGGTGCAGGTGCGCAACAAGGTCATGGGCGCCGTCGACGAACTGATCAAGCTGCCGGTCTGACACGCGGTTTCCGATCCCCATTCATTAAGCGAAGTCCTCCGTGATCTCTTCCCTCAAGTCCGCCTTCAGCGGCAAGCTCGCGCTGCCGGCGCTGCCGCCGACCCTGCGCAACAACCTGCCCCTGCTGCTGGGACTGGCCGTGGCCCTGAGCGCCGCCGTCATGATGTACCTGTGGCAGGACCAGTCCAGCTACAAGCCGGTATTCGGCGCGCGCGAACGGGTCGCCGCCAGCGACATGATGACCGTGCTCGAAGCCGAACAGATCCCCTACCGCGTGCATCCGGAAAGCGGACAGGTGATGGTGCCGTCGGGCCAGCTGGGCAAGGTACGCATGCTGCTGGCGGCCAAGGGCGTGACCGCCCAGCTGCCGGCCGGCCTCGAGCTGATGGACCGCAACGACCCGCTGGGCGTGTCGCAATTCGTGCAGGACGTGCGCTTTCGGCGCGGCCTCGAAGGCGAACTGGCGCAGAGCATCCTGACCATGGATGCGCTGGCCAGCGCGCGGGTGCACCTGGCGATCGCCAAGTCGAGCTCGTTCGTGGCCGGCGCCGGCGCCTCGGACAGTTCGTCGGCCTCGGTGGCGGTGACGATGAAGCCGGGCCGGGTATTGAGCAACGAACAGATCGCCGCGATCGTGAACCTGGTATCGGGCAGCGTGGCGGGCCTGAAGCCGCAGCGCGTGTCGCTGGTCGACCAGGCCGGCAACTACCTGTCTTCGCGCGTCGACCTGGCCGACGGCTTCGACGGTTCGGCACAAGGCGACGCCGCCGCCAAGCATTTCAGCGACGACGTGCGCAGCAACGTCAACGACCTGCTGGCGCCGATCCTGGGCGTGGCCAACTACAAGGTCAGCGTCACCGCCGAAGTCGACAACGACCGGATCGAGGAAACCACCGAAAAATACGGCGAAGCGCCGAAGGTCACCAGCGAAGCGATGCGCGAAGAGCAGGAGCGCAACCGCATGGCGATGGGCGTGCCGGGCACGCTGTCGAACCGTCCACCGGCCGCGGCCGACGCGGCGCCAGGCGCCGATGGCGCAGCCAAGCCGGAAGATGGCAGCGCGCGCAAGAACGCCACCACCCGCCAGTATGCCTACGACCGCGCCATCACCCAGATCAAGCGTTCGCGTGGCCGCCTCAAGAAGCTGTCGGTGGCGGTGGTGCTGAACAACGCCAGCGCCGCCAATGCCAAGGCCTGGACCCCGGCCGAGCTGGCCAACATCGAGAAGATCCTGGCCGGCGGCCTGGGCATCAGCGCGGCACGCGGCGACGTGCTGGCCGTGTCGAGCCTGAACTTCCCTGCCGCCCCAGTGGCCCAGGAATGGTGGCAGGAACGCGACAACGTGGTCGACATGACGAGCTGGGCCATGTATGTGCTGGGCGCCCTGCTGGCCTACTTCCTGCTGCTTCGTCCGCTGCTGCGCGCCGTCACCGGCCGCCTGGCGCCGCAAGCGCCGCTGATGCCGGCCGTGCCGGCGTTGCCCGGTGCAGCTGGCGCGGCGTCGGCGGGCGCCATCCCTGCCCTGCCGGCCGGCGTCACTGCGCTGAGCGCGCCGGACGGTTCGGTCCAGCCAGCGCTGGGCACGCCGGGCGCGGTGGTGCCGCTGCTGGAAAATTACGACCTGCCGCCAAGCGGCTCGCCGGTCGATGTGATGGTGGACCACTTGAGAGTCCTGGCCGGCAAAGAGCCTGAGCGCGTTGCCGAAGTCGTCAAACAATGGGTACAGAAAAAACATGGCCGACCTGAATAACTACGATGACGACGCCGAAGCCGGCCTGAGCCCGGTCGAACAAGCCGCCATCGTGCTGCTGTCGATCGGTGAAGAGCAGGCCGCGGCCGTGCTGCGCTGCCTCGAGCGCGACGAACTGATGGAGCTGACCCAGGTGATGTCGCGCATGAGCGGCATCAAGGTCGACACCGTCAAGTCGGCGCTGCAGAGCTTTTTCGACGATTACCGCCAGCAAAGCGGCCTGCACGGCGCTTCGCGCAGCTACCTCAAGCGCTCGCTCGATCTGGCGCTGGGCAGCGATATCGCCAACAGCGTGCTCAACACGATCTATGGCGACGCGATTCGTCCGATGATGGCGCGCCTGCAATACGCCTCGCCCAAGTGGCTGGCCGAATTCGTCTCGAGCGAGCACGTGCAGATGCAGGCCGTGTTCCTGGCCTTCCTGCCGCCGGCACTGGCGTCGCAGATCCTCGAAGCACTGCCGAGCGAAGGCCGTGAACTGGTGCTGCTGAACATGGCGCGCCTCGACGAAATCGACCGCGACGTGCTCCAGGAACTCGAAGAACTGGTGGCGCGCTGCCTGGCCGCGCTCGACACGCAAAGCGCCAGCGTGGAAGGCGTGCGCCAGGTCGCCGACATCCTCAACCGCCTGCAGGACAACCGCGCCGGCATGGTCGAACTGCTGCGCGCCCACGATCCGGAAGTGGTCAACAAGATCGAGATGTCGATGTACGACTTCTTCATCCTGTCGCGCCAGACCGAACAGGTCATCACCCGTCTGCTCGACGAAGTGCCGCTCGAACAGTGGGCGATTGCGCTCAAGGGCGCCGAGCCGATGCTGCGCGACGCCGTCCTCAGCGCCATGCCGAAACGCCAGGCGCAGAGCTTCGAAGACCTGATGCGCCGTTCCGGTCCGGTGCCGATGTCGCGCATCGAGCAGACCCGTCGCGAAATCATGGCCACCGTCAAGGAACTGGCTGACGCCGGCGAGATCGACATCCAGCTGTTTGCCGAGGCGACCGCCGAATGAAGCAGTTCCGGCCCTACCACTTCCCGCCGCTGCACCAGTTCAGCGCGGCGCGTCCGCCCGGCGCCAGCGGTGCGCCTGGCTCGAACTCGGCCGAGGAATGGCAGAGCGCCCTGGCCGACGGCTATCGCCAGGGTCAGCGCGAAGGCTACGAGGTCGGCCTCGACCAGGGCCGCGCCGAAGGTGCGCCGCAGGGCCAGGCCGAAGGCCTGCAGCGCGGCATCGAAGAAGGCCGCGCCATGGCGCTGGACCAGTTCGAGCAACTGTCCAAGCCGATCGACGCGATGCTGAAAAGCCTCAAGAAACTCAAGACCGACCTGCGCGCGGCGCAGCGCACCGAAGTGGTCGAACTGGTCGGCAAGATCGCGCGCCAGGTGATCCGCGCCGAGCTCGCCCTGCAACCGGTGCAGCTGCTGACGCTGGTCGAAGAAGCATTGTCGGTGATGCCGCCGTCGCGCGAACAGGTCGAAGTCTTCCTGAATCCGGAAGAGCTGCGCCGCGTGCTCGAACTCGATCCGAAACGCGCCAAGAAATGGACGCTGCTGCCCGACCCGGCGCTGGAACCGGGCGAATGCCGCGTGCGTTCGGGCGACCATGAAGTCGATGCCGGCTGCCAGGGCCGCCTGAGCGCGGTGATGGAGCAGGTCGAAGAACAGTTGCTGTCCGAGGAAACGCCATCATGATGGCGCTGGCCGACTCGCTGCGCGCGCTCGATATCGGCGCGGTCCCGGTGGCCACGCCCACCGGCCGCCTGGTCGGCGCCCAGGGACTCTTGCTCGAGTCGGTCGGCTGCCGCCTGCACACCGGCCAGCGCTGCCGCATCGAGACGGTCGACGGCGAGTGGCTCGACGCCCAGGTGGTCGGCTTTCGCGAGAAGGTGTCATACCTGATGCCGTTCAAGAAGGCCACTGGCCTGGCCACCGGCGCACGGGTGCTGCCGGTGCAGGAAAAGAACGACCTGATGATCGGGCCGAGCTGGCTTGGCCGCATGGTCAATGGCCTGGGCGAACCGATCGACGGCCTGGGCCGCCTGGGTGGCGACCAGCCGCTGTCGACCACCCCGCCACGCGTCAATCCGCTGCGCAAGACCCCGGTCGACGAGCCGCTCGACGTGGGCGTGCGCGCGATCAACAGCATGCTCACCATCGGCAAGGGCCAGCGCGTCGGCCTGATGGCCGGTTCCGGCGTCGGCAAATCGGTGCTGCTGGGCCTGATCACGCGCCAGACCGTGGCTGACGTGATCGTGGTCGGCCTGATCGGCGAACGTAACCGCGAGGTGCGCGAATTCGTCGAGCGCTCGCTCGGCCCGGAGGGCTTGAAGCGCGCCGTGCTGGTGGTGGCGCCGGCCGACGAAAGCCCCTTGATGCGGGTGATGGCGACCGAGATGTGCCACGCGGTGGCGGCGCACTTCCGCGACCGCGGCCAGAACGTGCTGCTGCTGTGCGATTCGCTGACGCGCTACGCGATGGCGCTGCGCGAAGTGGCGCTGTCGCTGGGCGAGCCGCCGGCCACGCGCGGCTATCCGCCATCGGTGTTTTCGAACATGCCGCAACTGGTCGAATCGGCCGGCAACGGCGAGAACCCGCAGGGCAGCATGAGCGCGATCTATACCGTGCTGGCCGAGGGCGACGACCAGCAGGATCCGGTGGTCGATTCGGCGCGCGCCATCCTCGACGGCCACATCGTGCTCACGCGCGAACTGGCCGAGCGCGGCCACTATCCGGCGATCGACGTGGCGCAGTCAATCTCGCGCTGCATGGCGCAGGTGGTGGGCCAGGAACATGCGCTGGCCTCGCGCAAGCTGAAAGCGGCGCTGGCCAGGCATGCCCGCGTGCGCGACCTGATTCCGCTCGGCGCGTATGTGCCGGGCGCCGACCCCGAAACCGACCGCGCGGTGCAGCTGCAGCCGCACATCGAGGCCTTCCTGTGCCAGGGCACGCGCGAAGCGGCGCCGCTGCAGGCCTGCGTCGAACAACTCAAGGCGATGATGGCATGAGCAAGAACAATACGATTGCCAGCCTGGGCACGCTGGTGCAACTGCGCGGCATCCAGGTCGAGCGCCTGCAGACGGAACTGGCCACCCAGGAAGCGACCCGGGTGCGCTACCAGAACAATCTGGACCGGCTGTCGATGCTGACCACCAGCAGCGGCGCGTCCGGCGCGGCACTTGGCCTGGCGCCGGCGCTGGCGCTGGCGCTGAACTGCGGCGCCTACAAACAGGGCGTGCTGGCGCTGGCCGACAGCCACCGCGTCGATCTGCAGCTGCACGAAGCGAATATGGCGGTGGCGCAGCGCCGCGTGCACGAAGCCTGGGCAAAACGCGAGCTGCTGGGCAAGGTACTGGAACGCGCCCGCGGTGCGCAGGAACAGGAACAAGAACGCGCTACAAAAAAGCGCGAAGACGATATCGCCACCCAATCCTGGATGGCTGGACGGGCGGCCTGACGGCCCCATTGCACGCATCGCAACAACAAGGAAAAACACATGGCATCCGCAATCACCGCACCGACCTACGATCCAGCCACCACCGCCGCCGCGCTGGCCGAGAAATACACGGCTCCGCGCCAGCAGATCCTGGACGCCCAGAGCAAGACCGCCGCCGCAACCGAGCGCGGACTGGCCGACCTGACCTCGGCGCTGAGCGGCTTCCAGACCAGCCTGGCGAGCCTGGCGAGCGTCGGCAAGACCGTGTTCGCCCAGAGCGCGACGTTCGCCGACACGAGTGTCGGCAGCGCCAGCGCCGGCCCCACCGCAGCGGCGGGCAGTTATTCGTTCTTCGTCAAGCAGCTCGCCAGCGCCAGCCAGGTGTCGTACACCGGCCTGAACGACAACACCGGCGTCGGCGGCACGCTGCAGATCCGCATGGGCGGCGCGGCCGCCTTCGACATCGACATGACGGCGGCCGACGCCGACGGCAACGGCACCCTCACCACGCGCGAACTGGCGGCGGCGATCAACGGCGCGAGCGGCAACGCCGGCAAGCTGACTGCCTCGATCGTCACCACCGGCACCACGTCCGAACTGGTGCTGACCGCCAAGGACACCGGCGCCGCCAGCGCCATCACGCTGGTCACCACCGGCATCACCGGCACCTCGAGCCTGGCCGCCGCCAACCTCGATGCGGCGCGCCGCCGCACCCTGGTGACGGCGCAGGACGCCGAAATTCGCGTCGGTTCCGAAACCGGCACCGCGATCACCCAGGCCACCAACACCTTCACCAATATCGACGGCGTGAAGATGACGTTCACCAAGGCCCAGGCCAGCGGCGCGGCCCCGGTGACGCTGACGGTGGCGCCGGACAACGCCGGCACCACGAGCAATGTGCAGGCGTTCGTGGACGCCTTCAACAAGCTCAAGGCGGCGCTGAACAAACTGACCGATCCGGGCGACCCAGCGAAGGGCGTGGCCGGCGGCAGCTTCGCCCACGACGCCGGCGTGCGCGCGCTGAACAACCGCATGACCGACCTGCTGCGCCCGACCGGCGCCGAGTCGCTGGCCAGCTACGGCATCATCGCCACCCGCGATGGCTCGCTCGAACTGCGCTCGGACCGCCTGCTGGCGCAGCTGGCGCGCAACCCGAATGGCCTCGACGGGCTGCTGGGCAGCGCCAGCAAGACCGCGCCGACCGGCATCGCCGGTTCGCTCGAGAGCTACCTGAACAGCTGGAGCAACAGCGTCGACGGCCAGATCAAGGGCCGCAAGGACGCCATCAGCAACCTGCAGTCGGCACTGATCGACCGCCAGGCCAAACTCGACCAGCAGTACGATTCGGCCTACGGGCGCTACCTGCTCCAGTTCACGCAGCTGCAGACCATGCAGAGCAGCATGAACACCAACCTGACACTGTTCGACGCGCTGTTCGGCAACGACAAAGACTGATTCACCACAGAACCCCACACGCCATGTCCTATCAAGAAGCCTACGGCGAATACCACGCCGTCAACCTGGACGCACAAACCTCGCGCGCCTCGCCGGTGGAGCTGGTCTTGCTGCTCACCGACGGCCTGCTCGACGAGCTGGCGCGCGCGCGCGCGCACATCGCGGCGCGCCGCTACGAGCAGAAAGCGGCCAGCATCGACAAGTGCGTCGAGATCATCAACGGTCTGTCGAGCTCGCTCGATTTCGACGCCGGCGGCGAGACCGTCGCCAACCTGGCGCGCATCTATGAATTCTGCGCCGAGCACCTGCACGGCGCCGGCATCAAGCTCGACCCGGGCATGGTCGACGAAGTGATCCGTATCCTGAGCACCATCCGCCATGGCTGGAAAGGCGTGCAGGAACGCAATGGATAGAAGCCACATCATCGACCGCCTGAGCCATCAGCTCGACGCACGCCTGCATGAAGCGGGCCAACGCGCCGACTGGGCCGTGCTGGCGCCGAGTGTGCTCGAGCTGGGTCCGCAGTTGCAGGCGCTGGCCGCGCGCGGCCCCTGGAGCGGCGCCGAACGCGCCGCGCTGACGCGCCTGCGCGCCGCGCACGAACGCGCCGCCGCTGCTTGCGGCGCAGCCAGTGCTGCGCTGGGCGCACGGCTGGACGAGATGCGCAGCAACAAGGAAGGCTGGATGGCCTATGCCCTCGCGGGCGAAACCGAGATGGACCGAGCATGAATCTTTCGATGAGCTTTTCGATGAACAACAACATGAAGGCGGCCACCCCGACCGGCGCGCCGGCTGTGGCCGGCGCAGCCCCGGCGCAGGACGTTGCCGTGGCGGCGATCGATCCGCTGCTGGCCGGCGCCCTGCCCGCCACGCCGCCTGCCGCGCTGCCGTTCCAGCAGTGGATCGGACTCGATCCGGCGCCGCTCGACGCCACGCCGGAAGCGGCCGATCCGTCCGCCAGCGCGGAGGACGGTACGGCCGCGCCTGACAGCGCAGAGAACCTGGAGCAGCCGGCCGAGACGATGCTGCTGTCGGCGATGTCGTCGCCGCTGCTGGCGGCCAATCTGCCGTCGGCGATGCCGGCCATGATGATGGCGATGACTGGCGCAAGGGTTGAGAACCGTGCGCCGGCACTTGACAGCAATACCCCAGCCGCCACGCCCGCGTCGGCGTCAGGCGCAGCACCGGCCGCAGCGGCGCGTGCGCCAGTTGACGCGCTTGCGCTGCCTGTGGCAACCGTTGCGCCCGCTGCCACCGCCGCCGCCGTGCGGACCGATGTCGCCGCTACCGTGCAGGCGCCGGCCGCCGCCACGACCAGGAGCGCAGCCGCCGCACCACTCGCCGACACGAGCGGCGCCGACAGCGCAGCGATCGACGCCGCGCCCACCGGCGCCGCCGTCGCGGTCGCAGCGACGCCAGCGTCGACGACACGCGCCGGCGACACCCTTGCCCTGGCCGGCCCGCCAACCGCGTGGCGCCAGACGCTGCAGGAAGCGCTGGGCGACCGTCTGCAAATGCAAGCCGGACGCGGCGTCGAGCAAGCCACGATCCGTCTCGAACCGCCGATGCTGGGCCGGATCGATATCGCGATCCGCCACAGCGGCGGCAACCTGGAAGTGCACATCGCCGCCAGCAACAGCGAAGTGATGCGCCAGCTGAGCGGCGTCAGCGACGCCCTGCGCAACGACCTGGCGGGCCGTCAATTCAGCAGCGTGTCGCTGAGCGTGAGCGAGACGCCGCGCGCCCAGGCCGGCGCCCAAACCGGCACTGGGCCAGGCCAGAACGGCCAGCCAGGCGCCGACGCCCAGAATCGCGGACGCCAGCCGGGCCAGGAACAACGCACCCCGGGCCTGGCCCTGAACGATGCCGGCGACGCCGGTTCCCTCTTCTCCATGAACGGACGCGACTGAACCACCTATGAAAGCAAAACTGATCATCGCCTTCGCCGGCGTTGCACTGGCGGCAGCCGCCGCCGCAGGCGGCGCCATGTGGTACATGAAACCGGCCCCTGCTGCGGCGCCCGGCGCCGTGGCCGCCAAGCCGGCGCCGGAAAAGAAACTGACCAAGTACGTGACCCTGGACAAGGTGATCGTCATGCTGCGCCGCTCGCCGAGCGAGCAGGCGGCCCATTACCTGTCGGTCGACCTGGTGCTGGCCACCTCTCCGGAAGACGAAAAGACCGCCAAGGAACACTTGCCGCTGCTGCGCACCATCGCCGTCTCGGCGCTGTCTTCGCGCACCCTGGCGGAAGCATCGAGCATGACGGTGGACCAGTACGCGGCCGAGCTGAACAAGACGTTCAATGCCAGCTATGAAAAGGAAAACAACGTCAAGCCGTTCACCGAAGTCATGATCGGCAAGCTGATCATCGAGTGATCAGGATAACCACGTGGCCTACATGAGCGACTACCCCGATCCCGCCGCCGCCGACTACGGCGACACGGCGGCCGCGACGGGCATGAGCGCGGCCGAGGAAGGTCGTCATCTGGTGGCGTACGCGCCGCTGGTCAAGCGCATCGCGCGCCAGCTGGCGAGCCAGGCTTCGGGCTCGCTCGGGCGCGACGACCTGGAGCAGATCGGCCTGATGGGCCTGCTGGAAGCGCTGCGTCGCTACGGCGCACCCGATACCGGCTTCTCGAGCTACGCGGCACTGCGCGTGCGCGGCGCAATTCTGGACGAGCTGCGGCGCCAGGACTGGCGGCCGCGTGCGGTGCGCCAGGACAGTCACCGCCAGCGCGACGCCTTGCGCGCCCTCACCCGGCGCCTGGGGCGTGAGCCGCTCGAAAAAGAAGCAGCCGAGGCGCTGGGACTGAGTCTCGAGGATTACAACCAGTTTTTGCTGGACGACAGTGCCGAGGAAATGCTCAGCTTTGACGAAGTGCTGCAGGAAGCGGTGAGCCAGGCCCATTCGACCGCCGGTCCCGAAGAAGGCTACATGATGCGGCGCAGCCTGGAGCAGGTGCTGGGCAGTCTCAACGAGAAGGAGCAGCGGGTGATCCAGATGATCTACGAGTTCGAACTGAGCTACAAGGAAATCGCCGCCGTGCTCGACCTGTCCGACGCCCGCGTCTGTCAGCTCAACAAGAGCGCATTGAGCAAGATGAAGGCTGCGCTGCAAGCGACCTGATCCGATCAATCGAACAAGAACCAAAAGAACCACCGCCAGAAAGGCTAGACGTCATGCAGCAATTACTCGGTATCGCCATTGTGCTCGGCGCCGTCTTCGGGGGCTTTTCCCTGATGGGCGGCACCTTCGCATCGATCTTCCACCCGATCGAACTCCTGATCATCGGCGGCGCCGCGCTTGGCGCCCTGGTGCTGGGCAATCCCAAGCACGTGCTGTCCGAATTGGGTTACCAGTTGAAAAAGGTCGCCACGCGCAAGAAGCACGATTCGGAATTCCAGCGCCAATTGCTGCTGCTGATGTACGAACTGCTGCAGACCGCCGCCGGCGGCCTGAAGGCGCTCGACGCCCACGTCGAAGCGCCCAGCGAAAGCCCGCTGTTCCAGCGCTATCCGCGCATCCTGGAAGAACCAAAGCTGCTGTCCTTCATCGTCGACAACTTCCGCCTGATGGCGATGGGCAAGATCAACGCCCACGAGCTGGAGGGTGTGCTGGAACAGGAACTCGAAGCCATCCACGAAGAACTGACCCAGCCGGCCAAGTCGCTGCAGAAGATTGCCGAGGCGATGCCGGGCTTCGGCATCCTGGCCGCGGTGCTGGGCATCGTAATGGCCATGTACTCGGTCTCGGGCGGCGCCGGTTCGGGCGAGATCGCCGAAAAGATCGGCGCGGCCATGGTCGGCACCTTCATCGGCATCTTCTTCTGCTACGGCCTGCTCGAGCCGCTGGCCAACATGATGAAGCAGAACGTCAATTCGGAAGCCTCGACCATGGAAACGGTGAAGGTGGTGCTGTGCACCCACGTGGCCGGCAAGCCAGCACTGCTGGCGATCGACGCCGGACGGCGCCTGATCCAGCTGAATACCAAGCCCAGCTTCTCGCAGCTTGAACAATGGATCAACGCCATGGGCGGCGAAGACGAATCGCAGAACAAGCGGCGCCGCAACGGCGACCGCATGGCGGGGTAACACGTGTCGAAGGCCAACGAAAAGCACGAATCAACCATCGTCAAGCGCGGCGGCGGCAAGCACCAGCACGACGAGCACGGCGGCGCCTGGAAGGTGGCGTTCGCCGACTTCTGCCTGGCGCTGATGGCGTTGTTTCTGGTGCTGTGGCTGATCGCCACGCGCGAGCAGCAGAACCTGGAGCAGATCGTGCGCGATGCCAGCAGCGGCATGCTCGAAGGCCAGGGCCAGAAGCCGGCGGTCGCGACCCTGCCGAGCGGCAGCCTGATCGAACGCTTCGCCGTGCCGCGTACCGGCAATGGCGGCAGCGGCGATCCGGGCACCCCGAGCGCGCCAAAGGTGGCCTACGAGACCCCGGCCGACCTCTCGGCGCTGTCGCGCGCGCTGACCGAACTGTCGACCAGCGCCGGCTTGGAATCGAATCTGGCCACCGTGGTTACGCCTTACGGCCTGCGCGTGATGCTGCACGACACCGACAAGCAAGGCATGTTCATGCGCGGCAGCGCACTGCCGACCGACCGCTTCGCGCTCCTGCTGCAAAAGATGGGCCCGCTGTTCGCGCAGATGCGCAACCAGATGCTGATCGTCGGCCACACCGATTCGAGCCGCTACGCCGGCAAGGACAAGGGCGGCTACTCGAACTGGGCGCTCTCGACCGACCGCGCGCTGGCTGCGCGCGCCAGGCTGCTCGGCGGCGGCATGCTCAGCAGCAGCGTGCTGCAGGTGGTCGGCATGGCCGACCGCGGCCCGCTGCATCCGGAAAGCCCGCTTGACGGCAGGAACCGCCGCATCGAACTCCTGATCCTGACCAGCGCCCAGTCGCGCGCGGTGTCGGCCATGTTCGGCGCCCCCGCGACAGAAGGCGCCAACGCGCCCGGTAATGGTGCTACTGTCGTCCTGCCGGACGCCGCGGCGTTGGAAACGCTGCGCGGCCAACTGCCTAAAATGCCATGACGATTCAATCGAAATCCAGAGGTAACCGCATGAAGATCACCGGTTCTGCCGTCTCCACCGTCAGCGTCGGCGCCGCGCGCGTCGACACGTCCGCGCCGGCCGATGGCGCCGCCTCGACTGCGTCCGCTTCGGGCTCTTCCTCGGCCCCGCTGCAGTCCGAAGTGCTGAAACCGGCCGCCGACGCCCTGCGCGCGATGCCCGACTTCGACGCGGCCCGCGTGGCCGAACTGCGCGATGCGCTGGCGCGCGGTGAATTGCCCTTCGACGCCGGCCGTCTGGCCGGACTGATCCAGAAATTCCACGGAGGCCGCTGAATATGGCAACCCTGACCCGCCAGCAGGCCAACGCCCTGCTGACCAATGGCGTGCAGCTCGACCTGCGCGAAGCCGGCGCCGTGCATGCACTGCTCGAACAGCAGTTCGATGCCGCCGTACGCCACCGCAGCGCCGAACTGTCGACGCTGGCTGAACAGCTCGAGCCGCTGCTGGAAGGCATGGATGCGCGCCGCAAGCAGCGCGTGTCGCTGGTGCGCGCCCTGCTCGGCCCGCAGGGCACGATGAACGATTATTTCGCCACGTTGCAGCCGGCGCCGCGTACTGCGCTCGAATCGGCCTGGGGCGAACTCGAACGGATCGTACGCGACTGCAAGAACGCGACCCTGCGCAACGGCAGCCTGCTGGCCGAACAGTATTCGGTGATGGAGCGCGTGCTGCATGGCGAGGAGCAGATCTATGCGCCACGCTGACCTGACGATCGCGTCGACGACGCCAACGAGCGCCACCGACGCCACCCGTCCCACCGCTGCCATCGGCGGCGGCGAGGGCTTTGGTCGCATGTTCAGCCAGTTGCAAGGCGAAGTCGCGCAGTTCATCGAGAACGGCGACGCTGGCAGCTCTGCCGCCAGCGCCCTGAACGCCGAAGGCGCCGCCGTGCGCGCCCGGGCAAACGGCTTGATCAGTGGTGAAATCGATAACCTGCCCCCGGGCGGCGCTGCGGCCGGCTCGCCTGAACAGCAAGCTTTCCTGGACAGCATCGCGCCCTGGGCGCGCAAGGCCGCCGCGCGCCTCGGCGTGGCGCCAGAACTGGTGTCGGCCCACGCCGCGCTGGAATCGGGCTGGGGACAACGCCCGCTGCGCGCCGGCGACGGCGCCAACACCCATAACCTGTTCGGGATCAAGGCCGGCGCCGGTTGGGATGGCGCCACCAGCGACTCGAGCACCACCGAATACGTCAATGGCGCGGCGCTGAAAACGCGCGAACGCTTCCGCGCTTACCCTGACCAGGCCGCGGCATTCGACGATTACGCGCGCATGCTGCTGGAAAACCCGCGCTATCGCGGCGCCCTCAACACCGGCAACGACGCCAATGCGTTCGCCCAGGGGCTGGCGCGCGGCGGCTATGCCACCGACCCGGCGTATGCCGCCAAACTGGCCAAGGTAGCGGCCACCCTGCGCGGCGGCGACGACGAGTGAGGTTTTATTCGCCCAGCGGCAGCTCGACTGGCTGCACCGCGCCGGCGCCGAGCACGCGCATGCGCACGATCTGGCCGCTGGCGCTGTTCCTGACCCGCACCACGGCGCCGCGTGCGCCGGCGTCGAGTGCCTCGCCCGCCATGCTGACCTCGATGCCATCGTGCTGCGCCTGCATGATGACCTGGTCGCCGCGCTTGACGGCAATCGGCGCCGTCAGTTGGCTGGCGCGCAGGATTTCGCCCGCGCGCAGGCTGCGCCGGCTGCTCTGGCCTGCGACCGCGTCGAGCGTGCCGACCGGATCCGGGATGTTGCTCACGTCGCGCCGTTCGAGCGTGACGTCGGCGTCGCTCAAGGTCTGGTTCATCGACACCGGCGCCGCCGTTACCGCGACCAGCGCCGAGACCCGGGCGCGCACCGTGAAATCGTGGCGCCAGCCGCGTCCATCCGGGCAGCGCGCGGCAAAGCGCATGCGCGCCGGCTGGCGCGTGTCGAGCGTCTCGATCTTGACGGGCGCGGCGCACGCCGGGGCCGGACGCGCACTGACCACGCTCAGCTCGAACTGCGGCTCGCCCAAGCCGCTGCCTGCGGCCTGGCGCTCGAGTTCTTCGCGTGCAGCTTGTTCTATCTGCAAGGAAATAGATTGAGCTGCCCCGACTGTCGCGCATAAAAGACAGATTACAATACTAAGCGTTGCCTTATGGAAAGCAATCATTGGACAATAGGGGTGGGGCGAAAAAGTTCCATTCTACCCAATCACACTGCAGTTCACGGAGAAATACCCATGTCGATCAATTTCAAGGAAGCCCTCGGCGTACACGCAGACGCGCTGCACCTGCGCGCTGAACGCACCCGCGTGCTGGCTGCGAACATCGCCAACGAAAGCACGCCCGGCTTCAGCGCGCGCGACATCGATTTCGCCGCCATGCTGCAGGACCGCATCGACGCCGAAGACGGTTTGCCGACCTTGTCGGAAGACGGTCCGCTGTTCCGCGTGCCCTACCAGCCCAGCGCCGACGGCAACACCGTCGAGATCGGCGTTGAGCAAGCGGCGTTTTCGCAGAACGCTTCCGATTTCCAGACCAGCCTGACCTTCATCAATATGAAGCTGCGCGGTCTGAACAAAGCCATCAACGGTCAGTAAGCCGGCCAGAGGACAACAGAATGGGCTTCAAGGATATTTCCCAAATCGCTGGTTCGGCCATGGCCGCCCAGACCGTGCGCATGAACACGATCGCCAGCAACCTGGCCAACGCGAATGCGGTCGCCACCAGCGAAGCCGATGGCTACCGCGCGCGCAAGCCGGTGTTTGCCGCCCTGATCGGCGACGCCGGCGCCGCCCAGGTGCAGGTGCTGGACGTGGTGCAGTCGAGCGAGCCGCTGCGCCGCGCGCACGAGCCCGACAATCCGCTGGCCGATGCCGACGGCATGGTGTATTACGCCAACGTCAATGAAGTGGCCGAAATGGCGGACATGATGTCCGCCTCGCGCGCGTTCGAAACCAATGTCGAAGTCATGGGTCGCATCAAGTCGATGCAGGCTTCGCTGCTGAAACTGGGAGAAGGCTGATCATGGTCACCACCAATACCGCATTTGGCCTGAACGGCAACGCATCGGGGGCTGCCAGCAACCAGGTCGCGGCCTCGAGCGCGCCGGTCAGCGAAAACAAGGACATGTTCACCAAGCTGCTGGTGGCGCAGATCCGCAACCAGGATCCGCTGGCCCCGTCCGACCCAAGTGAATTCGTCAACCAGCTGTCGCAGCTGTCGCAGACCGAAGCGCTGCAGAACCTGACCGCCACCACCGCGGCCAGCGCCGGCGTGCTGCAAAGCCTGCAAGTGCTGGCGATGGGCGCCCAGGTCGGCTCGGAAGTGTCGGTCGCCACCAGCCGCGTGCAGCTGGGCGAGGCGAAGCTGTCCGGCACCGTCCAGCTGGGCGGCGCCAGCAGCCTGACCCACCTGGTGCTGACCGATATCGGCGGCAAGCAGACCCGCATCGAACTGGCCCCGCACGGCGCCGGCGCCCAGGAATTCACGCTCGATCCGGTCGCGCTCGGACTGCCGGCCGGCAAGTACAGCATCGCTGCCGAAGCCTCGGACGGCACCAGGCCGGGCATCGAGATCGACGGCCGCCTCGACAGCGTGCGGCTGGCGGCGTCGGGCGCCATCGTGATGCAGGTTGCGGGTGTCGGCGAAGTCGAACCGGGCCTGATAACAGGATTCAAAGGCAAGACCACTCCCGCCGCGCTGGCGTCTCTGTCCACGGAACAATAAAAGGATTACCCCATGAGCTTCAATATCGCCCTCTCGGGCATCCAGGCCATCAACGAGCAGCTCAACGCGCTGTCGAACAATATCGCCAATGCCGGCACCTACGGCTTCAAGAGCAGCCGCGCCAACTTCGCGTCGGTCTACGCCGGCACCCAGGCGAACGGCGTCGAAGTGGGTTCGCTGACCCAGAACATCGGCCAGAACGGCAGCTTGTCGAGCACCGGCCGCAGCATGGATGCAGCAATCCAGGGCCGCGGCTTCTTTACCAGCCGCGACCCGCAGGGCGTGATCTCGTACTCGCGCGTCGGCATCTTCTCGACCAACGCCGACGGCTACCTGGTCGACGCCACCGGCAAGAACGTGCAAGGCTACGGCCCGAGCGTGGGCGGCGTGCTGGGCGTAATGGGCGACATCCAGATCCCGACCGGCCAGATTCCAGCCGTGGCCAGCACCAAGGTCACCTACACCGGCAATTTGTCGAACGACTGGACCAACCCGACCGTGACGCCGTTCAACAAGGACAACCAGAACAGCTACAACATGGTCAAGCAGTCGGTGGCCTTCGATTCGCTCGGCACCCAGCACACCGTGTCGCAGTACTTCGTGCGCACCGGCCCGACCGCCGTCAGCGTGTATTACAGCGTCGACGGCGCCGCCCCCACCGGCACGGTGCACCCGCTGAACTTCGACGGCAACGGCCAGCTGGCCGCGGCCTCGGCCACCGGCCCGGCCGTGACCCTGGCCCCGGCCGGCGCGGCGCCGATGTCGCTCAACTTCGACTACACCGGCACCACCAAGTTCGCCGGCGAAGCCACCACCACCACCAACCGCAGCAATGGTTACGCCTCGGGCACGTTTGTCGGTGTCGATCTGGCTGAAGACGGTTCGATCGTCGCCAAGTACAGCAACGAGCAGCAGCAAGTGGTCGGCACCATTGCGATCGCGACCTTCCCTGACGAAGGCAGCCTGGTGGCGGTCAGCGACACCGCCTGGATCGCCAATAGCGCCTCGGGCACGCCGCTGTACACCACCCCGGGCGTGGGCCTGGGCGGCAAGCTGTCGAAGGGCACGCTGGAAGGCTCGAACGTGGACATCACCTCGGAACTGGTCGGCCTGATGACCTCGCAGCGCAACTACCAGGCCAACTCGAAGGTGATCACCGCCGAGAACCAGATGATGCAGTCGCTGATGC
>Ga0265797_10001140_pt1 | contig 47467 bp, 33 predicted proteins | sample P2T30metagenome_FD_192433 | JGI IMG/M metagenome (GOLD analysis project Ga0265797, IMG submission 192433) | Plant litter microbial communities from East Loma Ridge, Irvine, California - P2 T30 | ecosystem: Environmental > Terrestrial > Plant litter > Unclassified | place: USA: California...
AAGGCGGCGGTACTACCCGCAACGGCCGTGACTCAGAAAGCAAGCGCCTCGGCGTGAAAGTCTACGGCGGCCAGGCAGTCAATGCCGGCGGCATCATCATTCGTCAGCGCGGCACCCCAGTGCGCGCCGGCACCGGCGTCGGCACGGGCAAGGATCACACCCTGTTCGCGCTGGTCACTGGCACCGTCAAGTTCGTCAAGCAAGGCGTGGGTTCGAAGCAATTCGTGACCGTCGTTGCTAACGAAGCAGCGGAAGCAGTCGCAGCGTAATAACGCACTCGCGCCGCTCTCGAGCGGCGCTTCTTTGCAAGGCGCGAGCCTTCCATCGAAAGGCTCTGCCCACGGTAGGGCCTTTTTAGTTTTTAAGCGGTCACAATCATGAAGTTTATCGACGAAGCAAAAATTGAAGTCATCGGAGGCGACGGCGGCAACGGGTGCGCCTCGTTCCGGCGCGAGAAGTTTCGCCCATTTGGCGGTCCCGATGGCGGCGATGGCGGCACGGGCAGTTCGATCTTTGTGGTTGCCGACCGCAACGTCAACACCCTGGTCGACTTTCGCTATTCGAAAGTCCACACCGGCAAGCACGGCGAACCGGGCCGCGGCTCGGATTGCTATGGCAAGGGCGCTGAAGACATCTATATGCGCATGCCGGTTGGCACGCTCATCATCGACGACGTCAACGGCGAGATCATCGCCGACCTGACCGAACACGGCCAGACCGAACTGCTCGCCAAAGGCGGCGAGGGCGGCTGGGGCAACATCCACTTTAAAAGTTCGACCAACCGCGCCCCGCGTCAAAAGACCGAAGGCAAGGAAGGCGAGCGTCGCACGTTGCGCCTGGAACTGAAAGTGCTGGCGGACGTGGGCCTGCTGGGCATGCCCAACGCCGGTAAATCGACCTTCATTACCGCCGTCTCGAACGCGCGCCCGAAGATCGCCGATTACCCGTTCACCACCCTGCACCCGAACCTGGGTGTGGTGCGCGTGTCGCACGAGAAAAGCTTTGTCGTGGCCGACATTCCGGGCCTGATCGAAGGCGCCGCCGAAGGTGCGGGCCTGGGTCACCAGTTCCTGCGTCACCTGGCGCGCACCGGCCTGCTGCTGCACATCGTCGACCTGTCGTCGTTCGAGGCGAACATCGATCCGGTCAAGGAAGCCAAGGCCCTGATCAAGGAGCTCGAAAAGTACGACGAAGAACTGCTGAACAAGCCGCGCTGGCTGGTGCTGAACAAGCTCGACGTGCTGGACGAAGCCGAACGCAAGAAGCGCGTCAAGGACATGATCAAGCGCCTGGCCTGGAAGGGCCCGGTGTTCGAGATTTCGGCGCTGAACCGCGAAGGTTGCCAGGATCTGATCAACGCGATCTACCTGCACCTCGAAGAAAAGCGTCACGCCGAGCACCGCGCCGAAGAAACCGCGATGACCGAAGAAGCGCGCGGCATTTCGTCGATCGATCCGGACGATCCACGTTTCAAGATCCTCGAAGACTGACCGTTGGCCGGTAGCATTCATCAGCCCCTTGCCTGGTCGCGCGCCTGGCTGCGCGGCCAGCTATTGCAGCTGGTCGCGACCGTCAGTTCGCTGGCCTCGCTGGCGGCTTTGCTCGATCCCGACCGTATCGCGTCGGCGATGGGCCTGTTTCTGGTTGGCGTGAACGGCTACAGCCAGTTCTATGCCATCTATGTTGGCGTGCGCCTCGCTACCGCGGGGTTGGCGCTGTTGGCGGCCAGGAACGGCGATCAGCCGTTGCTGGGCGACTTGACTGCCCTGTTCCTCCTGGCCCAGCCGGCCGGCCGCCTCGTCGCGGCCTTCGCAATCGGCTTGCCCACGGGGGTATTATTAGCTGTCTGCGCGGTTGAACTGCTGGCAGGAATTGCCCTGCTCGCATTGCGACCGCAGGGAAAATTCCTGTCGCCATGAACGCCGCCCTCCAACAAGCCTCCCGCATCATCGTCAAAGTAGGTTCCTCCCTCGTCACCGACGAGGGCAGGGGCCTGGACCATACCGCCATTGCCCGCTGGGCATTCCAGATTGCCGCGCTGCGCGCCCTTGGCAAGGACGTCGTCCTGGTCAGTTCGGGCGCCATTGCCGAAGGCATGCTGCGCCTGGGCTTTACCAAACGCCCGACGGATATCCATGAACTGCAGGCGTGCGCCGCCTGCGGCCAGATGGGCCTGGCGCAAATCTATGAATCCAGTTTTCGCGCCCATGGCGTGCAGACGGCCCAGGTGCTGCTCACGCACGCCGACCTGGCCGACCGCGAACGCTACCTGAACGCACGCTCGACGCTGACGACCTTGCTGCGCCTGAACGTGGTGCCGATCATCAACGAGAACGATACCGTCGTCACCGACGAGATCAAGTTCGGCGATAACGACACACTCGGCGCGCTGGTCGCCAACCTGATCGAGGCCGATGCGCTTGTCATCCTGACCGATCAGCCGGGCCTGTACTCGAGCGACCCGCGCAAGAACCCCGATGCGCAATTGATCCAGCAAGCCCAGGCGGGCGACGTGACGCTGGAAGCCATGGCGGGCGGCGCCGGCAGCAGCATCGGCCGCGGTGGCATGCTGACCAAGGTGCTGGCCGCCAAGCGCGCCGCGCGTTCCGGCGCGCATACCGTGATCGCCTGGGGCCGCGAGCCGGACGTGCTCACGCGCCTGGCGAATGGCGAGGCGATCGGCACGCAGTTGCTGGCCGCGACCGGCCGCCTGACGGCGCGGCGCCAGTGGATGGTCGACCATTTGCACACGACCGGCGAAGTCGTCATCGACGCCGGCGCCGCCGCCAAGCTCACGCGCGAAGGCAAGTCATTGCTGCCGATCGGCGTCATCGCCGTCAAGGGCGAGTTCGGTCGTGGCCAGGTGATCACCTGCGTCGATGAAGCAGGCACACCGCTCGCGCGCGGGCTGACCAATTACGCGAGCAGCGAAGTGCGCCGCATCATGCGTCACTCGTCGACCGAAATCGAGCGCATCCTCGGCTTTGTCGAAGGGCCGGAGCTCGTGCATCGCGACAATATGGTGTTGTTGTAGACAGCGAGTACTAACAAACCTTCCGTTGCGCCGAAGTGACGTAACCACAGGTTGACACCGCATTTTGTCCAGAAATATTGCCGTAGAGATGCAAACGTCAGACTTGGCGATACACTCCAGATAAGCGCGCCCGGCGTGCATATTTTAGGACTCGTCATGAAGTTAAGCCGCAAATTGCCTTTGGGCTTCGCCGCCGTCACCCTGCTCGTCGCCTGCGCCGGCTTCTTCGGCATGACGCAAATGAACAGCTCGGTCGATACATACCGTCAAGCGGTCGTCACCGAAGGCCAGTCTCAGCAGGTGCAAGCCCTGTTGTCGAACTTCCGCAAACAGCTACAGGAGTGGAAAAACACCCTGTTGCGCGGCAAGGACGATAGCGAACGCGCCAAGTACTGGGGCGCGTTCCAGAAGAATGAAACCGAGGTTGCGGGTCAGGTTCAAGCCTTGCTGCGCGCGATGCCGGACGGCGAGGTGCGCACACTGGTGACGCAGTTCGGCGCCGCGCACGCGAAGATGGGCGCCGGCTACCGGCGCGGTTTCCAGGATTTCGAAGCGGCCGGTTTCGACGCCGCCGCCGGCGATGTCGCCGTCAAGGGCATGGACCGCGCGCCGGCCGAGTTGCTGGTGCAGGCCGAGCAGAAGATGTCGGCGCTCAGCATGGCCAGCGTGGCCCAGGCCGATGCAGTGGGCAAGCGCGCAACGGTGCTCAGCTACAGCCTGATGCTGCTGGGCGCCGTAGTGGCCATCGTCGCCGGCGTTTTGGTGTCGCGCTCGATCACGCGCCCGCTCGACGAAGCCGTGGAAGCGGCGCGCAGCGTGGCGGCAGGCGACCTGCGCACCGCGATCACGGTGCGCAGCGATGACGAGACTGGGCAACTGCTGATGGCATTGAAAGAGATGTCGGCCAGCCTGCAGCGCATCGTGCTGGAAGTGCGTGGTGGCGCGGAAACCATCGCGGTCGCCTCGGGCGAAATCGCACAGGGCAACCTGGACCTGTCGGCGCGCACCGAGCGCCAGGCCGGCGCGCTGGAAGAGACGGCGTCGTCGATGGAAGAGCTGACCTCGACCGTGCGTCAGAATGCCGACAATGCGCGCCAGGCCAGCCAGCTGGCCGTGTCGGCGTGCGACGTGGCGGTCAAGGGTGGCAAGGTGGTCGAGCAGGTGGTGGGCACAATGGCGTCGATCAGTGCCTCGTCGCGCAAGATCGCTGACATCATCGGCGTCATTGACGCGATTGCATTCCAGACCAATATCCTGGCCCTGAATGCGGCGGTCGAAGCGGCGCGCGCCGGCGAGCAGGGCCGCGGCTTTGCCGTCGTGGCCGGCGAAGTGCGCACGCTGGCCCAGCGTTCGGCCACGGCCGCAAAAGAAATCAAGGACCTGATCGGCGAATCGGTGGCCTGCGTTCAGACCGGCGACCGGCTGGCCGGCGAAGCTGGCGTGACCATGGGCGAGATCCTGGCCAGCGTGCGCGGCGTGATGGACATCATCACCGAGATCAGTGCCGCCAGCAGCGAGCAGAGCCAGGGCATCGCCCAGGTCAACCAGGCCGTCACCGAAATGGACAGCGCGACCCAGCAGAACGCGGCGCTGGTCGAGCAGGCCGCCGCCGCCGCACAGTCGCTGCGCGAGCAGACGGTGGCGCTGACGGAAGTGGTCAGTGTGTTCAAGGTCGAGGAGCCTGTGCAGGCCGTGGCGGCGCCGCGTGTCACGGCGGCGCTGGCCAGGGCTTAACGCGAAGGCGCCGGGCACGGTAAGATGCACCGCGCCCGCGTTCCCGGGATGGGCCCGGCCAGCGGCGGCGCAGCAGGTTACCCCACCATTCGATGACGCCACTTTCCCCTTCCGCCGTGGTCCAGGCCCAGCTCGACGCCTACAACGCCAAGGACCTCGACGCCTTGATGCACACCTATGCGCCCGACGCCGCGCAGTTCGCGCTGCATGGCGACCTGCTGGCCGAGGGCCACGCGCAGATCCGTCCACGTTACGAGGTACGTTTTCAGGAGCCCGACCTGCACGCCCGGCTGCTGTCGCGCACTGTGCTGGGTAACTTCGTCACCGACCTCGAGATCGTCACCCGCAATTTCCCTGAAGGCAAGGGAACGGTCGAGATGCTGTGCGTGTACGAAGTTATCGACGGGCGCATCGTGCGCGCCTCGTTCGCTACTGGCGAAACTCGGATGTAACCCGGATCTAGCTCGCGGCCGAGACGGCTGTCGTGGCCGCCGCCGTTTCCATTGCCACGGCGGCCGGATCGAGCGTGCCGGCTGGCGCCGGCGTCTTGTCCCTGAACTCGCACAGGTCGGCGATCAGGCAGTTCCAGCATTTGGGCTTGCGCGCCACGCAGGTGTAGCGCCCGTGCAGGATCAGCCAGTGGTGGGCGTCGTGCAAAAATTCCTTCGGCACAAACTTCAAAAGCTTTTGCTCGACGATGTCGACGTTCTTGCCCGGCGCGATCTTCGTGCGGTTCGACACGCGGAAGATATGCGTGTCCACCGCCATGGTCGGCTCGCCAAACGCCGTATTCAACACGACATTGGCCGTCTTGCGGCCGACGCCCGGCAAGGCTTCGAGCGCTTCGCGCACGGGCGGCACCTCGCCACCGTGCTGCTCGACCAGGATCTGGCAGGTGGCGATCACGTTCTTCGCCTTGGTGTTGTACAGGCCAATGGTCGAGATATAGGTCTTGAGCTCATCGATGCCCAGGTCGAGGATTGCCTGCGGCGTGTTCGCCACCGGAAACAGGCGGCGCATGGCCTTGTTCACGCCGACGTCGGTCGATTGGGCCGATAACAGCACCGCGATCAACAGTTCGAATGGCGTGGAAAATTCCAGTTCAGTAGTCGGCGTCGGATTGGCGGCGCGAAAGCGCGTGAAAATTTCGAGACGTTTGGCGGAATTCATCGAGGTACAGTCAAGTCTCAGGTCGGGTCAGTCTTGCCGGCGGCCTTCAGGCGCGCGCGTTCCATGGCGGCGGCGATGATCGCGCGCTTGCGTTCCTTCTCGGCCAGTTCTTCCGGCGTATTGGTCGCTTCGGCCGTCACTTCGCGCATTTTCTGGACGGCCTTGGCGGCCAGGCGCGCATCGTTCTCGTCGCGCTCGCGACGCAGGCGCGCTTCGCGGAAGTCGTGGCGGCTGCGCGCCGCGTCGGCTTGTTCCTGTGTCCAGGCATCCCAGCCGGTGCGCTCACCCGTGACCGGCACCATCGCGATACAGTCGACCGGGCAGGGCGCCACGCACAGGTCGCAGCCGGTGCACAGGCTCGGCAGGATCGTGTGCATCTGCTTGGCTGCGCCCATGATCGCATCGACCGGACAGGCCTGGATGCACAGCGTACAGCCGATACACAGCGCCTCGTCGATGAACGCCACGGGGCGCGGCCGCTCGAGCCCATTGGCCGGATTGATCGGGATGACGACGCGGCCGGTGGCGGCGGCCAGGCGGCGCACGCCCTCCGTGCCGCCCGGCGGGCACTGGTTGATGTCGGCTTCGCCGCTGGCCATCGCTTCCGCATACGGCCGGCAAGCGGGATACCCGCACTTGGTGCACTGGGTTTGCGGCAGCAGGTCTTCGAGCTGGTCGGCGAGGGTCTTGGTCACGGCGTGGCGCAGTTGGTAAAGCCGACATTATCCGCCAAAACCGGACGCGCTGCGGTGAAACAGGGACGATTGCGCTGCACGTTGAACGCTTCCTTTCCGTGCGTGGTCAATCGAACAGAGGGGCAATCTGCAACGTGCTGTACTATTGCCTGATGCTGAACGACGAGGACTGACCATGAATGAGTTGATCGCGCCGTTGCTGTTCGCCGCCATCTTTTCTGCAGGCGACAATTTGCAGATACGTGCGCCAAGGGATGGCAACGCTGCCCCGCACGCCGAGCAGGTTCAGGCTGCGCCTGCGCTGCCGTCGCTGTACCGCAGCGTCGAATCGAGCGGCGAACTGCGGCGCGGCGAGCGTCTGCCGGCGCGTTACCAGACCCACCAGTATGTGATCGAAGACTGGCGCAAGCTACGCCTGTCCAAGCCGCCGCGTGGACACCAGTGGGTGCAGGCCGACGGCAGTTTTGCGCTGGTGGCCATTGCCACCGGGCGGGTGGAGCAGGTGGTGCTGGGGCGCTGAGCGCGGGTTGTCGCACCCCATCGCCCGCGCAAAAAAATGCCATGGCCTCAGCCATGGCATTGTTCATTCTGCGTCCGTTTATTGGTTCTCGCGGATAAATTCCGTGATCTTCGGACACACAATCTCGCGCCAGCGGCGGCCCGAGAAAATACCATAGTGGCCGGCTTTCTCGACCACGAACGCCTGCTTCTTTTCTGCGGGCACGCCAGTGCACAGATCATGCGCGGCGCTGGTCTGGCCCAGGCCCGAGATGTCGTCCAGCTCGCCTTCGACGGTGAGCAGCGCCACCGATTCGATGTCCTGCGGGCGCACCAGTTGGCCACCGACATTCCACGTGCCTTTGGGCAGGCTGAAGTCCTGGAACACGGTCTTGATCGTGTCGAGGTAGTACTCGGCCGGCATGTCGAGCACGGCGTTGTATTCGTCGTAGAACTGGCGGTGCGACTCGGCCGAATCGTCGTCGCCCTGCACCAGGTGCTGGTAGAACTCGCGGTGGCTCTGGGCATGGCGGCCCGGGTTCATTGCGATGAAACCGGCGTGCTGCAGGAAGCCCGGATAGACCTTGCGGCCAAAGCCCGGGTAATTGCCCGGCACCGCGTAAATCACGGTGTTCTCGAACCACGAAAACGGCTTTTCGACGGCCAGGTCATTGACGGCCGTGGGCGACTTGCGGGGGTCGATCGGGCCGCCCATCATCGTCATCGTTTTCGGCAGCTTGGCGTCTTTCTCGCTCGCCATCAGCGCAATCGCGGCCAGCACCGGCACTGTTGGCTGGCACACGGAAATTACGTGCACATTCGGGCCCAGGTGGCGGATGAAGTCCTGGACGTAGAAGATGTAATTGTCGAGGTGGAACGGGCCGTCGGCCAGCGGCACCATGCGCGCATCGGTCCAGTCGGTGATGAACACGTCATGGTCGACCAGCAGGGCCTTGACGGTGTCGCGCAGCAGCGTGGCGTGGTGGCCGGACAGCGGCGCGACGAGCAGCACGGCCGGCTGGGCGAGGGCGGCGAGCTTGGCGTCTGGCAAATCCTTCTTGAAGTGCAGCAGCTTGCAGAACGGTTTTTCGAGCACGGTCTGCTCGACAATGTTCACATCATTGCCCTTGATCGTGGTGGTCTTGAGGCCGAAGGCCGGCTTCTGGTATTCCTTGCCCAGGCGGTACATCAGCTCGTACCCGGCGGCGATACGCTGCGAAAACGGGGTGTGCGCGAATGGCGAGACGGGATTGGAAAACATCTTCGACGACGCCTCGGCCCACTGCATCAGTGGGGTCAGGAAGGAACGCTGCATTTCGTGCAATTGGTAAAGCATAAATAGATCCTTCTGGTGACTGAGCGCGCCGCAATCGTATGCGTTGAAGCTTCAACGATTATAGGGGAATATTCTTGGCGCGTGGAAACTAGGGCCTGGACGCACCCTTATGCATGGTGCAGTTGTAGCATATTTACCCGCGCACGCTCGGTTGGACGTCCCACATAAAACAAAACGCCCCGCAAGGCGGGGCGTTTCGGGAAGACTCTGTCGCTGTGAAGTGACAGAACGACCGTTCTGGACAACTTAGTCGAACACAGGCGTTTCGACACCCAGGATCTTGTGCAGCTTCGGCGACGTGGTCGTGTACTGCATGTGGATCTTCTTGTCCGGGAAGATGTACGGCGCTGCGCCGAAGGCGGCCAGCGCGGCCTCGTGGAAGCCCGACAGGATCAGCTTCTTCTTGCCCGGATAGGTGTTGATGTCGCCGACGGCGAAGATGCCCGGAACATTGGTCTCGAACTTCTCGGTGTCGACCACCTTCAGTTGCTTGCGCTCGATGTCCAGGCCCCATTCTGCGATCGGGCCCAGCTTTGGCGACAGGCCGAAGAACACCAGCAGCATGTCCAGCGGCACGCGGCGGGTGACGCCGTCGGCGCCGGTGACCTTCACTTCGGTCAGCTGGCCGTCTTTTTCATCGAAGCCGGTGACCTGGCCGATGATCAATTGCATTTCGTATTCGTCGCACAGCGCCTTCATCTTGGCGACCGATGCCGGGGCCGCGCGGAAGTCGTCACGGCGGTGCACCAGCACCACGGACTCGGCCTTGCCGACGAAGTTCAGCGCCCAGTCGAGCGCCGAGTCGCCGCCACCGCAGATGACGATGTTCTTGCCATCGAAGCGTGCCGGATCTTTCACGCGGTAGAACAGTTGCTCATTTTCAAACTTGTCGATCGCGTCGACCTTGATCGTGCGCGCCTGGAACGAACCGACGCCGGCAGCGATGAAAATGGTCTTGGTGATGAACTGGGTGCCGGTCGAGGTTTCGACGTTGAACCGGTTGTCTTCACGGCGCTGCACGCCGGTGACTTCCTGGCCCAGGTGGAAGGTTGGCTCGAACGGCTCGATCTGCTTGAGCAGGTTGTCGGTCAGCTCTTGCCCGGTGCACACCGGCACGGCCGGGATGTCATAGATCGGCTTGTCAGGGTAGAGCTCCACGCACTGGCCGCCGACGGCTGGCAGCGAGTCGATGACGTGGGCCTTGATTTCAAGAAGGCCGAGTTCGAAGACCTGGAACAGGCCGACCGGACCGGCGCCGATGATGACGGCATCGGTTTCGATGGCGCCGGCGAACGAACTGTTGGGAGCGATGCTGCCCGCTTCGTGGGTGGCACTGATAGTCATGCGCTTAAATCCTGTGATGTTTGAATGGTGAGGCAATGGCGGCCAGAACCGCCTTGCGTAACGACCCCGGGACCGGCGCCGGACAGCCGGCGCGACGGCGGCCTGACCGCTTGATCAGCGGGCCAGTTGGTCCAGCTTGTCCGTGACGTCTTTCCACTTGTCCGCGTCTGGCAGGGCGGCCTTCGTCTTGGTAATCGACGGCCAGAAGCGCGACAGGTCGGCATTGATCTTGATGAACTGCTGTTGATCGCCAGGCACGTCTTCTTCGGCAAAGATTGCATTGACCGGGCACTCGGCAACGCACACGGCGCAGTCGATGCACTCGTCGGGATCGATGGCGAGGAAATTCGGGCCTTCCCGGAAACAATCTACCGGGCATACATCGACGCAGTCGGTGTAACGACAGCTGATGCACGATTCGGTGACAACGTGGGTCATAACAGTCCTATCAGTTGGTGGGGTGTCGCATTGCCGGGCGCACGAGGGCCGGCCGGACAAGACAAAGCACTGTATTTTAGGGCAATTCCGGTTTTCTCACAAACCCGCGCATATACACAATGGACATAAGCAAATGACGGACTGAAGCGCACGAGCGTGCGGTTCAACCGGGTAGGGATTGGCGTGCCGGGCGCTCAGGCGGCGTGACGCCGTTGCGCGAGCAGATCTTGCCATTCGCCACCGTTGCCATCTTCTTGCACGAAAACCGTGTGGCGTGCGCTGATTTTCATGCCAGCAGCGATGCGTCGGCGCCCTGGCCGGCTGCGGGCGAGAGCGCTGCGGGCAAACCGTGTGCGGGAATGCCGGCGGCGGCGGGCGAGGGCAGGCTGGCGCCAGCCGGGCCATGACGGCCCTGTTCGGCGCACCAGCGCGCCAGCAGGCGCGCTTCGCCGGCCAGCACACGGTCGGCACCATCGTATTCGGGTAATTGCATGGTGCCGCAGCAGGCGCGCCTGTCTTGCCTGGCGCCTGGGGCATCGCATATGCAGGCGGCCAGCGGCACGCCGGGCATGAACAGGGCTGCTGATTCGCCCGCTTTCAGATCGCCGGCCTCGACGACTTCGCGGCGGCTGAACTGGTTGCGGATGAAGCCGCGGTATGCATTCGGCTTGCCGTCGCTCGTGACCGCCTGCAGCATGCCGTTGACGACGTCGGCGAAGGTGGCTGCGGCGTCGGGGGCGTCGATCAGGGCGCGCAGCAGCACGCCGCTCAGGTAGGCGGCCACCCGGTGCAAGACGGCGGCGTCGTCTTCGCGATCTGGGTTGCGCTCGTAGGCGAACAGGTCGGCCAGCACGTCGTACACGGCGCCGGTGAAGACCTGGGAAATGGCGTGCACCTGGGTGCCGGCCTGGCTCAGGCGCAGATCATTGTCGGCGTTGCGCAAGCCATTGCTGTTGCCCAGCGCCAGCCCGAACTGCTCGGCGACGTCGGTCAGGAACGATTTGTCGTGGAGATTGGCCCTGGTCTGGGCGACGATCGCTTCGCACTGGTCGAGCTGCGCCAGCGCCAGGAATACCGCAGTGAGGTCGCCGAACGATTCGTGCAGGCCGCCGGTCTGGGGCGGGGCGTCGGCCTGCAGCCAGCGCGGCTTGATGCCGTCGAGGATCGCGTGGGCGGTCTCGTGCGAGACGATGTCGAACGAGCGGCAGGTAAATACGCGCTCGGGCGCGCCGCCGGGAATGAAATCGCCGAACTTGAGGCAGCCCTGGGTGCGGCTGTAGAACGCGTTCATGACGTTGGGCAGGCCGTGCGGATAGACGCGCAGCGGATTGGTGTCGCTGCTGCTGTTCCATTGCCACGGCAGCGGCATGGCGACGCCGGCCGCCACCAGCACGCGCTGGTACATGGTCAGGGTCTGGCGCACGACGGCAAAGGTGTGCACGGCGTCGAACTGGGGCGTGTCGGGCTCGGTGACAAAGTCGCCGAAGGCATTCGGTTCGACCGGATCGATGCCGGGCACGCCGGGCGCGATGCGGGCGTCGCGCGGGCCGGCCAGCACCACGCCGGGCAGATACGCGCGGCGGGTGCCGATCTCGCCGACCGACGGGTCTTGCTTCCACATCAGCACGCGCGCGCCGAAGGCGTATGGCAGCGGCTCGGCGTCGACGAGCGGCCCCGGATCGGCATCGGCGGGCTCGGCGGTATCAGCGGATTCATCGACCAGGCGGGCCACGCGTCCCGGCTGTCGAAACCGGGCGCCGTGCTGCACCTCGGGCGGCTCCAGGGGATACATTTCCATGACGACTCCTTGCGTAATGACGGCGTTCGCCTTCATGGTCGCCCGCTATGTCGAGTACGCTTTGACATGCATCAAGCGCGCCGTCACGAATGCGTCAGTTCTAGCGAGCTCTGGCATACGACGGCGTCAACTGGCATCATGGCGGATTGTTCGCAATGATTTAGGAAGGAAAGTCCCGATGGCGGAAATCAGTATCGTCCAGCAACACAGCCTGAGCCCGGCTGCGGCACGTACGGCGGCCGAGCAGGTGGCGCAGCGGATTGCTGCCGAATATGGACTGGCATGCCAGTGGGACGGCGACGTGCTGCGCTTCGAGCGCAGTGGCGTGGAAGGGGTATTGACGCTGGAAGACCAGCAAGCGGCGATGCGGATTCGCCTGGGATTCTTCATGGGCGCGTTCGCGCCGGCCATCGAGGCCAAGGTGGCGGAGAAAATGCGCAAGACTTTCACCGCCGCATGATCGGCTAGCCTGCCAATCAGCCCTTCAGCTCTTCGATCAGATCGATGTATTGCTGCTGGGCTTCTTCTTGCGAGGTGCCGGCCAGACCGGCCCAGGCGTCGAACTTGGCGCGCGCCACGAAATCGGTCATGCCCGGACGCTCACCGGTGGCGTCGCCGCTCGAACCCTGCTTGTAGAGCGCGTAAATCTTCAGCAACGTCATATTGTCCGGACGCTCCGACAGATTCTTCGAATCGAGCTGGGCCTGGTTGAACTGTTCTTGCACGCTCATGAAAAACTCCTGTGATGGTTGGTTGCGGTATTGTCGCTTGGACAATGCGGCAGGCATCTTAGCGCAGGAGATGGGGACGATCCGAGGATTCGGTCGTACTTTAGAAGGGAACTTCAAATGCAGGACGACGCAGGGTACAGCGCAGGGAACGACCTGCCACGCGCCGCTTGACGGCGGCGCATGGCAGAAAATCTACGACAACGCTCAGACGGCCAGCAGGTCGACGTCGAAGATCAGGGTGGCGTTTGGCGGGATGACGCCGCCGGCGCCGCGCGCGCCATAGCCCAGGGCTGCCGGAATGGTCAGGCGACGCGAACCGCCGATTTTCATGCCTTGCACGCCTTCGTCCCAGCCGCGAATGACCTGGCCGGCGCCGAGTGCGAACTCGAACGGATCGCCGCGGTCCTTGCTCGAATCGAACTTGCTGCCGAGGCTGCCGTCGTCGTTGCGCAGCCAGCCGGTGTAGTGCACGGTGACGTGCTGGCCAGCCTTGGCTTCGTCGCCGGTGCCGGTGACGAGTTCTTCGTATTGCAGGCCAGAATCGGTAGTGATGGTGGACATGGTCTTCCTTGTTGTTCAGATTGAACGCCGATTGTAGTGCATGGGTCGGGAAACCGCCAATCGCCAAGCCAGCCGTGCGCCGCGTGGCCGGCCCGCGCCGTCCCGTAGAATGCCCTTTTCGACCATCCATCTGGAGCCGCCATGCCGCACGCCGACAGCGCGAACGTTCGTCCGGGGACCGCCCCAATGAAGGGTGTCCTGCTCGCCTGGCGGCGCGCGCTGCGCGCGCAGTTCAGCGCGCGCATGCTGCTGCTCTCGCTGGTCCCGCTGCTGCTCTCGCTCACGCTGTGGGGCGTGGCAATGTGGTTCGGCCTGCAGCCGCTGCTCGACTGGCTGCACGGCCTGTTCGCCGACTATGGCGGCTTCGACACCAGCAACAGCATGCTGGGCATGCTCGGCCTGGGCATGCTCAAGGTGATGGTCGTGCCCCTGCTGGCGATCGCGCTGCTGCTGCCGTTGATGATTGCCTCGAGCCTGCTGTTCATGGGGGTCGTGGCGATGCCGGCCATTGAGCGCCACGTGAGCGGCCGCCACTTTCCAAAGCTCGAGAAGAAAGAAGGCGGCTCGTTCATCGGCAGCCTGGCGATCAACCTGGGCAGTTCGGCAGTGTTCGCAGTGCTGTGGCTGTTCACGCTGCCGCTGTATGCGGTGCCGCCGCTGGCCTGGCTGGTGCAGGCCAGCCTGTGGGCCTGGGTCACGTCGCGCGTGATGAGCTATGACGCACTGGCCGCGCATGCCAGCCCGGCCGAGCGCCAGGCCCTGATGCGTCAATGCCGCCCGGCGCTGCTGGCCATCGGCCTGGCCTCGGGCCTGGCTGGCGCGCTGCCCGGCATCGCCTGGATGGGCGGGGCGGTGATCTCGGTGGTGCTGTTCCCGGTGCTCGCGCTCGTGTCGCTATGGCTGTACATCGTGATCTTCCTGTTCGCCGGACTCTGGTTCCAGTACTACTGCCTTCAGGCATTGGAGGAATTGCGCGCGCAACGGGTCATGCCTCGTCCCCAATCCGACACATTCATGTAAATCAGCGGTGTGCTGTGCACCGTCCTGGTTTCCAGTGCGTTAAATGCCAGCATCGGACGTGCTTGATACCCGTGATGTGTTGCCGCCAACAGTTGTGACAACTGAGCATGCCTTGTAGTCATGCCATTGCGCCAACTCGTTGTTTTTTTGCGAAAATATTCCTGTTAAAGCCGATTTGTTAAACGCTATCTCGCGTGCAGCGTATTGATGTGGTGGAATATTGCCTATGGACGGGGCGATCTGGAGTGGGATTGCACTGCTGAAATTTGTGAACTAACAGACACCACAATCACTCGAACAGACCAGCAGCGATGCGGATGGCGAGCAGGTTGGCGGGGTTGCAAGCGTTTTGATTCGGACCGGTTAAGCCATCATGGAAAGTATTCGTCGCCTCGTGCGACCAGGCAATGTATTCGGCAAGCGCGCCGCCACCTCGCGGAGCGAACCGTCCATGGACGGCGCAGTTGCCGAGCCCGTCGTCGCCTCAGCGAACGCTGCGGCAGCGTCCGGCGCTTCTGCGTCCGCTGCTGCGTCCGCCGCTACTGCGTCCGCCGCGACGTCCGCTGCTGCGCCTGCGCCTGCGCCGGGTGCAACCGGCGACGTGCCCTTGTACGAAGCATTCCCGCACCTGGCCGGCAACGGCGGCGTGCCGGGCGGCCCGGCGGGTGGTCCGGATCAACCGTCGCCGGGCCCGCGCAAGCGGCGCTGGAAACTCTGGCTCGCCCTGATCGGCCTGCTGCTGATCGCGATCCTGGCCGCCTGGGCGGTGATGGAAACCCGCACCTCGCGCCTGCAGGCAAAGATCTTCGCCGACATGGCCAGCGAACTCACTTTCCGCATGGCCAATGGCCCGAGCGATGCGATCCGCTTCCCGGCCGCCAGCCCGTACGACACCCGGCTCGGCTACGCCGGCCTGCCGAAATACCTCGAACGCCTGCAAACGCGCGATTACGCCATTGCTTCTCAAGCCCGCATTTCGCCGCAGATGGTCAAGATGGCCGACCTCGGCCTGTACGCCACGTACCATGAGAAAACCAAGGTCGGCCTCGAGATCCTCGATTGCCGCGCCCAGCCGCTGTTCACGTCGCGCTTCCCCGAGCGCTACTACGACAATTTCAATGCCGCGCCGTCGCTGCTGGTGCAAAGCCTGCTGTTCATCGAGAACCGCGAACTGCTCGACGCCAGCCACCCGCGCCGCAACCCGGCGGTCGAATGGGACCGCTTCTCGAAAGCCGTGTTCGACAAGACCCTGGCCAGTGTCGGCCTGGGCGGTGAAGGCCGCGTGGCCGGCGGCAGCACGCTGGCGACGCAGATCGAAAAATACCGCCACTCGGCCGAAGGCCGCACCGGCTCGCTGACCGACAAGATCATCCAGATGGCCTCGGCCACGCTGCGCGCCTATCAAGACGGCGAAGACACCACGGGTTCGCGCCGCCAGGTCGTGCTCGACTACCTGAACACGGTGCCGCTGTCGGCCAAGCCGGGTTACGGCGAAGTCAACGGTATCGGCGACGGCATGTGGGTCTGGTACGGCCGCGACTTTGCCGCAGTCAACGCGATGCTCAAGGGCCCGATGACGAGCCCGGACGCCGTGATGGCCTACAAAGAGGCGCTGTCGCTGATGATCGCCCAGCGCCGCCCGGCCTATTACCTGGGCGCCGGCGAGAACGACCTCGAAACCCTCACCAACAGCCACCTGCGGGTGCTGACGCAGCAGGGCGTGATCTCGCCGCAACTGCGCGACGCCGCCCTGAGCGCCAACCTGAAACCCGCGCTGCACACGGGCGTGGCGCCGCCGCCGGCAGACGCGTTCGTCTCGCGCAAGGCCGCCAATGCGGTGCGCAACCACGTCGGCTTCCTGATCGGCGACGCGCGCCTGTACAACGTCGACCGCCTCGATCTGTCGGTGGTCTCGACGCTCGATGGCAATGCCCAGCAGGCCGTCACGACTGCGCTGCGCAAGCTGTCCGACGCCGAGCACGCCAAAGAGGCCGGCCTGACCGGCAAGGGCATGCTCGGCAATGGCGACCCGGCGCAAGTGGTCTACAGCTTCACGCTGATGGAGCGTGGCGAGCACGTCAATTACCTGCGCGTGCAGACCGACAACTATGACCAGCCGCTCGACATCAACGAAGGCGCCAAGCTCGACCTGGGCTCCACCGCTAAGCTGCGCACGCTGGTGACCTACCTCGATATCGTCGACCAGCTGCACAAGCGCTTTGGCGTGATGGACAAGATCGCCCTGATGGGCACCGAAGTCGATCCGAAAGACCGCATGTCGCTGTGGGGCCTGGAGTATTTCAAGACGCTTCCCGACGGCGCCGACCGGGGCCTGAAACCCATGCTCGACGCCGCGATGGCGCGCAAGTATTCGGCCAACCCGGGCGAGCGCTTCTTCACCGGCGGCGGTCTGCACACGTTCGGCAACTTCAGCAAGCTCGACGACAGCCGCATCATGGACGTGACCCAGGCGTTGCGCAGTTCCACCAACCTCGTGTTCGTGCGCATGATGCGCGACGTGGTGCGCTACTACATGTTCCAGTTGCCGGGCTCGTCCGCGCAGCTGCTGGCCGACGCCGACGACCCGCGCCGCGCAAGCTACCTGGCGCGCTTTGCCGACAGTGAAGGCAAGGTCTTCATGGCCAAGTTCTGGAACAAGTACAAGGGCAAGACGCCGCAAGAAGTCGAGACGCTGCTGTTTTCAAGCGTGCGTCCGCTGGCATCGAAGCTCGCTGCGGCCCACCGCACCGTGGCGCCGAACGCGACGCTGGCGCAGTTCGGCGCGTTCATCGACGCGTCGGTGCCGGCCGCCAACGAGGTCGACCCCGACCGCATCCCGAAACTGTACGAGACGTATGACCCGCGCAATATGTCGCTGGCCGACCGCGGCTACGTGGCGTCGGTGCACCCGCTCGAACTGTGGCTGGTGAGCTATCTGCGCACCCATCCAAAAGCGAGCTGGTCCGAGGTGACGGCCGCCAGCGTCAAGGAGCGCCAGGAAGTCTACCAATGGCTGTTCAAGACGCACCGCAAGCACGCGCAAGACAACCGCATCGCCGGCCTGCTCGAAGTGGAAGCGTTCCTGAAGATCCACGCGCAGTGGAAGAAAATGGGCTACCCGTTCGACTCGCTGGTGCCGTCGTACGCGACCACGCTGGGCGCGTCGGCCGACCGGCCGGCCTCGCTGGCCGAGATGATGGGCATCATCGTCAACGGCGGCGTGCGCAAACCGATCGAACGCATCGATTCGCTGCACTTCGCCAAGGCCACGCCGTACGAAACGCTCGTGCGCCGCAACAAGGGCGGCGGCAAAGAGCAAGTGCTGGCGCCGGAAGTCGCGCGCGCCGTGGCCGACGCCATCCAGGGCGTGGTCTCGGACGGCACGGCCAAGCGCGTCAAGACCGCCTTCGTGCAGGCCGACGGCAGCATCATCGCGGTGGGCGGCAAGACCGGTACCGGCGACCAGCGCTTCGACGTGTATGCGCGCGGTGGCCGCCTGGTCGAGTCGCGCTACGTGAACCGTTCGGCCACGTTCGTGTTCAACATCGGCGAGCGCTTCTACGGCAGCATGACGGCGTATGTGCACGGGCCGCAGTCCGAAAATTATGACTTCACCAGTGCATTGCCGGTGCAGTTGCTCGCCACGCTCGCGCCGAGCCTGATGCCGATGATCGAACCGCCGGCGGCGCCCGTCGCCGTGCCTGGCCAGGCAGTCGCGGCCGCGCCGCGGACGTGCGTGCGTTGAGGCCAACGCAAGAACCATCGGGCGCGCCGGTCAAGGGCCTGCGCGCTCGCCTGCAAAACTTCAGCATCGTCTCGCTGCGCGACCTCGTCGTGGCCACCGGCCCGACGATCCTGATGGTGACGGCGGCCGTGCTGCTCGCCTACTGGTGGGTCGACCCGGCGCCGCCACGCACCTTGCGGCTGGCCACCGGCCAGGAAAATTCGGCCTACGAACAATTCGGCAAGCAATACGCGAGCGTGCTGGCGCGCGACGACATCACCGTCACGCTGCAGGGCACGCTCGGCTCGCAAGAGAATCTGCAGCAATTGCTGGCCGGGCAGGCCGACGTCGCGTTCGTGCAAAGCGGCTCGACCGACGACAGGGTGGGCAACCCCGACAGCGCCGAGCGGCGCGGCCTGGTGTCGCTGGGCAGCCTGTTCACCGAGCCGGTGTGGCTGTTCCTGCGCGAAGAGGCGAAGGTCACGCGCCTGACCGACCTGCGCGGCAAGCGCATCAACCTGGGGCCGGAGGGTACCGGCGTGCCGCGCCTGCTGCGCCAGGTGCTCGACGCCAACAATATCGAAGCAAAAGAACTGACCATCAGCGACCTGGCCAACACGCCGGCCACGGTCGAACTGCTGGCCGGGCGCATCGATGGCCTGGTGTTCAGCTCGGCGCCGGAAGCGCCGCTGATCCAGATGCTGCTGCAAACGCCGGGCATCCGCCTGTTCGATTTTTCACAGGCCGAAGCCTATACGCGGCGCCTGCCGTTTCTGACGCACGTGGTGCTGCCGCGCGGGATCGTCGACCTGGGCCGCAATATTCCGAACCAGGAATACCACCTGATCGCGCCGACCGCCACGCTCGTCGCGCGCGAGGAAATCCATCCTGCGCTGGTGGGCCTGCTGGTCAAGGCGGCCACCGAGATCCACGGTGGCGCCGGCTGGTTCCAGCAGCAGGGGCAATTCCCGTCGCCGAAATACACCGAGATCCCGGTCGCGCCGGAAGCGGCGCGCTATTACCGCGACGGCCCGCCATTCATGCAGCGCTATATGCGCTTCTGGCTGGCCAACCTGGCCGAGCGCTTGTGGGTCGTGGTGGTGGCGCTGACCGCGCTGTTGATTCCGCTGTCCAAGATCGTGCCGCCGATCTATGTGTGGCGCGTGCGCTCGCGCGTGTACCGCTGGTATGGCGAACTGCGCGCGATCGAACAATCGCTGGAAGAGAGCGGGGCGGATGCGGGCGAGTCAGTGCGTCAGGATTTGCTGCGCCGCCTGAACGGGCTCGAAGACCGCGTCAACCATATCTCGGTGCCGCTGGCTTATGCGGACGAGCTGTACCGGCTGCGCAGCCATATCCACCTGGTGCGCGAACGGGTGCGCGGCGTGCATGAGGAACTGCCGGCGGCCTGAGCATCTCTGCCTGGAATCCGATTACACTTGGCGTCCCCAGATATTTATTGAAGGTCGTCATGATCCGCCGTACTCTTCCTGCTCTTGTCCTCGGTCTCTTTCTTGCCGGCGGCTTGGGCATCCCTTCCGCCAGCGCCGCTGCAAGCGCGGTTGCCAATGCCGCCGACATCGCCAAAGACAGCAAGCGCCCGACGCGCGAAGCCTATACCAAGTACGAATACCGGATCCCGATGCGCGACGGCGCGCACCTGTTTACGGTCGTGTACGTGCCGAAGGACAGCGCGCGCAGCTACCCGTTCCTGATGCAGCGCACCCCGTACAGCGCTGGCGTGCGGGCCGAAGGCGAACTGCGCTACGGCGTGGACTGGTTGCCCGAGTCGCTCGGCCCGTCGCGTGAATTCGAGGAGGCCGGCTACATTTTCGTGGTCCAGGACGTGCGCGGGCGCTATATGTCCGAGGGCGCGTGGCAAGAGATGACACCGCATGGCAAGGCCAGGCTGGACAAGGGGGAAGGGCGCGAGAGCGAGGACATGCACGACACGGTGGCCTGGCTGCTGAAACACATTCCGAACAACAATGGCAAGGTGGGCATCTGGGGCATCAGCTATCCCGGCTTCTACGCCGCCGCCAGCGTCATCGATTCGCATCCAGCGATCAAGGCCGCCTCGCCGCAGGCGCCCATTGCCGACCTGTACATGGGCGACGACTCATACCACGGAGGGGCCTTCAAGCTGGCCGCCAACTTTGATTTTTATGCCGCTTTTACCGCGGCGCCGAACCCGACGCCGCTGCCAAAGACCGGCAGCGAATTCGACTACGGCGTGGCCGATGGCTACGATTATTTTCTCAAGCACCGCACGCTGGCGAACATCGCCGCCACCATGACGGCCACGCAGCGCGAGCTGTTCATGCCGAACATCGAGCACGACACCTACGACAGCTTCTGGCAAGCGCGCGCCATCGGCCCGCACCTGAAGAACGTGAAGGCAGCCGTGCTGACGGTGGGCGGCTGGTTCGACGCCGAGGATGCCGCCGGCCCGTTCATCGTGCACCGCGCACTGCAAGGGCAGAACAAGGGCGGCAACCACTCGCTGGTGATCGGACCCTGGGTGCACGGCGGCTGGGCGCGCGGCGACGGCGCCCAGCTGGGCCACGTCAAGTTCGACGCGAAGACGAGCGAATGGTTCCGGCGCGACGTCCAGTTTCCATTCTTCGAGCAGCACCTGAAAGGCGTCAAGCCCGCGCACACGCTGGCGCCCGTGACCGTGTTCGAAACGGGCAGCAATGTCTGGCGCCAGTACGACACGTGGCCGCCGAAGCCGGCCAGGGCGCGCACGCTGTACTTCGGCGCGGATGGCAAGCTGGGCTGGCAGCAGCCTGCCGCGACGGAGAATAAAGGCGCCGGCTTCGACGAATACGTGGCCGACCCGGCGCGCCCGGTGCCGTATATCGGCTACCCGGCGCTGGGCGTACCGCGCGAATACATGGTGTCGGACCAGCGCTTTGCAGCCACGCGGCCGGACGTGCTGGTGTACCAGAGCGACGTGCTGGAAGAAGACGTGACGATCGCTGGGCCGGTGACGCCGAAACTGTTCGTGTCGACGAGCGGCACCGACGCCGACTGGGTGGTCAAGCTGATCGACGTCTACCCGAGCAGCTATCCGACGCCGGCGGCCGAGCGGGGCAGCGACGTTGGCCCGCCGACAGTGAGCCTGGGCGGCTTCCAGCAACTGGTGCGCGGCAATCCTCTGCGCGGCAAGTTCCGCAACAGCTATGAGAAGCCCGAAGCCTTCGTGCCCGGCAAGGTGGAACCGATCAGGTACGAGCTGGGCCAGGTGAACCACACCTTCCGGCGCGGTCACCGGATCATGGTGCAGGTGCAAAGTTCGTGGTTCCCGCTGATCGACCTGAATCCGCAGACCTTCATGCGCATTCCTGACGCCAAGCCGGAAGATTTCAAGAAGGCGACCCAGCGCGTGTACCACGCGCCGGGCACGGCGTCCGGTCTGGAGCTGATGGTGTTGCCGAACTAAGCGCCTACGCGCCGATCCACGGCAAGCCGGCCGTGCACCAGCCGCCGAGCGTCTTGCGATGCCCTTCGCCATCCCGGTCGCCCTCGAAGCCTTCCAGGATGTCGAAGGCGTTCGCGTAGCCCAGTTCGGTCGCCACGCGGGCGCTGTGCCGCGAGCGCACGCCCGAGCGGCACAGGAATAGCAGCACGTCGTCCTTGCCCGCCACGCGTTCGAGCTGCGCACCGAAATCCGGATTCGGTGCGCCGCCCGGATATGTTGCCCACTGCACCGCCAGATGCTGGGGTTCGCCGATCGCGACACGCCCGACCCAGTCGCGTTCGGCGCTGGTGCGCACATCGACCAGTTTGACGTCTGGCCCACTTTGGAGCAGATCGAACGCTTCTTGAGGCGTCACCGCACCAGCGTAGGGCTGGCCAGCGCCACGTTGGCGCGCTGCCGCGAGAATTTTCTCTTTGGTCATGGTCGTTGAGTCCATTATTAGTACGTCGGTCCTGATGCACCATATTGGTGCACTACAGTGTGATCTAATTTGGTGCGAACACCTCAAAGTTGCCCTTTGGTGGTGCAATCTGGCAAACATGTAAATCTTTCCAGCAGTCCCCGATCAAGTCGATTTTATGGGTAAACTAGCCTATTGCCCAAGAACGATTCGTACATGTTCTCATGCACTGAAGTTGGTAGCGCAGTTGGCACATTTTGTGCTTCAACATGATGCAAGTTGTCGGTTCGCATAGACTGACTTCCCTTTTTCAATTAGGAGATTCCGAATGGCAAAGTCCGCCGCAGATGTAATGCAAATGGTCAAAGACAACGAAGTCAAATTCGTTGATTTACGCTTCGCCGATACCCGCGGCAAGGAACAACACGTCACGGTCCCGGTGTCGCACTTCGACCTGGACAAATTCGAATCCGGTCACGCCTTCGACGGTTCGTCGATCGCCGGCTGGAAAGGTATTGAAGCGTCGGACATGCTCCTGATCCCGGATGCAAACACCGCCAATATCGACCCGTTCATGGAAGAGGCCACGCTGTTCATGCAGTGCGACGTCATCGAACCGTCGGACGGCAAGGGCTACGACCGCGACCCGCGCTCGATCGCCAAGCGCGCTGAAGCCTACCTGAAATCGTCGGGCATCGGCGACACCGCCTACTTCGGCCCTGAGCCGGAATTCTTCATCTTCGACGCCGTGCGCTGGAAGCTGGACATGTCGGGTTGCTTCGTCAAGATCGACTCGGACGAAGCGTCGTGGTCGACCGACAAGGAAATCGAAGGCGGCAACAGCGGCCACCGTCCTACCGTCAAGGGCGGCTACTTCCCGGTGCCACCAGTCGACTCGTTCCAGGACATGCGCTCCGAAATGTCGCTGATCCTCGAATCGATGGGCATCCCGGTCGAAGTGCACCACCACGAAGTGGCCGGCGCCGGCCAGAATGAAATCGGCACCAAGTTCTCGACCCTGGTCGAGCGCGCCGACTGGACCCAGAACATGAAGTACGTGATCTGGAACGTGGCCCACAGCTACGGCAAGACCGCGACCTTCATGCCGAAGCCGATCAATGGCGACAACGGCTCGGGCATGCACGTGCACCAGTCGATCTGGAAAGACGGCAAGAACCTGTTCGCAGGCGACGGCTATGCTGGCCTGTCGGAAACGGCGCTGTTCTACATCGGCGGCATCATCAAGCACGCCCGCGCCCTGAACGCCATCACCAATCCAGGCACCAACTCGTACAAGCGCCTGGTGCCAGGCTACGAAGCCCCGGTCAAGCTGGCCTATTCGGCCCGTAACCGTTCGGCCTCGATCCGCATCCCGCACGTGGCGAACCCGAAAGGCCGCCGCATCGAGACGCGTTTCCCGGATCCACTGGCCAACGTCTACCTGTGCTTCGCAGCACTGATGATGGCCGGCCTGGACGGTATCCAGAACAAGATCCACCCGGGCGAAGCGGCAACCAAAGACCTGTACCATCTGCCGCCTGAAGAAGACAAGCTGATCCCGACGGTGTGCGCATCGCTGGAAGAAGCCCTGGAAGCCCTGAACGAAGACCGCGAGTTCCTGACCCGTGGCGGCGTGTTCAGCGACAGCATGATCGATGCCTACATCGAGCTGAAGATGAACGAAGTGCAGCGCATGCGCATGACCCCGCACCCAGCCGAATTCGACATGTACTATTCGTCGTAATCGGCCCACACCAGATTGGCGCGAGAATGCATCGCGCCAGCGTGGTGAGCGGGACAAACGCGGGGAAAGCCATGCTTTCCCCGCGTTTTTTGTTGCTTGGCGTTTATATTTCTTGGGGTATAGTCGGGCGCATCTACAATGAAGGTGCTTTGCGACCAACCGGGATGGGAATGACAAATAGTATGTTTCAGGCCAGTCTGGCCGTTTTTGCCGCCGCTTTTGCCTCCATGCTGCTGTGCGCCACCGCGCACGCGCAAATCTACCGTTGCACCGACGCCAACGGCCGGCCCTTGTACACCGACACCAAGGTCGGCAAGTGCCAGCTGATCGACACCGGCTACAGCGCGCCGCCGGCGGCCTCGGCCCCGATCCCCGCGCCACGTTCGTCGGGCGGCGGGAGCGGCTCGTCCAGCCCCAGTCCGGCCCCGAGCGCGGCCCAGTCTAACTTCCCGCGCGTGGACAACTCGCAGCAGCGCGCGCGCGACGACGAGCGGCGCGAGATCCTGGGCGACGAACTGCGCCTGGAAGAACGCAAGCTCACCGACCTCAAGCGCGTCTTCAACAATGGCGAACCAGAGCGCCAGGGTAACGAGCGCAACTACGCCAAATACCAGGAGCGCGTGGCATCCATGCGCGACGAAATCAATCGCAGCGAACGCAATATCGAAGCGCTGCGGCGCGAGATCGGCAATATCAGATGACCCTGCCACCAATGGATCCGCCTGCGTACGACCCGGGCAACCCGGCACGCTACGCCGGCCTGGACTTGCTGGCCTCGGCCGTGATGATGGCCGGCCCGGACGGCGAGGTGGTGTACGCCAACGCCGCCGCCGAAAACCTGATGGAGCTGTCGTTCAAGTCGCTGCAGCGCCATCGCCTGCCCGACCTGTTTACCAATGGCGCCGAGATTGGCGTATTGATCACCCAGGCGCTGGTGCACCAGTACGCCGACCTGCGCCAGGACCTGACGCTGCAGCGCAGCGGACGCGAACCGCTGCACGTGAACAGCATCGTCAGCGCGCTGGGCGACGGCACCGCCCTGATCGAGCTGCGCGAGAATGTGCAGCAGCTGAAGCTCGACCGCGAAGAGCGGCTGATGGACCAGAGCCAGGCCAACAAGGAGCTGATCCGCAACCTGGCGCACGAAATCAAGAACCCGCTGGGCGGCATCCGCGGCGCGGCGCAATTGCTCGAGCTCGAGCTGCCGCCGCACCATTTGTTGGAACTGCAAGAGTACACGCAGGTGATCATCAAGGAGGCCGACCGCCTGCAAACGCTGGTCGACCGCCTGCTGGCGCCGCACCGCAAACCGCATATCGTCGGCGACGTCAATATCCACGAAGTATGCGAGCGCGTGCGCAGCCTGATCCTGGCCGAATTTCCGCACGGCCTGTCCATACGGCGCGACTACGATGCGTCGATTCCCGAGTTTCGCGGCGATATGGAGCAGCTGATCCAGGTGGTGCTGAACATCGCCCACAATGCCGCGCAGGCCGTCGCCGGGCGCATTGCGCAGGGTGACGCCGAGATCGTTTTACGCACCAGGGTGGCGCGCCAGGTCACGCTGGCCAAGGTGCGCTACGGGCTGGCATTAGACTTGCATATCATTGACAATGGACCGGGCATCGCGCCCGATATCCGCGACCGCATTTTCTATCCGCTCGTATCCGGGCGTGACGGCGGGAGTGGCCTCGGGCTGACGCTGGCGCAAACCTTCGTGCAGCAGCACCTGGGTGTGATCGAGTGCGAAAGCCGGCCTGGACTGACGGATTTCCGGATCCTGCTGCCCCTGCCATAAGCGGGAGGTGTGCAGGCCGCCCGACCAGTCCTTTATTGAATCCATGTTGCGGGAAGCACGAATACATGAAACCAATCTGGATTGTCGACGACGACGCATCGATCCGCTGGGTACTTGAAAAAGCCCTGGCGCGCGAAAGCCTGGAGACCCGCAGTTTCGCCAATGCGCGCGAAGCAATGACCGCTTTTGAAACCGACACCCCGCAAGTGCTGGTGTCGGACATCCGCATGCCGGGCGAATCCGGCATCGAGCTACTGGCCGTGGTGAAGGAACGCCACCCGGGCCTGCCGGTCATCATCATCACCGCGTTCTCGGACCTCGATTCGGCGGTGTCCTCGTTCCAGGGCGGCGCCTTCGATTATCTGGCCAAACCATTCGATATCGACAAGGCCGTCTCGCTGATCCGGCGCGCGCTGGAAGAGAGTCTGCGCGAAGCGAGCGTCGAGGCGCCGCCTGCCGAAACCCCCGAGATCCTCGGCCATGCACCGGCGATGCAAGAGGTGTTTCGCGCCATCGGTCGCCTGTCGCAATCGAACGTCACGGTCTTGATCACGGGCGAATCGGGCACCGGCAAGGAACTCGTGGCGCGCGCGCTGCACAAGCACAGCCCGCGCGCACAGCAACCGTTCATCGCCCTGAACACGGCGGCGATCCCGAAAGACCTGCTTGAATCCGAACTGTTCGGCCATGAGCGCGGCGCGTTCACCGGCGCGCAGGCGATGCGGCGCGGCCGCTTCGAGCAGGCCGAAGACGGCACGCTGTTCCTCGATGAAATCGGCGATATGCCATTCGACTTGCAGACCCGCCTTCTGCGCGTGCTGTCGGACGGCCACTTCTACCGCGTGGGCGGGCACCAGCCGGTCAAGGCCAATGTGCGCGTGATCGCGGCGACCCACCAGAACCTCGAGCAGCGTGTGCGCGACGGCTTGTTCCGCGAAGACTTGTACCACCGCCTGAACGTGATCCGCCTGCGCCTGCCGTCGCTGCGCGAGCGCAGCGAAGACATTCCGGTCCTGACGCGCCACTTCCTGGTGCAGAGCGCGCACCAATTGGGGGTGGAGCCCAAGCGCATGAGCGAGCAGGCGATGCGCTTCCTGTCCGGGCTCGAGCTGCCAGGCAATGTGCGCCAGCTGGAAAACCTGTGCAACTGGATCACCGTGATGGCCCCGGGCCAGACAGTGGAAGTCAAGGATTTGCCGCGCGACCTGACCCAGGGCCAGGCGCCGCTGGCCGGCACCGGCGTGCCGAACGTCGTGCCGCTGTCCGACGGTATCGTCGGCGCCGGCGCGCTGCCGGTGGCAGCCGGCGGTGGTGGCGTCGTGCTGCAGGCGGCGGGTGCGCAGTCGCCCGAGGGCTGGGTGGGCCTGCTCGAACTGCAGGCGGCAGGGATGCTCAGCGCAGGGCAGATGGACGTGATGGATATCCTGGGCCGCCAGTTCGAATCGGCGCTGATCCGCACGGCACTCAAGCACACGCACGGGCGCAAGAACGATGCTGCGATGCGGCTCGGGATCGGGCGCAACACCATCACGCGCAAGATCGTGGAGCTGGGGATCGACGGGGCGCGAGAAGAGTAGGTTTCAACGAGGGCGGGGGTGGTGTATTCTCCTGCATCGGCGCGCCGCGCCCGCTCTATCTTTCTATTCAATGCTGATCAATTGCGTCGCCTACCAGGAAGGCAAGAAGCTGTCCGATATCCCGGTCGAGGATATCAGCGAATACATCAAACTGCCCGAGACCTTTGTCTGGGTCGCGCTGCGCGATCCGGGCGTGGCCGACATCACGCTGATGCAGGAAGAATTCGGCCTGCACGAACTGGCAGTGGAAGACGCGCTGCGCGGCCACCAGCGGCCCAAGCTCGAAGAATATGGCGACTCGCTGTTTGTCGTGGTCCAGATCGTCGAGCTGGCGGGCGATGAACTGTCCGTCGGCCAGTTGTCGGTATTCGCCGGCCCGAACTACGTGCTGTCGGTGCGGCGCGACGCCAACCAGGGTTTCCTCGGTGTGCGGGCACGCGCCGAGCGCGAACCGCACCAGCTCAAGAAAGGCGCCGGCTTCGTGCTCTATGCACTGGTCGATGCCGTCGTCGACCGTTATTTTCCCGTGGTCGACATGCTCGAATCCGAGCTCGAATCGATCGAGGACCACATCTTTTCCATGCAGGGCAAGCAGCGCGACAACGTCGAGCGCCTGTATGACCTCAAGCGCAAGGCGCAGACGCTGCGCCATGCCGTGGTGCCGCTGATGGACGCGCTGGGGCGCCTGTACGGCGGGCGCGTGCCGGCCGTGGTGGACGAGACCCAGGAATACTTCCGCGACGTGCACGACCACCTGCACCGCATCGCCGGGCGCCTGGACGCCGTGCGCGACACGATCAATACGGCGATCCAGGTGACGCTGTCGATGGTGGCGATCGAAGAAAATGAAGTGAGCAAGAAGCTGGCGTCGTACGCGGCGATCTTCGCGGTGTTTACCGCGTTCGCCGGCGTGTGGGGCATGAACTTCGAGTTCATGCCCGAACTGAAATGGAAGTACGGCTATCCGTTCGCGATACTGACGATGGTGTGCGTGTGCGGCTACCTGTATCGCAAGTTCAAGCGGGTGGGGTGGTTGTAGGGTTGGCGGCTTCGCCGCCGACGCGGTGATTGTTGGCAGCAAGATCATCCGGCGCGACGTCATGACCGTCGGTGATTGACGCGTCGGCGGGGGACCCGCCAACCCTACGGCTGGTGGCCGCTGCCCCGCCGGACGCCACGATCACCAGCGCAATTGCCAGCCACTGCACCGTGGTCAAGCGCTCGCCGAGCCACAAGAAGCCGGCCAGCGCCGCGATGGCCGGCCCGCTGCTCACCAGGATGCCGAACACCCGCTGCGGCAGGCGCCTGAGGGCCATCATCTCGAGCGAGTAGGGCAGGGCGGACGACAATAGCGCCACCGCCACGCCGCCCATGAGCATGGCCGGCGTGAACAGCGCCATGCCGGCATGCGCAACGCCGAACGGCACCGCGAACACGCTCGCCGCCAGCAAGCCCCAGGCCACGGCCTGGCCGCCGTGCAGGGTCGAGACGCGCTTGCCGAACACGATGTACATCGCCCAGCAGAACGCGGCCGCCAGCGCGTAGGCGATGCCGGCCGGGTCGAGCTGCGTGGCGCCGGCCACCGGCAGCAGCAGCCACAGGCCCAGGCCGGCGCACACCACCCAGACAAAATCGCGCGCATGGCGCGAGGACAGCACCACCACCGCCAGCGGCCCGGTGACCTCGATCGCCACGGCGATCCCGAGCGGAATGCGCTCGAACGCGCGGTAGATGCACAGGTTCATTGCGCCGAGCATCAGGCCGTACACGAGCAGGTTGCCTACATCGCTGCGCGCCGGTCGGCCAAAGCGCCACGGGCGCACGATGCCCAGGAGGATCAGCGCCGCCAAGCCAACGCGCAGGGCGGTGACGCCTTCGCTGCCCACGGCCGGGAACAAGCCCTTGGCCCAGGCCGCGCCCGCATTGACCGACACCATCGAGGCCAGGATCGCCAGACCCGGGCCCCATGCCGCATGCCGGTCGATGGGGTTCAACGTGCGGCCATGGCCAGCGCCACCGCTTCGGCCACGCGGATGCCGTCCACCGCCGCCGACATGATGCCGCCCGCGTAACCGGCGCCTTCGCCGGCCGGGAACAGGCCGCGCGTGTTCAGGCTTTGCAGGTCGTCGTTGTTGCGCCGGATGCGGATCGGCGACGAGGTGCGCGTTTCCACGCCGGTCAGCACGGCGTCTTCCTTGTAGTAGCCCTTGATCTGCTTGTCGAAGGCGACGAACGCTTCGCGCATCGCCACGATGGCGTACTCGGGCAGCGATGTGGCCAGGTCGGTCAGGTGCACGGCCGGGCGGAACGACGGCATGACCGAACCGAACGCGGTCGACGGCACGCCGCGGACGAAATCGCCCATCAGCTGGCCCGGCGCGTCATAGGTCGAGCCGCCCAGGACAAAGGCGCGCGATTCGAGTTCGCGCTGGAAGGCGATGCCGGCCAGCGGGTGGCCCGGGAAATCCTCGGGCGTGATGCCCACCACGATCGCGCTGTTGGCATTGCGCTCGTTGCGTGAATACTGGCTCATGCCGTTGGTGACGACGCGGCCTTCTTCGCTCGATGCGGCCACCACCGTGCCGCCCGGGCACATGCAGAAGCTGTAGACCGAACGGCCGTTGGACGCGTGGTGCACGATCTTGTAGTCGGCCGCGCCCAGCAGCTTGTTGCCGGCGTTGGGGCCGAAGCGGCACACGTCGATCAGCGATTGCGGGTGTTCGACCCGGAAGCCAATGGAGAACGGCTTGGCTTCGACGTACACGCCGCGTTCGTAGAGCATCTCGAAGGTGTCGCGCGCGCTGTGGCCAATGGCAATGGTCAGGTGGCGGGTGGGGATTTCTTCGCCGCTGGCCAGGCGCACGCCGATCACCTGGCGCACGCCGCCGGTCTCTTCGATCAGCACGTCTTCCATGCGCGTCTCGAAGCGGATCTCGCCGCCCAGGTTGATGATTTCCGCGCGCATCTGCTCGACCATCTTGACCAGGCGGAACGTGCCGATGTGCGGCTTGCTGACGTACATGATTTCTTCGGGCGCGCCGAACTTGACGAACTCGGTCAGCACCTTGCGGCCATGGTGATTGCTGTCCTTGATCTGGCTGTACAGCTTGCCGTCCGAGAAGGTGCCGGCGCCGCCTTCGCCGAACTGCACGTTGGATTCGGTATCGAGCTTGCGCTTGCGCCAGAAGCCGAACGTATCGACGGTGCGCTCGCGCACCACCTTGCCGCGTTCGAGCACGATCGGGTTCAGGCCCATCTGCGCCAGGATCAGCGCGACGAACAGGCCGCATGGGCCGGTGCCGACCACGATCGGACGTGGCGTGCCGGGCGCCGGCTTGGCGGCGTCGACGAATTTGTAGCCGACGTCGGGGGCGCGCATCACGTGCGGATCGCGCAGGTTCGCCAGCACGGCGTCGTCGTTGGCCACCGTGGCGTCGATCGAATAGATCAGGACGATCGCGCTTTTCTTGCGCGCGTCATAGCTGCGCTTGTAGACGGAAAAGTCGAGCAGGTCGGCGTCAAGGATGCCAAGGCGCGACACGATGGCATCGCGCAGGGCGGCATCCGGGTGGTTCAGGGGAAGTTTGAGTTCGTTAATACGCAGCATGGAAGTGGTTGCTGGTGAGGCAACAAAAGGAAAGGCGGGCAAGGCGCTATTTTACCGCGCCGGAAGCCTGCCGGTTGGTGTCTTGCAAGTAAATACAAATAGTTTTAAAAATCAATATGCGGAGAATGATTTATCTTTCTTGGTAATTAAAGAAATGTGCCTGACAGTTAATATAGTCTGCAAATCTGCCCACACTTTGTGGGCCCTGAACAACGAATTTTCAAGAAAAATGCCCTCAAACAGCGCTCCTGAACACGCGATAAATTGCACTGCAGCAGAGCGAAATTTGGACTGTTTTGGTGAATGGTCGCACCACGCTGACGCGCTGTATCGCGAGCACAACATTGTGCATTCGAAAAATGTGCTCCGCATACACATATGCATAAAAAGTTGTTGACGCCATAACGTCTCATGCACGAACGTAGATGAGCGTTCATTTTCTCCGAGAGGGAAAAATGGCATGAACGTACCTGTGCGCAGTGCAGGTGAAACAGGGAAAGCATCGCCGCCATCAGGCTGGTCCATGCGACCAACAACAGGACTGCCACGAGCGGCCCGACACAAGAGAGAAAGCTAAATCACATGTTGAAAAAAACCGTATTAGTTCACGCACTGACGCTGGCATTCGGTGGCGCAGTCATCGGCATGGCCGCGATGTCGCCGGCAATGGCGCAGTCCAACGCGTCCGGTTCCGTGTTCGGTACCGTCGCCCCTGGCAGCAATGTGCAGATCCAGATCGAGAATACGGACATCGGTATCCGCCGCACCCTGACGCCGGATGCCCAGGGCCGCTTCAATGCCAGCTCGCTGCCAAGCGGCGTTTACCGCGTGTCGCAGGTCCGTGACGGCGCCGTCGTCGGTTCCGTCGATGTCGAGACCGGCATTGGCCGCAACGGCGAAGCCATCTTCACCGCAGCCGCACCGGCCTCAGGCACCCAGGTGGTCCAGGTGACTGGCACCCGCGCCACGATCGACACCAGCAGCGCCGGCAGCAGCGCCACCTTCAGCGCGCGCGAACTGGCTGCATTGCCGATCGGCCGCAGCGTCGAAGCAATCATCCAGCTGGCGCCGAACACCACCACCGCCGACTCGCGCTTCGCTGGCGGCGCCTCGTTCGGTGGCGGCGCAGCGTCCGAGAACTCGTACTACATCAACGGTTTCCCTGTCACCAATCCGCTGACGGGCCTGGGCGCTGCCCAGCTGCCATTCGGCGCGATCGCCGAAGCGCAAGTGCTGACCGGCGGCTTCGGCTCCGAGTTCGGCCGTTCGATCGGCGGCGTGGTCAACATCGTCACCAAGGGCGGCACCAACACCTGGGAAGCGGGCGGTATCGTCACCTGGGAACCAAAATCGCTGCGCGCCACGCCGAAAGACATCTACTACGGCAACACCGGCACCCCGAACAATGCGGCCACCGACGGCACGCTGCGCCTGGCACGTGCCGAAAACACGCGCGACCAGAAGGTGTATGGCGCCTATGTTGGCGGCCCGATCATCAAGGACAAGTTGTTCTTCTTCGCCTCGGCCGAGAAAACCGAAACCGAAGAAGGCCTGGTCAACGGCTTCCGCGTTGCCACCAACAATGCCGCCGTCGGCTGGCGCGAGCGTGACACCAAGATCGAGCGCTACATGGCCAAGATCGACTGGAACATCACCGACAACCACCGCATCGAATTCACCACGCTGGGCGACACGCCTGAAGTGAACAACTCGAACAGCGGCTTCAACTACGCAACCCGCACCCGCACCGGCGGCGTCAGCTCGAGCTCGCGCCTGGTCAACGTCGACAGCAACGGCGCCAAGATCAACACCCTGCGCTACGTCGGCAACCTGACCGACGACCTGACCGTGACGGCCCTGTACGGCCGCTCGAAGTCGCCGCACGAAAACTACTTCACCGGCTACAACCCGGACCTGTTCCAGATTGCATCGACGGTCGACGCGCGCGCGCCTGGTGTGAACTACACCAACCCGCAGAACATCAGCGGCACCATCCTGGCCCCGGGTTCGGAAGACATCGTCGATTCGGGCCGTCTCGACGTCGAATGGCGCCTCGGCAACCACACCCTGCGCGGCGGCTTCGACCAGACCAAGGTCGAGTCTGTTGCAGCAGGTGACCTGACTGCCGGTGGCGGCACCTGGACCTATATCCGCGCCAGCGATCCGACTGCACAGATCGAAGGCCCGCTGGGCATCCTGGTGCCGTCGCCAGCCAGCACCGGCAGCCCGCTGGGCAACCAGGGCTACTACGTGAGCCGCGACCTGTTCTCGACTGTCACCAATTCGTTCGGCGAACAGAGCGCCTGGTACCTGGAAGACCGTTGGCAGGCCCACGACAACGTGCTGCTGACCCTGGGCGTGCGCAGCGAATCGTTCAAGAACCAGAACGATTCGAAGACCACCTTCCTGGAAATGAAGAACCAGATCCAGCCGCGCCTGGCCGCAGTCTGGGACGTGAATGGCGATTCGAGCTTCAAGGTGTACGCCACCCTGGGCCGCTACTCGGTGCCGATCCCGACCCACATCTCGGTGCGCGGCGCAGGCCGCTCGACCTTCACGTCGCAGTACTACACCTACACCGGTACCGACGCCAATGGCGCCCCAACCGGCCTGGTGCAGCTGAGCCAGCCACTGTCGGGCAACAACGAATTCGGCCAGGACAAGGTCGTCGAGACCCTGGCAGCGCGCAATATGGAGCCGACCTACCAGGATGAAGTGACCTTCGGCTTCGAAAAAGCCTGGTCGCCATCGCTGAACTTCGGCGCCAAGGCCATCCATCGCAAACTGCAATCGACCATCGACGACTTCTGCGACGTGCGTCCGTTCGAGCGTTTCGCCGACGCCAATGGCATCGCGATCACCAACCCGCTGTGGGGCAACACCTGCCAGACCTTCAACCCGGGTGAAGACAACGAGTTCCTGGTCGACTTCTCGGGCGACGCGTCGAACCTGACGGCAGTGAACCTGAGCGCAGCCGAGCAGGGCTTCGACAAGCCGAAGCGTACCTACTCGTCGATCGAGGCATTCCTGGAGCACCCGCTGCGCAATGGCTGGTACGGCAAGTTCAGCTATGTGTGGGCGCGCAACAAGGGCAATACCGAAGGCCAGGTGCGTTCGGACAATGGCCAGTCTGACGTCGCTGTGACCTCGGCCTGGGATTATCCAGAGCTGATGGTCGGCGCCTACGGCTACCTGCCAAATCACCGCAAGCATTCGGTCAAGGCGTTCGGCTTCTACCAGTTCAGCGATGAGCTCTCGATTGGCGGTAATGCCCTGATCGCATCGGGTCGTCCACGCAGCTGCATCGGCAGCGCGGCCGCCCCTGGCGATTCGCCGAACTACGCGAACCAGACGTTCTACTGCGGCGGCCTGGTCCGTTCGCAAAACGTCATCACGCCACGCGGTTCGGTCGGCAACCTGCCATGGACCCACCGTTGGGACATGAACGTGGCCTACAAGCCTAACTTCATCAAGGGCCTGCAGCTGCGCGTCGACGTGTTCAACGTGTTCAACAGCCAGTCGGTTGCCAGCGTGACCGAGGCGTACAACAGCGCCGCCAACGTCAGCGGCCTGTATCAGACGCCACTGTCGCTGACCGCGCCACGTTATGCACGTGTCTCGCTGATGTACGACCGTAAGTTTTAATCGATGCGCATGGGGGCATAAAGCCCCCGCGTCATCCAGGCCGCTCTTCGGAGCGGCTTTTTTTATGGGCGCTGCCAACGTGTGCGGGCGATCCGGCGGCCCGGCGATCCGGCGGCCCGGCGATCCGGCGGCCCGGCGGTCTGGTGGCGCTGAATTTCTAAAATTAACCAGGAATCCATATCTGCAATACAGGCATGCAATTGCAAAATTCAGGGCATATGTGCTGTCAACTTGCGAAGTAACGAGACTATTAATAGAATTTTTCAGTAATTTGCCAAAAGAGGGAATTCAGTGCCAATATCGTGCGTGATCGCACCATTTTGGCGATTTTTATTCAGCATGCGTGAAGTATTCCAATGCACTGTTGTTTCTATGCATACGTCGATTCTGTGTCATTGACACAAGAAGTTGCCACGTGGTTTTATGAAAAAGTGCCTTTTGGTAGGGAAGTCATGTAGATGACTACTCTGTAAAAAAGGCTAAGGGAGAGGAAGTTGCAAACGCTGCGGCCGCAGTAATTTGTACCTGAAACCACGATTGGCAACTCCACGAGAGTCGTCGAATACAAATACAAGACAGGAAAAGACCACAATGTTGAAGAAAACCGTATTAGTGCACGCGCTGGGCCTGGCTTTTGGTGGCGCAGTGATTGGCATGGCCGCGATGTCGCCGGCCATGGCCCAGTCGAATGCATCGGGTAGCGTGTTCGGTACTGTCGCTCCGGGCAGCAATGTGCAGATTCTCATCGAAAACACCGACATCGGTATTCGCCGCACCCTGACGCCGGACGCCCAGGGCCGCTTCGTGGCCAGCTCGCTGCCAAGCGGCGTCTACCGCGTGTCGCAGGTCCGTGATGGCGCCGTCGTCGGCTCGGTCGACGTCGAGACCAGCATCGGCCGCAACGGCGAAGCCGTCTTCGCCACCGCACCGACCGCGAGCACCCAGGTGGTCGAGGTGACTGGCACCCGCGCGACGATCGACACCAGCAGCGCCGGCAGCAACACGACCTTCAACGCGCGCCAACTGGCCGCCCTGCCGATCGGGCGCAGCGTCGAAGCGATCATCCAGCTGGCGCCGAACACCACCACCGCCGACTCGCGCTTTGCGGGCGGCGCGTCGTTCGGCGGCGGCGCAGCGTCCGAGAACTCGTACTACGTCAACGGTTTTCCTGTTACCAACCCGCTGACCGGCCTGGGCGCTGCCCAACTGCCATTCGGCGCGATCGCCGAAGCGCAAGTGCTCACCGGCGGCTCCGGCGCCGAGTTCGGCCGTTCGATCGGCGGCGTGGTCAACATCGTCACCAAGAGCGGCACCAATACCTGGGAAGCGGGCGGTCTCGCGACCTGGGAACCGAAATCGCTGCGCGCCACGCCGCGCGATATCTATTACGGCAACACCGGTACCCCGAACAACGCAGCCACCGATGGCACGCTGCGTCTGGCGCGCGCCGAAAACACGCTTGACCGCAAGGTGTACGGCGCCTACGTCGGCGGCCCGATCATCAAGGACAAGCTGTTCTTCTTCGCCTCGGCCGAGAAAACCGAGACCGAAGAAGGCCTGGTCAACGGCTTCCGCGTCGCCACCAACAATGCCGCCGTCGGCTGGCGCGACCGTGATACCAAGCTCGAACGCTACATGGCCAAGATCGACTGGAACATCACCGACAATCACCGCATCGAATTCACGACGCTGGGCGACACGCCTGAAGTGAACAACGTGAACAGCGGCTTCAACTACGCAACCCGCACCCGCACCGGCATCGTCAGCTCGGGCTCGCGCCTGAGCAACGTCGACAGCAACGGCGCCAAGATCAACACGCTGCGTTACGTCGGCAACCTGACCGACGACCTGACCGTGACGGCCCTGTACGGCCGCTCGAAGTCGCCGCACGAAAACTACTTCACCGGCTACAACCCGGACTTGTTCCAGATTGCGTCGACGGTCGACGCACGCGCACCTGGCTTGAACTACACCAACCCGCAAAACATCAGCGGCACGATCCTGGCCCCGGGTTCGGAAGACATCGTCGATTCGGGCCGTCTCGATGTCGAATGGCGTCTGGGCGCCCACACCCTGCGCGGCGGCTTCGACCAGACCAAGATCGAGTCTGGCGCAGCAGGTGACCTGACTGCCGGTGGCGGTACCTGGACTTATAGCCGCGCCAGCGATCCGACTGCAGAGATCGAAGGCCCGCTGGGTATCCTGGTGCCGTCGCCAGCCAGCACCGGCAGCGCACTGGGCAGCCAAGGCTACTACGTCAGCCGCGACCTGTTCTCGACCGTGACCAACTCGTTCGGCGAACAGAGCGCCTGGTATCTGGAGGACCGTTGGCAGACCACCGCCAACGTGCTGCTGACCCTGGGCGTGCGCAGCGAATCGTTCAAGAACCAGAACGACTCGAAGACCACGTTCCTGGAAATGAAGAACCAGATCCAGCCGCGCCTGGCCGCAGTCTGGGATGTGAATGGCGATTCGAGCTTCAAGGTGTACGCCACCCTGGGCCGCTACTCGGTGCCGATCCCGACCCACATCTCGGTGCGCGGCGCCGGTCGTTCGACCTACACCTCGCAGTATTACACCTACACCGGTACCGACGCCAATGGCGCGCCAACCGGCCTGGTACAGCTGAGCGAGCCACTGTCGGGTAACAACGAGTTCGGCCAGGACAAGGTCGTCGAGACCCTGGCAGCGCGCAATATGGACCCGACCTACCAGGACGAAGTGACCATCGGCTTTGAAAAAGCCTGGTCGCCAACGCTGAACTTCGGCGCCAAGGCCATCCATCGCAAGCTGCAATCGACCATCGATGACTTCTGCGACGTGCGTCCGTTCGAGCGTTTCGCAGAAGCCAATGGCATCGAGATCACCAATCCGCTGTGGGGCAATACCTGCCAGACCTTCAACCCGGGCGAAGACAACGAGTTCCTGGTTGACTTCTCGGGCGACGCGTCGAAGCTGACGGCAGTGAACCTGACGGCAGCCGACCAGGGCTTCGACAAGCCAAAGCGTACCTACTCGTCGATCGAGGCATTCCTCGAGCATCCGTTCCGCAGCGGCTGGTACGGCAAGGTCAGCTATGTCTGGTCGCGCAACAAGGGCAATACCGAAGGCCAGGTGCGTTCGGACAACGGCCAGTCTGACGTTGCCGTGACCTCCACCTGGGATTACCCCGAGCTGATGGAAGGTTCGTACGGCTACCTGCCGAACCACCGCAAGCACCAGGTCAAGGCATTCGGCTTCTACCAGTTCACTGACGAACTGACCGTCGGCGGTAATGCGCTGATCGCATCGGGTCGTCCACGCAGCTGCATCGGTAGCGCTGCCGCCCCGGGCGATTCGCCGAACTACGCGAACCAGACGTTCTTCTGCGGCGGCGCAACCCGTGCGCAAAACGTCATCACGCCGCGCGGTACGGTCGGCAGCCTGCCATGGACGCACCGCTGGGACATGAACCTGGCCTACAAGCCGAACTTCATCAAGGGCCTGCAGCTGCGCGTCGACGTGTTCAACGTGTTCAACAGCCAGTCGGTAGCCAATGTAACCGAGGCGTACAACAGCGGCGCCAACGTCAGCGGCCTGTACCAGACGCCGCTGTCGTTTACCGCACCGCGTTATGCACGTGTCTCGCTGATGTACGATCGCAGGTTCTGATTGATTTGCACGGGGGCGACTATGCCCCCGCATGATCCAGGCCGCTCTTCGGAGCGGCTTTTTTTCGGGCGAGGTTTGGGTCCGGTTGGCTTGCCAGGTGGCGGTCACAGCAGCGCCCTACCGGAAAGCGTTGTTTTTATACAACCGAATATCGTCCGCATCAATTTGGTGCAACGCGTTAAACGATGTACATATCGCGTGCATATCCCGTTACCTTCAGTGCACGGCAAGCGCTATTTCGGCACCTCTCCGGCTCGCCTTAAAACCTTGTCAATACAAGGTGTTAGTCCTCCCTTTCAAATGTCGTGGCGAATCGGACTATGCGCTCCGAATTGGTGCTGCGTTGCACCAGCTTCCAGCATCGCGGTGCGGTATGAAAATAATGTGTTGTATTTAACACTCCGCACGCTTGATGCTGTGTTGACACTTTTCTGAGGCATATGTTTTTATGTGTTTACTTGAATAACGTTTGGTTTATCGACCAGCGAGTATTGAGGCTGTTCGTCCTTCCTTAGGGATATGTATGACATATCTCGCCGTGAAAAGCGATGTATGCGGTCCGTATGTTTGGACGAACAAGATTGATCCCTCCGCTACCGACGCAGGAAAGCCGGGCGTGCGACCCGCATGCAGGCTAGCAGCCGGAGGGGAGGAGACCGTCGCATGTCACAAATGCGCGCCGGCGAGCCACCACTGACAAGAAAAACGCACAAGGAGAAGTACACATGATGTTGAAACTGAAGTCGATGCCGTTCGCAATTGCCTGCGCAATTGCCAGCGGCGCCCTGATTGGCGCTGCACCGGCCTTGGCCCAATCCCAGCAGGGCAGCACCGAACCCGCCGCGCAACGCGTGGTGGTGACCGGTTCGCTGATCAGCCGCACCAATACCGAGACGCCGACCCCGGTCCAGGTGTTGACTGCGGCCGACATCCAGAAGAGCGGCAAGACCTCGGTCGCCGAACTGCTGACCGACCTGGCGGCCAACGGCGCCGGTACCCTCGGCACCGGCTTTGCCGGCGCGTTCGCCAACGGCGCATCGGGCATCTCGCTGCGCGGCCTGACCGTCGGCGCGACCCTGGTGCTGATCGACGGCCACCGCATGGCCCCGTATCCGCTGTCGGACGATGCCCAGCGCTCGTTCGTCGACGTGTCGTCGATCCCGTTCGACGCCATCGAGAGCATCGAGGTCCTGAAAAGCGGCGCCTCGTCGCTGTACGGCTCGGACGCCATCGCCGGCGTCATCAACATCAAGCTCAAGAAAAACCTGAACGGCACCCGCATGTCGGCCGAAGTCGGCGACACGCAGCACGGCGGTGGCAAGACCAAGCGCGCCTCGATCAGCACCGGCATCGGTGACCTCGACAACGACGGCTACAACGCGTTCATCACCGCCGAATACCGCAAGCAGGACGCGATCAAGGTCGTCGACCGCGAGCAGTTCGGCTACGCGAACCGCGACTGGCGTGCACGCGGCGGCAACGACCTGACCCTGGGCGTGCCGACCACCCTGAACAGCTTCCTGACCCCGTCGAGCAGCCCGTTCCTGTACAACCCGGCTGGCACAGGCGGTGTCAACAATGCGGCCAACTACCAGTTCCTTGACCCGAACTGCAACTTCACCAAATACCGCGCCGGCGGCTGCTCGGTGCGCGACGAACTGTCGAACATCCAGCCAGAGACCGAAAACGTCAACCTGATGATCGGCATGACGAAGAAGCTGAGCGAAAACTGGGAAGTGCGCTTCAACGGTTCGATGTTCCAGCGCGAAAGCAGCAATAATCGCAATGCGGCTCCGGCAGCATTCAACCCGATCAGCTTCAACGGCACCACCACCCTGGTCAACGGTGTGCTGACCTCACGCGTGGGCGCGATCCCGAACACCACGTTTGCCGCCAACGCGCCAGTCGGCGCCAATATCACCAACCAGCTCGGTGCACCCGCCCGTCTGTACGGCTATATCCCGGATGTCGGCGCTGCCCTGACCACCGACAACAAGTCGACCGCGACCCGTTTCTCGGCTGACCTCGTCGGTAGCGCCTACGGCTGGGACGTGAATGCTGCCATCGGCGCAACCCGTGTCAAGAGCGATCTGGACTACAGCGGCTACGTCAACCGTACCAACCTGTACAACCTGCTGCGCGCCGGCACTTTCAATGTGTTGGGCAATAACGACCCGGCCACCGTGAATGCCATCTCGCCGCAGTTCAGCAACAAAATCGATTCGACCCTGAACTACGCCGACTTGGTCGGTTCGCGTGAGTTGCTGTCGAACTTCGGCGCCGGCCCGCTGGCCTTCGCTGCCGGTGTGCACTGGCATGAGCGCAAGCAGAACGCGCCGCCGTCGAGCCTGACGCTGAACGGTTCGGTCGCCAACACGTCGGCCTTTACCATTGGCGACGAAACCAACAGCGCGGTGTTCGCCGAGCTGCAGGCCACGCCGATCAAGAATGTCGAAGTGGGCCTGGCTGGCCGTTACGACCATTACGACACCTACGGCAATTCGTTCACGCCATCGGCCAACTTCAAGTGGACGCCGATCCAGCAGTTTGGCGTGCGCGGCACGTTCGCACGCGGCTTCCGCGCACCGAACCCGGCCGAAGTCGGCAATGCAGGCTCGTTCTTCACGTTCAACGCGATCAACGATCCGATCCTGTGCGCCAATGGCAGCCAGAACACCGCCGGCAACGTGCCGACCGCCTGCGGTTTCGCGCCGCCGTACGTCCAGACCACCAACCCGGACCTGCAGCCAGAGAAATCGAAGTCGTTCACGGCCGGTATCATCGTCGAGCCGATGCGTGGCCTGAACATGACGCTGGATTACTACAAGATCCAGATCAAGAACCTGATCGTCACGCAAGCCGGTAACGATCCGAGCTTCGAGCCGACCTGGGTCCGTGGTCCGGCAGGTCCGATCGATATCGCCACCGGCGTAGGCACTGGCCGCGTGACCGGCATCCCGTCGGTCGGTCCTATCCTGTACGCGACCTCGCCGTACATCAACGCCGGCAGCACCGAGACCCACGGCGTCGAAGCGGATATCCGTTACCGCTGGCGCCTGGCCAATGAAATGGGCACCGTGACGGCCAATCTGAGCGCAGCCCACGTGTTCGGTTATGTGACCGAAGTGGCCGGCGAGTCGTATCAGCTGGCAGGCACCCAGGGCCCATCGTCGGTTGGCGGCGCTACCGGCAACCCGAAAGACCGCGCCCAGTTCACCCTCGGCTACAACCGTGGTCCTCTGGACGTGACCGCCACCGTGAACTACACGAGCGGCTTCTCGACGATCGACCCGGCGCTGGGTGCGTTCGACTGCGCCTCGACCGCGCTGGATGTGGGTGGCCGCACCTACTTCCAGAACTTCGTCCAGCCTGCTGGCTACTGCAATGTGTCGTCGTTCACGGTTACCAACCTGAACGTGGCCTACAAGGTCACGGACAACCTGACCATCCGCGGCGCGATCCTGAACCTGTTCGACAAGGAAGCACCATATGACGTCGCCACCTACGGCAACGCCGGTGCGCAAACGTCGTACAACGCCTCGCTGCACCAGCCAGGCGCAGTGGGCCGCTTCTTCAGCCTCGGCGCGAACTACACGTTCTAAGCCTGTCGCAGTGTAAAAAAACCCCGCCGGCAGCGATGCCGGCGGGGTTTTTTCATGTTCTCTCTCTATATAGGTGTTACACACCATCCCAGGCGCCGGCCAATACGGCCAGCGCCGCCAGCCCGGCCGTTTCGGTGCGCAGCACGCGCGGCCCCATTGACAGCGACAGCGCGCCGGCGGCAACCGCCGCGTCTTCTTCGTGTGGCGTGAGCCCGCCTTCGGGGCCGATCAGCAGCGTGACGGCCTGCGGCGGGTTGGTGCGTGCCCAGCCGGCCAGCGATTCGGTGGCGCGCGGGCTGAGCAGGATGCGGGTCGTGCCGGCGCTTGCCGTCAGCCACGGCTGCACGTCCGCCATCGGGTGCAATTGCGCCAGCCGGTTGCGTCCGCATTGTTCGGACGCGGCCACGATCACGCCGTGCCAGTGGGCCTGGCGCTTTTCGAGCCGCTCGCCCGACAGGCGCACGACGCTGCGCGCCGCCGCCAGCGGCTGGATCGCGGCCACGCCCAGTTCGACCGCCTTTTCGACGATCCAGTCCATTTTGGAACCTTCCGGCAAACCCTGGGCCAGCGTGACTGCGTAGGGCGCTTCGGCCTCGAGCGCCTCATGGCCGTCGATGATGGCCGTCGCCCGCCGCCTGCCGGTCTCGACCAGCGTGGCGCGGTATTGACCGCCTTCGCCATTGAACAGCGTCAGCGCGGCCCCCGGCTGCAGCCGCACTACGTGCAGGTGGTGCGCGACCGCTTCAGGAAGCTCGACGGTGCTGCCGTTGACGAGCGGCTGGGGGCAATAAAAACGCGGCATGGCACTCCTGAAATCGATGTGGGCAGGCCCGCATTTTAAATCGTTGGTACATCGGTCTGGTAAAATAACGGGCTACGGCCAGCCGCAGGCCACATGCTTTCCAATCCCTGATCCCCGATCTCCATGAAATCTACGCAAACCACCACCCTGATGGCCAACGCGATCCGCGCGCTGGCGATGGACGCTGTCCAGCAAGCCAACTCGGGCCACCCGGGCATGCCAATGGGCATGGCCGAGATCGCCGTCGCGCTGTGGGACAAGCACTACCGCCACAATCCGGCCAATCCGGGCTGGATGAACCGCGACCGTTTTTTGCTGTCGAATGGCCACGGCTCGATGCTGCACTACGCGCTGCTGCACCTGGCAGGCTATGACCTGTCGATGGACGATCTGCGCGCGTTCCGCCAGATGCACTCCAAGACGCCAGGTCACCCTGAAGTGGGCATCACCCCGGGCGTGGAAACCACCACCGGCCCGCTGGGCCAGGGCATCGCCAACTCGGTCGGCATGGCGCTGGCCGAATGGCTGCTGGGCTACGAATTCAACCGGCCGGGCTACGACGTGGTGGATCACTACACCTACGCGTTCCTGGGCGACGGCTGCCTGATGGAAGGCATCTCGCACGAGGTAGCGTCGCTGGCCGGCACCCTCAAGCTGAATAAACTGATCTGGCTGTACGACGACAACGGCATCTCCATCGATGGCCGCGTCGAGGGCTGGTTCACCGACGACACGCAACAGCGTTTCGAAGCCTACGGCTGGAATGTGATCCCGAAGGTCGACGGCCACAGCGTCGCGGCCATCGATGCGGCGATCGAGCAAGCGAAAAAATCGGACCGCCCAACGCTGATCTGCTGCAAGACGATCATCGGCAAGGGCGCCCCGAACCTGGAAGGCGGCGACAAAGTACACGGCGCGCCACTGGGCGACAAAGAAATTGCCGCTGTGCGCCAGCACCTGGTGTGGGATCCGATCCCGTTCGACATTCCTGCCGACCTGTACGAAGCATGGGACGCGAAAGAGCGCGGCGCCCAGGCTGAGGGCGAGTGGAACACCCTGTTCGCAGCGTACCGCGGCGCGCATCCTGAACTGGCATCGGAATTCGAGCGCCGCATGAAGGGCGAGCTGTCGGGCGAATTCACCAAGGCGCTGGACGCGGCCATTGCGAGCTGCATCGAGAAGCAAGAGACCATCGCCACCCGCAAGGCCTCGCAGAATGCGATCCAGGCGCTGGCTGCCAGCCTGCCAGAATTCCTGGGCGGCTCGGCCGACCTGACCGGCTCGAACCTGACCAACTGGAAAGAATCGGTGGCCGTGCGTTCGGGCATCGCCGGCAACCACATCAACTACGGCGTGCGCGAGTTCGGCATGGCCGCGATCCAGAACGGCGTGGCGCTGCATGGCGGCTTCATCCCGTTCGGCGCAACGTTCCTGACCTTCTCGGATTACAGCCGCAACGCGCTGCGCATGGCTTCGCTGATGAAGATCCGTTCGATCTCGGTGTTTACGCACGATTCGATCGGCCTGGGCGAAGACGGTCCAACCCACCAGTCGATCGAGCACGTGTCGTCGCTGCGCCTGATCCCGGGCCTGGACAACTGGCGTCCATGCGACACGGTCGAGTCGGCCGTGGCATGGGGCGCTGCAATCCAGCGCAAGGATGGCCCGTCGACCCTGATCTTCTCGCGCCAGAACCTGCCGTTCATGGTGCGCGACAGCGAGCAGGTGGCTGACGTGGCCAAGGGCGGCTATGTGCTGCGCGATACGCCGGATGCCAAAGTGATCTTTATCGCCACGGGCTCGGAAGTCGAACTGGCCGTCAAGGCCTTCGACGCCCTGGCCGCCGAGGGCATCGCCGCCCGCGTGGTCTCGATGCCGTCGACCGACGTGTTCGATCGCCAAAGCAACGAGTACAAGGCCAGTGTGCTCACCCGCGGTACCCCGCGTGTGGCCATCGAAGCCGGCATTACCGCCTTCTGGTACAAGTACGTGGGCCTGGAAGGCGCCGTGGTCGGCATCGACACCTTCGGCGAATCGGCGCCGGCGCCGGTGCTGTTCAAGCACTTCGGCTTCACCGTCGAGAACGTGGTTGCCAAGGCCAAACAAGTTATCGCAGCGTAAGCATTCGCCAGAAGACGGACTGCCCTCACGGGACAGTCCGTTTTACTATGTTCGTTACGAAAAAGTTTTTTTCTAATCAGGAGCCAAGCATGACGATCAAAGTTGCAATCAATGGTTATGGCCGTATCGGCCGCAATATCCTGCGCGCATTCTATGAAGGCGGCAAGAAACAGGACATCCAGATCGTGGCGATCAACGACCTCGGCAATGCCGAGTCGAACGCCCACCTGACCCGCTACGACACGGCCCACGGCAAGTTCCCTGGCACCGTCACGGTCGAGGGCGACAACATGATCGTCAACGGCGATCCGATCCGCGTGTTCGCGCAGCGCAACCCGGCCGAAATCCCATGGGGCGAGCTGGGCGTGGATGTGGTGCTCGAGTGCACCGGTTTCTTCACCACCAAAGAAAAAGCATCGGCCCACATCAAGGGCGGCGCCAAGAAAGTCATCATCTCGGCCCCGGGCGGCAAGGATGTCGACGCGACCATCGTGTTCGGCGTGAACCAGGACGTCCTCAAGTCGAGCGACACCGTGATCTCGAACGCCTCGTGCACCACCAACTGCCTGGCCCCGCTGGTCAAGCCGCTGCATGACGCCATCGGCCTGGAAACCGGCCTGATGACCACCGTGCACTCGTACACCAACGACCAGGTGCTGACCGACGTGATGCACGAAGACCTGCGCCGCGCCCGCTCGGCCACGCAGTCGATGATCCCGACCAAGACCGGCGCTGCCGCTGCGGTCGGCCTGGTGCTGCCGGAACTGAACGGCAAGCTGGACGGCTTCGCGATCCGCGTGCCGACCATCAACGTGTCGATCGTCGACCTGACCTTCATCGCCAAGCGCGACACCACCGTCGATGAAATCAACCAGATCATGAAGACGGCCGCCGACGGCGCCCTGAGCGGCATCCTGACGTACCAGACCGAGCCGCTGGTGTCGGTCGACTTCAACCACAACCCGGCCTCGTCGAACTTCGATGCAACCCTCACCAAAGTGTCGGGCCGCCTGGTCAAAGTGACGTCGTGGTACGACAACGAGTGGGGCTTCTCGAACCGCATGCTCGACACCACCGTCGCGCTGATGAACGCCAAGTAATCGGATCCATTCCACAAAAACCCCCGGATGCTGCTGGCGTCCGGGGTTTTTTTTCGTCCTGGCTAGCGCACTGCGACCGGGCAGTCTTGCACCCGATCGGGGATGTTGCAGATACGATCCCGGATGCCATTGTCGGGCCCGGCGCCAGCGAGCCGCCTCGGCAACCAGTCGACAGTGAAATCACCGGCATTTCGGTTGCTACTTAACAACGGATTTGTGAATAATCACGCTGCCTCGACATCCGCGCAACACATTCTTCCATCGACCAATCGGCTGAATTTACACAATCTTAACGACAATTTACAGGAAGTAAATACATCTGAATGTGACATTCCTGTCATGCCTGGCGCTGTTGGGGCACGTATTTCTCCTAGGTATTCCTGCTGGTACGTTGCCATAATAAAACGGCACCAGACGAGGGCAGCGAGAGACATGCCCCGCTCTGGTGCGTTCATGAATGCAACCAAGGATGATCCAATGATGTTGAATGAGAAAATGAGCGTGCGTGCCGTGCGTCTTGCCCTCGGCCTGGTATCGACCCTCGCCGTCGCCCAAGCCGTGGCCCAGGAAGCCCCGATCCAGCGCGTTGAAGTGACCGGTTCCGCCATCAAGCGGATCAACGTCGAGGGTGCATTGCCGATCCAGACGCTGACCCAGGAAGCGATTGCCAAGACCGGCGCGACCAGCGTCGCCGAACTGATCCAGACCCTGCCGGCGATGCAGGGCTTCACCATCGGCGCCATCGCCGCCGGCACCAACTCGGGCGGCCGTGTTTCGGCATCGATCCACGACATCGGCGAAGCGTACACGCTGGTGCTGCTCAATGGCCGCCGCCTGGCGCCGCAAGGTTCGGGCAGCACGGTCAACCTGCAAGCCATCCCGATGAGCGCCGTCGAACGCGTCGAGATCCTGACCGATGGCGCTTCGGCCCTGTACGGTTCGGACGCCATCGCCGGCGTGATCAACTTCGTCCTGAAAAAGAACCAGCAGGGCGGTGACATCGAGGCGAACTACAGCCAGCCGACCGCCGGCGCGGCAGGTGGTTCGCGCTACATCGCCGCGACCTACGGCTTTGGCGACATGGACACCGACGGCTGGAACGTGCTGGCCAGCTATCGCCGCGACGAGCAAGACCAGATCCTGTCGACCGAACGCGACTTCGCCAACACCGCGTTCCGCAAGTTCTCGCGCAACGGCACCAACTACGTCTACGACAACACCAGCACCGCATCGGTGCCGGCCAACGTCACGGTGGCGTTCCGCAATCCGGCCGGCGTTGCCGCGCTGCCATCGGTTGGCTTCTCGCCTTACCTGCTCGCTAACAACAATTGCCCAACGCTGACCGTACCGAGCATCAACAACAACGGCACCACTGCGCGCAACTGCACGTTCGACTATATCCAGACCGTCGAGATGGTCCCGGAAAACAAGCGTGACAGCCTGTTCCTGAAAGGCACGAAGAAGCTGGGCGACAACTGGGAAGTCTTCACCGACATCGCCTATTCGCGCTTCGACCTGACCGCGCGCATCGCGCCGAACACCGCGCCGTTCACGATCGTGGCCGGCTCGCCGCAATTCAATCAGTACGTTGCGCCGTACCTGAACGCGACCCAGCTCAGCCGCGTCAACACCGTGTCGGGCAACTACCGCGCCTATGACTGGGGCACCCGCGACAGCCAGACCATCACCGAGTCGAAGCACGCGGTGGCGGGCATCGAAGGCGAATTCGCCGGCTGGAACATCAACAGCGCGCTGACCTGGTCGGAAAACTCGATCGACGAGCGCTACGTCGGCGGCTACATGAAGAACGCCGAGTTCCGCAACATGCTGACCAACCGCCTGTTCGATCCGTT
>Ga0265797_10001141_pt1 | contig 47460 bp, 41 predicted proteins | sample P2T30metagenome_FD_192433 | JGI IMG/M metagenome (GOLD analysis project Ga0265797, IMG submission 192433) | Plant litter microbial communities from East Loma Ridge, Irvine, California - P2 T30 | ecosystem: Environmental > Terrestrial > Plant litter > Unclassified | place: USA: California...
TTTTAAAAAGGATGAATCGCTTGATAAAAGCCCGGTTCATCCTTTTTCTTTTGACCGGATATACCAGCTTGAAGGCAGCGTACCTATCAGACAACGGGCATTAAAGGCTGAATAAAGATAATAAAATAGGGAGTATAGACACCATCTTTCCTGTACTCCTTATTTTATTTATACCTTTGTGAATTATTTCAATTACGGTTCAGAATCATACATATCATTCCATGTTTGAAAACTTACAGGACAAGCTTAATAATGCCTTTCGTACATTAAAGGGAAAGGATAGAATTTCAGATATAAATGTTGCCGCCACAACCAAGGAAGTGCGTAAAGCATTGGTCGATGCGGATGTGAACTTTAAGGTTGCCAAAGAAATTACTGACCGGATCAGGGAAAAAGCCCTTGACCGCAAAATACTGATCTCCGTTGAGCCGGGACAGATGTTCGTCAAAATCGTTCAGGAAGAACTTACTGAACTGATGGGCGGCCAGGCAGAAGGCATCAACATCAAGGGAGACCCTGCCGTAATCCTGATTGCAGGTTTACAAGGTTCCGGTAAAACCACCTTTACCGGTAAACTCGCCTATTTACTTAAAAAACAGGGAAGACAGGTTCTTCTTACTGCCTGCGACGTGTATCGCCCTGCTGCGATAGAACAGCTGAAAGTACTTGCAGAACAGGTTGGCGTAGAAGTTTACTCCGAACTTGAAAACAAGAATCCGGTTGAGATTGCCAAAAATGCAATTGCACATGCCCGTAAAACAGGCAAGAAAATCGTTATCGTAGATACCGCCGGTCGTTTGGCAGTGGATGAAGCGATGATGCAGGAAGTTCAGGACATCAAATCAGCAATTAATCCATCGGAGATTCTTTTTGTAGTGGATTCGATGACGGGTCAGGATGCGGTGAATACGGCCAAGACCTTTAACGAACGACTGAATTTTGATGGCGTTGTGTTAACCAAGCTGGACGGTGATGCACGAGGCGGAGCGGCACTATCCATTCGTCAGATCGTTGACAAACCGATCAAGTACATCAGTACCGGGGAAAAAATGGAAGCGCTTGATTCCTTTTATCCTGATCGTATGGCCAGCCGTATCCTGGGCATGGGAGACGTTATTTCTTTGGTTGAACGTGCGCAACAGGCATTCGACGAAGATGAAGCGAAGCGTATCAACGCCAAAATGCGTCAGAATAAATTTGATTTTGATGACTTTTTAGGTCAGCTTCAGCAGATCAAAAAAATGGGTAACGTGAAAGATCTGATTGGTATGATCCCGGGAATGGGCAATGCCATGAAAGATATGGATATTGACAATGAGTCGTTCAAACCTATTGAAGCGATCATTCAGTCGATGACAAAAAAAGAACGTGAAAACCCGGATATCATCGACGGAAGCCGTAAGAAAAGAATTGCCGCAGGTAGCGGGACAACTATTCTGCAGGTAAACAATCTGATCAAACAGTTTGATGAAATGCGTAAAATGATGAAGAAAATGAACACTATGCAGGCTGCAGGTAAGCTTGGAAAGGCATTGCGCCGTTAACGCATAGCGACATTCATTTGGCTTTATTATGATGAAAAAAGTATTTTTACTGGTTATCCTGCTTGCTCTTATTGGCAGCGAAAAGCTCCGCGCCCAATCGTCCGTAGGATATTATCCGTGGAGTAACCTGCTTACAGTAAGTACGAATGCAACAAATGCAGTGTGGCTCGATACCCGCATGCAGACTAACTCGCTGTTCAGCAGCCTGAGTATTGACCTTCTGCCCATGGTCAATCTTAAAAAAGGAGAAGTAGTACAGTGGTATATCGGCGGAGGCTTGCGGTTTAACCCCCTGTACAGAATTGCTGATGCCAAAGCAGACCTGATCACCATCGACGGTTATTCGGTCAACTTTGGCGTACGTATTTCACCACTGCCACAAAACCGCAGGATTCAGCTGGCATTGGAACTGAATCCATATGTTAAAGATGATTTTGAAAGCGGCGTTTTAAAAAGCCATTTTGGTCTTGTTTATGCTTTTGGGAAAAAGAGGAAATCAGATACGCCCCTGACAACCCCCTGATTTATCCCTTTTATATATCTGGAATATGGATACCAAATCGATTGTTGATATATCCGGATGGCTCGGTGTAATATTCTATGTTTTTGCCTATCTGTTACTGAGCATAGGAGTATTGAAGGCAAACAGTTACCGTTTTCATTTTCTGAATATTTTAGGCGCTATCGGACTTATTACAGATTCAGCCTATCACGGTGACCAACCGAACCTGACAGTAAATGTAATCTGGCTAGTGATCGGCATTCTTGCCATTACCCGGCGTTTCTTTTTTACTTCATCCCGCCAGAGCTGACACCTCTTCCTGCATTTTTAACATGCCGATTGCCTGCTCTTTATACTTTTTAAGTTTTGCCTCATGTTCCTTTTTGTCAGTAACCAGGCTTAAATAAAAATAAGCACCGTCCACAAGTATAAAAATATTATCTGCAACAGCATTTGCATCGTCCACATCCAATATACCTTCCACCCTGCACTGTTCAATATGGCTGCTCAGGATCTCTCTCAGTGAATCCAGCAGCTTCTTATACATATCCCTGATTTTCGGTTCCCGGAAGGTCAGCGAATAACAGCTATAGAAAAGTCCATCGTCAAATAGTGTATTCCATTTTTTTGAAAAAAGATTTCCGATTATCTCCAGCAGTGCCGCTTTAGAATCCTGAGGTTTCTTGTCGCTTACTTTATAAATCAACTGATACTTATCCAGAATATAGTCGATCAGCCCGTAAGTAAGATCCTCCCTTGTCTGAAAATAATGAATAATAAGACTTGGATTGATATCCATCTCCTTGGCTATCTTGGCAATAGACGTATTTTCCAGCCCTTCTTTTTTAGCAAGCTTGTAAAACACCTTTATGATTTCCTTCTGCCTTGCTTCTTTAATACTCTTCCTTCCCATTGAGTGATCAGCTATAAATATTTTAAGCAAGATATAAGATTTTCTCCTAAAAGATGGAAAAATTTTAGATCCATATTTTGAATGAACGTTCAATTAATATATGTTTACAATTACATAACAATTCCTTAACGTACAACACTTTAAAATGGAAGAAATTTGAATTTCCATTGAGAATTTACTGGTACTACCTTAAATCCCAAACCGCTATGTTACAAAAATTACGACTGAATTTTCGTCAAAACAGATCCTGGCAGACATTGCTACTCGCTTGTGGTCTGTTCTTGGCTGTATTTGCCCCCGCTTCCGGGCAAAGCATTATCATTAAAGGATTAGTCACTGATCAAAAGAACAAGGAAAGCTTACCAGGAGTAAACATTCTGGTTAAAGGAACGCAGCGCGGAGCGAATACAAATGCAGAGGGTAAATTTGAGCTTGACAACATCCCCTCCAATGCTGTACTCACATTTTCCTACATCGGTTACAAGAAAGCAGAAATAGAAGTAAATGGCAGAACGGAGCTAAACATAAGCCTTGAAGAAGATGCAAACAACCTGGAAGAAACCATTGTTGTTGGCTTTGGCACACAAAAGAAAATTAATATCGCAGGAGCAGTTGATCAGATATCAGGGAAACAGCTGGAAGCCCGACCCATTGCCAATGTGATGCAGGGTCTGCAAGGTGTTAGCCCTGGACTAAACATTACCTACGGCGGCGGGCAACCCGGTGCTGTTCCCCAGATTAACATCCGTGGTTACACATCCATCAACGGAGGTGCCCCGCTGATTGTCATTGACGGTATACCTGCATCCGACGGATTTGATATGCTGCGTCTCAATCCGGCAGATATTGCTTCCTTCACAGTTTTACGCGATGCGGCTTCAGCGGCTATTTACGGAGCAAGAGCGGCTTTCGGGGTCATATTGATTACTACCAAACAGGGCGGAGCCGGACGTCAGTCAATCAGCTACAACACCTATTTTTCGTGGGGAAAACCAACGATATTACCTAAGCCGGTAACGGATCCATACATATTTTCCCGTGTTCTGGAAACTTCAACAGATAATACGCCATGGGATTATGTAAATTATTCGGATGAATATTACAAATGGGCCAGAGAGCGGTCTGATAACCCATCGCTTCCCGATACCAGACTTGATCCGTCTGATCCAACTAAATGGGCTTATATGGGGAATAGTGATTGGTACGACTACTTCTTTAATAAATCCGGATTTTCTCAGAAACACAGCCTTACTTTCAGCGGCGGTGCAAAAGTGAATGAAATGCCGATTGGGTACTATTTGTCCGCAGATTATACCAAAGAAAATGGTCTGAATAAACTTGCTTCAGATTATTGGAACCGCTACGGATTAAAAGCCCGTGTAAACTTTTCTCCCTTGAAATGGCTAAAAGTTGATAATAATTTATCCATCTACCAAACCAGGAAAGAAACACCACTGGCCAGCATTACCGACATATATTATCTCAAACCAACTGACGTAGCTCAGAACCCGGATGGTACATGGGCAAATACTGCTGCCGGAAAACTTGCTGCACAACTTGTTGACGGAGGAAATAACCAGGAAAACATGTTTGGTTTACAGAACATCATGAGCGGAGTAGCTACTTTTTTCAAAGGTGATCTTCAGATTAACGGGGACGTGAGCTTTAAAAAAGAAATGTGGAATTACAATGCCAACTCACGTAAATACAAAATAGGATACGGCCCTGCCGACATCCGTGAAGAAGGAGGTAACGGATACGTAACAGAGACAAAAGGTGATATAAAAAACAACGTGATCAACCTTTACGCTAATTATAGAAAAGATTTTGGAATTCATTCTATCAGCTTGTTGGGAGGATACAACCAGGAAAGTTATTCATATAGTACGGTGACCGCACAGCGTGATGTATTGATATCCTCGTCATTGCCTTACATCGGCCTGACAACAGGAGATATGAAAATATCATCCAGATATGATGCCTATGCAACCAGAAGTTATTTTGGACGTATTAATTATACGCTGAATGACCGTTACATACTGGAATTTAACGGACGGAAAGATGGCTCATCCCGTTTTCCTACCTTGCGGCGATGGGGTTTTTTCCCTTCTGTATCTGCAGCGTGGATTGCCAGTTCAGAAAAATTCCTGGCTTTCCTGAACCCGACAGTCTCTACTTTAAAGGTACGAACATCTTATGGGGATCTGGGAAATCAGAATGTGAACAACTTCGGATATTTACAGACATTACCTACAGGTTTGTCAAATTATCTGATTGACGGGACACAGCGACGAATCATTACCAGTGCACCTTCTTTACGGATTGATCCAAGGACCTATACCTGGGAGCGGGTTTCTACTTTAAATTTTGGCGGAGATCTGGGTATTCTTAAAAATAAGATTCTTCTGACTTACGATTATTTTATAAAGAATACAACCGGCATGTTAACAGCCGGAGAAGAATTACCAGGTGTACTGGGAACATCAGCTCCTAATCAAAACGCTGCTGATTTAAGGACAAAAGGCTGGGAAATGTCATTGTCATACCGGGATTCTTATTCTGTTGGTGCAAAACCATTATCATTTGAAGCAAAAGTGGTTTTATCGGATTCCAGAACAAAGATTACCAAATTTAAAAATGAGCAGCAGCTGTTTTCCAAATATCGCGTTGGGCAGGATTTAGGTGAAATATGGGGGCTGGAAAGTGACGGTTTCTTCAAAGATGAAAAGGAAATAGCGGAACTGAATGAATCCGCTATTGTTCCATGGGGCGCGTTAGAGATAAAACCAGGATGGCCTAAATACAAGGACTTAAACGGGGATGGAAAAATCGAACGTGGACTATCTGCAAAGGACCCGAAAGATCTGAAGGTCATAGGAAACAGTACCCAGCGTTATCAGATTGGCTTTAATCTGAGTGCTGACTGGAATGGTTTCGATGCATCAGTCTTTCTTCAGGGTGTACTGAAAGGCGATTATTACCCCCGACATTATCTATTCTGGGGACCATACCAACAGCCGTATGCAAACATTTATCCCTGGCATCTGGATTATTACAGAGCTACGGCAGATTCTGAACAGGACAGAGCCAAGCATTCAGCCTCCTATATTGCAGCAGGCCTTGCCGATGCAAATTTAAACCCTCAATACCCGATCATGCAGTCCTGGCTGGCAGATGCAAATTACGATGGCGGACAAAAAGGAGGCCTGGATATTCCGCAAACAAAATATCTTTTAAGCGGAGCGTACCTGAGATTCAAAAATGTAACATTAGGCTACACACTACCTGCTACGCTGATGAGACGTGTAAATGTTCAGCGGTTCAGGATTTTTGTAACAGGTGAGAACATCTTCGAATTTTCCAAGATCAAAAAATTCATTGATCCCGAAGCAGTAAATCAGGGATTCAGTGCATGGGCTTATCCATTCCAGAGGAAAATGGCAGTAGGGCTTAACATCGAATTTTGATCGTAAAATATAAATATTCAGAATCATGAAAAAATATTCATTCCTTCTTTTCTTATCTCTTCTGGTTGGCCTGTCCGCCTGTGAGGATTTAAGCCGGTTTCCACAAACGGAAATCTCACCCGAACTTTTCTTTAATACCGAAGAAGATCTTTCTTTATACATCAGTGGATTACTATCTCTTCCTGATCGCGGCACCTACTACGGTGATCAGAGTACAGATAACGCAGCAACAACCGGAGCCGTAGAAATGAAAACGGTCATGACGGGAACGCCTACTTCCCAAAATATAACCACCGGCTGGGATTGGAGCAGACTGAGGAACATCAATTATTTTTTGAATAATTATCAAAAAGCCGCTGTATCCAATGATATAAAAAATCACTATGCAGGACTTGCCAAATATTATCGTGCTGAATTCTACATGGGAAAAGTAAAAAGGTTTTCTGATGTGCCATGGTTTTCAAAAACACTGAACCCGGGTGATGAAGAATTATATAAAACACAGGACTCACGTGTTATGGTGATGGACAGTGTCATGGCGGACCTGGAATTTGCCTCAAACAATGTTCGGGAAAAAGTACCATCCGGTACACCGGGGAAGTGGGCAGCAAAAATGCTTTATGCGCGGATCGCTTTGTATGAAGGAACTTACCGCAAGTATCATCCCGAACTGAATTTGCAAAGCACAGCCAATAAATTTCTGGAAAAGGCAGCTGCCATTGCCGGAGAAATCAGGTCATCGGGCAAGTTTAACATTTACAATACCGGCAAACCTGCACAGGACTACGCAACGCTTTTCAATAGCCAGGATTTGTTGACCAACACAGAAGTAATATTGACCAATGTTTTTGATCAGGCAAAAAACAGAACCCAAAATATTAACACAACTGTTTTTGGTGAATACGAGCAGTCACCTTCACGCGATCTGATCCAGAGCTACTTAATGAAAGATGGCTCCCGTTTTACAGATCTGCCCGGTTATCAGCAATTAAGTTTTGTAAAAGAATTTGAGAACCGTGACCCACGTTTGTCTCAAACCATGGTCTATCCCGGCTGGGTTCGTCAACCCGAGACAATGCCTTATATTCAGAAGCTGAATAAGAACTTTACAGGATATCATCAGCTGAAAGGATATGTAAACAGTTCCGACGCGACGGTTATTAACGGAGTTGATTTTCCTGTTTATCGCTATGCCGAAGCATTGCTTATTTACGCCGAAGCACTGGCTGAACTGGGAACACTCACCCAGCTACATCTGGATCAATCCATTAATCTGTTAAGAAAAAGAGTCAACATGCCTGACCTGAACCTAGGTGCTGCCAATGCAAATCCGGATGTACCGATGGCACAGAAGTATCCGAATTTAACAGGAGCTAATAAAGGTGTATTACTTGAAATCAGGAGGGAACGTCGTGTAGAACTGGCTTTTGAAAATTCAAGATATGATGATATTATGAGATGGCAGGCAGGAAAACTTTTGACCAGTATTCCGGAGGGCATGTATTTTCCTGGTCTTGGGAAATATGATATGACCGGAGACGGTGTTGCGGATATTATTTTAATAGACAAGAGTTTATCCATTCCTACCGAAGCTCAGAAAGAAAAAAATTCTCTGGGAGTTATTCTGATCTACTATAAAGCGGGAAGCGTTGGAGAAGATGTAACGGTATATATGAAGAATGGACTTGCCGGTGGCACCTTGGTAACTGAAACCACGTCACGCAAATTTGAAGAACCTAAATACTATTACCGACCGGTTCCTCAGCAGCAGATTCTGCTTAACCCTGCTTTAAAACAAATATTTGGTTGGTAATATGATTACCGAATGATACCATGAACAGACGAAACTGGATCAAAAGAACCGGACTCTGGACGGGAGCAGCTGCGGTTGCTCCCCTTTCGCGGTCTGAACAAGATACTGAAAGCAAACCTGTCCTCACCGTTGCCCATATTACCGATGTACATATCCGCGAGGGTGACAATGCACCTGAACGTTTTAAAATGTGCCTTGAAGAAGTAAGAAAGCATAAAGTTGACTTCTTCCTCAATGGAGGAGACTCCATACATGCCGCAGACTATGAACACGTAACCCGTGAACAAATGCTGGGGCAATGGGCTATCTGGGATGATTGTGTAAAAAACACAAAGGCGCATTACGAAATGTACAGCTGCATCGGAAACCATGATCCCTGGTGGGCAGGTGGCAATAAGTCCGACGAAATGTATGGGAAAGAATATGTGGTCAAACGATTGGATGTCCCTAATCGCTTTTACAGTTTTTCAAAAGAGGGCTGGCATTTTATCATTCTGGATGGAAACAACACAAATGTTACACTGGATGAAGAGCAATTTGGCTGGCTTTCCAAAGATCTGGAAAAACTCCCTGAAAATACGCCTGTACTTGTTATGTCCCATTATCCCATACTGGGAGCGACACCAATGCTGGTTGGAGGAGGCCATTCCGATTTTAAAAAGCTTAAATCTTTATTTTATAAGCATAAAGACAAAGTAAAAATTTGCCTGAGCGGGCATCAGCACTTGCAGGATCAGACAGAATACAACGGCGTAAAATATTGCTGCAACGGAGCTGTCAGCGGTTTCTGGTGGGGCAAAGGCGATGCCGAATCTGCCGGTCCAAATTATTATCAGGAAACGCCGCCAGGATATGCTATCTTGAAATTGTATGCGGACGGAGCTGCAAGTAATACCTATTTGCCGCATTCTTTTTAACAATTATTCTGGCCAAAAATTAAGACTATTCCTTATTAACATTAATAGTTAAATATGAAAAAATTTATTATTGTCATTGCACTTTTAACTGCCTTCACACATACAGGCTACACTCAGTCCAAACAGGAAAAAGCACTATTCGTCATTGTAGATGGTATTTCCGGGGACGTAATTGAGAAAATCGCCAAACCAAATCTGGACATCATTGCCAAGACAGGCGGGTTCACCCGTGCTCACGTTGGCGGAGACAAGGCAACTTATTCACAAACACCAACAATTTCTGCGGTAGGCTACAATAGTCTGCTGACCGGTACCTGGGTTAACAAACATAATGTCTGGGATAATAATATTAAAGATCCCAATTACCAGTATTGGACAATATTCCGCTTTTTTGAAGAACAATACCCACAAAAAAGAAGCGCTGTTTTTTCCACCTGGCTGGATAACCGTACCAAATTGATTGGAGAAGGCTTGCCACAAACCGATAAGTTACGGATGGATTATGTATTCGATGGTTTTGAACTGGATACCATTCACTTTCCGCATGATAAACAGGCAGAATATATTCATAAAATTGATGAAAAGGTCGTGGACGAAGCTGCTTCTTATATTCGTAGTGATGCGCCGGATCTGTCATGGGTTTATTTAGAATATACCGATGACATGGGGCACAAGTATGGTGATAGCGAACAATTCCACAAGGCCATAAAAATGATGGATGAACAAATGGGCCGACTCTATAAATCCATTGAATACAGAGAGAAAAATTTCAATGAAGACTGGCTTATCGTCATTACAACGGATCATGGCCGTGATCCTAAATCAGGTAAAGGCCATGGAGGGCAGTCGGACCGGGAAAGAGACACCTGGATTGTAACCAACGCCAAAAACCTGAATGCCAACTTTAAAGGAACAGCCGGTGCTTTTACTCCAGGAGTGGTGGATATCATGCCAACTATTGCAAGGCATATGGATATATCAATTCCAAAAGAACAGGCCTTTGAAATTGATGGCGTTTCACTAACCGGAAAGATTTCAATACACCAGCCCTCAGTAAAAAAAGAAGGTAAGAAAATTAATCTTTCCTGGAAATCGGTTGATAAAGAAGGGAAAGTAAAGATCTGGCTTTCAACCTCCAACAATTTTGCCAAAGGAGAAAGAGATCTTTACATGCTTATAGATGAAGTTCCTGTAACAAATGAAAAAGCAGAACTAGACGTATCCAAACTACCTGCCGGATTTTACAAAATTGTAATGGAAGCCAGATACAATAATCTCAATCGCTGGATTGTAGAATAGCTTATTAATTCAGGACTTGCTCCAAAAATCAGGAAGTCCTGAATTAATTCCCTCCCCTTCCTGCTCTGTAAGAATCATATTCTTCCAGCAATTTGGCAAGATCGTCTTCTGCGCCAAATTCAAGCTGTTCTTCCTTGATTACATACTGCATTTTATTTTTTTCATCTGAAAGCAGTTTCAAAAAGCTGCTTTTATCTTTAAGATTCACTTCATTGAGCTTATTATTTTTGACAATATAAAGCTTAGCATCCGGTTCCAGTGTGCGTGTAGCGCTTGCTTTCTCTTCCTTTATCTGGCTTTTGTAACGTTTAAGTAATTTAGTTTGTCCGTCATAAACAACCCGGTAAAAGCTCTTACCAGTTAGCCCTTTACCTGCCGGAAAACCACTTCTGAAAATATAAAGATCTATCCCTGATGGGATTGTAAATTCTTTTACGCCATCCGATATCCGGAACAGCGACGAATCCTTTTTGAACTCAATTTCATCTTTTACAATATCATATCGCAGCGGAACACCATCATAAAATTTATCGTCCTGCATCCGGACAGAACCGGGATACCATTCGGTAAGCAGATAAGCCGAGTTCGCAGCTCCTCCTGCCGCAGTTTCCCGATAGGGCGTCCCCATGAGACCGGTTGAATCCTGTGCAATAATTTCAGCTCCTGAAAAAAGTATTGAAAGACATAAAATGCCGCGTAAATAATTCATAATAAGGTTGTTTAATTTAAAAAGTTCGATTTTTTGAAAGGCAGATACAGATTAAAGCGGGCAAAAAAGTTAAATATCATCCTTATTATTCCCTTTAACCACCTAGAATCCCTACCTTCTTTGTGTACTTTTGCTTAAAAAATTGTACCTGCTCAATTGGATATTAACGAACAGCTCATACATATACGACAAAGCCTGGCAGGGATAGGCCCTGAAATCTTCCTTGGCTTGTTCTTTTGTTTTTTTCTCCTTTCCGAAATACTGTTGATGAAATGGTTAAGTAAGGAAGAAATATCCCGCTGGCTGCACAGGCTTGCAATTGCCGGCAGCCTGGTTTCACTTGTTCTCGTACTGGGTCAATGGAATGAAGAACCTTCATTCCGTTTTTTTCCGTTGTTGTTTCTGGATCATCAGGCTGTTTTTTTTAAGGTGATGATTATTGTTGCCTGGATATTTACGCTGATTCATGTACAGGTTCTAAAGTATGATTTCCCGCCGGAGTTTAACGGATTGTTAATTGCAACGGTTGCCGGCCTGAATCTGTTGACGATGTCCACGCATTTGTTGACCATTTATCTTTCTCTCGAACTGATATCGATCAGTTCTTATATTCTGGTTTCACTTTCACCTTATAAAAAAGCGGCCGAAGGCGGACTTAAATATCTTCTTTTTGGTGCGGCCAGTTCAGCGGTGATGCTCTACGGAATTTCCTTTATTTACGGACTTACCGGCACGATGGACATTACCAGCCAGGCCATGACGATGGGACTCACCAACAACTCTGACCTAGTTATAACCACGGTTATCGTACTGACTCTCGGCGGGTTACTCTTTAAACTTTCTCTTGTTCCGTTCCATGTCTGGACACCGGATGTTTATGAAGCGGCCCCTACTCCTTTGGTTTCATTCCTATCCGTAGCACCAAAGGCAGCAGTAATACTGGTGCTGATGCGGCTGGCAGGAATATTTCCTTCTCATTATTTTCCGATCCTGGGCGGTATTGCGCTGATCAGTATAACCGTTGGGAATGTGGCAGCTTTGTGGCAATCCAATGCAAGGCGGTTATTAGCATATTCATCCATTGCACAAGCAGGGTATCTGCTGGTGGGTATTGCTGCATATAGCCGGTTTGGATTTGAAACAGCTGTATTTTATACCGCATCATATCTGATCATTAATATGACTGCTTTTTTTCTGATTGATGTGCTTTCACCGCAATCGAATACGGATCTGACTGGCTTTGAAGGCCTGGGACGGAAATATACCTGGATTTCAGGTTCGCTGACCGTTGTAATGGTAGCACTGGCCGGGCTTCCCCCAACCGTAGGATTTACTTCTAAAATGCTGATCTTCTCTTCTCTTTGGGATAGCTATCATCAGCAGCAATTTCCCTGGATGCTTTGGCTTCTGATTGGCGGGATCCTTAATGCGGCTATTTCTCTGGCCTATTATCTCCGGCTTCCCTACCTGCTTTTCTTTAAAGAACGCAGATCAGAAACATTGCCCGGAATGCAGATCAATTCCACTGCAGGAAATATCATAGCAGGCTTACTGGTAACAATCGTGATTGCCTTTTTCCTAAAACCCGAATGGCTGATGCAGTGGATATCTGCTTTTTAAGATTTTATCTCACGCAAAATTATCCAACAGCTTATTTTATATTTCGGTTAAATAACTTTTTATTATTCGTCCGACAGCAGAAAAAGCTATCGGACGAAACCTCCGGTCGGATGGCGAAAAGCCATCCGACCGGTAACAAAACTAAGTTATATAGTAGGAGAAAAAGTTGTAACGGAGTACGCAAAGTAGAAATTCTCATCGAACTTTACGTTTAACTTTTTACTCTGCGTGAGAACGTTATTGAATAGCCCTAACCTTATACCCTTCCTTTCTCAGCAAGGCAATTACGCCTCTATCTCCTCCTAAATGTGCTGCCCCTACCGCAAAGAATGTAGGTTTTTCAGTCATCATTTTATGGATCCTCGGAATCCATTTTTTATTCCGGTCAAACAACATTACCTCGTCATTCCCTTCCATCCCGAATGAACTTTTCCTGGTCATCTGATATAATTCATTGACATCCTGTTTTTTATATAATGCAATGAGATCCTTAAATTCTTTACGCGCCTGTGGCAGACTGTCGATCATCATCACGATCATTTTCATCTGATCTTTATACGGAATGGTGTCAAAAATAGCCATTTGCTCTTCCAGCGTTTCCAGACCAATCACTTCCGATTTTTGCTTTCCGGCAAGTTCAACCAATGACATTTCATACGACTGAGGCTGGCAGGCAAGTACAGAATTAAATAGCGGGCCCATCAATACAAAGGGCTTGGCTTTTTCAAACATCGACAGCCCGATACCAACAGAATCTTTATAGAACTGAGCGATTTTATTGTATTCTGTTTCCGACACCAGTTTTTTCAATTCGTTTCCGTCCTTCATATTCATGGTTTTCATCATTTTTGCCATCATTGCCGGATCGTCCATATCTATTTCCAGCGCAACCTGTTCTGTTTTTGTTACAGCGATTTTTAAAGAATCACTCAATGAAAAGTCAGCGGGGCAGATCAGGTGGATCGTACCAAATAGATAAGAAGGTCTGGATTGTCCGGGAGCGGTAATTTCCCAAAGCAAACTATTCTCTTTTGGTGTTTGGGCATTGCAGAAGAATGTCAGGAGCGTTAACCCTATCAACAATATGCTCTTTTTCATATTTTAAATTAAAATGCCCCGATCCGGAAGATCGGGGCTGGTTTTGAAATTTCTTTCTTTGGATTACCGCTCAGCCTGGCTTCGCCATTCAGACCGGGTCGCGAAGACCGGGTCGCGAAGACCGGGTCACGAAGACCAGAACTACGGTTTGTTACTATCCACAATAACCCTTTCGTCGCGGTTGACAAGTTCCCAGGCTGTATGAAATACAAGTTTCACAATAGGAGCCTGTTTGTCAAACATGATTTTTTCGACATCGTCTCCGGGACGGTGGTAATCTTCATGGACACCGGTAAAGTAAAAGATAACCGGCACGCCCATTTTCGCAAAGTTGTAATGGTCTGAACGGTAATAAAAACGGTTCGGATCTTTTGGATCGTTAAAGGTGTAATCAAGTTTATAATTGACATACTTTCTATTCGCTTCTTCGCTGACCGCATGCAGCTGGGATGAAAGCTTGTCAGAACCGATCACATAAACATATTTCGGATCATTTTTATGTGCATCGTCCACCCGGCCAATCATGTCAATATTCAGGTCGGCAATCGTATTTTTCAACGGAAGCAGAGGATTTTCAGAATAATATTCTGAACCAAACAACCCTTTTTCTTCACCCGTTACATTCAAAAACAGTATACTTCTGCGAGGACCTTTTCCTTCCGCCTTTGCTTTGCTGAAAGCCTGTGCTATTTCCAGAAGTGAAACCGTTCCGGAACCGTCATCATCTGCACCATTATTGATTTCCCCATTCGGAGAAATTCCAATATGGTCCAAATGCGCACTGATCACCAGCACCTCATCCTTTTTATCTGTTCCTTCCAGAAGTGCAGCGACGTTTTCAGTTTCAATCGTTTCGCTGATACGCTCAACTTTGAAAGATACATTTCCTGTCAGTCCTTTTGACAATGGTTTACCACTTTTTTCAATTTCAGACTTTTCCTTCATCAGTTTTTGAACCGAAGTTCCTAAAATCTGAGAAGCTATTTCCGGAGATAAAACAAAAGTAGCAACGCGGTTTCCCGATTCCTGAACCGGCTTTAATGTAGGAGAACTAAACCTTCTTGCCATTACAGCACGCTGACGGATTTCCTTATTCAGGTCATCTCCTGTTTTATCCGTAATAATAAAAACGAACTTTGCGCCCTTTTCCAATGCCAGTTTTGCTTTGTTTTGCCAGGCAACCGGTGCGCTCCATTTCGATTTTTCATCGGTTCCGCTCAGAATATATTTGCCATTCGTATTTTTTGGCTCACCATCAAAAAGAATAACAGATTTTCCTTTTACATCCAGCTTAGCATAGTCATTGTAAGAGCCTTCTTCAATTCCATAACCGGCAAGCACAACGGCACTGCTGGTTTCTGCGGGAACATCCAGAATTCCGTTCAGGTAAAAATCTTTATTAAACTCATATTTTTTACCATCAGCTTTTACATAAACATCTCCCCAGCTACGTTTGTAAAGATTATATTTCTGAAGGTAGGATTGGGAACCGTCGGCTGCTGTTGCAATGGGCTGCAAACCGTATTCTTTGAAATATTTGGATACATATTCCGCAGCTTTTTTTTGTCCCGGTGATCCGGTATCACGTCCTTCCAGACTATCTGAGGCGATAATAACCAAATGTTTCTTTAAATCTTCGGGGGTAATACTCGCTGCATATTTGGCTGCATCGTCCTGCGCATAGGTTAAGGTTGTGACAGACAAGAATATTGCTGCCAGTAAGTTTTTGTTCATTTTTGAAGCTTAAATAATTGTTATTTGTACAAATAACGGAAATGATCCTTAGATATTAAAGTTGAAAATTTTTGCCACGAATACACAAATGTGCACGAATGATTATCAACGTAGTACTTAATCTAACAAGAAAATTTGTATTTATTAGTGCATTCGTGGCAAAAATAATGGGCCAAATAATCCAATAATATACTGTTCCAAATTGTATCCATTTAATATTTTTCTTCACTATTTGTACTTCTCTCAGCATAAACATCTTTTTTCCGCAGTTAACAATAAATTAATTGTAAAATACTGTTATTCAGCGAAAAAACTCCGTACATTTGCACCCTGTTTGACGAAATTTCACCAGGAACACAGTAGAGCAGTTCGTCAGCAGAAAACAAACACTGCGGTGTGAAAACCGTAAACAATTGATCTATAAAACAATGCAAGCCATTCGTAACATCGCAATTATTGCGCACGTTGACCACGGTAAAACAACATTGGTTGACAAAATCATTCACGCTTCAAAGTTATTTCGCGATAACCAGGAGTTTGATGACCTCATTCTTGATAATAATGACCTTGAACGGGAACGTGGAATTACAATTACTTCCAAAAACGTATCTGTTCGTTACAAAGATTTCAAAATCAATGTAATCGATACGCCGGGTCACGCCGACTTTGGTGGTGAAGTAGAACGCGTGCTTAAAATGGCGGATGGTGTTTTGCTTCTTGTGGATGCTTTTGAAGGACCAATGCCTCAGACGCGTTTCGTTTTGGGTAAGGCAATCGACCTTGGCTTAAAGCCAATCGTTGTTGTTAATAAAGTTGATAAAGAAAACTGCCGCCCTGAAGAAGTTCAGGAAAGTGTTTTTGATTTGATGTTCAACTTGGGCGCTACTGAAGATCAGCTTGACTTCACAACCGTTTACGGTTCATCAAAACAGGGCTGGATGGGGCCGGACTGGCAGCACCCAACTGATAATATTACATTCCTGCTTGATACGATCATTTCTTCGATCCCTGAGCCTGTTATTGAGGAAGGTACTTTACAAATGCAGATCACTTCTCTTGACTACAACGCGTTCGTTGGACGTATCGCTATCGGCCGTGTGAAACGCGGAACGATCAAGGAAGGACAGACATTGTCTCTTTGCAAAGCTGACGGTGTGATCAAAAAAGTGAAAGTAAAAGAACTCCAGACATTTGAAGGACTTGGCCGTGTGAAAGTAGCGGAAGTTACTGCCGGTGATATTTGTGCAGTGACTGGTATTGATGATTTTGAAATTGGTGATACCATCGCTGATCTTGAAAATCCTGAGCCAATTGCTCGTATTGCTGTTGATGAGCCAACGATGAATATGTTGTTCACCATCAATAACTCTCCTTTCTTTGGTAAAGAAGGTAAATTCGTAACATCTCGTCACTTGCGTGACCGTTTGTTGAAAGAAACTGAGAAAAACCTTGCTTTGCGCGTTGAACCAACGGATACTGAAGATAAATTCCTTGTATTCGGACGTGGTATTCTTCACTTGTCCGTTTTGATCGAAACGATGCGTCGTGAAGGTTATGAACTGCAATTAGGACAGCCACAGGTGTTGTTTAAAACAGACGAAAAAGGTGAACGCCTTGAACCAATTGAAACCTTAGTTGTTGATGTTCCCGAATCTACTGCCGGAAAAGTAATCGAATTGGCTACACAAAGAAAAGGTGAGCTTTTGATCATGGAACCAAAAGGAGATCTGCAGCATCTTGAATTCCTTATTCCTTCAAGAGGTCTGATCGGTCTTCGTTCCAATGTACTGACTTCTACTCAGGGAGAAGCTGTGATGACACACCGTTTCAAAGAATTTGGTACGTACCGCGGACCAATCCCAGGACGTATCAGCGGTTCTATCATTTCAAAAGGGACTGGTATGGCTACGGGTTACACCATCGATAAATTGCAGGATCGCGGCCGCTTCTTCGTTGAGCCGGGTGATGAAATTTACGGCGGACAGGTAATCGGTGAGCATAACCGTCCTAACGATATCGTGGTAAACTTGCAGGAAGCTAAAAAACTGACCAACATGCGTGCTTCAGGTACAGATGACGGTCTTAGAATTGCTCCGAAAATCAACTTCTCATTGGAAGAGTCCATGGAATACATCCAGAAAGATGAATACCTGGAAGTAACGCCAACGAGCATGCGTATGCGTAAAATCTATTTGGAAGAAAACGATCGTAAGAGATTCGGTTCTAAAATGGAAATGGCATAATAATAAAATATTTCAAGTTAGAGAGTTAAAAAAGGAGGCGCATCTTGCGTTTCCTTTTTTTGTGTTTTTTATACCTTTTTTTGCCACGAATCGCTCGAATCAACACGAATAAAGAGTTTTTGCTTGATTTGTGCATCCACAAAAAAAATGTCTTAAGCTGCAATAAATCCTATTCCTTTGTTGCCATCGTTTGTGAGGATACAAACAATGGCAACAATAACTCCTTAATTTTTTAACTTCCTTAACTCCTTCCTTCAATCATAACCTCCCCTTCTCATCATCCGAAGCATTGTCAACGTGTCTGCGTTTTCTTGCAAACGTATCCTTTCCGAAGCGGTAAGTGAAAGCCACTCTAATTCGTTGTGTGTCTGTTTTACTGGTTTGGAAATATTCGGATTGGAACAGGCTGATTGACCGTGACCCCGGTAACACTTCATTACCGTATCATTCACCGTTGCCGATATGATTTTTTACTGGCTTGAGTAAACATTGTAATGAAAAAAATTATATGTCTAAAAAATATGTCTAACATTTTCATGGATATTTTTCATTGCTTGTGAGTACGAAGCAAATATTGGCCATGAAAGCCGCTACCTAAAAAAATACTGTAACTTCCCAAACCACTGACGGAATAAGGTTTCCTGCTGTCCAAATATTTCATCATCATTTAAACCGCTTCCGCCACGAATTTTAATCTGTCCACCATTTTGTTTTATAATGGTTAACTGAATACTGCATTTTACAGATATTTTCAATCCAGGAAACTAAAATAATATGATCAAAGTAAAAGGAATCGAAGAGAGCGATTTTAAACTTGGGATATATCCAATTCTTACCGGAATTGCTGCCGTTTCGATGTGGTTTGTGATCAGTTTCTATGCCAGAGCTAAAGGCGTCGGCGAAGATGAGATTGTTTCAACGATAGGGACCGTTTTTTTTCTGGCCAGTGTTTTTTTGGGAAGACGTCTGGCGCAACTTTGGCTTGCCAATGGTGTCAAGGTGTCCTTTGGGATGTTAACAGGCATAGGTTTCAGTGTACTTACCTGTATAGGCTGGATTTTTAATAACGGCGACCGTTCATTTGTAAACCGTCCTACGCTTAATTTGCTAATGGACTGGCTCCCCTTTCTTGCCGCAAGTATAGCTTTGGGATTATTTATTAAGCTAACCCGCTCTGTAGGGCAAAAAAAGTTAAAAGAAGCGCAAACAGACGCAGCACATTCACAAAGTGAGTTACACCTGCTTCAATCCCAGCTTAGTCCTCATTTTTTATTTAACACACTTAATAATTTATACGGGCTGTCGATCACCCGGCACGAGATGATTCCGCCATTACTTCTGAAACTCTCGGAGTTGTTGCGCTATTCGGTATACCATTCCATGGAGACATTTGTGCCTCTCAAAGATGAACTTGCGTACATAGACAACTACATCGAATTTGAAAAAATAAGAGTCGGTGACAGATTGGAGTTGAAAACTGATATTGAAAAAATAAGTGATGCTTCAATTAAAATTGCACCCATGCTTTTAATTGTCTTCATCGAAAACGCTTTTAAACATTCTAAAAATACGGCTGATGATAAAATTTACATCGAGTTTTCGCTGAAAAACCGAGGAAATTCTATTCTTTTTTATATCAAAAACTCACACAGCAAAACGAAAAAGGAAAACAATAATCTTGACAAAAACAGTGGTTTTGGAATGGTAAACGTCACAAAAAGACTGACACTTCTTTATCCCGGACAACATGACCTGACCATAGAAAATGAAGAAAAAACATATGCTGTTAACCTTCGATTGAAAGTGAGGTGAATGGAAGAAAGGAGGAAATTGTCATAGAAGAATAGACATAATTTGAACAATTGAGCTAACAGCTATACATGAACATCAACTGCCTGATCGTAGACGACGAACCCATTGCGAGGGACATAATTAAAACCTATTGCGGGCATTTGCCTTATCTGCATATCGTCGCAACGAGTGGAAATGCTCTGGAAGCCAAAGCCATTTTGCATCAGCAAAAAGTGGATATTCTTTTTCTGGATATCAACATGCCGGTTATGGACGGTGTCACTTTTTTAAAAACGCTGCGCAATCCGCCGCAGGTTATTTTCACGACCGCCTACAAAGAATATGCTCTTGATGCGTTTGATCTGGCAGCATGCGACTATTTATTAAAACCTTTTTCGCTCGAACGTTTTATCGTTGCGGTTGACAAAGCCATTGAGCGGCTTCAAATTGCATCCGTTGCACCGGCAGAAAATCCGGACCATAAAATCGAAGACTTTATTTTTATCAAAACAGATGGCAAAATCTTCAAAATCCGGCATGAGGATTTACTGTATGCAGAAGCAAGCGGCAACTATACAAAGATCGTCACAATACAGAATACCTTGTTGCCGGCAATGACTTTCTCCAATTTTGAAGAGTTACTTCCTAAATCACTTTTCCTTCGCGTGCACCGCTCTTTTATCGTTAGCAAATCAAAAATTGATCACATTGAAGGCAACCGGTTATTTATCTGCAAATCCGAAATTCCGATCGGGAATAACTACCGGGAAGGCTTTCTGAAAGAACTGGGGCTGATGTGATTATCCATTTTTATCCAAAAGTTTCTAATTTTTATCATTTTAAAATAACTCAAAAATCTTATAATAAATTTGGATAACAGATGTAATAGTATCGAATCATTTCAGGGGTTTGCGGTAGTATAGAACAATCTATGCAACCTCTTTTTTTATACTATTTCAAGATATTCTGGTTTTTTATTTTTATCAAATGAAATACTGTAAGTTTACGTTTACAAATCAGTTATATTCATTAACATACTTAATATCAGTATTTTAAAATAAACCAAAATGTCATATATAGAACCTGCTCCAATCAAGGATAAAGAGAATCCTCTGGAGTCGATGATGCAGCGATTTGACAAAGCCGTAGAACTTCTTGGTATTTCCGAAGAAATGTATCACATTTTGAAAGTGCCCCGCAAGCAGGTGATTGTAGGGTTACCGGTAACCATGGATTCCGGCGAAATCAAAACTTTTGAAGGTTACCGTGTTATCCACTCTACCATCCTGGGTCCAAGTAAAGGCGGTATCCGTTTCGATCCCGGTGTAAACCTGGACGAAGTACGTGCACTGGCTGCCTGGATGACCTGGAAATGTGCCGTTGTGGATATTCCTTACGGCGGTGCAAAAGGAGGTGTTGCCTGCAATCCGAGAGAAATGTCGGCAGGTGAGATAGAAAGATTAATGCGCGCTTATACCACTGCCATGCTGGATGTTTTTGGTCCCGACCAGGATATTCCTGCGCCGGACATGGGAACCGGTCCGCGTGAAATGGCATGGCTGATGGATGAATATTCAAAATCAAAAGGCATGACGGTTCCTGCCGTTGTTACCGGCAAGCCGCTGGTACTGGGAGGCTCGCTTGGGCGTACCGAAGCAACCGGGCGCGGGGTAATGGTATCTGCTTTGGCAGGTATGGAAAAACTGCGTATCAATCCATACAGGGCTACTGCTGTGGTGCAGGGCTTTGGTAATGTGGGTTCGCATGCTGCCTTGCTTTTAAGAGAACGTGGTGTTGCCATTCATGCAATCAGCGATATTTCCGGTGCTTATTATAATGACAAAGGAATCGACGTGGCTGCGGCTGTGGCATACCGTGATAATAACAAAGGCTCTCTGGAAGGTTTCTCCGGTGCTGAAATGATTTCCGGCGACGACATATTTACCATACCGGTTGACGTGCTCGTTCCTGCTGCCAAAGAAGATGTGATCACAAGAAGGAATGTAGAGAGCATACAGGCAAAAATGATCGTGGAAGGTGCCAACGGTCCAACATCGTTTAAAGCGGACGATATCATCAATGATAAAGGAATTATGGTTGTGCCCGATATTCTGGCCAATGCCGGCGGGGTAACCGTTTCCTATTTTGAATGGGTGCAAAACCGTATTGGTTACAAATGGACGCTTGAAAGGGTGAACCGCCGTACCGACCGGATCATGAAGGATTCATTTGATAAGGTGTATGAAACTTCCTTAAAGTATAAGGTTTCACTTCGTATTGCAGCCTACATTGTTGCGATAGACAAAGTATCAAGTACTTATAAATACCGCGGAGGCTTTTAAAAACCAGCGGAACAATAAGAAATACGAAGGAGGAAGTCATAACGGCTTTCTCCTTTTTATATTACCGCAATATTAAGAACACAAAACCTGTAAAATAAACCATACTTTCTTGCTGACAGATTATTAACTTTATGAATTATTAGCAAAATATACAGGTCGGTTTATATAAAAGGTGATAGCCGGTAACTGACCGCCGATAGCCCAAAAACCATGTCCTTAAGTCCACGCTTCATTGCCATTATCCTGGCATTTCTTATTTCGCTGCTGACAACCACATTTCTGGCTTTTGTTGATGGAGCTACCAGAAGCATGCTTTTCGTTACCTCAATTTCTTCTTTTATCACTTCATTTTTCCTTGTTTTATATACTGTTGACATCCTCGTTTTCCGTGAGGTGAACAAGATGTATAGAACGATCCATAAGCTTAAAATGAAGGATTTCAACATGACTCCCAGGAAAAAGCTTATACATGAGTCGAATCCGATGAAGACGATTAACGATGAAATTTTTGTATATGTTACCAAAAAGCAAAAGGAAATTGATGAGCTGAAAAAGCTGGAATTGTTCAGAAGGGAGTTTCTTGCAGATGTTTCGCACGAATTCAAAACACCTATTTTTGCTGCTCAGGGATTTATCCATACACTGCTGGATGGTGCAATGGACGATGAAAATGTACGTGAAAGGTTCCTGATCAAAGCAGCAAATAACCTGGACAGTCTGGATGTACTTGTAAAGGATCTGCTCGTGCTTTCCCAGATGGAAACGGGCGATATCAAGATGAACCTGATGCCTGTAGACCTCAGATTACTCACACTGAATATCTTCGAAAGGCTTGAAAACATAGCCTCCGACCGGGATGTAACCCTTAAAGTAAAACCGGATGAGCTTTCAGAGGTCTTCGTACTGGCTGATCGGGACAGGATCGAACAGGTCATGCTAAACCTGATCGAAAATGCGATCAAGTACGGAAACGAAGGCGGAAAAGTGATTGTACACTTTAATGAAGGTAAAAAACAGATAGAAGTTGCTGTTCGGGATAATGGCCCGGGGATACCGCAGGAACATTTAAACCGTATTTTTGAAAGATTTTACCGTGTTGATAAAAGCCGTTCAAAGGAACGCGGTGGAACCGGATTAGGCCTGGCGATTGTAAAGCACATCATCAATGCACATGATACAAAAATTGCTGTGATGTCAAAACCGGATAAAGGCACTACCTTTTCTTTTAAACTCGATAAAGCCACAACCGGTAATATGACCATCGCTGAACTTCCGGAGCAAACCGTGCAGGAAAGTTTAGATTGAAAAGAGCAAAGTAAAATTCGATCACGACTGACTTCTTTACTCCTGTAACTGACATTAACTCCAAAATACGCAACTATTCATTTCTCACATATAACTTAAAAAACATGTTCGTACACAACGTATTCTTTTGGCTTAAAGAAAAAGATAATGAAGAAGCGCAGCAGGCACTTCTGGCAGGTATAAAATCTCTGGAAGCCATTGAATCAATAGAATCCGTATATATTGGTACTCCGGCATCAACCCGCCGTCCGGTGATTGATGCTACATACAGCTTTGCAGAAATCCTTGTTTTTGCTGATGAAGCCGCTCATGATGTTTATCAGGTTCACCCGCTTCATAAAAAATTTGTTGAAGAATGCGCACACCTTTGGGAAAAGGTAGTCATCTATGATGTAGAAGCGTAATTGACATAGTCAGTTACTGTCATTTGTTGTCAGGGGTTGTCCGGCAATCAGCGGCAACCCCAAACTATTATATGACCATACCCAACCACAGATGACTGACTAATCCTGACCACACATGACAACAATTGACCGAATGAATAACTCTGACAATAAATGACCAAACATGACTACTTCATGACCTTTCCTGCCCAGACATAACTGTTACTGACCATAAATGTCACCTTTCCACCTGCAAAGAAAGTTATCCACACCAACTCTGTGGATAACTTGTTAATAAACTCGCATTTATTCTATTTACAGCACCTTACCATACTTTTATAACTTCAAAATGCTGTGGATAACTATTTCATGTTAACATTTGTTAGTAAACCATCGGGCACTATTCTTGTTTTTGCTGCGTTTTAGGTATATCAAAAACAAACTGAGTCATGAGAAATAACAGAATAGGAATAGCCATTATTGGAGTGCTCATTGCAGCAATAAGCGTTTCATCTTGTACATACAGATCACATGGTCCGGTTTATGACAACGGATATGGTTACGGATACGGATACCGTCATTATCCACCGCCGCCACCACCAAGAAGAGTGATTGTTGTAAGGCCAACGCCACCGCCAAAAAGAGTTTACAGGAGCAATGGCCATGACAGACGCTACGACAAAAGAAGCGCACGCAGTTATAACAAAAATAATGGCAGGCAATATGGTCACAATGGTCGTGGGCCAAGCCGTGGGCCAAGATAAGTGATAATTGTTTTTGTATGCCGGAATAGTGAACATGGTTCATTTAATAAAGAAGGACAGTTATTAATCGACTGTCCTTCTTCATATCATTATCTTTTTATGCCCCAAGAATTAAGCACCGAATCTGCTTGCACGAGCGAAAGCAGTACTTCTTTAAGCATGATCATACCATCTTTATCAGTAGTATCTGCTTGCGGAAGTGGACTTCTTGGTATAAATTCAGGGGAATATAGGTAAGCTTTGGTTCTCCCTTTAACAAGATCTGTATGTAGGACACTATTATTTGAATGATTATCTTTCTTTTGAAGAGTGTCGGTTAAGAAGTCATTTTCTATTTGTAATCGCTCCCAACCATATTGATCAGGATCACGATCCATGTACCTTTTACCAGAATAATACAGGTCAATTTCTCGAATAGGCTTTAACTCCTTAGTATAGAAGTAAATCTCTTTTCCAGAGTATCGAGCATTAGTATCCATGGTCGGATCAAATTTATCTTCTCCATATGTTGAGATTCCAACCAATCCATCGATAATCACATAATGGGCTTTCCATCCTTTTAGTGGAATTTCGGGAATGCCAAACTTTCTCCTTTTAACGTTATAATCCCAACCAAATTTTAATGATATCTCATGTTTGACTTTATCCTTTGCTTCCTCTTTGTTGAGATAACTACATCCTTGAAGAAAAGATATAGTAAGTATGTGTGTAATCCGCTTCAATATCCAAAACATACAATAGTATTTGATTCAATATGTGATTAATTCTGTCCATTCCCAAACTTCTGTAATTGTTCCACCAAGACCAATTCCACACATCCATATTTTCTAACGGATACAACTTCACAATCTCCATAATAGACTTTGCATTTTTATCATTAGGACTTTTTAATACTTCCCCATCAACCGAGACTAATGCGCGCCCTACTGGAATTCCATTTTTATATGTTTGACCACCTAAATAAAATCCTTCTTCTGTATAATAAATTATGCTACCAGAAAATGCCGGTCTTGTTGGTTTATCTGGTCCTTTATAACCCAGAAAGTGAGAATCATCAAATATTTTTTCAACGATAAAACCGGTAATTTCTCCTGTTTGTGGCTCCCGATAATAAATAAACTGTAAATGCTGTTCTTGTTTCATGCAACATTGCTGAAATGGGAAGTTTTTGTTGTCTTTCTCCTGAAACTCTGGCTGATACTTGGCTGTTTTTCTTTTTGACTAATTCAAATCTATCTTTCAGAGCATTAACTGGAATAGGCTCATTATTAATTGCTCCTGGATCCAATCAATTAATAGAGCATGAAGCAATAACCGGGATAAACACTGCAATTACAATGTAGCGTAAGGTAGGTAAGGTTTATATTAAGTAACTGAGTGATACTAGAAAACAATATTAAGTATTGTCTCAATTTCAGAATTATTTTATTGTAAAATTATTTTACAATAATACCTAACTACCTTTACAATGCCTATACCTTCTTCTTTATCAATCTATCCAGTGAACATTATATTTTCTCCATTAAATGATAGAACAAGAGTTATTTCAAAAAAACTTTATGACTGATCAACAACTACTTTTCTGATCAAAATGCTTGTTTTATCAGCTTAGGAACCGTTTGTTTGTATCACCAACCTTCAACCCGCTCCTTTCTGAATGCTCGCTTTTTCCATCATCGGTTATTTGCTCTTAAACCTTGGAATTGGCCTCTGGGCTTCGAAACGGATTGCAACCACCACCGACTTCGTGTTGGCAGGTAGACGCCTGCCTCTGATCCTGGCCGCCTCGGTTACATTCGCAACCTGGTTCGGTTCTGAAACCATTATGGGTGCTCCCACGGAATTTGTCGAACACGGATTACTTGGTGTGATTGAAGATCCTTTTGGCGCAGCGCTATGCCTTTTTCTGGTCGGGTTGTTTTTTGCAAGAAGGTTTTATAAAATGAACATCATTACCTTCTGCGATTTTTTCAGGATCCGTTTTGGCAGAAAAGCAGAGTTACTTTCTGCGCTTCTACTGATCCCTTCCTATTTCAGCTGGATTGCCGCACAATTGCTTGCCATGGGCATTGTACTGAAAGTTGTATTGGGCTGGCCGCTGACAGAATGTATTTTACTTAGCTCTTTTGTCGTCGTGCTGTATACGATCTGGGGAGGCATGTGGTCGGTTTCAATCACCGACTTTTTCCAGACCATCATGATCATCGCAGGCCTGCTGGTTGTTGCGGTAGTTATGTATTTTAAAGTAGGCGGATTTTCTCCCTTGATTGAAGCTGCACCCAAAGATTTTTTCAGATTTTATCCAAAACCCGATTTGAAGGAATATGCGGCTTACTTTGCAGCCTGGATAACGATTGGCCTGGGATCTATTCCGCAGCAGGATGTTTTTCAACGGGTTATGTCTGCCAAATCTGCCGATGTTTCTGTCAATGCAACACTGCTATCGGCATTCATGTATCTGACCGTTGCGCTTTTACCTTTGTTTATCGGTCTGTGCGGTCATCACCTCTATCCTAATGAAAACGGAACAGACGGGCAGATGATTATTCCAAATATGGTTCTCAAACACATGGGCGTCCCTTTGCAGATCCTCTTTTTCGGCGCGCTGGTATCCGCAATTCTGAGTACGACCAGCAGTGCCATTATGGCTCCTGCCACGGTACTGGCTGAAAATGTTGTGAAGTTCTTCCGACCTGAACTTACCGACAAACAGCTTCTCAAAATTATCCGGATTAGCATTATAGCCATCACAATCATCTGCATTTTTATGGCAGCAACAAGGGAAAGCATTTTTGAACTGGTTGCCGAATCATCTGCTTTCAGCCTTGTATCATTGTTTGTGCCGCTTGCAGCCGGTATTTACTGGAAGAAATCAAATCAGGCAGGATGCATTCTTTCCATGACTGCCGGACTGATCGTCTGGTTATTCTGCCTCAGAATAGAAACTGCGTATCCGCCTACACTATACGGACTTCTGGCAAGCCTGACAGGTATGTTCGCAGGAATGTTGCTGCCCGCATCCGGTTTTGGCAGGAAGCAAAAAATTTAATTTTCCTCCCATGCCCCAACCCCTCTGCCCTTACTCATTATCCTTCGCCCCCTGCCCCATGCCCTTACCCCTCAGTCTTTTCCACTTCCGCCTTTCTGTCCCAGCCGCCAAGCGAACGGATATCCGTGGAATCCCTGTCAGCCTGCATAATCAGTTCAAGCTCCTCGATATGCTCCCGGACAGCAGTTACATATTCCTGTTCATTCCGGATACTGGAAAGATGTTTTAAGGTCCTTTCGTCGTGTATAAAAAAAGTTTTAGCCGAACGCGTGGCTTCATGTGCCCGATGTCCCAGAAGTTTCAGCGTATCAATGCCAACTCTCAGACTTGTATCAAAAGTTTCCCGGTAAATATGCATGATACCTGCATTCATCAGGTCATAAGCATCGTTCCGGTTGGTTGATCTCACGAGTATATGCAGATTTGGAAAATGTTTTTTTATGGTCTCAATCATTTCCAGCCGCTTCTCTTCATCACTAATTGCGATGATGATAATCTGTGCTTTGTTGGCACCGGCAATTTCCAGAAGTTCATAACGGGTTGCATCGCCATAATAGACCTTTAAACCCATTCTTCTTAAAAAATCGACATTGTCACTGTCATTGTCCAATACCGTTGCCATCACATTATTTGCCCGTAAAAACCGGCCGATCGTATTTCCAAAATGCCCGTAACCCGCAATGATCACCGGATTATCTTCCTCTTCCACGTCACTTACCTGATGTACTTCTGTTCCTTCCTTCACCGCGCATAGCCGGGGCAGGATCAGCTTTTCATTCAGCATCATCACAAGCGGAGTCAAAGCCATACTGATTGCTACAACCGCCATCATCGTATCCGTGGTCTCTTTGGTTAAAACACCTTCCTGTGCGGAAAAACTCAGGAGCACGAAGGCAAACTCCCCGATCTGGCAGAGGCCGAAACTAAAAATAAAGTTCTGGGCATTTCGTACTTTAAATGTTTTACCCAACCCGAAAAGAACCGCCATTTTAATCGCCATAAATCCGGTCACCAAACCCAGAATAACCAGCGGCTTTGACATGATGAGTTCAAAATCGATAGACGTTCCGACAGAGATAAAAAACAGCCCCAGCAGCAAACCTTTAAAAGGATCAATGGAGCTTTCCAGCTCGTGCCGGTATTCACTATTGGCCAAAACTACACCCGCGACAAATGCACCCAAGGCAGGACTTAAACCGACAGAGGTCATCAGAACTGCAATACCTACTACCAGTAAAAGTGCCGTAGCCGTAAACATTTCCCGCATCCCCGTTTTGGCCATCAGCCTGAACACGGGACGCAGCAGATACTTACCGGTAATGATCACGACCGCTACGGATGACAAAACAACGACTGCCTGGATCCAGGCAGGAAGCCCGCTGACCAGTGTTCCCTGATCTGCTCCGTGTGACTCTCCGGCCGGGATATGATCCGCAAGCAGTGGAAATAAGGCGAGCATGGGAATGATAGCCAGATCCTGAAACAACAGGACGGCAAATGAACTTTGTCCGGCCACTGTTTTAAGCCAGCCTTTTTCGTCCAGTGTCTGCATCACGATAGCCGTAGACGACATCGCCACGATCATGCCCAGCGCAAGTGCCTCTTTCCAGCCAACCTGGAACAGCATCGCCAGCCCGGCCACCACAACACTGGTAAGTACCACCTGCATTCCGCCCAGGCCGGCAATGTTTTTACGCATCCTCCACAAACGGGAAGGTTCCAATTCAAGTCCGATCACGAAAAGCATCATCACCACACCAAATTCGGCAAAATGCATGATATCCTGGCCTTCCGTTCCGATAAACTGAAGACAGGCGGGACCAATGATAATACCTGCAACCAGATAACCCAATACCGAACCCAGCCCAAGACGTTTGGCGATGGGCACCATCACAACGGCCGCAGCCAGATAAATCATGGCCTGAAAGAAAACTGTCTGCTGCATGTATAACTTTGTATTTTAATAACTGAATTAGATTCTTCTGAATTTGAACGCTGTACCTGATTATACTAAACCTGCAATGCCGGTACAAGTTCGTTGATATACTCAACACCCTGGAAATGTTCAGCCTGAAACTCATCATTCACCAGCGAAGTGAGAATGCTGGCGTAACGTTCTCCGTAATTTTTAATCATTTCGTCACTCATGTTGTAAGTCTCATGCACAACAAATGGCGGGAGATATTCCATTTTACACAAATGGGCAGTCTGGTTAAAAGGAAGCAGAAATTGTGTTACCGGAAAACGGTTATAACCTGTTTCTTTATACGCTTCACGCCCGCCGCCGCACGAAATCGCATTCAGGATTTTTTTCCCGGCCAGCGCAGTGCCTTCCGGCCCGTAAGCCCAGTTATATTCCAGAACCAGATCCTGCCACTGTTTCAGAATAGGCGGACTGCTGTACCAGTAAAACGGGTGCTGAAAAATGATGATGTCGTGCTGTGCAAGCAGTTTCTGTTCCCGTTTGACATCAATATACAGGTCAGGATAATATTCGTACAAGTCGTTAAATGTGACGCCTTTTACCTTCCGGCAATAGGTTTCCAGTGTTTTCTGTATACTTGATTTACTTAGTGTCGGATGTGCAAACTGAATAAGAACTTTTGCCATAACTTGATTTATACGCTTCCTGATTTGTCGGTTGATGTAAATATAACAAAAAACGCTGACAGGTTTTTGAACAAATTGCTCATTACTGTCAGCGTCGGATATAAAAATCAAACTGTTTGTTTACAGCGAAACCACTCTTTTTTCATTGTGGCTGCGAATAGCCGCTTCCAGTATTTTCATCGTATTTACACCGTCACCAGCAGTCACCGGTTCCGTTTTGTTATTCACGATCGACTGGTAAACACCTTCAAAATAATCCAGGTAATTACCCTTTTTCGTCTGCACTTTCTTCCGGATTACCACGCCATCAACCTCTGTATGAAGAATCCCTTCTTTATCTTCCGGTTCCGTACACCAGTCTGTTGTATTAGGTTTTTCACCGGCAACAAGCCTGTCTTCCTGCAAATCTCCGCGGCTTTTCAGGAAAGAACCTTTTAATCCCTGAAGAACATAGGCAGGCACCGCTTCCCTTGCCACAAAACCGCCTTTTAACCGCACACGCAGATTATCGTAAAACAGCAGCATTTCAAAATAATCATTTACCTTCGATCCGGGGCGCACAATACGCAAATCGCCATAAACCGAATCCGGCATTCCGAAAAGATACAGGGCCTGGTCAGTTATATGCGATCCTCTGTCTCTGAGCAGCCCGGCACCCGGCGAAGGTGTTTCCAGGTGCGCTTTGGCATTCAGTTCCGGACTGTGCTGTTCATAGGAAAATGTAACTTCAACCAGTTCTCCCAGAAGACCTTCCTTCACCACTTTTTTTACCGTTTTAAAATCACTGTCCCATCTTCTGTTCTGGAAAACAGACAGCTTTAACCCTTTTTTCTCTGCCAGGGATTTTAGCTCCCTTGCTTCTGCGGCAGTAACCGTAAATGCCTTTTCCACAACGGCATGTTTCCCGGCCAGCAATACTTGTTTGGTATATTCAAAGTGCGAGTCGATCGGTGTGTTGACAATCACCAGCTCAACCTCCTGATCTTCCAGAACAGCTTCCAGTGAAGGATAGCTTTTTACGTTCGGATAATCCTGCTGAATCAGCTTTTTACTTCTTTCCCAGGATCCGGTAATTTCAAATCCGGGATGCAGGTCAAGGAAAGGTGCATGAAAGATCTTGCCCGACATCCCGTAGGAAAGCAGCGCGGTTTTTACAATTCTTGTTTCTGACATATTTAATTATTTTTTGTCTGATGTTTCAAAACACCAACATTTAACCTGTTTTACATAATCGATTTGGCAACGCCGCCATCCACTTTCAGGGCCGAGCCGTTGGTGCCGGATGACAACGGACTTGCAATATAAGTGACGAGATTTGCAATTTCTTCAACCGAGGCAAAACGCTGAATTAATGAGGTAGGACGGGCTGTTTTGAAGAAATCTTTCTCGGCTTCCTCCGGCGTGGTATTTGCCGCGGCAGCCAGCTGTTTTACAAACTCACCCACACCCTCCGATTTTGTCGGGCCGGGCAGGATGGAATTGACCGTAACATTAGTTCCTTTGGTCAATTCCGCCAAACCACGGCTGACAGACAACTGGGCCGTTTTGGTCATACCGTAATGAATCATTTCTTCGGGGATATTCACGGCCGATTCGCTGGAAATAAATATGATCCGGCCCCAATCCTTCGCAATCATTTTAGGAAAGAAATATCTGGACAAACGTACGCCGCTTAAAACATTTACTTCAAAGAACTTAAACCAGTCCGCATCCGTAATTTCGATAAACGGCTTTGGCTCAAAAATACCCGCATTGTTGATCAGGATATCCACATCAGGAAGATTCTGAAGCAGCGTATCCACTTCTTCCACTTTTGAGAAATCCGCTGCTGCACCGGAAATATCGCCATCCGGAACAAGGAGACGTAACTTTTCGATCGCTTCCACCACCTTGGTCTCCGACCTTCCGTTGATGATAACAGCTGCGCCTTCCTGCAATAATTGTCTGGCAATGGCAAAACCAATTCCCTGTGTCGAACCGCTTATAAATGCTGTTTTCCCTGATAACTGTAAATCCATCTGATATGTATTTTAAGTAGAACATTCAAACATGTCTAACACCGAAACAGCCGAAATCAATCCCTGAGACGGGTTTAATTAGGATTAAAACGATTATGGTGCAGATGGACGTACAATTTGCGTTCGCTTTGAACTGGCACGAAACTTATGCTTAACTTTAAAATTTAGTAACAATTAAATTACAGCGATATGTCCATACAAGATGAAATGACCGACGGCGAGTCAGAAAGATTTGAGAAAAAACTGGCTGAACTTTTAGGTGTCAGCTACGAAGAACTTTTAACAACGGAGTATGAAGTAACCGACCATATCGGCAATGACGATTTGGTATATGAACACATTGTAAGGTTCACCGAAGATTCCCCAAGATCCGTTCTGGACAAGATCATCGGCCTTAACGAAAAAAATGAGATTACGCTGCCGATTGTGGATTTGGCTGATGAGGAGTAGGGGTTTTGTGATTTGAGTTTTATTTTTTCTTGGGCGTGGTCTTTGGCTGCGCCTTATTTGATTGAACCGGTTTGCACTTCGGTCAAAGACCGGTGACGCTCGGACGTAGTCTGGAGACTACGACCAAGTAGGGTTTTATTGTGCGTACAATGTTAGGCGTGGTCTTTGGGCTACGCCTTATTGTTTTGCGGTTTTCGACTCGGTAGATTGTATGTAAAGTATTCTTTATTTTATACTGACAGTAAGGTGCTTTTTTGAACTGGTGTGTTTGTCGGTCACAGATCGATATAGCTCGGACTTAGTCTTGAGATTATGTCCAACGGGGGTCATTAAGTAATATTATTATCGTTGACGAGCCGTTTTGGTCGGTTGATACGATGATCTTTACAATTTTAAAAGAATAGTATAATGCCATTTTTTTATTTCACAATGAAGGCACTAGATTTTACTGCCGAAATTAATGAAGAAACTTATTAATAGAATAAACTTTATCATCTAAAACTATGTCAGAGACCATTCAAACGGCTATTTTTAAATTAAGAGATAAGATAGACGAAAAGGATTCGGATGGAAATCTGAAAAGTAGAGATATAACTTTGGAATTTTTGCAGAAAAAATTTCGGTTGAATGACTATCGTTTACAAAAGCTGAAATCTGATTTCATGACCAATCATGATTTTAGGCTTTTTTATAAACGATGGGCTTCGCCCGTTAAATGGAAAGAGTTCTTAACCGTTATTGTAGAGTCTGATGAAGCAATTTTAAAAAACCAAAACTCCTACAATGAGGGCTATATCCTTTTAATTAAGAAAAAAGACAAATCAGATATTTATGCCATAACAGGTGGTTTCGGCCATATTCAACTCCAAAATTTTTGCAATTACCAGTTTGGATTGGATATCATATCCAGGTTAATAAAAACAAACGACAAGGTTTTAAGAGCAGCTAAAGAAAGAAATTTTGTTGGAGGCGTACTCGGGTCTGTAAAGTATTTTCGTGGTGAATACAATCTAAATGAGAATGAAAGCTTCGGGAGTTTTTACCAAGAGCTTAAAGCAACATTGAATAACACGGTTTTGAAGGACACGTTCAAGTTTTCTGAGGACGAATTAAAAAGCGGAAACCTATGTGAGGCAAAAAGCTCCTTTGCTCTAAAAAAGTCCATCACATTGGAGAAAACGCTTGTAATAATTGAGGCACTTGAAACAATATTAAAACAAGAAGCTACCGTCGATTTGAATTTGATCAGAAAGTTAGATAAGTCAGAGAACGCCTTGATTGAAAGTTTGAACAACGAGATAGTTAAGTTTTTATTTAAACAATACCAGGGCGGTGAATCCGGAATAAATTTCGAAATCTGCAATAAAGATTTTGATAAATTTTACGATTGCCGATACTATCAAATAAGTTATCGACTAAATAAGAAGGCGGAAGGTGTAACGATTCCTGATGTTTCTAATTTTGACATAATTTGCTTGTTAATAGCTGACAAAGAGAAAATTCTTCTGCCCAGAGATTTTGAAAGTTTTTTGGAAAGTATAATGATTAGCGGTTTAGACGAAAATGGAGTTGTGATCACTTGGGGAGGAATATTTGATCATTTGAGTGCAGAAATGATCTTTCAATTTAAAAGTTACTTTCTTGTCAATAAGGAGTGGTATGTGATTAAGCCAGAATTTGTAAAACAACTTGACCAGCAAAGTCAGGACTTTATCAAAGAGAATGAAATTAAAGATTTAATAAGAGGTTGGAAATCGAATAGCGAAAGTGAAAATGTATTTAATGGAAATCATATAGGTGATCCCAACACCTTGGTGTTCGATAAAATATGTCCCGAAAATATCGAAGTATGTGATATTCTTAAATGGGACGATGACCATGTTTACTTTATTCATGTGAAGAAGGGTTTTGATAACGAGATGCGAAATTTATGTAGACAGGTTCAAGTTGCTGCGAGAAGGATTGTCCAGGACTTGAGATCTGATAAAAGTTTCTTAAAGACTCACTATACTACTCTTAAGATGATCAATGCTTCCGCCACTTATTTTATCAATGCGCGGAACCAACTTGCCACTTTTTCAGAGGAGAATTATTTAGATATTTTTAAGACTAGAAAGCCAGTTTTTGTTTTAGCGGTATTAGACGATGTAAAAATGATTAGATCCTTATCAGAAGTTAGCCGTTTCGATTCAAATATTGCGAAATTTTGTCTTAATGAGCTAGTGAAGGACATGAGAGGACTTGGGATGGACTTTAAAATTTCACAAATTCAGAAAGTCATTTAAATATGCCCCACATCTCCGAATCAGAAATAGAACAAATTGCCCTTGAAATCCTGAATGAAGATCTAGGTTATGAGATCATCTATTCCTAGAAATTGCCGAGGTTGTTCATAAAGAGCGGGAATATAGTGAGGTGATTTTAAAAGATCGGCTTAAAAAGGCGATTGATAAAATTAATCCAACTTTATCTGTTGATGCACGGGAAGACCAATCTGATTCCGGCTAATAATAATATAGCTTTTAACCAAATGCTTACGGATGGGATTGATGTAAAATTCAGTGTAGGCGAGGGAAAAGCAAGATCGGATAAAGTATGGCTGATTGATTTTGAAACACCGGAAAACAATGCGTTTCTGGGTGTTAACCAATTTACAATTATTGAAAACCATATCAACAAGCGTCCAGATATCATACTGTTTGTTAACGGCTTGCCGCTAGTTGTATTGAAAATAAAAAATGCACCGAATGAAAAGCGAATGTCAAAACGGCGTTCAATCAGTTGCAAACTTACAAGGAGGTAATTCCCTTGTTGTTTACGTACAGTGCTTTTGTGGTTGTTATCGATGGCTGGTTTGCCAAAGCCAGAACATTAAGCAGCGATTATAGCCGTTTCTTGGAATGGAAAAATGCTGATGGAATCAACATTGTCAATACAGAGACGACTTCAAAAATGGAGCCAATGTTGAAGTTGAATAAGAAAACCTTACTGGATGTCATCAGGGAATTACAATCTCAATTCTGAATCAAGTCATGTGTGAACATTATATAATTCAACTAACATGTACTTATATATAACAGAAATTATAGTGTATATATGCTATATTCTAAATAAGACAATAAAGACTCAATTTTGAAAAGATCTTGTATAATTAATGCCGATCTACTATCACTATATTCATACTGCTTATTTAAAATTTGAATATCACTATTTACTTGAATAGTCGTTGAATTGGGAGTATTAGTCATTAAATCTTTAATTTCAGAAGTATGTTTTTGAAAATCAGCAATAAAGCTTGTCACAAAAGAATCGTTAAATCTATTACTCTCCTTTCTTAAAATTCTTTCAATGTCTGACGCCTTATTATTCAAACGTTTCTGTAACGAATTGGCCAGCAAAGTTCCAATTTTATTCTCTGCACGTATAAGACTTTTAGTTTCATTTATATCATCATTGACAGACTTAATACGCCCAGCAATAAGGTGAGAAATATTAAGATTTTTCTCAGAGCCTTTGTCCAAAACCATTTTTATAAAAAAGGCAAGCCATATAGTTACTCCAATAGTAACAACCTCAAACAAGTTAATTTCTAATTTTACTTCGATATGATCAAGTACGCTTAGGATATGGCCTAGGCAGAAACCAACTAATAGCGCAACCGCAATACTTCCTATTAGAAAATGCTTTGAGACCATTTTCTAATCATTTAGTAAGTCTTTCATTTGCATCACCTAAATATTGTAGGATATCTTCACTAAGATAGGATTCTTCATCTGAAACGAATTCAACGTGTTTTACTATAGAATTGTAGTTTAGTTGGTTCTCTCTAATCAGTCCACCAAAAGATTCTTCAAGAAATGAAGTACCATAGCCCGCAGTTCCATCTAAATCTATTTTAACAATATCGTTGTCCTTGATTGCTTGTTCTATAGCAGGTGCCAGCAAAGAATTGCGAAATAGCTCCCCCGAATAGTCTCCTTCACGAATATAACGAGGACCCGGCGTTCGACTAAAAATCTTAGATATTTTCAATATTTTCTTCATAATATGCAAAGCTGTCATTTAAAGTGTCAAGCTCCCAATACACAAATGTACCTTTAAAATCTTCTCCAAGCAATTCGTATTTATCTTCCGAAACACAAGCTCTCACATTATTTGTTATTATATACAGATTACTTATTTGATTTCTCGATAGTACATCCTTGATCCCTGGGAGGCCCTTTCCCCTATAAAACTTACCTGTTACCGTTTCATGCAGGCTTCCATTTAAAATAAGTTGCAATAATCTAGCATTTGAATCAAAGGTATGAACCGAGCGAAGTAACAGCTCCCAATTGTAAAACTTGTTACCACTTGGTTTATTGTCTAAGCTAGTAAACACACCAACTCCGAAATCGAGAAAGGCGAAGCTTACCTTATTTTCGGATTTTCTATGATTTACAGATATCCAAAAATGCTCTTTTCGTTCCTGTGCTGGATCAGCATGATTATTGGTGTTATGCATTAGCTCTATCAGTGCTCGCTGAACTCCTTGGCATCGTCTCTTCTCACCCCAAACTGTTTTGCTTGCCTCTGTAATAATTCTTTCGCTCAAAACAGCATCTACATCTTTATTAGCGCTTGTATGAACAATACTATTTGAGAGGTTATAATTATCTTCTGCCTCAAATTTTGACTTATATAGATACGTTAAAAAGCCGGATTCCCTTAGCAGTCCCTTACAATGTCCGTCACTTGGGAAGGAGCCATTGAAATCTATTTTGTGAGACTTGAACTGTACCATAATTGATAGTAGCAAAACAATTGCGTCATGATCAATTTCTACAACGTTATCTAACCTAACAAATACCTTTCTTCCCTTTTTAAAATGATATCGAATGTTATTGATGAATGTTAGTACATATGTAGTATTCCTTATAAAGGACATCAGCTTCGGAGCCCAAACAAAAACATAACCAGAATATCGCTCTTCAAGTGAATATGCCTTTCGATAATTTTCAGCTTTATCTTCATTACTATAAGCATAATGTGAAGAGGAATTGCTATCCTTATTGGTTGACTTTAATCTCTTTTGTCGTTTTACTCTTTTTTTATTCTTAACTTGATTCCTTACTTTATATTCATGTGATGTAAAAAGTTTCTTCATAAATTATTTTAAGGATATTGAAGATAAGTCAAGTAAAATTAACAAATTATCATTAAAATAATCAATTTTTAGGTACAGCCTTTTCCAATTTGGTGACAATGATATTGAATATTTTTTCTAAGATTGCTCAACTTGAGAAGAGGTCACGAAGCAATTCAAAGAAAACAAATAAAAAAATGCTATTATGAATACTGTTATCAAGCATTGCAAAATTGTTTACACTAGATATTTTATATTGAACTTTGATCTGCTCTGAGAAAATATTAATTTATTAAAATACAATGATCTTTACCTTGATGAATCCTATTTCGGCAGACTCAAGCTCACACATATGTAGATTATAACAACTAAAGGATATAATAAAAATAAGTCAAAAGAAGAATCTTGAAACAATACTAATAAAAATGTTCGGCTAGAGACAAAAAACACTTACAACTTTCGTCATAAGTGTCTGATTATCAATGTCGGGATGACAGGATTTGAACCTGCGACCTCTTGCACCCCATGCCCATTTTTTGGTATTTTTTTAATAATTTATTTTAATAAAAATTAATCTATCTATCTTGTTATCAGATATTTAACTAATTTTTATTAAGTTTACCTAAGTTTACTTAGACATCAAATGTTCGACTAATGTTCGACGTATGTTCGACTAAATTTAGGCTGATATGGCAGTATCCACTAAGTTTGTTTTGAGAAGCCAGAGCACTTTGAGCGACTCAAATTTCCCGATAATGCTTCAGATAATCATTGATCGGAAGAACCAACTCGTAAGTACAAAAAAGTACAGCACAAAAGAACACTGGCAAACCAGGGAACAGTCTGTCACCAGGAATCATCCCAAACATAAGGAAATTAATCTTCTTTTGCGAACAATCACTTCTGAAATTGATTTCTTCATCATATCAGAAGGGAAAAAGGGCAATAGGCCAGGTTTCGAAGAAATTAAGGACTTAGTCCGCAGACTGACTGGTGGACATACGGAACCTGAACGCAGAAAGCTCTTCGTATTATTCGACGAGCAGATCGAGGCTCTTAGAGCTCAGAATCGGATCGGCTATGCAGATACTTTTAAGTCTACGCTGGGCAGCTTGAAAAACTTCATGAAAGACAAGGATAAGGAGCTTCTGTCTATCAATACTGCATTTTTGGTTAAATACGAATCCTACCTTATAGAAAGAGGATGCGCGATTACTACCCGCAGCGTCTATTTCCGAACCTTTCGAACCCTTTGGAGAAATGCGATCAGAGACAAGTATTGTCCGGAAAGTCACTATCCGTTTAAAGAGTTTGCGTTTAATAAGTACAATAAACCACGAACAAAAAAGCGAGCTATATCGAAGGCTCAAATTGATTTGATAGCAGCGGCTCAGATTGATTCCAAAAATGACATTCTGATCAATGCCCGTAACTACTTTTTGTTCAGCTACTACTGCCGTGGAATCAATTTTATTGACCTGGCCAGCCTGAAATGGAATAACATCGTTGAAGATGAACTTCACTATATACGGGCGAAAACGAAGGAAGAGTTTCGGTTTAAGCTGCATCCGGCAGCTTCGAATATTTTAGAGTACTATAAGAATCTTGAGGGAAATAGTGATGCTGGGTACGTTTTCCCAATCATTTATAAAAGACATACAACCCAGCAGTCCATCCGAGATCGCAGACAGAAGGTCCGTACTCGAACTAATAAAGAGATGAAGGCATTTGGCGTTTCTCTGGGAATTGAAAAGCCCCTCACGACTTACGTAGCCAGGCATTCGTATGCGACGGCACTACGGAGAAATGGGGTGTCCAAAGAAAACATCGGTCGGTCACTCGGCCATGATAGTCTGAAGACTACGGATATCTATCTTGAAGACATAGGAGATCCGGTTCTGGATGATTTGATCAACTCAACTATTTAGGTTATGTATTTTTTTGATTTGCCAGGCTTTCATCCCGTTAGCGGAATCGATACGGAGGATCAGGGACAATATCCCTATCTCCATTTTAAGAACAGTATGTTCGAAAGAGAGGAAATCAATTACCACGATTCGCATTTCCCGTTTAAAAAACTTGCTTTTAGCAACAGAGAAACACTTTTCGTCAGCGAAAAGAATCTGATTAAAGTCTTTCAGTACAACCCAGTTTTCAGAGAGGATCTGCTGATTGATCACAGTCATCCTATTTCCGCTGAACAGCTTGACATGATAAAGCATAAATTTTCCGAGGGATATTCGGCTGGGTGTTCACACTTTCCAAAAGAAATCCAGTCAGCTATAAATCTAACAGAGGATACTATCAAGGAAATCAGGCTCCGGGACTTCATTGAGTTTTGTAGTGATCATTTATTTTTTGAAGGTTTTGCTACTCCCAAATGTCTTTACGCATTAGGATTTATACAAGCATATTTACTTAAAGCTTTTGGGGAATACCGTAATTTGATCCAGAGTGTTGAGAACAGTATTCCTGTTACGAAAGTTGAGGAGTCGACGTCGGAAGAAGAGATAGAAGAAGCAATATTTGTAGAAGTCATACAGGAAGACGAGTTGCCGGAACAGGAGCCCGATGAAGAAGTAGTCGATGAACCGGATGTCACGCAAAATCTTCCGCTACTCTCACCCACTGATGAGGTGGAGAAAGCAACATTTGATAAAATACCATTGGACTATCCGGTGGACGAGATTATTTCGCTCTGGATGATTTTATTAAAAGTATGGAAATGTCGTCCTGTTAATTCCATCCAGGTGTTTTTTGAACCTGAGGAGGTATTGGAATTATTGGGCTGCATGTTTGACGATTCGGCGAAGAAGGGAATACTCCCAAAATCCGAACATAAATTTTATAGTTTACCACCCGGGAAACATGAAAGAATTCTGAATCTGCTGATGCATGTCACATACAAGCTTAACACGGACCGAAACAACATTAACCTTGAAAGATACTGTGAAGCGTTGATTGGAACATTTTCCTGTTACAGCAAAACCAAGGTCGCCAGTCTTAAGAGTAATATTAATAAGGAGCGCGGGAATATTATCCAGAGCATTAAATCATTACCGGAAGATGGTTATAAGAATGACTTTTTTATAATATTAAGAAAAGTTAAAGAATACAAAGTTTTCGATTAGATTTTAGACACTGGTAAAACAAATAAGGAAGAGTTCATTCCGATTACTCCTAAGAACACTCACCTGAGGAGTAGTCTTAAATTCGTTAATCAGTAATAAACTTCCACCAAAAATAACTCATCGCCTTTGTAAGTGTTTGAGCAGTTTTGTAACATTCAAACCAATTTATCCTTTTAAAATTAGGTGTTCTTTGAATTTCTACGAGACAACTGAATCTCTGATAATCTCAAAAATTTCTTGAATATTTTGCTCTGTCAAACCTTGGTGAAATGAAAATGAAATTGTGGTTGAATTCGCTGCCTCAGTGTGTGGGAGGTGAATGTCATAATTAATTATACGATTAGCTAGAATTTCAGCAGGCCATACCCCACCATGAAAAAAGGACTTTCTTTGAAAGAGATTCGTAGCATATAGAGGCTTATCAACGTAACCACCACGAGCTTTGATACCATTTGCCACAAGAAAATCAATAATATCTTTTCGGCTTCGTTTAATGACGTTTGGGTCAAACCTGAACATATAGAAGAAATAGCTGTGTTCTGCATGTTCGCCTAGCCTTTGCGGAGTTATTCCTTTAATACTTAATAAGAGTTTAGAAAGCAAATTCCCCAAAGCACGCCGTTGCAGAACTATATTAAATAGTTTAGGTAACTGACATTGTACTAACGCGCCCTCAAGTTCACTCATACGATAATTTAGGCCGAGACCATTGTATCGAACACCTCGATTATGACGATCATAGTATTTATCATGAAAATTATGGCCTTCAAAAAAAGCTTCTTCTGATTTAAAGGTTACAAATCCACCTTCACCACAAGTTATATGCTTTTGGTCGTTAAGACTAAAACAACCGGCATCTCCAATCGTTCCTACTAATTTCCCGTTATACAATGCACCAAGTGCTTGGGCGGCATCTTCAACTAAACATATTCCGCTATCTTCGCAAAGCTTCACAATTGGATTCATATCAACGGGGCATCCAGCCAGATGAACAACTATGACTGCCGATGTATTTTTATTGATACATGGCGCAATAGTTTCCGCTGTGATATTACTAGTTAGCGGATCAACATCGGCAAAAACGGGAATAGCATTTTGAGCAATAACAGGAGTGATACTACCAGCATCAGTGATTGCTGGTAGTATCACTTCACTACCAGCTTTGATTTTCAGTCCCGCTAATGCTGTATGAATACTAGCAGTCCCTGATGACGTAGTAACAACATAAGGGACACCAAAATATTCCTTTAAAAGTTCAGTCGCCTTATTGACGTGCCCCTCCACATCGTCGACCGGATAGGGCCAAAGTTTGTTACTCATAAGCACAGAAATGATTGCTTCTGCTTCACTTAAATCGAATCTTTGTGGAAGATTTGGAAAGTTCATAAGAATTCTAATTAAATATTTTATTGTGCAGTCAAGCTAATTTCCACCTCGAGTGGATGCAGGCAAATCGGTGATGTAACTTGTAATTTCAACTAAATCCTCATTTGATAGTGCTTGGGGAAATTGATCCTTTTGCTTGGCCCTATTTGCAACCGCATTTGACATATGACGACTTTTGTAATAGTTTACAATGCCTGTGGATATTTGAAGTGAATAATCACAGGAAATGTACATTTGCCCATCAAACTCTCTTAAAAAATTGCCCGGCCGGACATTTGTAAAGTACTTACTGAAAGATTCCAGAGAGTAATTTTGACGGTTGACGTTGGAACCGAAATCTCCCATTGGCATCGGGGTTCCATTGGGCAAAAAGGCCGCTTGCCCGTGGCAAGATATGCATGAAGATACTGGATTGTCTACTGGGCCATTTAATCTACCGCCTAGGCCATGATACTTAAGATAGGCTTCATTTGTGTAAGCACGGTTTTTATCAAAAATAAGGTTTTTGTCAATATATGATTGAGAAAGGTTTTTATTTATGAACGCGCCGTCTCTATTTAAATCCGACACAACATTGGTGTCATCTCCCCAACTTAAACCAACAACTTTCAACTTTTGCCAGACTGATTTGCCCACCATCGATGCATCGTAGACAAATGTGCCGAATACCCAACCGGTATCCTTTGCTCTCCTATCCTTCACGGCGATGTCAACTTGGAGTAACCGAACTGTTCTAGTTTGTCTAATCCGATCCTCCGGTTTCCCCGATTTAGGGTCAACTGGATAAATGTTAGCTTGCCACTCAAGCGACCCTTCTAAAAACGGGACTTTATCAACCGTGGCGTCAGTAAACAGTAACTTACAACTGACTGTTCCTTCAGGAAAATTACACTTAGTGGCATCAGGGCCGTTTGGCGAACTTTTCCAAACCTTTTCGATGGTATATCCTCCGGGAGCATTGTACATACCTACAGCCCAATTTTCTAATTTCACATCCTGTTTATCATGAATTTTAAATTTTGGAGTTGGAAGCTCTCTCGTTAATCCGTGAATAAATTCCCGACCGTTTCCAAAATACTCATTATCAAAATATTTTCCGTCATCATGCAACCAGGGAGCATGATACCATTTTCGTATTTTATTTTCCTGCCCCCGAAAATCAACTTCAATATTTCCCTCAAAACAGTAATTTAATACAGACGACATATATTCATGAGGGCTTTCTTTAAAGTCAACATTTTGCCAAGGATAACTTTCTGCCTCATAAATTCTAGGGTAGTTCTGACTAAGGGAGAATGGCTGATCCACATCTGGTTGGAAATAAGTATTATAGCTTGGAAACTGAGTTTTTGGGTAAGACGTAAGTTCATCCGTTTTTATATATTTGAAAAACTGTTGGTCGCGGGATTCAGACTTACAACCTAACAAATAAAATAAACAAAGGCCAAGGACCAATTTAATGTTCATATCGTGAGTAATTTAAAAAACCTAGCACGTTGTACTATATATAATGCAACTATAAACTTCTTTTTGAGGGCCAACTGTGCCAGTATATTTTGAAATTTTTTATCAAGCTTACTCCGTAAATAATAACTGCCACTTTTTCGAAAAACAGCTAAAGGTGCCTATAAAGAGATGTATATTACGACTTTATTTTTTTGTATGTAAATAATTGTATCTTTTCTTATTGAACGGTATACGTCTACTTAGGAATTGTTCTTTGACGATAGGGAAAGAGTGAACAATTTCATCGATATGATTCATAACTAGATACTTATGTAGTTCTAATGTTCTTCAAAAAAGATAATTGAAAGATTGTTAAATGCGGACAAGACAGAATTCTGCAGCAAGCTATATTAGTGTGACAAATTTGAAAGTTTCACGAGATTATAGTTGCAACTGATTAAGCAAAAAAAGTAAAATTATATCAGTTGTAATTTGAACGTAGTCAACGTTTTATTCCTTTTTTCAGTTTTTCCCAGTTTGTTTTGCCCATCACTAAAATCAAACAGATATGATGGACACAACCGTTTTAATCTCGCTATCAGGACAGCAGCTGCATGAGCTGATCGAGTCTTCGGTTAGAAAAGCACTGCAAGTGCAACCGATTCCCAAACCGGATGATACCGATACACTCTTGGATACAAAGGAAGCTGCCCAGCTTATTAAGTACAAAGAGACCTCTATTTATGGGCTGGTGAAAAGAAAAAAGATCCCGTTCTGCAAAATTGAAGGTAAGCTCCTATTCTCCAGACAAAAGCTTCTGGAATGGGTAGCCAAAGGTCAAAACGAGCTATGAAGAAAGAAACCAAGTATTTACGTATCGGCACTAGCTACTTCAAGGAAGTACGAAAGCCACTCTCTTCCGGAGATACCATGACAACACTGATTCCCTGGTCTGCACATTGTATCAGATTGGATCATGGTAAAACATTTCTAAAGGAAAATGTAGGCCTGTATGACGGGTTTTGCTTTGTGCCCAGTCATCTGCAATATGAACAGAAGGTTGCTGGCTTTTACAACCGCTACCAACCGTTTCAGCATACGCCCCGTGAAGGTGATCCGGCTACCATAACCAGCTTCCTTCGCCATATATTCGGAGAGCAGATCGAGATGGGCTATGATTATTTCAAAGTGCTTTTGGAAAAGCCTACACAAATCCTGCCCATCCTGTGTCTGGTCAGCGAGGAGCGTAATACGGGAAAAACTACATTTCTGCATTTTGTCAAATCTATTTTCGGAGACAATATGACCATTAACAGCAATGAGGATTTCCGTTCAAACTTCAACATAGAGTGGGCTCAAAAGCTAGTCATTGGCGTAGACGAAACATTCCTGGACAGAAAGGAGGATTCTGAACGGATCAAGAATCTAAGTACAGCCAGGTTCTATAAAGCCGAAGCAAAAGGTTTTGATCGGCAGGAAATTGAGTTCTTTGGTAAGTTTATCCTGTGCAGCAATAACGAAGACCATTTTATCATTGCCGAGCCTGGTGAGATACGCTACTGGGTACGTAAAATTCCGGCACTGAAATTCGATAACGAAAAGCTTTTGGCTATGCTTCAGTCGGAGATTCCCTACTTCATTAATTTTCTTATACACCGGGACTTCGCCTATCAGCAGCAGACACGCATGTGGTTTACCGCAGGTCAGCTTGCAACACCTGCATTGAAGAAACTGCTCAACCAGAACCGGAATAAACTGGAACTGGAGATTGCCCATATCCTTCTGACCATTGTGGATGAAAAAGACCTTGAAGAGATCCGGTTCTGTACCGCAGACGTTCAGGACTGGCTTAATAAAAAGCATGTCCGGTACAAAGATCTTATCCAGATCAAACGGATACTGCAAAACGTTTGGAAACTGGTTCCGGCCAAAAACTCACTGAGCTATCCACAATACAAGTTTCTGACCGATGGCAGTGTCTTAGAGCAAACGGGGAAAGGCAGGTATTATACCTTGTCAAAAAAGCAGATAAATGAGTACAATGATATCTTCTGATATTTTGATGAATTGATGAGATATAGATTTAATATATTAATAATCAATAAATTATGGCGCATCAAAATCGCATCAGCAACGCATCAATACCCAAACCATGATGCAGTATTCGATGCTTTTTGATGAAACTTTGATGATGGGCTAAACTATTGGAATAGAACAAGATAAGCGCTTGGCGCATCAATTCATCAGTTTTTTAACCTTTTAACTCCTGTAATTATGACTTGTCAACAAGCCAAAGAGATCTCTATTGTGGAGTTCCTGAAAAGTAATCATATCGACCCCGAATACATTCGTGGAAATGATCATTGGTATCTGTCTCCATTACGCCAGGAAAATACAGCCTCTTTCAAAGTTAATTCAGAGCTTAACCTGTTTTATGATCATGGAAGCGGCATTGGCGGCGATATTATTGATCTGGGTTGCCAACTGTTTAAATGTGATGTGAAAGAATTATTATCAAAGCTTGAAGCAGGTTCTTTTTTATTTCAACAGCAACCAGCCTTAAAGCGACCATTACATATATTGGATAGCGTTACTCAGGAAGCGGACGTTTCACCAATAAAAATTACGCATGTCCAGTCATTGGGAAAAAATCCTGCGATCACGGATTATATCAAGTCAAGAGGGATTACGCCTGAAATTGCCAGACAATATTGTCAGGAAGTTTATTACCGGATAGGAGACAAAAGCTACTTTGCAGCAGGCTTCAAAAATAGGTCCGGCGGATATGAACTTCGAAGCCAATACTTCAAAGGCTCATTGTCTCCCAAGGATATTACACACATAGAAAATGGTAACCGATCGGTGTGTGTCCTGGAAGGTTTTATAGATTTTCTTTCACTTCTGACGCTGAGAAAAGAAAGCCCGCTACGCAGTGATTTTATGATCCTGAACTCAGTTAGTTTCGTGGATCGCAGTATGGACACTTTGAAAAACTACCGGAATGTTTTTCTTTATCTGGATCATGATCATGCAGGCAGAAAAGCTTTGGAGAAATATGAAACCGCTGGTCTAAACACCATCGATGTATCCGGTACGTATAAGAAGTTTAAAGATCTCAATGAGTATTTATTAGACCAACAACCAAGGCAGCAGGAACAAAATCAACGCAAGGATTTGAAAAAGTCCAGGGGACTCGGCTTATAAATGTCTTTAGGGAGCAAGTTTGTGTTTTCGCTTCGCAAAAACCCGTCCCGCTCCCGCGTGACTCAACTTGCCTTTTTCTCCCGCTGGTCGCAAAAGGTTTGAAACAGATAATGGAATGTGTGATGGAAGAGACGGAAAAGAAAAACCAGAAACCTTATAATCCAAAGGGTGGCAGACCACCCAAAAAGGTCAAACGCGAAAGTCAGCTGATGGTCAGGCTGACGGAAACCGAACGGTTTCTGATCGAGACGAAAGCTCGAGAAGCAGGTATGAAACCCAGCGCCTGGTTTCGGCTGGCTGCTAAAAAAGCCAGGGTTATTGCCAGGCTAAAACCCGAGGACGCAGGACTGTTGAGAATGCTGGCCGGCATGGCAAACAACCTAAATCAACTGATACATCTGGCGCATACGGACGGGTTATTATCTGTTCAGAAAAAATGCAGGGAGCTGCTTTCTGATATTGATGATGTACTTAAAAAACTAAAAGACGATGATCGGTAAGGTAACAGTCGGCAGCAGTTTTGCAGGCGTTGTTCGGTACGTCATTCAAAAACCGGAAGCCAGGTTTATCCATGCAGAGGGTATCAGAATGGAAAAC
>Ga0265797_10001142_pt1 | contig 47378 bp, 33 predicted proteins | sample P2T30metagenome_FD_192433 | JGI IMG/M metagenome (GOLD analysis project Ga0265797, IMG submission 192433) | Plant litter microbial communities from East Loma Ridge, Irvine, California - P2 T30 | ecosystem: Environmental > Terrestrial > Plant litter > Unclassified | place: USA: California...
TTTGTGGCCGTTACTGTTGTCGTGCCGTTGTTCGCGGTCATCGCGAACAACGGCACTAGTCATGCCTTGGCACAACAGTCACATGATGTCGTGTTCCTTTGGCGTCCGCTGTCACCCAGGCACCAGAGCTGCCGTCTTACATCTCCACAACCAGGCTGAACTCTCGGTAGATTTCACAGCACGTCCAATAAATTGCTTAAGATCTTGATCGCGCCACATCTGATCGATCCAGGTAAGCGACGCGCAAGACGAGATGAGATGTGTACTAGATCCTGGCCCTTTTGATCCCATAGCGCGCCACATATGTCCTCGCCTATCGCCTTGAAGCATCCTGAAGGGATTTCTACATTGAGCAAACCACGCATTAGATCGATCGTTCTCAACGCACTGGTCATACGTTCAACCAGTGCAAGTGCCAGCACTGAGCATGTCACGCACACACACGGACCGTGGCTGCGAGGCTCGAGGGTCGTCCTGCCTCAGCTCAGGTAACCCGGTATCGGGGACTGTGATATATTCTACTACCTGCATATTGTGCGTTTCGAAGCTACGACCGAAGTACAAGGATATACACAAGTTTTCCAAGCTGGGCACCACTGCAAGGAGGCCGTTTGGTGGAGTGGAGAGCGACAGGCCTCATATCTCGGGTTGCGGTACCGATGCTGTCGTTACCTTTCAAAGCACTCGCCAAGCGCAAAGACTCCGTGCTTCCGAGTCCAAGCTGACTCGTCTTCTATCGTCATGCCAAACCCTTCCTCAGAACTCCATCCTCGACCTTGCACAGCTGTGCCGCTCCATGACACGCTTTTTCTTCATTTTAACCCGTGAGCGACGAGATTCGTCACAGATACTTTGCCACCAAAGTTCATGTCCGTTGGAAAGCGACCCGAGCCCGTACATCGGCCAAATCAATATAGATCCGACGAAGTCCCATTCAGCTAGCAGAAACGGCGATTTGTTCAAGAACGGCCCAGAATTCCTGCCTTCGCAGGTACTGGGCGCGCACTATCTATAGCGCGGTCCGCGGTAGAGCGTTAGCGCCATACTAGGCTGCCTAGGATCTGAGCCCGAGATGAGAAATTGCGGAGGATTTGCATGACCGCAGGCGCCCAAGGTTTGCTTTTCCATGAAGATCATTGCAACGTTCAGACTTTGGGCCACGGCCAACGTCTCATTTCAAACGGCCTGAAACGTCGAGAGACACCCGACTGGGTCATACACGACTCACTGTGAGCTTCTTTATCAGCAAGCTGCCGGGTACCTTCTTCCTCGGCAAGAGCACGCAACGTGCTTGGCTGGAGACCCGGGACTAGTGAGCCAATCTTTGCCCTTTGGTATCTTGCATCACCGCAAAACCTAGTTTGGGACCAATTATATCGGACATCCATGAAAGACATCTTGACGGCTTCGACACGCTCATGGGCTGGCTAGGCCTTCCGCTACCCTCGCGGACGAAGAATCTCAGGCCCACACTCTGATTATTCAAATTTTAAGACCTTGTCATTTGTCGAAACGGATTTTGAGCATAGCGGAGATATGTCCGATGAGGTCAGGCCTCGCTGTGGCTGTTGGTGGCACCGACCATAGATCGATTCTGTGCGGCACAGCTAGCGATACGATTTCGCAACCAGGGGTAGACGAAGTTTCAACGAAGCTTCGGCGACCCTTCTGGCAATCCCTAGAGCACCGAAGCGCCTCTTCACGGGGCGAGGAGCTTTAGGTTTCTGGAACGTCACCACACTCTAACGAAACGGCGCATCCTTTACTCAATTGTTGTACGTCGGGCCGTGCGGCGCGAAGACACTTTGCGTGCGTATACTGCATGCAAAATCATCACGAGTGGAGCTAGACCACGCGGAAGGACACGACCGACGGACCCTAGATGGGAATTATCAGTGTGTGGCTGGTAGGCAAATGCTCATTTGCTTTTCCCGTTACGTTCGGCGCCTTGTTCATGCAACCACGACTACACCCATGCGCAGTTCGTTTGCGGGATTGAATATCAGCGGGAGATCTCAAATGACTTGCATCAAGCGGCTATGCAAGCTACTGAGTTCTGCGTCGTTCACTATCATAAGTTCTCGAGATGCTATCTTGTATGGCAGTCATAAAGTAGTTGGAGGGGTTTCAGCTCCTCGCATGACCAACGCCTAGTTCATACATGCATGCAAGCAGCACGAGGCAGCCATCTAGGTGTGGACTAGAGTTCCGAGAAGATCAGCCCGCACGATGCTCGGCTAGTAGTAGTGTGGCATGCAGCTGTGCCAGCAGGCACAATCTGCAGGCTGCAGTCACAACTATCAGCTAGAAGGGAGCTGCCGGCAATGGAAAATGATATTCACTGGTGCTACAGTTTGCTAAACTATATGGCGCTCGACATGTTCCCGAATATGGGCTGCGGCCCACAGCACCGACCGTATGTTTTCCCCTTATGCACGCGCATTTTCACGTGGAATGGCAGGTGTCATCTAGGATAACCCTAGGACAACCTAGGGCGTTGCCATACAAATCTTGGCACTAACCCCGGCGAAGGCGATAACCCAAACCTTATTCCGGGCCTTTAGAGCCTCCGCTACAAACTTAGGGCTATGACACGACGCGATTCGCCCTGGCCGCGCCTCCTTGACTCGATGCTCATGCGGGCTAGAGCAGGCGGACGGCCTGGCTTACCACGGTATTTGCAGTGGGCCAGAGATAGTTCTTAGTCAGGGCCCTCGAGTGCACTGTAAAGAAGCCTCATTGACCCGCTTGCTCGTCTCTTTGATTTCCCCAGCATTCGTTCATTTTTACCATCTTCGTTATGGCTCCAGCAAAAGAAACGTCGGTTGATCTGTGCAAGCGGGTCAATGCACAGGGAAACACCATTGCCATCCGCATGCTCGAATATCTGAGCACTGCAAAGACACCTATTCATGGCTTCGAGCCACTCGCCAGAGAGTTCATTGAGCTCTGCCAAGTATTATGGTCCATCGAAGCTGGAGTTACGGAAGCGTCCAAGACACGGAGTGGATTCCCAGTCGAGGTATCTCAAGAACTTGACAGGAGGGTCCGTCAGGTTAATGAAGAGTTCTCTGTTCTGGCCCAAATGGTTAACAAATGTAAGTTTGTCTGGTTTCTTGAGTTCTTCATTTCTGAACTTGAATCTTCAAACAATTACGGTGAATTATTGCTGACGGCATTAGTTGTCGACAAAGAGAACCACAAAGGCGGATTCGGTATGAAGTTCCGAATGATGTTCGCCGATACAGACGTTGAAAAGATGCGCCACACACTTTCACGGAGCCGTGACTCCCTCAAAGTCAGCTCTGCCATGTTCAGGTGGACACTTGGCGATGCACGAGCTGATGCCTCCATGGGTATTGGATACGCCGGACTGATTGCTGCATTGGAGCGATTGAACCCAAGCAAAGCCTCCAGCCTTCCGCCTCTACACCCAGCGCCGACATCTGATCTTCCACCAACACCTCCAACGAAGGCTCCAAGCCATCATGGAGATCACCCACTCTTGCCACCTTCACATGCTTCGCACCGTATGGACAGACCATCTTTGAATGAACTTCGCCATGAGGAGGGTCACTCATATGACAGTCACAGTTCACATTTCAGACATGAGGACACTGGTCTATCAGCCGGAATCGTAGATCTACACAAAAACTGGCGCGCGCCAGCCAGTGCGCGTTCAAGCGAATCAACAAGAGATACAATGTACCATCAGAATATTCGGCATGAGGATCCTGTGTACGAGGACTATGCTTCGCACTCCAGCACTCGGTCACCCACAATGGAAGAAAAACTACATGGTCTCAGCGTCAGCGAGCGCTATATGGACGACCATCACTCTTCGTCTAAAGTCGACTCTGCCATCACATCGCCGCACTGGGCACCTCGCCAGAGTGGAGGCTCAAAGAATGTTGGTGGCAAGGCAGCACTATTCAATGCTGTTGAGCAGAGGAGACATCGCATGCTAGAGCAGCTTCTAGACGGTGGAGCTAAGGCTGAACCTCACATGGAGTCCGCGATGCTTCGCGTCGCTGCACAGAATCAGGACGCGGAAAGTATCATGCTACTTCTTCGATATGGCGCAGATGCTAATGGTTTCGACCGTGAGGGTGTTACTCCCCTGTTTGCGACAACTCGTTCTCAGTGCCTTGAAAGCGCGAAGATACTCCTCAAGCACGGAGCAGATCCTAATCTGTCTGCCGGCCCTGATTCCGAGTCACCTCTAGCACTGGCTGTGTCTCAGAATGCTATTGAATTCGTCCAGCTATACCTCGCCAACGGTGGCGATCCTGGTTTCGTCATGGAGAACGGTTCTACAGCACTCGTCTCAGCTATGAACAAGACCACCTCGCCCAAGTGTGTCGAGATGCTCTTGAGCAAGGACGGTGATGCCAATGCGAAGAATGGAGAAGGCACAACTGCTTTGTTCCAGGCTATCCAGGCGAACCGTGTAGATCTCATGACGGTGTTGCTCGATCACGGAGCGAATCCCAACCTTCCGGGTCCTAAGCATCCACTCTGGCCATCCACTTACAAGCCCAAGTGCCTTCAGTTGCTGCTATCTCGTGGTGCTGACACCAAGAAGACGCCTGGTGTCATGGAATTGGCTTCTAGTTTGAAGAAGCTGGACTCCATCAAGATCCTTATGGAAGCTGGCGTATCTCCTAACGTCCGGAAAGATGGCGTCTACACACCACTTTGCTCGGCCATTCGTGATAACAGCCCCGAGATTGTTACGTATCTGCTAGAGCATGGTGCAGACCCAAACTTCAACGCAGCGGAATACCCAGCTTTCAAGAGTATTACACACAAGCGCACACATTTCCTACCGCAACTGGTTGCAGCTGGTGCAGACCTTAACAAACCTAAAGGTATCATCGAAACCGCTGTCAAGTTCAACGACAAGGACGCGATGATCTACCTGCTCGACCAAGGCGTCAACCCCAACGATCGAACACCGGACGGATGCACACCGCTCACCACTGCTATCAACGACGATCATGGCGAGCTCGTCGATATCCTCCTTTCTCGTGGCGCGGACCCAGCTATCCGTGGAAAGGACTGGCCTCTGTGCATGGCCGTCAAGCGTCCCGCCATCCTTAAGAAGCTCCTTGCTGCAACTCCCAACCCGCGCGCTTTCCGCGGTGTCGTCGAGATGGCTGTCGTAGCCAACCAACTTGAAAGCATTAAGCTCCTCCTTGCAGCAGGCGTCAGCGTCGAAGACAAAAACTGTGGTGTCTTCTCTCCACTCACAACAGCCATTCGCGAGGAGCGTAAGGTCATTGTCCGCTACCTCCTCGACGTAGCCAATGCCGACCCCAACGCCCCCGGCGAGCATCTTCCGATCGTCAAGGCCCTTCGCCGCTACTCCGGCGACACAGAAATCATTCAGATGCTGCTTACACGTGGCGCTGATATTAACAAGATGCACCGCGGCTGGAACGCGATTTTGCAAGCTGTCGAGAATGGAGACGCTGAGATCCTCAAGCTTCTCATCGACATGGGTGGCCCTCCTGACCTCCAATTGCAGGACGAAGCCGGCCGGGCCGTCATCGACATTGTTACCGAGAGGGGCTGGGAAGAGGGCCTTGCACTTCTTTTTCCGAATGCAACTACCCCTCCAAAGGCCAATGTGTCAAAGGCCAGGTAGTAGGTAATCCACCACTGCTTTCTTCTCTTGTTACTTTGCGGCGAGCAGAGTGCTGACTGGCCGCAATAGTAACAAGAAGAGTTTCTCTATCTCAGACTGGCGCTGGATGAGCATAGAACTTGAGAAAGGCGAGATGAAGAGTAGTGATGACGAGGATGAAGTTCCAGACGACTGTAGTCAAGCTTCAAGTGAGCTACTGCATGTGTGATCGGAAGTTCATTCCATCTGATCGCGTTTCATTTGTCGGTAATGGAAGTAATGTTGGCTGGGACGTTTGGTCTGCTTGTGCATTTTTGCCACGGAGTTCTCGGTATACCACCTGTTGTTTAGCATTTCCTCTCTTCTGTTACTCATGACATGGGAGGACTTGGAGCGCGCGTTCAACTACCTAATCGGTAGCATCTTTTTCATTTGTTTTGACCGAGACTTTATTCCTATATGTCATTCCTTCAATACACGAATACACATACAATCAGACTTGATCTCCGTCTTCCCCAATCTTCACAGACCACCGCACCCATCCGTCACATACCCCTCTTCTACACACCACCTCATAATAATCAAGCATTCCTCGGTCCGAATACCTCCTCATTCCAGGCGTCCATCCAGGCGTCTCTAGCTCAAACTTATTACCCTGCATCAAGCAACATTACCCTAGTTCGCCACACGTCCATCCGCCTCCACTTTCCAGACTTTCGGGACATACCAAAGCTTACCACTAGCACGAAATGATGGAATTGGAGGCTTGAGTCTACTCGCTTTCGCGCTCGCGACAACGCACACATGCGGAAATGCGTTATCTTAGTGTAGGTCTAGAAATGTAGACAGAACTTAATCGGCGATCGCAATTGCGCCACTGCCGTTGCGGGTCGTTAGAAGTAGATCTTGGTAACTGGAGGGCATACGGCAGGTACGGTTGATGCGCAAAGGCCATTCGGATCTCTTCCGCCTGGAATGTCGGGACGGGAGTAGATTACTTAACATTGTCCGTGTTCTGGAAATGGCCTTTACTTGGCATCTGAATGGAGCTATTTGTTTTGAGCGCTGGCTTGCCCTGGCTAGAAGTCTCCTTCATGTCATAAGGCGAGCAGGTGACAGTATTCGTGATCAGTATACCCGAGCGCGAAGGCAGTTGCAAAAGAGGAATAACGCAATCGTAATTCGCTGCACATCACAACACATAGCTTTAACAAGAAATGGCATGCAAAAGTGTAACATCATTAGACTACTCATGATATATGCTGCTGTTGCTGCTGCTACAAACAACGACGCAGGCCTCCAGATCTCCAAGAAAAGAATGTGACATTGCGTGACGAAACCGAAGGGTATAAGAATGGATCGGTTTCCCGTAGAAGCGTGAATGCGGTGAAGTTCGTAAAGTCGTAGACCAGAAAAATTCATCCAACGTATTTTGTATGGCGCGAAGTAGTGAAGGGTGAGCATGAGCCTGACCGCGAAGGCTCGAACGCGACAAAAGAAAAGGTGTAAAGGACTATCACACAACACAAAGATTGTGAAAATCGCGTCAAAAGGACATCCTCAAGTGGATACTGCAAACGCCCGCAGTGCTCGGTGGTGGACTCGAGAAGGACGTTAAGCCTTCCAATCAACCAAAGCGACCTATACGCTGGGAAGCCAGAAGGAAAGCAAGAACTGTCCCACAAGGCGTGAAGTATACTTCGTCTGGTTATCACTCGAGATGCTAACCGCCTGGCGTTGTTGTAGGAAATCAACTGAATTCTCATTAGCAACATATTCAGCCGGCATGCCCACGCCGGAGCGGCATTCGGTGTACTCACTGTTCTCCTTGACTAACTGCGCAACCTGCCTCACAAAGTTCACACTGTTTGCATCCCCAAAACCCACCTCTTTTTCCCAGTCATGATCTGCATCACGCATGGGATTATGCTTGCGGTTGTACTTCCATCGGAATATTTGCTGCACAAAATGCATCCGTTTATCGATCTCACGGCACGCGATATCCGCCTGGCTCTGAGCATCTCTTTGATCTAGGCCCTCTGTGGTAGCCTTGGTAGACATGACAAGATGTATGGTCTTTTGCTGGTCTTCAAGTGCCATGCACATTCCTAACACTGCAATAAATGCCGCAAGCCATTTGTCACAACCTTTGGAAGATTTGAAGATCTGTTGAAGCTTATTGAGAACAGTGGTTTGGATCGAGCGTTGAAGGCGTGAGAAGAAGTATTTGAGTTGCCGGTTGGTCATGCGCGGCGATGTATAGTTTTCGACGTAGGAGTTGTGGCCGCTGTACGAGTGCATACGCGATAGTGTATCGACTTTCGTTTCCTCGGCGATAGTGAGCGTATGCGACATGATGAATGTTACTACGATGAGGCGGAAGATCTCGCGCAGTAGCTTTGCTTCGTCGTCCGACTTGGGTTTTACGCGCGTCATCAACTTGAAGAGTTTCTGCTGGAAGTCGTTGTCGTCTTCCATCCAACAGAGTTCGCCAAAGGCATCAAGGTGGTGGTCGACGATTTCGGTGATGTATCGGTCGTACTTCTTCTCTTCGTTGTGGTTGATGTGTACCATGCCCAAGGCTGGGCTTTGCTTCTGGATTGCGACTCTTGTGTGCGTGACAGGATCAGTCTTGTATTGGATCTGTACCAGTAGGGCATCTCCACGGGGTATAAACTCGTACACTTTCACTGGTATCCGGGGCATGCTGTCCTGACCACATGTCATCATCACGGTTAGTTCGACGCTCCCCCATTGCTGGATGTACTGAGTCACAAAGTGCGTCAAGTTCGCGTCCTCATGCATCTGCGTGACTAGAGAAGGTAGAAAGTACGGCGACAAGTCGATCAGCTTCAGCCGGTTGCATCCAAGGCCGCAATCGGCATTCGGTCGCTGTGATCGCTTAAAACAGCGCTCGCATATATCGCCTGGCCCACATTTATCTCTCTGCAACACGCAGTGCCAGCATGCAACGATCTTGCGCATGTCATGCGCTGCTTTGGCAACAGTTGGCTCGAGATGGGTGCCTAACGCCCTGCCCCCAGACTTCGCCGCTAATGCTTTTTGTGCTGCACTCTGGGACGATTCTGGCTCAGGAGATGCATCAAAGCTTGTCTCTGGCACACCGCTCATGACGGAGTAATCGACTTTGATAGGAGGTTGTTGGGCTTGTTGTATCTGCGACAGTTGTTGCATATGAGCATATGGTGGAGGCTGATACTGGTCGAACATCATTCCAGGGTCAGAATGCTGGTACGAGGAGTACATGCCGTCGGAACTTCCTGGACTGGGTGCAGAAGGGCTAATCTCTGGCTGGTACGGGGACCTTGGAGGGTAACCTGTTGACGATGCTGTCGACGGTGGGGCAGGGAATTGGTTGCTAGTGATGTAACTATCTGTAAAAAGACTAGACGATGCGTTGTAGTTGACGAAGTTCTGCTGGTCAGGTGGTGGTGATGCCCGCGTTAGTTGCATCTCAATCGATTGATGAGTCGGTAGTTGCGTCCGTGGTACATGGTCGTATGAGTGATGAGGATGGTTCTGCCCTTGCGGGAAGTACAGGTCCCCTTGGAACGATGTAGTAGGCTCGCTGGGCGAGATCAAGGAGGAAGGATCCGTGTATTGAGCTGCCCATGAGTCTACATCGATCAAGTAATCTGAATAATTGATATGGTCGCTCGCAGGGTCGAAAACGACATGACCGGATCGAGGGACCATCGAAGAACGCGAAGGTGCTTGTCCGTTCCAAGGGTCATGACGAGGTGGCTGAGTAGTATAGTTCTGGTTGAACATGTTTGTCTGAGGATGTAGTGGTGAAGTGTGGTGCGAATGTTGAGTTTGCATAGCATACTGTTGCTGATATTGTTGAGCCTCAGCCATTGTAGCGTTGAAGGCCGCTTGTACCGCTGTGAAGGCGTCAGCAGATATGTACGAGCTGGCTCAAGACAACTAACCTTGGTCACTGAGTATCATGCTGGAGTCCACCGCCGGTATAGAGTGATATGAGCTTTGGGTTGACATGGTGTTGCCGTTGTGGTGGTAAGTGGGCGAGAAATCAGTCATTTCCCCCTCAAAGGATGAGCCGTCGGGTGTCCTTACGGATGTAGGAGAAGTCGAAGAACTATCATTCTCCCATTGCATATACTCGGGCGGTTGATCTTGAGGTAGTTCCAGCTGTTGCGATAGATTGCGGCTCGCCAGTGGTGGGGTCGCAAGTGGGCCAGGGGAATGCCCAGTATGGTTGATCAGGGAATCTGTTGGTGTTTTCGACCGTCGGTTATCATATTGACCATATCCAAATGCATGCGGATCGATGAAAACCGGTTGTTCCTGGTACGGGTGGTAGTGCTGCGAGTATGTCGACATGGTGCGCAAGTGGCCGCTGGGGGCCGGATAGATGTTAGGTTCTTCCTAGACCTTGCGCATCAAACGGCTGTGAGAATCCTGTGTGGGTTGATGTCCCAGTGCTCGACACACGGACTGAAGATCGTGAAGACGGGAAGGCAAACGGCTCGTACCCGCGCAGAACAGCGATGCGCAACAGGGAACGACGCGCGGGACAGGTCCGACCAGAATGAGGGACGTCCACCGCGACTCGAGGAGGACGCGCAAGAAGAATCTGTCTCAGAGCAGCTGATTGTCAGAAGTTCAGATGGCGATTAGTCTGGCGGCATTCGAGCCCATCTTACGCTGCCCCGCGAGGACCGGTGAAGGACGACCGGCAAATGCAAGCTATTGGCTTAGCTGCATGCATCCGCACAGCTTTTAGATCGCACCAAACCGCAACCAACGTTCGTGCTGCCTCCGCGCTGCGCTGCAAATCACCGACTGTTTGAAACTGAAATAGAATCGCGAAAGTGGCTGGTCACGTCCAATTTTGCGCTTTTGAGTCGCGATTTTCGCTCGTTCTGTGAGCCGAATTCTGAAACACATGAGGTTGTCCCCAGCCGCCTCGACATGCCTCAGGCATAGGTTTATGCAATGCACTGCACAGCCTGCGCCTTGTTCGCTAAACCATACCTCATCAAATTCAGCCTTGGTGGAACGAATGAAGGTCGTACTGAAGGTGATGGCTGGTCGAGCAACTGCGAATTACGACCTAGTGCGGCTCTGCAGTGCTCACCGGTTGACAAGCTGCCAGCTCATGCTGCGGGGGATGACATATGTACGGGAACCCAGTCCAATTGTTTTACTCCGGTAATATGTCATATCATTGTTTCTATCCGGATGCGCGCATCGATGGGATGTGAGCGCTCTGTGTAAGATGGCCTGTCGACTGCCAGCGCACACTGGTGGAAGGTAAGGTAAGCCGAACCACGAAGCGGCTGCCGCGCATGATGTATTGCTCGACGTGCTTGACTCGTATATCCGGACAAAAACCTAGAGATGCGACTGTTGGGGTTCTCACAATCTTGCAACGAAAGAAGATGCACCAGAAGTGCCATGGATATATGTAGGCCTGTCGCTTTGCGTGGGCTCGTAGACCTATCTGAGAGGGCACTCGAGATCACATACTCCAATCGGGTCTATGCCCAAACGAGCCTAGAGAGTGGGTAGTACCGATGCGGAACATGATCTTCGCATGACCGGCTTCTACCACGAGACAACAATTAGCGTCAAAAGTGGACTGCGCCACAGGAAACCCTAACAATATCGTCATTTTACGATTGGACCTCACAGAATCCCTGTAGGCAGGGAGAAGATGCAACACATACTTCATAACGTGAGAGCAACCGGGCCGCGATCGGCGTCACATTCAATTATTGCCTCACGTATGCCCCACGATTATCGATGAGATGCTAGTGAGTGTCTTCAGAGAGCTAACTCGCATCGCACGCTGCGACATCCTGGAGGCAGGAACACGACTGGTCCTGATCCAATGGATGAGAGAGCAGCTGGCACAGATGTGGAGATTGGTGGTTCGGAACCGCCTTTCGCTACGGAGTACCACGACTTGGAGCAAACATGAAGGCACTCTGCCCTCGCGGACTGCCATACTAGGAGCCGTGCAATACTACCAAAACAATTCCTGTCTAGCTACCACGAGGCTGTGCATATCTGAGCAACTCCGTGTCCTTCATCAATCGATCATGGCATCCTTTTTCCAAGCACACACATACCTCAATACCTTCGTCGACGGCATTGTCCTTGACATCCGCCCTGCTTGGGTATACAAAAACATAGCCTTCGAACTGGGGATCCGGAAACCGGATGGCTTTCGCAACACCAAAACCGAAATCGTGTTTTTGGTATACATTCATGCCTTGCCAGCTCGTGCCCGCCAAGTCCATACCCAGGAACGAGCTCATATTAATGCTTATCCATCGTCTATCGTCTAGTCCTGCGATCCACTCAGGTAGCTCAGCGACGTACTGTGGAGTGATGGTCTTGATCGAGTTTCGCACTCTTTGCGCAATTTCCGGAAGATTATTTTCGGCGATGAGTTCGGAAATCTTTATTGGCTCCGTGCGGGGAAGCGCGACTGCATTGCCCATCATTGTCTCTTGCAAAGGCGGGTCCAGTATCTTTCGTGTATTTACCGCGTGTACCAGTATGACCTCCTTGGCAAGGTCAGGGTGCAGAAGGTCGAGCTTGGATCGTGTGATGCTCTTCCAGAGAATCGACATTATTGCATCGTAGGTCGAGATCCAACTTTCTCCTGTCTTCGCCATCGCTTGAGATTTGAGTTGCTCCGTCTTACTCTTAGGGAAATGCCACATCCGGAGAGCCAATTCTGGCATCTTGAAATCAGCCGGTGGTGGTGGAGGGGGTCCACCGCCATCCTTGAGCACAGGAAACTTGCGGTCAAGTTCTTTCCACCGCGCAGCTTCCGGTTTCTTCGCACTGAGACGCGATCGATCCATTGTACCATGGGGAACTACTTCGAAGGCAGTCCCATTGATCACTGCTTTGGAATTCCTCGCCCAAGTAGTGAGAAACCCGTCGCATCCTGGGCCATCAGAACAGTTATGGTGAATAGCAATACCAAGTACAAGACCGCCTTTGATGAAGTTGATCTGGAATGTCGATACAATGAGATCGTCTTTTTGATTATCCCCAAGAGGCGAGAATAGCTGTTTCTCTGTCACCGCTTTTGGCAAGAGCAAGTGCCCTTTGAAAGTTGCGGCGGGAAAATCGGTCCTATCCAGCTCATCGAACGACGGGAAAGTCTCTTCCAAGTCCTGCACGAACAGACTAGCCTCACCATCCTTCTTTTTCGTCACCCACAATCGACCGTTCTCCGCATCCATCTTCAAGCCGCCGGCAAGGATGGGGAACTGACTCAAGGTAAATTCCAGACCCTTGGCCATGCTGTCCACAATCTCAGCCTTGTCCACGGGTTGTGTGAGCCTAAATATCTCTACTATCTGGACATAGATCTTCGGCATCGTGTGATCCATATCAGAGAGAGCGAACCGCTCTTCTGCGGGAGCGTTCTCCCAACCTGCTGGGCGGATTCGAATTTCTTTCGTAGACATGGTAACTTGCTGAGATGAGACTGAATTGGGGCTGGGCAGCTACAGACCTTGCAACAAATGAGAGGTAAATGAGTTTTACTTAAAAATCCAACCGCCAGGAACGAAGGATTTCACCAGACCACTATGTCAAGACCTCAACGCCGCATGCACTGCATTGTCGAGGTCACCAATTGTGCAGCGTTGGTAGGGCACTACGTCGGTGCGAGTTCCTACATTCGGCAAAGCACTATTACTGACTCGCTCGCCATGCCTTTGCATCGAATAGGAACCGCGTGCTGAATTTAAGCGCAGCAAGTGGGAACGGCTGCGAGACGAGCTTGATCCAAAGCGAGCTTCATCGGGTGCAGACTTCCTCAACGTCCAGCCCCAGGTTTTGTGAGATATCATGCCGCGCTACCAATTGACTTCAGGCTGGTCATATTTCCTCCGATTACTTATTCTGTAACAAAAGGCTTGAACATGAGTCGGTTTCACACCAACGCCATGGAAATAATGTCGGGTGTCACCACGCCTCTACGTCGCATACTGTTACATAGACTACGCGCCATTGCATACGTCACACGACAGGATAGCGTCTTTGAGGTCGTGATAACCAAGTGTCGCATCATCACTGCGATATGTTGGGCCCGAAAGATGAGGCAACGGGCGTCAGTAAGCTTATGTCTTATAGCTAACCACGCGGGATTGGATTGGTCCTTTTCAGCTGCATGCGGCTCTACTCTAGTCTGTCTCAGTATATAGACTTAACGCTTGATCCAGTCATCGCTTCCAGTTTGCGGAGGAGCTCATAAGTTCTAAATCTTGCTATAGGTATGATATTCCGTGGATGCATTCGTCGCATTTGACGAGAAGAAAAGCAGAAAACGGAAGCCGCCAGTGCATTTGGGTTGAGTCGTGCTGTCGTGTTTTGTAGTTCTGGAAGAAGTGAGCTGTGGCCTGACTTTTCCGCTGAGCCACCGCGTTTCTGCAAGCAAGCCCTCCCAATAACCCGGCGGACAGCAATCTTACCACACCGATCATTACAAACATAAATCGCTTGCGTATTGCTCATTTCAATGTACTACCGTACCGAGCGTTTGCTCTATGAATCTTAGTTTCGCATCTGAAAATCATAAAACAGCCTTTTGTCAACGACTTATATCAAACACGAAAGCTGGAGGCCTGCATTGGTTTGTGCTTCGCTATTCTGCTAAGACGAAAATATGCCAACACCTTCAGGACATGTTGTGAGTATGAAGACTTAGGAAATTGGAACTTCGTTGATTCAGTCCGATGCTCCGTGTGACGGGCTTTTACTCCGCGTCGAGCTCCATTGGGAAGGGATCGGCAGATCGTTGCTTAGGCGTCCTCTCTCCGCTATCATAAGCCAATGGCAAAGAAGTTGACAGCCGCTAGCGCCCCACCATCTAAACCTGGCACAGCCCTCATTTTGCTTTTACGATGGAAAGCTGCTGCCGGAATAATCTATCGAACTCCATGAATGTATGTTCAATGTTAAGTGATACGTAAGTTTTGTGTGCGAAGTAGGCTTCTCCACACTGTCACTTACAACACCCGAATGTCCGGAGAATCAGCCGTTATGCTGCGGAGGAACGGGAAGCTAAGGTTAGTCATTCCGACTGTCGCAATTGAGATGAGATGCGTTGTGGATGGGAACTAATGCTTCACTCACAGGTCATGCGAACCATGTCGCATTTCGAAAATCAAGTGCGACCATGCCACACCGACGTGCTCAAAGTGTCAAGCACGTGGGATGACAGAGCATTGCTTCTACCATCCGAACCCCATGACTAAGCCTGCTGGTACTCCACGCAAGAAGCCAGAACCACGTCGTCGGAGATTAGATGGGCATGCTTCATCGTCCAGCCAGGGGAGGCTGACGCCCCTGACACTGAGTCCACCAACATTGAGGAACGATGCTGGATTCGTCCCTTGGCCTACCCCTCCAGAATCTGCTACGAGAACAACACAAAGCGGACCCGACCCATCAAGGAACTTCTTTTTGGGTTCCACGAGTTATGCTGCTGTCTTCACAGAAGAGCAGCCCTTGCCAGAGACAGTGCATGAACAGCCATCTGAGAGACTGAGTATAACTCCTTCGGCGTCGAGTAGAGGTATGGGACATCGACACTGCCAATTTTCGCTTGGAGACACAATCGTGTCTACTCTCCAACCCTTCTCGTTTTTTGAAAGGTCTCTTGATATGTACTTTGCTATGCACAAGGACCCTGCTCTCGTTGGTCCACTTTTCCTCTCTGCAATGCCACAGCTGCGTAAAGACGTAGAACAGCTCCACGCTGCTGGTAGTCAGGTATATCCTCTATACGCGGAAATTACAAGGAACTCCGCTCGACCCATGAAGATCCCTTCGGATATGCGGCCATCGGAGTTTCACACGCTCTTCACAGGCAAGAACTTGAGATGGGACACGTTAGGCTTGATCCTGGCGATTGCCGGCTCTAATGCCCAATACACATCACCCAATGATCCTCTGTTCACGCTAGAAGACGGCAAGCAAATGAACAGAGAGGAGTTCATTGAAGACGTAATGCACGCAACCAACACATGCATCAACATCTGCGAAACACATGGCGCCGTGAATGAGCTCATGACATGTCTCATCTACATCAACATGATGGTAGTTAGTAGTTTTTATGGAGATAACCGTGCGTCGATCTATATTCTTGAGAGCTGCATCACAACGGCTGACACGTCTAGATCATGCCACATGGAGGCGTATGGGCGACAGTGTTTCTGCTCTCTACGCCGCAGGCATACATTGCGAAGCCTGTAATGGAGATGGTTCTAACGCAGAACCGTTCTTTATGCGCGAGTTCAGAAGACGACTCTACGCAGCCATATATCGCTCCGACAAAGCCTTAGCTGTGTTCTATGGACGACCTCCAATGATGGGTTGGAGGTATAGTGACCGCAAGATGTTATTGGACATTAGCGATCAGGCTGTGACTTCAGAGGATCCGGACGTACTGAATGCTGAGCTTTCGAAGCTAGACAGCGCAGGCTGGAACACAGAAGGGCATCTTCACCCTGCGACCTTCGGCAGAATGAGGTGTCAACTTGCTGTTTTCAAGGAGAGGCTGCTAGAGCAAACTTTGGCAGGTGAGAAGGATAGTGATGTGGTGCAGAACGTAGAGTACGTCCGACCCTTGAACTTTTCTCTACATTCGGCTAACACTATCAGAGCGATATCTGCTGAATGTACAGCATGGTGGAACGCATTGCCAACGCATCTGAGATACGACACCTACACGGAAGAGGCTGCCTGGGTAGGGCGTGGTCCTGGTCTAGCTATGCGACTAACCGCTTACTATCTGGACTACTTGCACGTCCATTTTCAAACGCAGCGTCTACTTCACCGGATCACGCAACAGGCGCTCCCAGCACTATTGGAGGTGTCGCTAAAGATACTCGTTACATCCCTTATATGTACCAAACCGCAAAATAGCGATTACGAAATTCGTCGCCACTTCCCCACTGTTATATTATTCTACTGCTCACCCGCCGCCGGTGTCCTAGCATTAGAGCTTCGAAGATGCACGATTGAAGGCGTACCATTGCCTGATACAATAACTCGAGCAGAGGTCATCCGAAATCTTTCCGTGCTAACCTCGTGTCTGGAATGGATAGTTCTTCCCGGCGACGGAAATCACAAACTGTGCAGCGAGCTCAACAAGATGCTTGCACTGGTGCTCGAGGAAGTCCTCAATTACGTGCCTCCAACGAATGGCGAGCAAGAACGGGGCGATGACGCTGCAGTTATGACTGGAGCGGGGCAAGGCTTCTTCGACATGCCTATGATTGAGGGTTTGGAACCTATACCAACTGAGAGTGAGGACTTTCTAAATTGGCTGGACAATGCAACGTGGAACAATACGGTAAGACAAACAAGTGTAAACATATTCAGGGCCTGCTAACTTGACCAGGACATATTCTAAGCGGGTCAAGGATACCACTTTGACCAGGAACTAGAAACGCGGTACATACTACAGAACGCCAGGCGCCTACATATACACGAAGCTGGATCCGATACTGAAAAAGCCTTCGATGGCTTCTTCGATGCTCCAGACGTATGCTATAAGCACACGCAATGCCCGATGTGTGGAACTTGACAACCATTATCTCGATAACCCCGATAACATCTCTCTCTCTCTCTCTCTCTCTCTCTCTCTCTCTCTCTCTCCCCAATACCAATAGCTGATCTAAAGGCCAGAGAAGTACGCCGCTCTTGCTGCAGCTCTCGCCTCGTTTTCTTCCGTCTCCTTCCGCGTTTGGTTACTTGATTGCGACGTCGCTTCAGATGCTGCTGTCAGCGTTGACTGGCTTTTCCAAGTCTAGCAGGGTGTGTCAACGTACAATTCAGGCTCAACATCTTCTTGAGGATACTCTTTGATGTTGACTTCGTTGAAAACATGGAGTTCGCATCGGATGATGTGTATGGTGGTGGTGCAGTGGTGGAGTAGCGTGGCAGATCGGTAGGAGAGGTCTTGTTAGAGGGAGAAGACATTGTGGTGATGGACGTTCTGAGGGGATCTTGTAATTGGATGATGTTTTGATGGTACTTCAAGTTGATGGAAAGAATTGAGGCAGTTGTGCTACGGCGATGCTCTGCTTCTGCTCTCTTGTAGCTGGTTTGACTCCTCTATCAATGTCCCACAAACCATCTTATATACAAAATCATCACATCACCACCGATCAAGCAACATACCCTGCTTAGGCTCGTCATTGCCCTTTTCCTGCCTCGTGCATTGTCGGAATGGAGATTGACCGCTCATAATCCAGTGTGAACCACGAATTCCATACCAGAAAATATTCCTGCATGGTTCGGAGTTGCTAATCGACGGTCGTAGTAAGCGGATGCACACTCATCATGGTATCATGTCTAGGCAGCAACGTTAGGCGCCCAATGCCGAAGCCACAGCCCTACAAGCATTGCATGCAGGAGGCACGATATACGCGTCAAGCTTATTTTCAAAGGCTAAATTTTTGTTCCAGACGCGACAATTGTTTCGTTGTTCATTGCATGTGCCGATGTGGCTGGATGAGCGTGATGTATAATGTTCGGAATTGAAAATCTATGCCGGTGAAGATTAAACCTAAAGAGGGGTAAGTCTTCATGCTTACCATTATGCCGATATGAAGGGCGCTAGCTAGACGCATGGATACTGTGAAGGGCGTCTGTTGCGAGATGAGACAGGTTTGCGCATGCAGATGCTCGACCTTATTCCGAGTGTGCAGGAAATGTGATGGGGGTGTGGAAGGGCGCTGTTGTTACCGTCCAGTCCTAGTTCCGACCCCATGGTCTAGAACAAACAACAGATAATACAAGTAATAGAGATTAAGCAGTCGTCATTTCCAGAGATACCTAAGTATTTACATGAAGCTTAACAGGTCTACCGTCCGCTGCCATCAAGCTGATCAGACGCACTGTGAATAATAGTCACCTCCAGCCTTGCAGGTAAGTCCTGAAGCACCTATGAATTGTCAGTACAAGCCTGTCCTCGCATACCCGAATTAAGCCGACTTACAGGTTTTGCATCCACTGTATCCATTTCCGCCGCACTGACCGTACTTTGCAACTGAGCATGCTCCAGCACCACCTCCATTCGTTGGCACGGCGGCAGCAGATGTGGCTATTGCAGATGTCTTCATCGTGGTTGCTGTAGATGTGGCAACTGGGGCTCCACCAGTAGCAGTCACAGCGGATCCAGCGGATCCAGCAACGGCTTCAGTACCGCCTGCGATGACTGCCGGACCGGGGGCGACATACGATGCGAGGTTCTGGTAGATGTTGATCTGGATGCCAGGGTCGGTAGCTTTGTATGCTCCGGGGAAAGCCACACCAGCAGGCGAAGACGAACCACCACCAGTCACAGTGATTTGATAGCAGGTAATGTAGAATTGAGCGCCGCCAGCACCAGATGCAGCATGCAACGCAATGGCTTCCGCTCTTAGCAGATAGTCTCCTGGGGCCAGATCTGTGGGGATCTTCACGTCCATCTTCCCGCAGTTTTTGTTCAGGTCCTTCGTACCCCAATAATCGTCTGAGCCGCCGCCGCCAGCAGTGTTCTTAGCCCATGTATCCTGGAAGACCTTGAAGAACGGAGTGGAGCCATCAGCTGTGGATGCATCTGCGACTTTGGACATATAGACAAGCACAGGGCCGTAGTGGGCACCACCAATGGCCTCGTTCGCGCAAGACCGATCGCCGTTCTGCTGATGCATCTCTACAGTTACAGTGCCACCGGCAGGGACACTGCATTTTGAGGCTGCTGGTCCGTGGTTGGCGTTGCAACGGATGTCGTTACTTGCTACCGATGTGACGGGGCTGTTACTGTTGGGAAGCCTGGCGCAAGTCGACTGGTGAATGGGTGTTAGTGGCATCGTATTATGGGTTGGGTATACTTATCTGATCTTTGCCGTTGACCCAAAGGTCTTGGAATGTCGCATGAGACACTACCTGTGTTGCAAAGGCAACAACGCTGGTCAAGATGATCGCGCTCTTCATCGTTGAAATTATCGACAGTAGTCGGTTGACTGAAGAAAGACAATGGTTGATTCTTACTGGGCTGGCATCGAAATGGTCTCGTACCTACCACCTCTTTATACTTGTTTCTCGATTCTTCAAAGGCTGGACATCATGCTCGCTTGCAGACGAAGTCCAGCCCGTGGATCAGATCCGTGCTGCTAAACCCAAAATGTACATCTGTAGAGTATGGCACCGTCGTCTGACTTAAGATTATATGAAAGTAAAGCTTGTCGTTGCCGAAACCCAGGTTCTGTTTTCCACGTGTAACGTCCTATGGCTAGGGTGGATATTAACCAGACCGCAGAACCCGGTCACTTGTTGGTGACCACATGGCAGCCTGGCCATAGATTCGCTCTAGAGGTATGCCTTTGTGTGTGCCGTACAGGGCTGCTTGTATATAATGCGTGCACTAGGAACCACCGGATAAAGTTCATATCGGCTTGATCGGGTGCAAACCTTCTAGAAAAACCGAGGAACTCGTTGTTGCACCTCTGTGAGTTGCAACGAGGACCTGTCTAATCTTATCTACGTAGCTGTACTTTGTTGACGACGAGCGACGACAAGAGGCGCGCAATTTTAGAATCTCAAGCTGCTGAAAAGCGTGCACTGTCAATGAGCCTTACTGAGTATCGTGACCCAGTGCCATCGGGCGACTCGACCAGGTCTTAGGGCGAAGAGTTATCGAAAGCAATCTGTTTAGATGAGATTCGGGAAGCGACATGTGCCGCGTGTGCGCCTTCCCCAGATTTGGTCTCTCGGCGAGAAAGCTTGTTTCCTGCATCTCCTAGCACAGCATCGGGAGAATGCAGGCCCTTGGGTTTAGATGAATGAACCATGCGAGAAGTCGCATAGCTCAACCGATGGGTCGGCATGCACGGAGGTGTTGGCTGGTGACGTTGTTGGGGCGGGCTAGCGCGTCAAGGGGCGCACATGCCGCACAAGATCTTCCCGTCGTTCCTTCACCAACTTCAGTCTGTCACGACGGCCTTTCATGGCGCTCAAGACAGATACTCTCATTACAAAGACCATCTCTAGCTCTTAGACTTCACGTTTGATACCCGCACTGCCGTTCACAGTCCTGGTCATTGACTGAGGCCTTGATAGCCAACATAAGGGTAGCAAAGTGTTCTCATCCATCAACTCTTTGTCCCCCTGGATTGACGCCGTATCATTTACTAAGCATACTGTCAACCGAAACATGAGTCTTTCAAACAACTGCGACGAAGCCGGCTGCGGCATTATTGGGATGTGTTTGAAATGCACTCAACAGACAGCAAACCTTTACTTCACACAACGTCAATCGCAGTTCAGTATAAGTTTTGCCATACCGTATGTGTTTTCAGCTATGTTTGAGCTCGCGTAGACCGAACGCTTCCATTTATCGAGCGTTCCATATCCCAATCCGTTGACCACGTCTACTTTGCCTTCTTGGTATGTCAATCTATTCGAGCAATTCGGTTATCTTTGACACGTCGTTGTTGCAAACTTACATACTCTGTGTGTGCCTAGGTAAGTTCACCGTTACAACATCAGTCTCTTTTCCCAAGCTACCCGTTTGTCTGATTTTACGCCTCGTCATCCTCCCCACCCATCATCTTTCTCACCGTCAGACCTCTCGCTTCTTCCCACAGGCAGCACACGCGCAGCTCGTCAACAACCACCGAATTAGCAAACACCCACCCTCACCTTCACCTCCCCCTCCCACTAGTACATTTGTATATCCTTCCCGCTCTCCTTCACATAAACCATGTGATTCTACAATTCCTCTCGCTATATAAGCCTTGATTCAGCACAGTTCTCCCATCAATGAGGCTGGAATACCCTTGGTCGGCCGGCGACCTGTATCTTCCAGTCTGAATGGGGTCGCTACCCATTCAGACTAGAAGACGCAGGTTCGAGTCGTGATAAAATCGTCTCTGCATCTTCTAAGGTTTAGTCTTGGGTGGCATCTTCGGAGCATTCAAGATTTCACCTTAGGACTTGTAGCGGGGGTTTTCGGCAGGAACTTAATACATTAAGGGTGACTGTTCTTTTTGCTCTTGCTGAGATCAATTTTTTGGTGCTATCCTGTAGATTCTTTTTCCTGTAGCCTTACAGTGAAGATTTATGCTAACACAGGAAGAGCGATATAATACTGCCAAGTAACTCTGGGGAGTGACGTATCTTCAGGATATCTTACTTTGCTTATCAACTCTTTGCATAGGCAACATCTATTACATGAAACATAAGTAGTGCGACCTTTTTTTGTAAGAAGAGTACAAGAGCATTAGCAGGGGTGAAGAGAGATCTGTAGAGATATCACAAATAGGACTGGCGTCACAACATCTACAAACTCACTTAGAAAATAGCACAGAGCTTGTTATCACGCTAAAGACCTCTGATGCAAAGTGTTAGAAGAAACGAAACGTAGATTCGTTGGCTGTTTAAGTGTCGGGAGGTGTCACACAGGCAGCGCTTCGACTGCATCCAAACGAGCGCACGCAGATAAGATGAAAGTACAGAGAGGATACAGAGTTTGTCTGGCATGAACCATGCAAGGCTTGATTCTTCATCTTCAGTAGCATTTCATTATGCTATTCATACATCTGCTCGGTGTCTTGAAATCATCATATTCGTGAAGATACCCCACCCTCGATCTGCCTACCACGCCTTCTTAGTCCCGCTTGAGCGGGGTGAAGGTCTCGGCTATGCCCTCCTTCGTGATGATCATCATCTGAAGACCATCACCAACCTCGATATGCCTCTCGACCGCGCTTGTAAAGGCGTCCCGTACCAGATCCTCAACGTGGTCCCGTGGTAGCGGTTGTGCTTGCTTTGACTTGAGTTCGTGACCAGTGCCGCTGCCTGGCTCGTACATGTTCTTGAAGTTGACTTGGTTGTCCAAGAAGGGCATGATAAGTGATGCCGCAGCACCGGCCGCCCTACACTGCTCCCTCTCGTAGCTGCCGACCGGGTCGTAGGAGTACAACGCACCCTTGCCCTCCTCGTCCAGACCGGCTAAGATGGCGTGTACGTAGTAGGGAAAGAATCGCTTGTTGTAGAGGATGTGGCTGAGTCGTTGTGCGCAGGCAGAGACGGTCATGGGCTTTCCGTGCTGGTACTTGTACATCTTGACAATGGTGTCGAGACGCTCCTTCAACGCATCACCGTCTGCGGCGAAGCCGACTACAGACAGTACTATCCGGGCGCCCTTGTTGTCTGGTCCTTCGCCGCCAATCTTAAAGAGCTTGGGTGCGTATCGTGTGTTGATGTTGTAGCCGGATGTCGAACGTGTGTCACCTGCGAGGATGGCGAAGTCGGCGCCGGAGATGCCTAGTGTTGATCCGCCGTTGTCGGTGTAGCTGGATCTTGTTAGGTTTTCATGTACTCAGTATGAAAGCTGCACATACGGGTAGAAACCATGTTGCCGCTCGCCTGATGGGACAGTTCTGGGGGTCTGGTTGAACGAATAGCCTGGGCCACCTTGCGGGGGTGCACCGGTGTAGAGCGCAGCCATTGTTGAGTTGTGCAGACGTGGATTCGAAGTAGGCTGTAGGAAGTCTTGTCGATATCGGAGGGTTGTGGGTTATGGCGGCGGATCTGTTTGTTGGTGTTGAAGCTCTGGAGTTACGCAGCTCGAATGCCTGGAGCTTCCACGCGCTAATGTCTTGGCGCTGATGTAGTGAGAGCATACCCTCCAGACCGCGTTGAAGCATACGCATAATTGATTTCTGTCCATGTTTTGTAATCTACTAACTAGACCTCAAACGTGATATGGGAGCTGTAACCAGCTTTACTATGCCATTGCGCTACTGAACTCTGCTGCTAATGTACAATCGTCTCCATCACCTTCTTTCTCTAGACCTCGACCGCCTTCTCTTTGGAGATCTCGACCCGCTCTCCAACTTGCTCCTTGAACTCTGATCATCCTTTCCTCTGTGTTCCAACTCCTTGCGTTTTCCCGTGGTAGAGCTCGACGCGTTCTTAGACGCGGAGACGAACTCGAGAGTTTCTCTTGGTGCCTTGGATCTTTCCTGCTCTCTGGTCTTCGAAATCCGCTTCTGTGAGGCTTTCAGTTCCTCGACGTAGGCCCACTCTGGAAAGATTGCCGGTATGGCGACATCTTCTGGTAGTGTGGATGTATATGAGTCTTGTTCGCTGATCCCCGCAAAGTCCATCAACTTCTGCATATGCCCCGGATCGCGTAGCACTGACGAGGTTTCTAGGCGCTGGTTGAAGTGTTGTCCCTTCTTTTTAAGTTCGAGGAACTGCGCAAACTTCTTCGTCGCTCTCTGAGGTGGTGATCCGGGCGGAGAAGGTGGTATGTCGAAATTGGGTACGGTGGGTAAAGTAAGGTTCTGGATCAGAGCGCGTGTGTTGGCGTACGTTGAGCCTGGCGCGGCGTCGTTCGAGGGGACATCTTCCTCTGGAGGTGGCGAAACGGTCGGGCCTTGGGCGGGACCTTGAGCAGGACCATTCACTGGACCTGAGGAGGTAGGCGGTTGTTCGAGAGGCGCGGGAGCGGAAAGAGGTTCTGGAGCCGGCGCAACTGCTGCAGAAATGTTGGTCAACTCTATATTAGTAGCCACAAGAGCCCTTGGTGTACGTTTGTGAGTCTCACCTCTGGCTGAGTCGCGGGCATGACGTCCTCCTCGTCACTATCTGGGTAGTCGATTCCGAGCATTTTGGTTGCGCAATGCTTGCAGACGATCATCTCGGATTGACCTCAGTATGCGGAAGCTTGGGCCAACTCGCTGTCTTGGCGGGTGAGCTGCGCAACCACCGACTGCCTGGGAACATCGTAACAACAACCTCACCTTTGAGCTCACTACAACATATCATCCTCTCTGATTCCTGAACAAATTCCCCTCTCTAAACCGCCGTTTCAGTCACCACCGTTACCATGAACCATCTTCCACAAGCTTGGGGTCGTGTATGTCTTCCGCCCGCCGCCTCAAATAGCAACAGTACTAATACATCATAGCCTAGAGACGATGTATACGGCGCCTATGATCCTTCACATTTCTCGTCTGCCGGCCCGAACCAGCACACTCAGAGCCCGATCGTGACCGGTACCTCGGTACTTGCAGCCAAGTTCAAGGACGGCGTAGTCATTGCCGCAGACAATCTGGGTATGGCACAACACAACTGGTAGTGAGGTTCTGGCTGACAAACAACCACAGCTTCATATGGCTCCCTTGCTCGCTTCACTGACGTCAAGCGCCTACGAAAGTTCAATGACGAGGTAGTCGTAGGCTTCGGCGGCGATGTTTCGGACATGCAGTACCTGGACCGCCTACTCAACTCGCTCGACATCCGCGAGAACTACTCCTCTTCTGAGAACTCGCTGAATGCCAAGAACCTCCATACCTACCTCGCCAAAGTCATGTACAACCGTCGCTCAAAGTTCGACCCATTGTGGAACCACCTACTCATCGTGGGCATGGACGGCGATAAGAAGCCCTTCCTTGCAAGCGCAGACCTTCTCGGTACCACCTTTTCATCACCATCGCTGGCCACTGGCTTCGGTGCACATCTCGCTAAGCCAATCCTAAGGACAATACTACCAGATGAGGCCGCTGTAGAAAACGTCACACGGGAACAAGCAGTAGAGAAGGTCAAGGAGTGCATGAAGGTTCTCTTCTACAGAGATGCTAGGAGTATGGACAAGTACTCGATTGCCGTCATCACAAAGGACGGCGTTGATCTCGACGAGAACGTGAAGCTGGAGAACCAGAGCTGGGCATTCGCCGACAGGATCAGGGGATACGGCACCCAGGTTGTGTAGAGAGGCGTATAGGGAAAGGCCGGACATTACGATCAAAAGCCTCTGCTCATCGAGTAGCTGAGGCCTGAATGATAGACATGAATGAATGTACCAATAGCGGTATGGATTGTCCAAGCCCCCTGTTTCTGGCATGGTGCGTGTTCGTGCATTATTACCATTTTCGGCCTCTAAGACTCCACGCACAACGGTGCTCAGAAGGACCAACGAGGTTAGAGCTTCGTAAGCTAGAGCGGGGAAGCTCCGCTTACGAACAGCAAGCCTTATGATCAGCATCTTGGTCATGGGATCTGTTGTCCTTTGCTTGCAAACTTACAGACAGTTCCGTCATACCACAGCTACAATTTTATCTGACACCTCGTGTTCTCCTGCACAATGCCCTCTCCACCAAAGAAGAGGATAGTATTTACGGGCGGTTCTGGAGTCGCCGGACGTCATGTAATTGAGAAGTTGCTTAGCTTCGGCCATGAGATACTCAACGTGGATGCGACACCTCTAGACAATCCCAATGTACATACTTTGAAGGCCGATCTTACAGACGGCGCGCAAGCTTTCAACAGCCTGTCTTGTCACTTCAAGATCAGCGAACCCTTCATGGAGCCAGTCAAAACACCGGATGCCATCGTACATTTTGCTGGTACGTAACCACCAATGCCTATTACGAAGAGATGGATACACAGAAAGTCGTGAACGGATGCCAAACCATACCGCCAATACGGACCTAACATGCAACCCCTAGGTATCCCCCAACCCATGCGCCTCCCCGACAACGAAACCTACCGCATCAACACCCTCAGCTCCTACAACATCCTCGAATCCGCCTGTAAGCTCGGCATCCGCAAGATAATCCTCGCCTCCAGCCTCACCACCTATGGCGTCACCTATGCCGAAGGCTCCACATCCTACGCCCACTTCCCTATCACAGAGTCCACACCAACAACCCCCATGGACGTCTACGCCACTAGTAAACTCTGCATGGAAACTACCGCCGCGTCATTCGCACGCCGGTTTCCTGGTGTAGATATTTACTGTTTGCGCATCTCAGCTGTTATCGAACCGGAGAATCATATAAAGAAGTTTGAAGCATATTTAACCCGGCCACAGGATTTCAAAGTGCATGCGTGGAGTTATACCGATGCGAGGGATTTGGGCAATATGGTACACTGTTGTTTACAGACGGATGGGCTGGGGTACCAGGTTTTCAATGCGGTGAATGATGACATTACTATCCCGGAGACGGAGGGCACGAGCGAGGATTGGTTAAGGAAGGTTTGTCCCGAGACGGAGATTCTGACAAGAATGGGAGAGAAGGAGAGTCCGGTTTCTAATAAGAAGATGAAGGATATGTTAGGATTTAGGGAGGAGTTTGGGTGGCGGCAGGTTTTGGGTAGAGAGGGGTAGGTTTGTAGTAGTTGGGCATACTCCGTACCAATGCTGTTTATTAATGCAAAGCACCAAGAATACCGGAAAGTTCGGAATCTCTTAGTTGTACCTATAATGTACTCCGAAGTCACTCGCTGCGCTGGATACTACAAAAGCACAACGTGAACACCGGTGAACATCTCAAGGTAAATCTTGCTGCAAGGTATGGCTAGAAGGTACCAGCTTTCTCAGACTTTGCAAAGGCCGTTTCGAAAGCTTGTGGAAGTTTGAACATTATACTACATTAAAATGTTATACGAATCTCAAACACTACATGTGCTTTTCATGTATTAGGCCTTTCCCTCACCCTTCTTCTTTCCACCGAGCATCTTCTTAGCCTTCCCAACACCATTGCCTACCATCCCAAATCCGAACTTCCATCCCTTGATTCGAATGGACCAGACGAAGAAGTAAACAAGCGCCCAGTTGCTAATGCAAAAGGCAAGGAAGATACCAAAGTCGCGCCACTTGTCGCTGGCTTTGACATTGATGGTAGCCAGGTAGTCGTCTCCAACAGAGTAAGGACAGTACTGGCAACCACTTGTGGCTTCAGGGTTTAGCAGGTAGCCAGGGGAGGCGGAAGCGAAGGCGCCGGCGTAAGAGGAACAGCTTTGGCCTGGTGGTGCATCGAAGATGGCAGTCTCACTCTCCTGGCACTGAACAGGAATGCCAGTCAGCGTGGCAGAGAGTACACCACCAATCCAGTACGTTGAAGGATTTACGTAATACATCTGTGGTGTACAAGATTAGTGTGCGCCTCACGCGTGGGTCGTACGGGGATGTTACTTACCCAATATCTCCAGAACACTGGCATCATCTCGTACGGTCGTACAACACCGTTGAACAAACCGAACATGACAAAGAAGAAAGGCAAAACGTTCGAGATGACAGTAAAGGACGGCGCGAACGCACAAATCCACTGACCCCAACTGGAGATGAACAAGAAGAACAACATGGTCATCAGGAAAACGTATCCAGAAGTCGAGCTATCGGTCGGTAATCCAGTCGGGAAGTACCACAAAACCCAGTATAGCACACTTGACACAATGGCGATGGGGATCTCAGCAACAACTTGCGCAGTCGTAAAAGCAACCCAGCCGTAGATACGGGAAGGAAGTTCACGCGCTTGCCACAGGGCCATGTTCTGGTAGAATTTGGGTACGACAGCGTTGACGATGGTGGGCGGGATGAGGATAATAAGGAAAGCAGTGAACATGCGGTTTTGGAGGTCGCCGATGGAGTTGCCGAGTTGCCAGAAGGTAAAACCGTTGAAGATGCCGATGATGACTGCGACGAAGAGTTTGCCGTAGAGGTAAGACGGGTCGCGCCAGTACTGGATGAATGTGCGCTTGGTGAGCATGGTGGTTTGCTCCCAGACGCTCGCCGCGAACTCGGACTCCTCAGCTCCACCATCTTGATTCTGGTCGGAGATCTTGCTACGCTCCGTCTTCACGCGGTCGATCTCCTGGAGCATCTGCTTGTTGTTGTCGGAATTGAGCCACTCTTCGTTCCAGTTGATTTTGCTGCCGTCCTTGCGCTTGACAGGCTTCGCAGCAGTTTCTAGGATGAACTCTGCCACGTTCTTACTGGGTGGGCACTGTACACCACGGTCGCCAAAGTACTTGATAACATCGCGCCCATTCTCGCCTACTGGGCCGAAGTAAAACGTGTTGCCACCTGGGTTGAGGGCGAGAATCATGTCGAATTGCTGGATCAGAACGCTGCTAGGTTGGTGGATGGTGCAGACAATAGCCTGACCTGCCTGAGCAAGCTTTTTGAGGAACTGAACAATGGAGTATGCCGAGTTGCTGTCAAGACCACTGGTTGGCTCGTCTAGAAACAGTAGCAAAGAAGGCTTCGCAGCAAGTTCAACACCGATCGTAAGACGCTTCTTCTGCTCCACGCCTAGGCTAGAAACTAGTGCGTCTTGGATGTCTTGCAGCTCGAGGAGGTCGATGATCTTGTTAACGTAGTCGAGCTTCTCCTTCCTCGGTGTGCTCTTGTCTTGACGAAGGATGGCAGAGAACTCCAGAGCTTCACGGATCGTAGCAGTGCCGTCGTGAAGATCCATTTGCTCACAGAACCCGGTGCCTCTCTGGAAAGCCTTGCCAAGATCCTTACCATCCACCAAGAACTCACCCGAAACGACACCAGTAGATTGTCGCTGCGAAAGCGTGTTGAGCAGGGTCGACTTACCAGCACCGGAGGCACCAACAAGAGCGATCATGACACCAGGCTTTGCGTACCCATTAACCTTGTTCAGAAGCTTGCGTTCACCTCCCTGGTATGGGACAGTGTACTCAACATCCTTCCAGGTGAAGACACTCTCACTGCTCGAAATAGACTCCAACGCTTCTTCCTCTTCATGAGCAGCAGTGTGTGAGCTTGAGGCGGACTCGCCAGCGGCTATCTTCTCCTCATCAGCAGGAGCCTCCTCCTTGACCGCTTGCTTAGCCCGCTTGTTCTTGGCAAAAACCAACGCACCGCCACCTGAGGCTGCGAAGGATACAGTCTCGGTTGCGATCACGGTCACCAGAAGGTAGAGCACCGAGAAAGCTATCACGACACCAAAGTTGCGCCAGAGGTTCGACCTCGAATAGTTGAAAGATACCTGGAGGTAGTCTGAACCAGGGACGGTGTTAGAATTTGGCGGTGCACCAGTCAAGCTGCAGCCCTGGTATGCAGGATCGATGCCAGGTCCTTGGGGTACCAGTTGGCTGGGCGCGCACTCCATAACACGGTCGGAGAATTCGTTGGCGAGCACTGACTCGAAAGAATACGCGACTGGATTAATCCAATAGATCCATCCGAACCAGATGTAATCAGTCAGAAGCTGTGGCTTCGGAATAACGTAACCGGTGTATATGATCAAGAGGTTGAGCGCGATACCAGCAAAGCGTACAGCGTCGTCAATCGATGGAGAGAGGGCGGCAAACATGCGGTAAAGACTTGTAATGCAGAAGGTCGTAGTATAGATGAACAGGAAGTAGATGAAAAACTTGGATACGTCGACGTCGAGACCAGTCATGAAGTACATGATGATGGCTAAAGATGTCAGCTGGGTTCACGTTTCACACGTTTTTGCTAGGTGTGACTTACAGAATGGAATGACCTGCGCCAACAAAAGCGGGAAGTCTTGTACCACACGCGCAATAGCCACAGCACTTGGGCGATAGAATGCGTAATCTTCATGTCTCTTGACGACATTGCGACCAGAAACGGCCTTCATAAGCTCCGAAAGCTGGAGCCATCCGAGGAAGAGAATGGAGAAGAAACCGGAGCCACCTCGCGAAAAAGCGCCCGAGGTATCGAGAGATTGACCGTAGAATAGCGAACCGACGATGAGACCGTTTGAGATGATGATGACTTGATGATAGCGTTAGCAAGATGGTCCAAGATGATAGAGACGATGGATTGTCCATCAATACGTTTGTAAAACTTACAGAACTTGGTGTACAGCGTAGTCTGGTCGCCCCAAGTGAGCCAGAACTCACGCTGAGTACAGGCTATAACCTGTCGAATGAACGAGACCGTGTACGGACTCTTCTTGCGGACCGTTTTACTCTTGCTCTCGCGTACGGCACCCTCGAACTCTTTGGCGTCCACGTAGCCACTGGCCTCGAGCTCAGCCTCGTATTCGGAGATCTCTCTCAATACCTTCTTGTATGCGTCACTCTCCCTGAAAGCCCTTTCTAATTCCTCAGATGTCTTCGGTGCTTTGTCTTCAAAACCGGGGCGGAATTGCCGCTCGGTGGGATCAGTAACGGCGGTCAGGAAATCAGCGGTAGTCTGACGTTCCGGGCACTTGAATCCAAGGTCCTCAAAGTACTGCTTGGCTTCGTTTGCAGGTCCCTGATAGATACATCGACCTGCATCGATAACCATGACTTTGTCCATGACCTCGTAGATCTGTTCACCAGCTTGGTAAAGGGTTACTAGCGTAGTTCGATTGCTGATATCGGTCATGATACGCAGCGATTTAGCGTAGTCGAGCGCGGTACTAGCGTCAAGACCGCGAGTACTGTTATCCCAGCAATTGACCGAACTCTTGGTGGCGAGAGTCTCGGCAATGGAGACGCGCTTGCGTTCACCTCCACTGACACCACGGACGTATTCATCTCCGACTTTAGTATACTTCGTGTGGGATATACCAAAGACCTTTAGGAGGGCTTCAAGGATGATGGGAATCTGTAGTATACAACGTCAGTATCTGTCCCGCATAGGAGCTTGCATACTTGACACTGACCTCGTGCTTCTCGTTCTTCTTGGTCTTGTTGGTGAGAGCAAATTTGAGCGTTTGCCACACGTTGAGATCGGCCATGTGGGAATCGTCTTCGGGGTTGTAGTTGACTTCGCCACGGAACTGCTTCTTTTGCTTGCCGGCTGGGATACCTCCATAGGACACATCGCCTTCCACAGCGGCGTAGGATTCGCGATTGTTGGATATGGCTTTCAGGAATGTCGAACATCCGGATCCGGGTCTGATACACTCGGTCAGCACTCGCCGAGCATATTGTTTGGAATACTGCTTACCGTCCCAAAACAAGCATCATCTCACCGTCTTTGACTACACCTGAGAAGTCATGGATGAGTGTCCTCATCTGTTTGTGCCTGCCAAGCTTCAACGCAGGTACAAAGCCCGTAACGATTTTGTAAAGGTCAGGCCCGAATGTTCCTAGTATCGCATCGGGCAGCGTCCTTGCGAACGAAGCGGTCGATCCTACACCCTTGACGGTAAGGTTCTTGTAGATGACACCGACTTTCTTTGCTGATTGACCGTCCTTGCGCTTCTCGAAATGGCCCTCGCGCATGAATTCATCGAGTTCGAAGTCGTCTTCTTTCTCTGCCGGCGCAGCAGCGGCACCAATATCCCCCGGCTCATCGTCTTCTGCGTCGCCTGTACCCTCCTCTGCGCGTGTAATTGATCCCCGAGGGTGACTCTGACTCTGACGGCCGCTGACCCTGCTCACGGTCCTGGAAAGCGGGTTTGATCGTTGCGATTGCGCGCCCCGGGAACGCGAATTTGAAAGAGACGCGAGTTCGCCTCGCAGAACCTCGAGATCCTCTGCTGCAGCCCGTGTGTCCAGTTTCCCTGCGTCTCTCTCACCCCAGGTACCAGCACGCTTCAGGCCCTCGCGATCTGAGCTATCTTCTTCACTCTGGTTGTCCGGTGTTACCACCTCTTCCCTTCCATCACGAAGATAGTCGTCCTCATGCCATGGGTTGCGTCGATTGTCTCGATCGGGTGGGATTGCGGATCCCCACATGTTGCAAATGAAAGTTTAGGGTATCAAACAGGTGTACTGGAAGAAAAACAGAGCAGGAAAAGAGTCTGAAGAGCAACAACAGCAGGAGACAGGATGTTTGTCGTACAAGTACGGCTCAATTGGTCTTTATTAAGCGGTCACCGGTAGAGCCAGGAGAATACTGGGGGTGCTTTTGCCAACGGGGATACGAGGCCAAAATTTAGAGTTGACAAACCGCTTGGGCAGGAGACAACGGAGATAAAGCACAACCATGTCGTCATCTTTGAGATTTGATGAATGATTGACGTGCCTTGCCGAGAAGCTAGACTAAGCTAAACTTGCGAAGCGCATCCACCCAGCTCGCGATGCCAAATATGGCCGAAACGGGTGGGCATCCAACACTTTTTTTTCGCATTACCAATCATTCCTTCCGCAGAAGATCTCATTCGCTTTACCCACTTGGGCAGATGTCCCTGCATATCGAGTCCACAGCACGAGTCGCAGCTCACTCGTGTAAGGTGGACCTTTGCGAATACCTGACACGCGTGTGTAGGTTGCAGGCAGGCGGCCTGTTTTCACAATCGGTGATCGCTAGTTTCCCATGTTCGTCTGTGTGATGCAGTCTGCATTGACGTCGGGTTCCGCGGAGCTAAGACCCTCCCTGATGTCGATCCCGCCAAGGCTTGTAAAGTCCGATGCTGTTCGGAGGTACATATGTCAGTCGGTTGCATTACGAGCGCGGCCGGGTGCATTGCCGTGTCGCCTATATGGTCTGCTTAGAAAACGTATATATGCTTGCAGCGTACGCGACTCCTCCAAAGGTTGTACATAGGCTTACAGAGTACACATGCGCTTAGAAATGCATACAAGGATATGTAGAGTTTAGAGAGCCATAACGATCCGCGTACCCCACCACCCGTCCATTCCCTACCTACATTGTAGTACAGTTGTACGAAAGCAATGATTATGAATTCATGTATGCTTAGAAATAGACGGACGGCTGACCATTCTGTGGAGATCAATAATGTTCAGATAACTGCTTTTTGTGATTATCGTCGTAGGATTTCATCAGGAACGTGATAAAAACCCCAGGAAGTGTCCAATAGGAATCAATTCTATCTAAAGGGGTATCCGCTTTCGGTTGAACATGAAGTACTCCGCTCTACAGTCTTGTACCGTTGTGTATAAGACTCCTAGAGTTTGGGTCCTTCTAGTCATGGCTTCTTCTCAATAAGCTGGGGAATGTCTTCGGGCTTGTTCTTGCCTTCCAGAATGTTGTAGACAGCGGTGAAGAGCGGGAAGTCGGCCTCCATTCCCTCTGCCTTCAAGAACTCGTTGACCTCGTAGGCAGTGCTGGTACCCTGGAGCTTCTGGCCATTGAGCTCAGACTGCTCGATCTCATAGATGGTCTTGCCTCGGGCGACAGACATCTTTGCACAGCGGAAGTTGCGACCACCCGAGCACGAAGTGATGACGTCGGCGACACCACAGCTTTCTTCAGTAAAGGTGCTTGTGCGAGCACTGTCCCCGAAGAAAGCCTTGCCGAACTTGACCATCTCCAAGATGCCAACACGCATTACAGCTGCCTTGGCGTTGTCTCCCCAGCCCAGACCATCCACAAAGCCTGCTGCAAGCGCGATGATGTTCTTCAGCGCTCCGCCCAGTGAGACACCAGCGACGTCGTTGACGATATGTACATGAAAGTAGGGACGGTGGAAGAGCCTCCGGACGTTCTCGTGCGACAGAGGTGGGTACTCGTTGGGGAGAGCAGTCAAATGCGCTGAGCGCTTGCTAGGTTTCTTTTTGCTCGGATCGATAAGGTCCACGTGAGCAGTAAGATCAGTCTGTGAGGCATTGGGCGAACCGCTGGGGGTAGGATTGCGCGAGTCCATCGGTGGCGGGTCATATGCTACAGTCGTCTCCGAGTACTTCTCTTGAGCGATCTCAGAAGCAATGTTCGCTCCTGATAAAGCACCACAGTAGATGTTGAGAGTCATGCCAATTGTCTCTGACATGAGCCTGATGCCCTTCTCACTGACGTCCACGCCCTTTGTGCAGCAGATAGCTCGTGCGTAAGGGAGAATCTTGCCGACCAGCTGCTGGCTCGACCGCGCAATGAATTGATGCGGGAGTACGAAGATGAGCATCGTAGAGTCCTTGCAGGAATCGGGTAGGTCGGGGTTGGCGACCACATTCGAAGGAAGCGTGATGTTCGGGAGGTATTTGACGTTCTCGTGAACCCTGTTGATGAGTTGCGACAGCTTCTCAGGCTTGTCGGAGCCGCTGTAGTGAGGCGAATCTTTCGGGATGGTGTACTCCTCCTCAAACACCCACATCTGCACAGTCTCTTCAAACAGGGATGGGTTCTCCTTCACGTTCTCGGCGACTAGTTTGGCCATTGTGGTGCCCCTGTACCAGTCAGCTCTTGATCTCAGCAGCCGTCCATAGCCCCATCTTCTCCAACGAGCTGCTGCAGCCACCTACCAGTTGCCGGAGCCAACTATGGTCACCTTGTGCTTGCGTCCAGCACTGAGAGTCGCCATTGTCCTTGATGTATGTCTTGTTCTTTGCAGGTTCGTAATGTATGGTGTGTTGATGGGTACTGCAACTCGCTTGCGCAGATTTTGGAGTAGGCGATACGGAGTGACGTATTGCGTAGGGGAGTGTGACGCGAGCGCAAGAAACCTTGAGACCGCCACTTTTTTATATGTTTATGATGTCTGGATGCGGTCAGTAAAAGTCCCCATTTGCTCGGGCTGCGACTTTCACACCTGCTGTCTCGGTAAGCGCAGGGTCCGCGTGGCCTCGGCTCTGCTGCTGATTGTGAGCTTGTGATGCGGCGATGCCGAAAGCGGGTTTCAGCTGGCAAGTGGACTGTTGGCGGTGAGGGCGTGTTCAAGTATCGAGCAAAAAGCGGTTCCGATGGTAAACTTTGATCGGGAGCACCCAAAATGTTGGATCTAGGAACGATTTCGGAGACATGCGTCAGAGACATGGGTTAGCTGCAGAGCGCCTATCATCCAGCCGGCTGATCATGCCCCCGGCATTGACCAATGGCATCGCGGTTGCCAGCACTACAGCTCATGGAACCGTGGTACATCTCGAGTCCCTGCGCAAACAGCTGGCAGTTGCTTTCTGCGGGGAAAGCGCGATGCTTTTACATCTAGGTACATGGCGAGGCTTCTCAAGTAATGGAATACGCAGATGACACTGGACATGTGCGCACGGCGCATCACATGAATAGTGTGAGAGTTCAAGCTTCACAAAACACACAGGCAAAACATGGTAGTGGCGGTATTGGTAGTATTGGGTATTACAAGTCGTGTGTCCTTTCATAACATCGCATTAAGTATCCTCCTAAACTCCCCTCGTCTCCCATGAAGCCGCCATGAACAAGTAGATAGCAGTGAAAGCAATGACTCCAACGTCGAAGCGCTGATGACGCTATGCCGTGATGACTGATACGTGGTACAGCCTTGCTAGTATCCGTGACGCAAATCCATCCTCATTACCGTCCAACTGGGACCGGCCCGCAATCCATCTACAGTATTGCTAGCTTACAAGGCGAAGCCGAAAAGCGCGAAAAGACCACCAGCGAGGGCAGGGGTGCCGTACATAGCAATGCGACCGGCAGCACCGGTAGGGGTAGAGGAGCCAGCGCTTGCGGAAGCCTCGCTGGTGCTGTCGGGGGAACCGCTGCTGGTAGCGGATGGGCTGCTGTCGCTGCCGGAAGCAGAGGCAGAGTTACCGGAATCGGTGGCGTCCTGGGTGGTCAGGTTACCGCACTCGTTGTCACGGGCCTGGTTGCACTGGAACTGGGCAGCAGCATCGGAGCCGGTGGCGGCAATGCACTGGTCGTACCAGTAGCGGCACATGAGACCGGGAACGGTCTGTTGGTAGGCGTCCATCTGGTCGCTCACATCGGTACCGTTTCGGCAGTCGCAAGAAAACTCAAGCGTTTGCTGCGGACATGTTAGTGGCTATCGTTGCGCGCCAGATGAAGATGCTTACCGAATCACACTGGTTGCCGTTGCTGGCAAGCTGTCCCTGGCCACCGCAGAGTTCGACGCAGGTGTTCTGGTTGGCGTTGCACCACGTCTGCTTGTCATCCTGGGGCACAGAGCTGGCGGGGACAGTGCAGCATGGAATGGGGGTGTCGTAGGAGCCTGTGGCGTTTTGCGCAGAGGCGAAGCCGGCGAGAGCCGAGGCGGCGACGAGGATGGAAGAGTAGAGCATTGTTGTGGATGGGGCAGAGAATATCAATGCCTACGAGGAGCAGAGTTAGCGGGAGATCGGCAGTGGTGGTGGAGAAGGCGAGCGACAGGGCGTGGGACGAAAGTTGAAGGGGCAATGGGCGCAATATAAGCCGCTGTGCTTGCGTCGCAGAGGATGTGGGACTTACAGCGTGATTTAATGCTGGTTTGGTGGAACGGATAGAAGAGGCGGGTGTTGCTGGGGAGGGCAGGAATATATGCTCGAGCGCACGGGCTAGAGCAACAACGCTAGCCGGCCGTGCTTGCCTCTAGCAGCTAGGGCAATTGGATTGAAGATACGCTCAGACGCGACCGAAAGTCTACCTGGGCGACTTATTCGATGCCGCCCGCTTGGAAATTGCTCAATTTGCATCTCTATCGCGACAAGGCCGACGTGCCGGGCGCTGACATGAGGTCGGGCGCGACACTGCGAACGGCCATCGTCACTCTGGCCGCGGTGTTGTTTCAGACGACGCCAGACGCAAAACTTGCCACGCTTCGGATATACACCTGCGGCACCAGCACTCCGTCCAGCGGCCTCGTACTCGAGCTGCCAACCGTTTAGGCGCATCTGCAATCCCCATGCCATGCACGTCGTGGTTGGCTGCGTGATGGAGCCGCCCCGGCCCATTAATGTTGACCAGCTTGGCTCAAGGCAAAGGAACATGGTCCCAAGTCACCGTCGACCGTGCATCGCATTCTCTGCGCAAACCCCATCTACTGACACGTACGGGGCTTCTCAATGACGGTCAAGCTTCGTCGTGCGGGCCGAGCTCCACTGTTGACTATAAGCCGGCCAAAAACAATTGCAGCCTTGCATGATTCACCGCATCCTCAGTGTCGCACCGTTTCAGATCTCATCTCATGTCGCGTCAAGACCCGGCGGCATCTGGGAGAAACGTAGGATGCAGGATTGGAGCCACAGCAAACACAGCTGTCACTGGAGGAACGCCGCATCCATGACTTCCGGCTTTGTCTACCTAGCTTATTGCCTTGCTAGGTGGCCCGCATATACATCCTCGGGCCGCACAGACGAACGACGCATCCACCGGCCCAATGCATGTGGCATGCAATGGGCACCACCAATCACTTTCCTTGACAAATCTGGATTAAAAGACGCACGCTGTTCCCTGCAAAGCTATTCGCATTGCCACACACCGCCACGCTGCTAGCTGCAACTTTCTCCCCACTATCCGTCCCAAAACAACATCTTGTTGTGCCGCATCGGATATAAGCCCGCTGTGCGGAGAGCAAGAGCGGAGAAGCGCTGATGTGCTGTTGTCACCTGAGCCAGAAAGAGATGGTCCTGGCTTCCACATACAGGGTACGATACATCTTGCGACTTGACTATCGCGACACCTTGATAGCCGCTACTGGATGGCGTCGACGCGTCAACATTGCCCGCATTCGCTACCCCAGAAATGCGATAGTGACTGTGGCGTAGCCTGTACATGGTAACGCCCGTCGTAAGCAGATTACGTGGGTCTACGACGCTCTCCAACCGTTTGTCGAGTTTGCTTTGCACAGGAAGATACTCGAGCCTCTTCTAGACGTTTCGTGGCGCCATGTACGACTGAGGGATATGAGTGCTATTGAACACATCCAATTTGACGCGACCAAATGGCGGCTCGCGTCATAGGCCTGCGTTGGGTGGGCAAAGCCTCGTCGAACGCATGGTTCGTGCGCGCAGCAACTGATCTACTATGTATTACCCCGAGGCTTGCGAATAGTCCAAAGCTTGCTGCTATCGTGGAATTGCCGTATGCAACCTCATGTTCTTTGCCAAAGTACAGCCTGACATGCGCTGTCTATACAGTAGTTTGCCTAAAGAGCAGCTGCAGGGTCGCTATTGCCTTTGCAGCTACTATGATGTCACGACTAATGGGGCTTGCAGCGCCGCTGTAATCACAAATTCTATGCCATTGAACCCGATGCATCAACAAACCAGCCTCATAGGCCATTGGACCGGAAAGTTCAGTCTACACACTCATCCCTGGTATGCATCCCAAAATGCAGAGCAACTACTTCGTCTGCACACTCGGTCAAGCTGCCGCCCTGAACACCAATCCGAAGCCATACCGGAACATTAGCGACTTTCTCAGTCAGCAATCCCAGCATCATCCGTTGCTCCCCGCCGTTGGCTTCCCCATACCGCGAACAGGCCAACAGAATTGGGATTATCGGGTTCTTACATTTGCAGACGTTGACCAAGGCACCAATGTCTTCGCCTCACGCCTGGCAAAGTCTCTTGGTATTTCTGGAAAGGCAGAGACGGTCGCTTTGCTGTGCCACAGCTCTCCGGAATTTCTCTTCACCTGGTTAGGCCTAATCAGACTAGGATACTCTGTTCTTCTGATAGCACCACAATGTCAACCAGCTGCCATACTACATCTCTGTACATCGTGCGAAGTTTCTGATTTCTTCTACGATGCTGCTCATGCAGAACGAGCGCAAGAGACAAAGAATCTGGCAAAAGAGCGGGGAACTTCTGGGCTAGAAGTACGCCTGCTGCCTATGAGCGATACAGAAGACATCTTTGAAGTCATCCAGACTTCGCCAGGAACCAGCATCGAACCTCTTCACGTAGATGAAAGAGCAATCGCGTATCTCCATCATACATCTGGAACCTCTTCAGGTCTACCGAAGCCTATACCACAGTCTCATCGCGCCGCTATTGGCGTGCTTCCACATCTCCCTAGAATTCCCTCCTTAGCGTCGTTCACCACAACGCCACTTTATCATGGTGGCATCGCAGATCTCTTCCGATGCTGGACAAGCAATGCTATGATTTGGCTTTTCCCAAGCAAAGATATGCCCATAACAGCACGCAATATCTGTAGTTGCCTGGATGTGGCTAGGTCATACGCGGCGACTGAGGGACTGCCTAAGGTCAGATATTTCTCGTCGGTACCGTATGTTCTCCAGATGATGGAGGCAGATGGAAAAGGTCTCCAAGTGCTTCAGGGCATGGACATCGTGGGTGTTGGAGGGGCTGCGTTGCCAGCAGAAGTCGGCGATCGATTGGTGAAGAATCGAGTAAACCTCATCTCAAGATTTGGGAGTGCGGAGTGTGGCTTCATTCTATCGTCGTATCGAAATTTTGCCTCCGATAATGACTGGCAGTATCTTCGAAACTACAATCCACGAAATCTGATAGAGTTTGAGAGGCGTGAAGATGATCTAGCTGAACTGATCATCAAGCCGGGATGGCCGCACATGGTACCTCCTACGAAATGAAGAGACAGGATCCTTCACTGACTTTGGTATAGGCGAAACAGAATCGACCAGACGGATCGTTCGCCACTGCCGACTTATTCGCGGCACACCCAACGATTAAAGACGCATGGCTGTATCATTCGCGAGCAGACTCACAGCTCACACTAATAACAGGAAAGAAATTCGACCCAGCACCCTTGGAAGACGCTATCGCGACGTCGCCTTACCTCGACGATGTGTTGATATTCGGCAACAACCGACCTTTCCCAGGTGCTCTCCTTCTGCGATCACAGGAGGCGAGCAACATGTCAGACCAAGAGCTTCTTGAATGTATCAAGAGTCAAGTCGAGAAATTGAACAGCGAGAGTCAAGACCATGCTAGAATACCCTTTGACATGCTGATCCCCCTCTCTCATCAAGACGAGCCGCTCGAAAAGAGTAGCAAGGGGACGATCATCCGCAGAGCAGCAGAATCTCGATTCGAAGACATCATCAATTACGCATACAAATCTCAAGACTCCGAGTCATCACCTGAAGTCAGTGACAAGGATTTGCCTCAGCATCTGATTGGTCTCATCCAAAGCATGACCGGACAGACGGCAGGATTAAACGAAGACATGGACTTGTTTTCCTACGGGGTGGACTCTATTGCGTGCATGCAGTTGAGAACGCGCTTGAGACGCTTGATACCCAACTTTGAAGGCCAGCTTCCAATGAGCGTCGTCGAAGACTGTGGTACTATACGAAGACTGGCAGATTACGTCTTGCGAAAGAGGCATGGTCAGATCGACTCCGATGGTGAAGACGAAGAGAAGTTGATGCTGGACTTGGTAAAGCAATACGGCTCGTTCAAGACGACACCACAGCAAACTGCCACCACAAATGGATTGATTGGAGACAATACAGGCAGCGAAGTGGTAGTACTTACAGGAGCCACCGGTGCTTTGGGAGCACACATTCTAGACCTGCTGCAAAAGACGTCGAATGTTGAAGCTGTCTATTGCCTTGTCAGAGGGGTAGATGAGCATGCAGCAAGGGAACGTGTGAGCAAAGCACTAGAGCAGCGTGGATTGGTTAACCTGTTATCATCGGGGTCCCCCAATGGTAAGATCAAAATCGTGACGTCTCAACTAGGAGAAAAACGTCTGGGGCTTAGCGACGAAGTGTACGAGTTCCTTGCGCAGAGAGTAACTTCAATCGTCCACGTTGCTTGGACTGTCAACTTCCGTCTCAAGTTGCGCAGTTTTGAGAAAGACAACATAGCCGGTGTAAGAAACTTGCTCGATCTCGCCCTGAAGTCACCCCAATCGCAGCCTCCGCGCTTCACATACTGTTCTTCCACTGCGGCCATCATGAACGGCTCTCTCGACGCATCGGGTGAGCTACCCGAGCGACTATCACCGGAGCCCTCTTCTGCGTCTCCGCTGGGTTATTCGCGTTCAAAATGGGTTGCAGAGCATATCTGCCTTGAAGCGCATAATCGGACGAGTCTTCGCGGACGTATCGCAGTTGTCCGTGTGGGTCAGCTTGCTGGTGATTCGATGTCAGGGGTATGGAACACGAAGGAAGCCTGGCCTATGATGTTGAGTACTGCGAAGCTCATTAAATGTTTGCCCGATCTTGGAAGCGAGCCTCTAGACTGGCTACCTGTCAATATTGCTGCGAAAGCGTTCCTTGAGGCCACTGGTCCAATCAAGGGGGGAGAGGACATGCCAGTGTTCCATGTATTGAATCCGCATCAGGAACCCGACTGGAACCAGATGTTGCAGTGGCTGCAGAAGAAGGAATGGTTCGAAATTGTTACGCCCAAGGAGTGGGTGGAGCGATTAGAGCAGGCTGGTGACTCGAATCATTCTGCGCTGAAGTTACTAGGATTGTGGAAAGAGTCGTACGGCAACGGTATGGAGTACAGTACTTCAAGACCGCAGTTCTCAACAGCGGAAACGAGCAAGTGCGTACCGGCGCTGAGGGACGTCAAGCCCCTGGACAAGGAGTACATTGAAAGAATCTGGTACTGGATCCAGCAGAACGTGCAATAAAAATAGTCAACGGGGGAAAGTAGGAGCAGCGGTATGCTCAGAGGGTGTCCAGTACCTGTCATAGCCGCGAAACAAGCCTGCGTCAACATCAGGCATCCAACATGTGTTAAACTAGAAAACTACATGGCGATTTCAACACGTCAATCGGACCGTTTTATTCCGTCTTCTGCTTCTTCGGATGTTACATTTGCAGCACGATATGCATGGTGTGACTGTGACATACCTGCTAAACGATCGAGTGCATAGCCGCGTGCAGGGTGCACGCAGATGCTGTGCGGCTGAAAAAAACGGGCTCAATGGATCATTGCTGTGATAGTGTGACTCGGCTACTCTGAGAGCGTCGCGGATTTGGTGAAGATACTCGCGACGATCCTCGGAGAGTAAACACCATAGACTGCTGGTAGAATCTCTCCGAAGCGGACACTTTTGCCAAAGCAGCATACGCCGATTCAGCAAGAGAGATACTGCAGCGTGGACTACACAAGGCAATGTAACTTTTCATCGTCTTTTCATTCCACGGTTCTACCAAGGCAGCCACCGTGACACATACCTGCAGCCGCGTTAGTGATGCGTCATCTTCTCCCGTCGCATTCTCGTAAGTAGTAGGCGAGCGGAGCGCAATTCTCCTCCGAGTCCCCGACCCTCATGCCAAGCCTTTACAAGAGCGAGTCAGATGAGCTTGGCGGCTTGCCTGGTTGACGAGGCTAGAACGGTATCCTGTAAGTGGATATCCACAATGGTGAAATTTAGCCGGTGAGGATCGATTTCAGGCAGCTACACACAATCTTGCACGCGTGTGGTGATGAGGGTTCACGGACGAAACAACATCGTGTATAGAAGGCACGATAAGATAAGATAACTTGAGATTTCACGGACGAAATTCCAGAGCAGTATCAGGCACGCAGGGGACATAATCGTTAGCAGAAACTCGATGAACTTGAAATATTGCATAAGCGCATGGAGACAAAGGAGGATGCGCCACGTTGTGATGGTAGTACACCCAAGAAACCTGCTCATAGTGAGAACATAATGGTGATGAACCGTATCGAAAGAAAAAAATCGGCGCCCACGGAGTCCGTCCCTTGTCCGGAACGCTTAATGCAAACGGACGCTAGCTAAGCCGCAAGATCGTCTGCAACGGCGCGAAGCTTCTTGACCGCAAGCACGTTTCTAGACTCAGCATCCAGGTCCTCGGTAATCGAAAGGCCCCTGCGATGCAACGATAGGTGCAAATCGCAAACTCATCGAGTCACCGGCGGAGAGATGGAATGGGTGTTTGGAAGCGTGGTGGTGGGGTTCAGGCAGCCAGTAAGAGGCAGATGACGGTGAGAAGGTACTCTACACGGACGAAACCTGGTGGCATGCTGCGACGAAAGCAAACAATGGAAGGGTCTGGGTTAGTCAGATGTTAGGTACGATACGATGTATGCGAGGAATGGACCCCCGAGACCCCGGTACTAAGCTTTGTTGTGCGCATGGGTGAGCGAGCATGAAACCCGGCAGCTAATTCTAGCGCCCACGCCGCAGACGGGGACGAAAGATTGTCATGTCTCCGTCAGGCAAGGGAAATATCGGTTGCACTCGATTCGCTTCAGCCCTGACTCCGGTCTCGTACCTACCTCCTTTTTGGCCCGCCAGAATAGTCGGGTAGTATATAGAGGCTACACTTTCCGCCCCTGCGAAGTGTTTGCCTAGTTACTTATCCAAGGGTTCATCCGCTTCTCGCTCTTTCTTCGCAACCATCTGGTTGTTTGTTTCCTTGGCGCTTTGACGACTTGTCTCACGAACTACCCTGCATCATCGCGTATACATCAGAAGGCCTCTCTGCGCTTTCCCCATGAGCGACACAAATAACGAGCTCCGCCCCTCCAGCATGGCGGACTCGGAGAAAACCGCTGCGCCTAGCGTCCAGCCCACTGTTATCGACGAGAAGAAGGGCGCTGTTGAAACCGTTGCCCCTGCTGCTGGCGTTGCAGTAGATGCTGCTCGGCCCGTCACTGGCGAAAAGTCGTCGCGACCCAACTCAACAGCCGAGCCAACGTTGGAAGATGACGACGACTTTGAATACCCGACGAAATGGAAGCTCACTGCCATCACTCTGGCGCTTTGTCTGAGTGTGTTTTGCATGGCACTGGTAAGCTGCATCTTTCTGTAATCCCTGGTTCCACTGCCTTGGTAAGCCGTTGATCGACAGCGGCTACACCTGTCAAACCTAATTATAATCAATACTGACAGCCGTATCTTTGTAGGATAACACAATTATCGCAACAGCTATTCCTCGTATCACAGATCAGTTCAAAGCGCTCAACGACGTGGGATGGTATGGGTCGTCATACCTCCTGACAACTTGCGCGACGCAACTGATCTACGGAAAGTTCTATACATACTACTCCATCAAATGGGTGTATCTCATCGCCCTCTTCATCTTCGAACTCGGCTCGCTTATCTGCGGTGTTGCGCCAAACTCAACAGCTCTCATTATTGGTCGCGCAGTCGCTGGTGTAGGAGCAGCCGGTATCTTTTCTGGAGCCATTCTGATCATCTCTGTTACCGTGCCGCTGCGCAGTCGTCCTACTTACATGGGACTCATTGGAGGCATGTATGGTATTGCGTCTGTCGCTGGTCCACTGTAAGTTGTGGAGAAGGATTCGGGATCTAAGATCGACGTGAACTAATAATTGCTTAGTATGGGCGGAGCCTTCACAGACCATTTGACTTGGCGCTGGTGCTGTAAGTGATTACTCATATATGATGTACGATCAAGCTTTGTGGATCCATCCGCTGACTTCCGGTGCGCAGTCTACATCAACCTTCCCTTCGGTGCCGCTACTGCTGCCTTCATCATCCCCTTCCTCAATGTCAAGCGTCGTGGCAAGAAGGTTGAGGCTACCTGGAAGCAGCAGCTTCAGAAGTTCGATCTTCCCGGTACCGCGTGTTTCTTACCAGCTATCATCTGTTTGTTGCTTGCCCTCCAGTGGGGTGGTAGCAAGTATGCATGGAACAGTGGACGTATCATCGCGCTCCTAGTCCTCTTCGTTCTGCTCATTGCCGGTTTCATCACCATCCAGTGGTGGAAGCAGGAGGATGCTACCGTGCCCCCTCGCGTGTTCCTCAACCGCAACGTCTGGGGCAGTGCATGGTTTGGTGCCATGTTGGGTGCAGCATTCTTCCTCATCGTCTACTATCTTCCAATCTGGTTCCAGGCGATCAAGGGCGCATCGGCTACCAAGTCCGGTATCATGAACTTGCCTGCCATCCTAGGACTCGTCATCATCTCAATGCTTGCTGGTGGGCTTGTTACAGCTCTGGGCTACTACACCCCATTCATGCTGGTCTCGTCCATCTTGATGGCAATCGGTGCTGGTCTCTTGTCCACGTTGGAAGTTGACAGTGGCTCCTCCAAGTGGATCGGATACCAGTTCATCTTCGGTGCTGGAGTCGGTTTCGGTATGCAGCAGACTCTTGTCGCTGTTCAGACAGTGTTGCCGGCCGATGATATCGCTATCGGTACTGCGATTATGATGTTCACGCAAACCCTCGGTGGTGCTCTGTTCATCTCAGTTGGCCAGAACGTCTTCACCAACCAGCTCATCAAGAACCTCGCCAGCATCGTGCCTGATCTTGACGCAAGCATCGTTCTCAGAACCGGTGCGACTGAGCTCAAGCATGCTATCGATCCCGAATATCTGTCTGGTGTGCTTACGGCCTACAACCTGACTCTGACCCAGACGTTCTACGTCTCGGTTGCTTGCGGCACCGTGTCAATTGTCGGCGCGGCGTTCGTGCAGTGGAAGTCGATGAAGGGCAAGCAGATCACCATGGCTGCTGCGTAGCGTGGTCTGGCGTTTGATAGAAACTTTATTTCGACATGACGATTTCTTGGACGTCTTGGTCCATGGACTGTATGATACCCTTTTCGGCGGCAAGTTAGCACTCGCATCTGGAAGCGAGCGCGGCGTTCTTGTGTTTTGCATGGCAGTACCGTTGTACTGTCACATATACATTGTAATAGACGGACGATGAATTGATAGACATGGCAGCTTGCTTTTTGAATGAGCTGGCAGATGTGCTGGCAGAAACATGACGACTCTTCTCTCATGGAAAATGTAGATCTAATAGTAAACATGCGACATGAAAATCACATGATGCACGTGTTGTTGCTACATAGTATACCCGCACGTTGTTTTGGCTGCCGGTGCATGTCGAGCCGGTGCCACCCGCCGTGACGTCAGGCCGTTCGCTGTGGTATGGCCAGGTTTGGATGTCACATGCGAGTCCCTAGCCCAGTCAGGACGGGTGGGAAGAGGAGACGAGTGGAGACGGCAGCTGACACGGGCTGTTAGATTGGATAGGTTGGATGTGGCTGGGTAAAGTGGTCAGCGTCTGGGCTGATGCTTAGCAAAGCTTGTTTTCGCAGGGTCAAGCCCGTCAAGCCTCTCCCACTGCCGATCAACATCCATCCTGCACTGCGCCCGCCTGCGATTGCGCGTTCGGCGCTTCTTTTTCCAGCCTTGCATATTCTGCTTACATCCTGCCACGCCATGCGCCAGCTGACCTTTGTGGTTTTGCGACACTTCACTTTTGACATCTCCAACTACTGCTAGCTGGCCTCTGTTGCGCGCCCTGGTTCCCTTGCGCCGAGACGCGATAATACTCCGCACAGCCAGCACGCCGCACAGTTCCCACACCGAGTCACCATCGCGCATTGCGCATCGCAGCCATGGCACAGGTGAAGGATGCGAAGCCTGAAGACGCGCTGAACGGACATGCGCCCGACGTGCCGGAGAAGGCGGGTGGTTTCGACGGCGCTGACCACGAGCCCCCAAAGCCGCAGAAGACGGATACGTTCGGCAGCAAGAAGAAGGGCCCGGAAGGTGGCTTCGACGACACACCCATACCGCGCGCACCTCCCGGCTATACCGTCAAGTTCACGCTACATCGCGCCAGCAACCTGCCGCTCGCCGACATCAATACCCTGAGCGCCGATCCCTTCATCGTCGCCCAGCTCTTCACCGGCCTGCCCACACGACACAAAGAAGACCCGCCGTTGACGTTGCGAACACCGACAGTGCGACAGAGCACCGATCCTGTATGGGACTGCGAGTGGGTAGTCGCCAACGTGCCTGCTTCAGGCTTCAACCTCAAATGCCGCATATACGACGAAGACCCTGCAGACCATGACGACCGCCTCGGCAACGTCCACGTTACCGTCCCTTCGGTAAACGAGAACTGGGGAGGCATACAAGACCAGACGTATCCCATCAAGAAGCGCATGGTGAGCAAGCGGGCCTATGCGCTGCGGGCAATGGCTGTTTGCTTCGGCAAGGTGCAACACATGAATGGCACACTCAACGTCAGTGTACAAGTACTGGGCAGGACCGAAGACGACAACGGCGGGCGTGCGTATACAATTGGTCCACAATTCTGGATACGGCACTATTCTCCGCTTCTAGGACGCCTCTTGGGTCAGAAAGAGCCCAACAACGATGGCCAAGTGTCGCGTAGGAGCGGCAAGCAGAAGCCTGAGAAGTACAACTTCCAGTCAAACCAAATGCAAATGCGCGGCCCAGTTCCCGAAGCCATGTACCACCGCTACGTCGAGTTCAAACCTTTTGTCAAGAGTATGTTCACCGCCAAGGGCGTGCGAGGATTCATCCTCTCAAAAGCACTACACCACCAGCACGCACGTGTGTACAACTTCGATCATGCCACCGAATTCAAAACCTTGCCCGCACCCTGCCAGGAATTCACGCAAAAATTCCTGGAACTAGTCCACTACGATCA